>Ga0302197_10003389_pt1 | contig 14475 bp, 15 predicted proteins | sample II_Bog_N2_1_FD_193526 | JGI IMG/M metagenome (GOLD analysis project Ga0302197, IMG submission 193526) | Peat permafrost microbial communities from Stordalen Mire near Abisko, Sweden - II_Bog_N2_1 | ecosystem: Environmental > Terrestrial > Soil > Wetlands > Peat | place: Sweden: Abisko...
AGCGCCCGCCGGTGAGTGATTTGTTAAGCGCTTTGAATTAATCATAATTCTCTTTGTTGCGAGCGAAGCGCGGCAACCTCGTAGCTATGCTAATATATAGGCACAGCTACGAGGTTGCTTCGTAGTTGCTCCTAGCCATGACAAGTTTTGTTTCAGAACTATTTTAGGATGTTACCCTGAGGTACTCGAAGGGTGAGCGCAGAGGCCTTCCGCCTGCTTAGCTTGGTGCAAAGGCCTTTACCCGCTATGCTTCGAGAGCCTCAGCATCACACCCTTTTCTTGTCATTTCACCTTCAGATTCTGCAGGATTTTATAACTCAATAACAATAGTTTATTAGGCCGCATTTATCTCCAACTCCCCATTACATAACCCATCCAACTCCTGCGGATTATGGGTGACTATCAAAACTGTCAATCCCATTTCCTTGAATAAAGCCTTTAGGTCATTAATCAAAACTATTTTCATCTGATGATCGAGTGCTGAGAAAGGTTCATCCATCAACAATAATTTAGGTTTAATTGCTAAAGCGCGCAGTATAGCTAAACGCTGCTGTTGCCCGCCTGATAGGTATTCTGGTTTATGCGCAGTTAATGTTTCCAGTTTTCCAATCAATAATAAACGATCAATCCATTCTGCATCCTTAGTAGCATATTCCAAATGCTCTCGCACCGTCATGTTGGGGAACAGTGCATAATTTTGAAATACAAAACCAGCCATTCTTTTTTGGGGCGATAGAGAGGTTTGGGTTGATGTGTCCAACCAGGTAATGTCATCAATTTTAATAATACCTTTTTCGGGTGATATTAAGCCAGCTATGATCTTTAAAAATGTGGTCTTCCCGGCACCTGATGGTCCGTAAATTTTGATGATGCTGCCATCAGCAAACTCACGGTTTACTTTTAACCATTGCTGCCCGCTGTAGGCCTTCAGTTTTTTTTCAATGTTGATCGAGATCATTCCAGCGGACTTTTAGCTTGTGTTTTGTTGAAGATGAATACACCTATCACTAAAACAAAAGTGATGCAAAATAATATGAGCGAGTATGTATTGGCAGCCGAATAGTCCATGTTCTCTACCGAATCGTAAACCGCGATGGACGCTACCCGCGTAACATTCGGAATATTGCCGCCAATCATCAGCACCACACCAAATTCACCCAGCGTGTGGGCGAATGTAAGTACCATCGCCGTAAATAATGAAGGCTGTATATTGGGCAGTAATACGCGAAGAAAAGTTTCGCGTTCGGTTTTACCCAAGGTGTACGATGCTTGTGCAAGTGATGAAGGCAATTGTTGCAAGGCAGATTTTATAGGCCCCATCATAAAAGGCATACTGTAAATAACTGATGCCAGTACTAAGCCCTGGAACGAGAATACAAATTGAACATCGAAGCTGTCATGCAGCCATTTGCCCACGCCATGCGCCGGACTAAACGCCAGCAACAAATAAAACCCTAATACCGATGGCGGCAAAACCAAAGGCATAGTGATGATAGCTTCGATAATAATTTTAAAAAATGAACGTCCTTTGGATAGCCACCAAGCCAGCGGCAGGCAGATCAACAGCAGTAAAAGCGTAGTAATACTTGCCAGCCTTAGTGTGAGCCAGATTGGGGTTAAATCCATTTACTCTACAATGTAGCCATATTCCTTAAATATGCGTTTGGCATCGGCACTCAAAATAAACTGGTAAAATTTTGCAGCGTTAGGGTTTGCCTCGCCATGTTTTAATACCACTATACCTTGTTCAATAGGCGAGTAAGTTTTCGGGTCGATAGCTTTCCAATAAATTTTTTGCTTGCCTTCAACATCCTTTACCAAAGCCTGGGTAGTAAAGCCAACATCAACAGAGCCGGTGGTGATGTAAGTATTAACTTGCGATATGCTTTCGCCTATAATGATTTTGCTGTGTATCTCGCTCAAAATGCCTTTTAAATTTAACGTTTCAGTGGCAGCTTTGCCATAGGGGGCAATGGTTGGGTTGGCAATAGCCACTTTTTTAATGGCCGGGGTAAGCAGCATACGTTCCCAGTTGTCAAATTCAATATCCTTATTGCTGCAAATAATTAAACTACCCTTAGCGTAAACAGCAGGCTTTTTGGATGCGAAGCCGGTGGTGTATAATTTCTGCGGAAACTCCATATCGGCAGACAAAAAAACATCAAACGGAGCGCCATTACTTATCTGGGTGGTTAAGTTGCCCGATGAACCTACGATTGGTTCAACAACAACACCTGTTCTTTTAGTAAAATCGGATCCTAATACCTTTATAACAGATTGCAGGTTAGCAGCCGCGGCAACCTTTAAAGTTTGCGCGAATAATGATGCCGGAATTAACAAGCAACTAACCACCAACGCAAACCGTAGCTGTAATTTTAGTTTAGTTAAAACATTCATCTTATAAGTATTGTAATTTAATGCTAATATAAATACTAAGCGTTGTATTTTATAAAGTATTTCGCGGCGTGTAACTAAGATTAATAATCCGCATCAAAACAAAATTGTTATAATATTGTAAATAATCTAATCAATAAAATCCATGAAAAAACTCATCCTCTTCGCGTTTATTATTTGTAGTAGTGCCATAGCATTTGGCCAAAGTAATATGGCATGTTGTAGCAAACAATCAGCCACAAAACAATTTGCTATGCTGGCAAATGATAAAAGGTTTGTGATGTCGCACCCGGCTCCAAAAACAATACATTTTCAAAGTAGCATAGGTAAAGCCATAACCTATAATACTCCTGATGGCAAAACCGCAGATGCTTACGAGTTTAAAGCCAAAACCCCTACTAATAACTACATTTTAGTGGTTCATGAATTTTTTGGTTTGAATGATTTTGTGAAGAAGGAATCTGAAGATATTTACAACGATTTAGGTAATGTAAACATCATCGATCTGGATTTATATGATGGCAAAGTTACCGCCGACCGTACAGAGGCTGCCAAATTAATGCAGGCAGTAAATGAGGATCGTGCTGTCGCGATTATAAAAGGCGCTATCGCTTATGTTGGCCCCAAAGCGCATATTGCCACTTTAGGCTGGTGCTTTGGTGGTGGCTGGAGCTTGCAGACAACTTTACTTGCCGGTAACCAGGCCGTAGCTTGCGTAATGTTTTATGGTATGCCTGAGCAGGATGTAAACAAACTTAAAACATTGCATACAGATGTATTAGGTAATTTCGGTAATCAGGACGCATGGATCAACCCTAAAGTAGTAGCCAAATTTGCCGCGGATATGAAAGCAGCCGGCAAAAAATTATACCTGCACCAATACGATGCCGGCCACGGTTTTGCCAACCCAAGCAGCCCAAGCGCTAATAGCGCCGCCGCCGCCGATGCATACAAAAACACCATCACTTTTTATAAAGCCCGGTTGAAGTAATCCGGTTTATGGTTCGTAGTTCATAGTCAAACCCGTTTTGCTGTGAACTACGAACCATGAACTATTCATCAACCATTAACTTTTTGTAACATTGCAAAAAATCATACCCCTTGTTAACCAAAGCAGCTAAAAAAATATTCTCTCTCCTGATCAAAGTCGGGGTGCTGGTTTTGGCTTTGGTTTACATCTACCACCAGTTTATTGAAAAAGGCGATAATTTAAAACGTTTCCGGCAACTGATTAATCATATCAGTCAAAGGCAGGTTACTATTACCATGTCGGCAATTGTACTGTTGATGTTGGTAAACTGGATACTTGAATCCATCAAGTGGAAATACCTAATCAATAGGGTGCAAAATATTTCATTCTGGGAATCAATCGAAGCCGTTTTTTGCGGACTAACCTGGGCCATATTCACCCCAAACCGCCTGGGCGAATATGCAGGCCGCGTGTTGTTTTTGCCCAACCGCAAACGTATACATGGCGTATTTGCCATGGCCGTAGGCGCATTCGGACAAAGTGTTATAACAAATGTTTTGGGCGCATGTGCGCTGATGTGGTACCTGTACACTTACTCGCATTTAAACATCTATATCTACCTCTGGATATTTGTTTCGGCTATATTGTTCATGGTGTTTTTCCTGGTACTGTTCTTCCATATCCAATGGATAGTAAAGTTACTGGATTATATCCCCTATGTAAAAAAATACCACCGCTTTTTTGATATTATGGGCCGTTACACCAAGCCCGAGCTATTCAAAATAATGGGCTTTTGTTTGGCAAGGTTCGCGGTATTCTCATTTCAATATTACCTGGTGATACACCTGCTGATACCCGAGATGCCTGTGGTTAAGATGATGCTGATGGTGCTCATACTGTTCTTTGTACAATCCGCCTTGCCATCCCTGGATTTGCTGGATGTCGGCGTACGCAGCGCTACCGCGAGCGTGCTTTTCGCGCATATTACTACCCAATCGTTGGCTGTTGTGGCGGCAGTTTCATCCATTTGGCTAATAAATTTAATTATTCCCGCTATTTTAGGCTCCGTATTTGTTTTTAAACTGAAATTCTTTGATCGTAACGTATAGTATTATTTCTCTGTCGCTAACCGGCTTGTACCTGTTAGTGCTTTTTTACCTGATAAAAGGCTGGTCGAACTTAAAGCGGCCCAAACTAACTGTGGTTGACTTTAAAACCAAAGTAACTGTACTCATCGCCGCCCGTAACGAGGAGGAAAAGATAGCCCTCACCATCAACGATATTTTAGCGCAGGACTTCCCTAAACACCTGATGGAAGTTATCATTGTTGACGATCATTCTACAGACCGCACAGCAGATATCATCCGCAGCTATGCCCCGCAAGGCATCAAGCTGTTGCAGTTGAACGAGGACAAACCGCTCAACTCCTACAAAAAGAAAGCCATAGCCGAGGCCATCAACCTATCAACGGGCGAACTAATGGTGGCTACCGATGCCGATTGCCGCATGGGGCCACAGTGGTTATCATCCATTGTAAATTATTACGAAACCCGGAACCCGGTGATGATCTCATCCCCGGTAACCTATTTTGAGGAGAAAAGCTTGTTCGAGAACCTGCAGACCTTAGAGTTCGGTTACCTGGTAGCTATGGGTGCATCATTCATTGGTAACCATAAGGCATCTACCTGTAATGGCGCCAATTTCGCTTACCGTAAGGATGTATTTTACGAGGTAGGTGGGTTTAAAGGAATAGACGAGTTAGCCTCTGGCGATGATGAACTCCTACTCCAAAAGGTAGCCGAGAAATACGCCGATAAAATAGCCTTCCTCAAGCTTCCTGAGGCCATAGTTTACACGCACGCCAAGCCAAATCTAAAAGAATTTTTAAGTCAGCGCAGACGTTGGGCCTCCAAATCAACAAAGTATAAGGACAAAAAAATTGTGGCCCTCGCCGTGGGTATCTGGCTGTTTAATGTGCTGATACTGGTAAACGGCATACTAAGCTTTTTTGATGTCAGGTTCTTCTACCTGTTCATGCTGCAATACGGGTTGAAGTTTATCTTCGAAGCCATATTCCTGCTGCCGGTAACGGCGTTTTTTAAGCGTAGAGGGCTGATATGGCTGCTGTTCCTGCTATCGCCCATACACATTGTTTACTTTGTATATGTAGGCCTAATTGGCAACACCAAAAAGTACGTTTGGAAGGGTAGGACGGTTAGGTAACCCTGCCTTACTGTACCACGGTACACATGAAACAGTTGGTGCACTTTCAGCCCCAAAAACGCCCTAAAAACCCCTAAAAAGGCGGTTATTACATGCCAAATTAAGCCGTTTTTACCCCAAAAACGCCCAATTTATGCCTTAAAAACACCAAAAAACATCTGTTTTTCACTGTTTTTATGCCATTTTTTAACAAAAATTATAGCTTTTAACCCATAAAAGCAGGCTATTTTATTGCGTTTTTGCGTGTTTCTGTTCCAAAAAAATCACAACGCAAATCAATTCCCCTCTCGAGGGTAACTATATATGAGTTGGGACAAATGTAATAAAATAATTTACGACAAATGTTTGTTTTTAGTAGACATTTGTCGTAAATTTAAGTTTGTCGTAAATTTAAGAATGAAATTAATCTTAATTAAGATTCTCAAGATTGTGCTATTCCGTCTGGAAGGTCAAGTGGGTCTGAACCGTAATGAGAATAAAGAGCCGTCCATATTAATGACTTTTCCTCCGCTTCGTAGTCGTTTAACAGACGAACAACGCCATCTACTTTAGACGGTTCATCTTTATATAATATTTCGATTAGTAATTGATAGAATGCCCTTTGTCTTGCATTTATGTTTACAAGTGTACTTAAACAAGCCGATGGAATGTCGTTTTCTTTAATGTTCATAATTAATAGGATTTAGTTTAGCCTATTAATATACTAATGTTAATGATTTTTTACTATGCAATTAATGTAAGATTTATAAATAAATGAGGACTCGGAATCAACATCTTTTTCGGCACTATATAACCTATAGGCTTGAATTGGCTTGGATAAAAATAATTGCATATCTTCATTTGATAATTCAATATCGGAACTGTATCTATAAGTTTCAAAACTTCGTCCGATATATTTCACTTTTATTTTTGCTTCTGTAAATGTTCTTTTAGTGCCGTCTGCGAACAAGAAATCAACACCATTTTCACCTAATCCGTCAGAATTGATAGCGGCCGAACTACATGATATATAAAAATAAACTTTCCCTTTAATAATCATTTTTATAAATGCTATACCGTCTCCACCTTCAGGAGAGTGAATAGTTTTAACATCATTAAACTTGTCTGTGGATTCTGTTATATCGCTGCAATAAGTGTCTAAAGTGGGCTCTTGACCTTTTTTTATTAAATCAAATTGAAGAAAAGTCATTTCAAATTCAGATTCGTAAAAATTTCCTGTTTTTAGCGATTGTACAATAACCATTTGTATCGAATCCCTATCCTTAAATTCAATTTCTTTTTTAAAGCGAATTATTTTTAATGTATCACCCTTTATTTTACTAAATAAAACATTTTTACTTGGGCTATTAAATTCATACTTATCAGTAGATTTTTTTAGTCGTTCAAACTTCATTATCGGGTAGTTGTAAAAACTTTGTGGCTTATTAATTATAAGCCCATTGATATATAATTCGGGGTGATTTTGCGCTTTAATAGACAAGCATAAAATCATCATTGAGGCGATAAGTATTAGTTTTTTCATCTTGAAAAGGTTTAAGCGAATGTAATGAATTACCTGTTTTTATAGGCAAAAAAAATACCGTGATTCAATAAATTATCACGGTATTTTCAAAGATTATTAAAATCTAAGCTGATTGCAATTCGTTTTTTCTTACGATTATACCCCGCCTATTCAAGCATCCACGCTTGAATACCAAAATTTTAAGCGTCTACGCTTAACTTGATATTTTATATTAGAGTAAGCGTGGACGCTTACATTTAAAGCATTAAAGCGTGGACGCTTGAACTGGTGGGGGATGATTAATCTGTATTCCATAAATTAGAAATATCATTATTGTAAGCCTCTCTAATACCATCACCCCGCCTGTTCAAGCGTCCACGCTTGAATACCAAAAGTTTAAGCGTCCACGCTTAAACCAGTAAGTTTACGATTAAGTAAGCGTGGACGCTTACAACCAAAAGCGTTCAAGTGTTGACACTTGAACAGGCATTAAGAGGCCAAAAGATACCAAGCGTGTGTTTTACCTCTTTGCCGAGCTGCGGCAGAGAGGTCAGCCAGCGAAGCGTAGCTGGGTGAGTCAAATTTCCAACATTCAATTAAAATCATGAAATTAGTGGCTAATGCCCGAGCTCACCCCATCCCAACGCACCTGGAAAACTTTTAAACGCAACAAATCTGCCATGGCGGGTTTGGTGTTTATCATCATCACCACGTTGGTTGCCATACTGGGCTACCTCATCATGCCCGATTCCGCGCCCGAGGCCAATAACATGGCTATCCAGCTCAGCCTTAAAAAGCCGGGATCAAAACTCATGTTCCTCAATATCCGTAAACCGGAACCTGTCGATACCGTCGGCATCTTCACCAAAATCATATCCGGACAAACCCCTTTCTATCACCAAATACCCGTAACAGCTTACTACTTCGCCAAAGATTCCATCCACATCAACCAATACATCGGCGATGAAGATAAGCCCGAAAAAAAAGCTTACAGCATTATCGAGGTCGCCACCGGGCAAAAACAAATAGCTAACCAAATCAGCAACCTATCAGCATTAAAAAAGCAAATCGTCACTAAACAGATCACAAGTAAAACCTTCTGGTTCGGCACCGATATTTATGGTCGCGATATGCTGAGCAGGCTGTTGCTCGGCACACGGGTATCTTTAGCAGTAGGCTTAATGTCGGTGCTCATCAGCATGCTGCTGGGGGTAAGCATCGGCGCAATCGCGGGTTACTTTGGCGGCTGGCTGGATGCTGCTTTAAGCTGGCTCATGAATATACTCTGGGCATTACCTGCCTTGCTGCTGGTTATCGCCATATCATTCGCGTTGGGTAAAGGCTTGTGGGAGATTTTTGTAGCCGTAGGCCTATCCATGTGGGTGGAAGTAGCCAGATTGGTAAGGGGACAAGTAATCAGCTTAAAACAAGCGGAATACGTTGAAGCGGCACGTTCAATGGGTTTTGGGAATGCCCGTATCATTATTAAACATATTTTGCCTAATATCATCGGGCCAATACTGGTGCTGGCATCGGCTAATTTTGCCACAGCCATACTTCTTGAGGCCGGGTTGAGCTTTCTGGGCTTCGGCGCGCAGCCGCCAATGCCCACATGGGGTAGCATGATCCGCGAAAATTATGACTATATTGTGATGGATGCGGCGTATTTGGCTATATTGCCGGGGCTCGCCATTATGTTTTTGGTATATTCTTTTAACTTGGTAACCAATGGTTTGCGTGATGCTTTTGATATTAAATCTCAAAATACTCGAATTTGAAAATTATTCTTTATTTTAGGCTGTTCTGTTTACAAACTATATGATCTTTAACCCCTCTGCTTCTCCATTATTAAAACAAAAAAGCGAATTGTGGCTTTTATTAATAATAAGCAATCTGTTAACAGTACCTTTAACAGGTAATTCATTGAACACAGGGATGCTTCAGAATTTAAATCTTATCTATACTGCCCAATAAATGCAAAATATCGATAAGTCCGGCGAAGATGAACTGATTAGGTTGTTGCTAAAAAGGCAGTCAGAATTAAACTCACTGCTCGAAGTAACCAGGGCCATCAATAAAAACATAGCTACACCAGTATTGGTGCAAATGCTGGAGGTTATTTTGCAGAGTTATCTGCAAGTTGGGAAATTCAGGTTTTTGATAGAAGATGATGAAAATTTTATCTGCATATCAAAGTATGGTGGTGCTATTGAGCCGGTAAGCGTATTGCACCGTATCTGTACCGATCTCAGCAAATTTAAAACCGCCACCCCGGTAGCCAATCATTCCGATCCAATACTAAAAACATACGATTACTTTATCCCTATCTATCATAAAAACAAGGCGCTTGCTTACGCTTTTATAGGCGATTTCAACAGCTCGCCCGAGATGCTGAACAACGACCTTAATTTTATACAAACCCTTATAAACGTGGTGCTGGTTGCGCTTGAAAACAAACGTTTATTTAGGGAACGCTTACAAACAGAACGTTTTGAGCGTGAGATGGAGCTTGCTGTCGAGGTGCAGAATATGCTGGTACCCATCCGGATACATAAGGATGATGGCGTTGAGATTGATGCGCGGTACCTGCCACACCAAAATATAGGCGGCGATTATTTTGACTTTATCCGCCTTAACGAAGATGAGTTCATCTGGTGCATAGCCGATGTGTCGGGCAAAGGAATTTCGGCGGCATTGCTTATGGCTAACTTCCAGGCCAGTTTGCATGCCTGGGCAACGGTTGAGGATGACCTCACCAATATTATTGAGCGCCTAAACAAAATTGTACTCAACAATACCAAAGGCGAACGCTTTATTACACTCTTTTTAGCCAAATACAATCAAAAAACCCGTTTACTTAACTATATAAATGCAGGCCACAATCCGGCAATTTTATTTTCAAACGGCGAGGCTATCCAGCTTAAGTTAGGCACCACGATGATAGGTGCTTTTGAAGAACTGCCATTTTTAAACCAGGGCGAGATAGATGTGGACCCCGGTAGTTTGATATTCAACTATACCGATGGCTTAATGGATTATGAATCGCAAGGCCCCAAAAGTTGGAACGAGGAAAAGTTAATGAAATTTGTGCTACAGCATGGTAATGATACACCCGATAGCTTCAATCAAACCCTGCTCGATCATGTTTCCCAACTTACAAAAGGAAAGGCAATTGATGATATTACCTTGCTAACCCTGCGGATATTTTAAGGGCGTTACCTCCGGCCCGCGCTATTCGCTCATACTACACAGGGCATTAGCCGCAGGCCGGTACCCGCTACTATCGCTAACGCGGAACCCAAACGTGGGGTGGCTGTTATGGGTAGCGTAATAGAAGTATGTGCGCAAAAGCCATAATTTTCGCCACATCTTTTCCACACCAAATAAATCCCCGCCTTAAAAACCGGATATTTGAATAAATTTAACGCTTAATGTTATTAGCCCGATACCAGTTTGATTTGATTGAAGCAGGATGCGATGAAGCAGGCCGTGGGTGCCTTGCCGGCCCGGTATTTGCCGCCGCGGTAATACTGCCGCATAACTTTAAGCACAAATTGCTTAACGACTCCAAACAGTTATCTGAAGATGTGCGCTATAAACTTCGTAAAGAGATAGAAAAAAAAGCGATCGCCTTCGCTGTAGCTTCGGTTGATAATGTGGAGATAGATGAGATCAATATACTGAACGCTTCTTTTTTAGCCATGCACCGCGCCATTGATAAGTTGCATTTAAAGCCAGGGTTTTTGATTATTGATGGTAACCGCTTTAATAAATACCAGGATATGCCCCACCAATGTATTGTGGAGGGTGATGCCAAATATTTAAGTATCGCGGCGGCATCTATATTAGCCAAAACCTACCGTGATGATTACATGCTTCAAATTGCACAGGAACATCCGGAGTACAACTGGCATACTAATAAAGGCTATCCCACTATAAAACACCGTAATACGGTGCTCGAACTAGGTTTTACGCCATACCATCGTAAAACATTTACGGTAACCAGGCCGCGGGCAACTATTTTTCAGGACGGGCTTTGATTTAGTGATTCCGGATGGTATTTTTGTTGGAAACCAATCCAGTTTGAAGATACTTATTTTAACTCACCGTGTCCCATTTCCGCAAAATGGCGGATACCCGATTGTGGTATACAATACCATTAAAGGCCTTGTTAACCTGGGGCACGAGGTATCGCTGGTGGCGCTAAATTCAAAAAAAAATCACCACCAACAACCTCACGATGAGGTGATAAGCAAGATAAACTATCGTGCTTATGATATTAATACCCGGGTATCGGTGTTTGATGTAGCAGTTAACCTCTTCAGTAAAACATCCTTTAATATTGATAAGTATTACGATGCCGAATTTGAGCGCCAGCTGGTGCGTGAGGTTCGTACAAATAACTATGATATTGTACAGTTCGACGGGCTGATGGTATCGCTTTACTTAAACGCGGTTCGTAAAAATTGCAATTCAAAATTGGTTTACCGGGCACACAATATCGAGAACCAGGTTTGGCAGCGTTTAGCAGGGCAAAAGGCCGATCCGTTTAAAAAGTCGTACCTGAAAATGCATGCCAAGCGCATTAAAAACTACGAATTGGAGCAGTTGAACAAGGTAGATTCTATCATCGTTTTTACCGAGCAGGACAAAGCCACCATGTTATCATACGGCACAAAAACATCCATTGATGTGCTCCCCGTAGGCATCAACATGGAGCAGTACCGGCCCGATTATACCAAAACCGAAGTGCCAAGCCTTTTCTTTTTAGGTTCGCTGGATTGGCTGCCTAACCGCGAAGGTATCGAATGGTTCCTGGAAAACTTCCACAAGGAACTAACCGATGGCGACCTTTCCGTAAAGCTTTACGTGGCAGGTAATGATATTCCCGAGCGTTTTGATGATTACGAAGTGATGGGTAAGATTTTTATCTCAGGCGAGGTTGATGACGCGCTCGAGTTTGTGAACAGCAAATCAATCATGATCGTACCGTTGTTATCAAGCGGTGGTGTAAGGGTGAAAATTGTGGAGGGAATGGCCATGGAAAAATGCATCATTTCTACATCGCTTGGTGCCGAAGGGATCAATTTTACAGATGGCAAGAATATTTTGATAGCCAACAACGCCGCCGAGTTTTACCACGCCATAAAACGCTGTATAACTGATGAGGAGTTTTGTCGCAATGTTGGCTTAAATGCCCGGGAGCTTATAGAGCAGCAACACGATATAAATGTAGTTACCAATAAGCTTTTTAATATATATGAGCGTTTGCTGCCTGTTGGAGTAAGCTAATTTTATTACTTTTGACGGCAATTGACCCAATTCATGAAAAATACCGCATTAACTGATATTCATATAAAAGCAGGCGCCAAAATTGTACCTTTTGCAGGCTACAATATGCCCGTACAATACGCCGGAATTAATGTTGAACACGAAACCGTACGCAAAGCCGTAGGTGTGTTTGATGTAAGCCACATGGGCGAATTTATTTTAAAAGGCGACCACGCTATCGACCTGATACAAAAAGTAAGCAGTAACGATGCCTCCAAGCTTTACGATGGCAAAGTGCAATACTCTTGTTTACCAAATGAAGATGGCGGTATAGTTGACGATTTGCTGGTTTACCGCATCGACGAAAAAACATACATGTTGGTTGTTAACGCTTCAAACATTGATAAGGATTGGGATTGGATCTCCAAATACAATACCTGGGGAGTAGATATGAAAAATATATCCGATCGCACCTCGCTGTTAGCCATACAGGGCCCAAGAGCTGCCGAAGCTCTGCAAAGCCTTACCGATATCGATCTGCCATCAATGGAATACTACACTTTCAAAAAAGGCAAATTCGCGGGGATTGATAATGTGGTTGTATCAGCAACAGGCTATACAGGTGCTGGTGGTTTTGAGGTTTATTTCGACAACGAACACGCTGAACATATTTGGAACGCCATATTTAAAGCAGGCGAACCTTTTGGTATAAAACCAATTGGCTTAGGTGCCCGTGATACCCTGCGTTTAGAAATGGGTTTCTGCTTATACGGTAACGATATTAACGATACCACTTCCCCTTTAGAAGCCGGTTTGGGCTGGGTAACTAAGTTCACTAAGAATTTTGTTAATTCGGACGCTTTGCAAGCGCAAAAACAACAAGGCGTAAGCAAAAAACTGGTTGGTTTTGAAATGATAGACCGCGGCATCCCTCGCCACGATTACGAAATTGTTGATGCTGACGGTAATAACATTGGTACAGTAACCTCCGGAACGCAATCGCCATCGCTGCAAAAAGCAATTGGTATGGGCTACGTTAAAAACGAGTTTGCCAAAGAAGGCTCCGAAATATTCATCAGCATCCGCGATAATAAAGTAAAGGCAAAAGTGGTTAAGCCACCTTTTTATAAATAGTCATTATTCATTGGGTCATTGAGCCATTTTTTGTAAGCGGCTAATGATCCGATGACCAATGACTCAATGACCCAATGACTCAATGAACAAATTAGACGTTTGCCTAACACCCGCGCTTATTCCTCTTTTTAATGTCGAAAACTACATCGTAGTAATCATCGATATTTTCAGGGCCACGTCATCCATCTGTTACGGCATCGAAAACGGTGCGAAAGCAATTATCCCGGTATCCGAAGTAGAAGAATGCCTGGCCTATCAGGATAAATTCGCCGACTATTTATTAGCCGCTGAACGCAATGGTGAGGTAGTAGCAGGTTTTGATTTTGGTAACTCGCCTTTCTCTTACACCAAAGAAAAGGTATCAGGCAGAACTGTCGTGTTAACCACAACAAATGGTACCCACGCTTTGCAGCGATCTATCAAAGCAAAAAAAATAATCATAGGCTCATTTCTTAATTTAACTTCGGTTTGCAATTGGCTAAAAGATCAGCAGGAGGATATATTGCTGGTTTGTGCCGGATGGAAAAACAACTTCAACCTGGAAGATACCCTTTTTGCCGGAGCGGTAGCGGATCAATTAAAACCAGCCGGCTTTGTGCTCGATGATGCCGCCATCGCTGCTTATGATCTTTTCCAGATTGGTAAGAATGATATTTCAGCCTATCTCAAAAAAACATCCCACAGCGAACGTCTCAAAGCATTGGGCATTGAAGCCGATATAGAATTTTGTTTGCAAACGGATTTAACAACCGCTATCCCTGTTTTGGAAGGAGAGAAATTAATAAAGTTGATATTATAACCTTTTGTATATATTAAATCTTACTGGTTTAAGAGTTAGCGCAGCGCTCTTAAATCAAATTAGAAAATGAAGGACTCTGTCCGGGTAAAGACCGCGGTATTTATTGCACCGGAAAGCCTTTGGTTTCATACGCCAGACGGAGTCTTTGCTTTTCATACAACATTTAAGAGCGCTGCGCTAACT
>Ga0302197_10003415_pt1 | contig 14407 bp, 5 predicted proteins | sample II_Bog_N2_1_FD_193526 | JGI IMG/M metagenome (GOLD analysis project Ga0302197, IMG submission 193526) | Peat permafrost microbial communities from Stordalen Mire near Abisko, Sweden - II_Bog_N2_1 | ecosystem: Environmental > Terrestrial > Soil > Wetlands > Peat | place: Sweden: Abisko, Stordalen...
AGGATGTCTTCCTCTCCGATTTCACGCCCGCGATATCTGAACTCTGCCATTCGACAGCAGTATGAATCAGTTCTTCTTGGAACGCAAGGGGGTATTGATGATTTTCTTGATTCCTATTTCAGCACGCTCACTCGCCGCCACATCGGCGCGGCGCGGACGCGCGACACATCCCCTGCCACCATCAGCAACTGCGCTTCGTAAGCCTCCAACTGCTTGGCCGCTGAGGTCGACTCCGGCCACCACGTGAACCGACCTTTGGAAAGACGCTTCTGTGCCAGCCAATATCCCTGGCCGTCATAGCTGAGCAATCGAATCGATGTTCCTCGCCGGCTCCTGAACACAAAAACACAACCAGTCATCGGGTCTTCACTGAGCTGACCCTGGCAGACGCGAACCAATGAGTCGATTCCTTTTCGCCCGTCAACAGGCTCGATCGCCACCAGCACGCGCATCTGTGCCGTGATATGAATCATCGTTCCGCTTCCCGCCAGGCACGGAGAAGGCTTGCCCAGTCAGGTGTCGAGGAGCCTTTCCACTGAATCCGCATCTTGCCTCCTATCGAGGACTCGAACTCAACTACGCATTCCGACATCGTCGCCGGATGCGCAGCGACCAGTTCAACGAAGGTCGGCTTGGCTGCCTTCTTTCGCACGTCCGAAACTCCCCCGAGCCGTTTCTTCAACTGCACATAATCCAACCGCAGCGGGTGAGCGACCGAATACAAACCGTGCTGCCGGGCCAGTTCCACCGCAGACTCCCACAGCGTCTCCGGCAGCTTCGCCCGATGCGGCCGCGAGCTGCGAAACTCATCAAACCGTCGTTGCAATTGCGCGATTGGCTCCGGGATAGGGGATGCGCTCTTATCGTTCAATATCAGCCGACCTCAGCGGCTGACTGAACTTAACAAGGTCGGCTAATTCGCGTCACGCACCCTTGCCGAAAACTCACATTGCACTGATGCCAGGTACGTTCGTCAGATCAACTCCGAAGATCCGAAAGAGTTCGCGGCGAAGATCGAACACACGCGGTTCGTGCCCCTGTCGTTGGTATGGCATGCGCTTGGTTCGCTTCGGCAACTTGGCCAATGCGTTGTCCTCAGCCTCCAGTTCCTCCATCTGGCGCTGGATCTCCTGATCCGTTCCCAATACCAGCTGCTGATAGTAGCGGTACGCTGCCAGCGACTGCCGTAGCGCAAAGATGTGCTCTGGTCGATAATTTCCTTCAAGCGACTTCGCCACCGTGCTCTCGCTGCTCTTGACGCGCTTATGGCAGAGCCGGGCGAGTATGAGCGGGTCGCGCTCCTCGGCAAGGATCGCATTAAGAATGCGCAATCCGCTCAAACCGGTAATCTCGGTCAGCACGCGGTGGATCTGCAGGCTCATCTGATCCAGCCTCTTCTGGATATGCATGATGTGCTCAGCAGCTATTTGGACGAGGCTGCCGAAATGACGCCAGAGAGCGCGTACAGCGCAGATCGCGCCTATTGCACGGTGAAGTTGAGCGGGCCGAATGTGGTCGAGCGCCCTCCCGAGTCGATGGCGACCACTGTCACCGCATGAGGACCCAGCGCGAGGGTTGACGCGGAGTAGCTCAACTGGTAGCCGGAGTCGAGGTAGCCAGCGCCATAGGCTGCCGCTACACCCGGGCGCGCAATGCCCAGAGTTGGCGTGCCGACCGGGTTGCCGTCGATGTACAGCGTGACGTTACTCAAAGGCGCGCCATCGACTTGGTCGGCAGCCCACCCTTTTATCACCACTGAATCCGACTGCCCAACCGTGCTTTTCCTTGTCACGCTGTCGACCGCCGAATCAAGGTTGCCGAACGGCGGCGTAGCCGCAACAGTGAAGTTGAGCGGACCGAATGTGGACGAGCGTCCACCCGAGTCGATGGCCACTACTGTCACGGCATGAGAGCCCAGTGCGAGGGTCGATGCGGAGTAGCTCAACTGGTATCCGGAGTTGAGGCAGTAGGCGCCAACAACCGCGGCCACGTCCGCACGCGCTATTCCCAGTGTCGGCGTGCCAACCGGGTTACCGTCGATGTACACCGTGACGTTGCTCAATGGCGCACCATCGATATGGTCAGCAGCCCATCCTTTTATTACGACCGAATCCGACTGCCCAACCGGACTTTTCCCTGTCAAGCTGTCGAAGGCCGAATCAAGGTTGCCGAACGGCGCCCCGGCATTACCCACAACAGTGAAACCGAGCGGACCGAATCTAGTGGAGCGCCCTCCGGAGTCGATGGCGATTACCGTCACGGCATGAGAGCCTGACGCGAGTTTCGCCGCGGAGTAACTTAGCTGATATCCGGAGTCAAGGTAGGCAGTGCCCTCGGCCGCTGCCACGCCCGGTCGCGCAATGCCCAGAGTCGGCGTGCCAACCAAGGTGTCGTCAATGTACACCTTGACGTTGCTCAATGGCGCGCCATCAGTCTGGTCGGCAGCCCATCCTTTTATCACCACCGAGTGCGACTGACCAACCGTGCTTTGCCCTGTTACGCTGTCGAGGGCCGAATCAAGGTTGCCGAACGGTGGCGCGATCACAACAGTGAAGTTGAGCGGACCAAATGTGGTCGAGCGTCCTCCCGAGTCGATGGCCATTACCGTAACGGCATGCGAACCGGGTGCGAGTGTCGCCGCGGAGTAGCTTAACTGGTATCCGGAGTCGAGGTAGGCAGCGCCCTCTGCCGTGGCCACGCCCGGCCGCGCAATGCCCAGAGTCGGCGTGCCAACCAAAGTGCCGTCAATGTACACCGTGACGTTGCTCAGAGGCGCGCCATCGACCTGGTCCGCAGCCCATCCTTTTATCACTACTGAATCCGACTGCCCAACCGGGCTTTCCCCTGACAAGCTGTCGACGGCCGAATCAAGGTTGCCGAACGGTGGGCCAGCCAGCGCCACATTAAACGGATTGCTGACGCTCGAAATTGCCGGCGAGGTTGCGGAGATCGCCGGATTCAGCGCCACCGTGGCAGTGAGTGTGTCACCGCTCTCGGCATTGGTGAATTTAAGGTTGCTGAAGCTGGCCGCTCCGGCGGTGGTCGAAACGCTGATGGTTGATGAGCCGTTCAGGTCCGCGTCCGCATCACTGATTGCAATCGTTCCCGGGCCCGCTGTGAACACTGTGCCGCTCTCGGTGAGCGTGACAACGGGCGCCGGGTTCAGCGCCGCGCCTGTAGTCCCGCTGGATGGCGGCTGGGTGGTAAAGCTGATGGCGTAGTTGGTCTGCACTGCGCCGGCGTCCACGCACGGCGTCGTAGGCGAATAGCCGGCATAGGTAGTGTTGGTAGTCGGGAAACCGCGCTCATCCGTGGTTGTCCCTGATGGGATGTTCGATGCGAGGCCGCCGCAGATGGCCGGGCTGCCGGGCAATGGAATCATGGTCTGCGTGGGACCGCCGTAATTGTAAAGCGGAGCCAGGTTCACATTGGTGCCGTTCTGCGGAGTGCCGTTGTAGGCGCCGATCAGGTTGCCGTTAATCACATTGCTGCCATTCCAGAAATTGCCGCCCTGTTCCGAGGAATCGTCGACGTCATCCGTGCCGGAGCCTCCGTTGGTGTTTCCGGTAATGACGCTATTGGCAAGGCTCAACGAATTGAAGTTCAAGATGCCGCCGCCGCCGCTGGTGGTGGAGTTTCCATCGATAGTGCTACTGCTCACCGTCGTCTGGCCGTTGTTGAGAATACCGCCGCCTCCTTCGGGCGCCGAGTTTTGGGTGAAAGTGCTATTGGTGATCGTCGTCGTGCCTGCGTAGTTAAGGATGCCGCCGCCATACTGACCTGCCGAGTTGCCCGAGAAGGTGCTACCGGTTACCGTAGTTGTGCCGTAGCTGAGGATCGCGCCGCCCCATGTCGAGGCAACGTTGTTGGTAAATGTGCTGTTGGTGACCGTCACGGTGCCGCTGTAGTTGAAGATGCCGCCGCCATATTCACTGTTCCCATTCTGGATCGCCAGGTTGCTTACCGTTACCCCGGCGGAAGTCGTATAGAAGACCCCGACTGCTCCGCCGCCATCCAATGTGACCAGGTCGCTGAGCGTATAACCGCTGCCGCTGGTGGGCCCGGTGATGGAGGTGTTCGCTGGAATGGTCAGCGTGCCGTTAGGCAGCGTGATGGTGTTCTGCGCTGTGGAATTGCTGGCGCTAAATGCGGTCCCGTCGAAGCTAATGTCGCCCACTCCGAGATTGGCAGCCTCAGCCAGAGCGTCGCGCAGGGAGCACGTTCCCGTGCCTGAGCCCGCGGCAGACTGCACGGGGCAATTTGTCGCTACGCCGGTGGTGGTGTCTCCGTTGGTTGTCACCACGAGGTAAGGCATGGTGACAACAATACTGCCGGAGGTCGCGGTGATAGTGGGGGTAGAGATGTCGGTTGCGGTGATGGTCTGGTTGCCAATCGTGTTGAGCGTCACGTTAAAGGTGCCGGTTCCATTGGTCAATGTGGAACTGCTGACGGGAAACGTTGCGGCTGTGTCAGTGCTGGTGAATTGCAGCGTGTCCGCGTAACTGGTGTCGACGTTACTGTACTGGTCGTACACCGTGACTGTGAAGCTGATCGGACCGCCAGCATAGGCTGCGGATGGGGCAGAGACATTCACCGCAGTTGGAACGGCAACGTAGGTGTTGGTCAGACTGAATGTGGTCGAAGCGGAACCGGCCTGCGCAGTGACTGTGTAAGCTCCGGGAACGGAATTCGCGGTAATCAACACCGCTGCCTGACCGCCGTTGTTGGTGTTCTGGGTGATTGTTCCCGTTGAATTCGAGAATGTCGCACCCGCTCCGTTGCCGGCTGGATTCACTGTGAAGATTACCGGACTTCCAACAATCGTGGCTCCGGCGCCATCCTTGACGACCGCTACAAGTTCGCTGCCGAACTCTGTGCCTAAGGTAGCCGACTGGTTGTTGCCGCCTGCAACGGTGATGGTTGAAGGAACCTGATTCACAGCTACGCTGCTGTTGTTCGATGTGGCAGCGGTGCCCTGGCTGGTGTGTACGGTATCGCCGCCGCCCCACGCCTGCGCTGAATTGTTGACTGACGTTGGGGAGTTGGTTGGAATGTTGACGAAGAGGTTAATGGTGGAACTGGAGCCGCCGGCAATGCCCGGAGTGGCCGTGCAGGTGACAGTGCCGGTGCCGCTGCAGGTCCACAGGCTACTGGTGGATGTGTAGGACGCAAGCGTGTAGCCGGTGTACAAGGTATCTGACACCGTGACTGTGCCTGACGTTGCGCTGCCAGAAGCGGTGTTCGAAACGGTGATGTCCCACTCGCCGGTGGACCCTTGCGTGAAGCTTCCCGCATGCGACTTGCTGACCGACAGCACCGGCGTTTTGTCGACTGTGATGGTGTCGCTCTGGTTGGTTATTGCGGTGGTCCCGGCCCCACTTGTGCTGATGACGTTGCTGATGCTGGCCGCAGCATTCGACGCGACATTCACGAGGAGCGTGAGCGTGGAATACGACGCGCCCGCTGATACCGCGCTATCGTTTGTGCAGTTGACGGTTTGGCCAGCGGCTGAGCAGGACCAGCCGGACCCTGAAAAGCTGGAGTAGTTGAGGCCGGCGGGAAGAGTGTCGACAACCTTCATCGGGTTGGTTCCGAGCGGGTCGCCGGTTGGGCCGGTGTTGCTGGCAGCCTGAACCACCGCGGTGATCTGCGCACCGTTCTCGCTCTGCACAAAGTCGGTGCCTACTCCGTTACCCTGGTGACCCATGTCCAATGAAACTGTCACGGGATTCTCAGTCAAATTGACGCACCAGCCGTAAGCAGAACTTGCAGCTCCGGCTGGATCATCCTCTGTCATGTACAGGGACCAAAGGCCGTCCGGATTGGTGTTTTCAAATTGACTCGTGAATGTGCCGCTGGCACGAGGCCCCGCATAGGTAATGGCCGAGGGAGGGGTGTAGTAGCCGCTGAAGTAAGGCTGGGCAGGTTCAGGCCAGTTGGCGCTGTCACCCTCAACAAAGCTCGTCGGTTTGTAAGTGCCGGGAGAGAGTGTGCTCACCGAACTCGAAATCTCGCTGCTGGCGCTATCGGAGAAGATATAGTTGCCGAGACTTGCGGTGCCTCCTCCCGAGGACCATCCGGCGTTGGAGAAGTAGTCAAGATCCGCGCCGGTTGGGCTGACGACCATCGACTCAAGTGAGTAGAGAATCGTGGATGCCGATGAGTACTGATTCAGACCAAGAGTGACGCTGCCAATGGTTCCCGGTAGGTTTGTAACATCAATGACGGATGGGTTTGGGGTAAACGCGCCCTTATAGGAAGCAGTGGTAGAGATTGAGCCGCCGTTGCAATAGCAATAGGTGGCGCCGCACGTGGGGCCATGTGAAATGGTTGCGCCATTTGCGTAAAGCGTGGTGGCGTCGTTAATGCGCTGCACGACGGTGCCATAGCTGCCGTTATCGCTGCTGGTCCCGTTATAGGTGGCTGTGATCGTGTGATCACCCTCAGCCAGTGAACTTGTTGTGATCGATGCCTGGCCGCTGCCATTCAGGCTCACGGTGTTACTGGAAACCCCGGCGGGAACCGCGTTGTTATCCAGAAAGGTCACTGTACCTGAGTTGACCGGAGAGCCCCCCGCCAAAACGGTCGCGGTGATGGTGGCCGTTTGGCCGGTCGTCTGAGGATTGGGGCTGGCGACAACCGAGGTTGTTGTTCCCACCCCGGTATTCACATCGAGCGTGACGCACCACCCGCCCTGGATGGCCTCACTTTCCCCGCCACCGGCATAGGTATACAACGCCCAATCGCCATTGGCTAAGGCTCCGCTGAACGCCTTTTGAAAGTTCGTGAGACTGGTTCCGGCAAGCGGCGCGGCACGATTGATGGTTCCCGGAACCTGGGGGATACTCGAATCGATGGAAGGTGAAAGGGATGAAGGAAATCCGTCGTTGGCAATTCCGTTCCCATTGCCGTCGTATGGATCGTAACTGCCCGTGGAGGGCGGGGAACTTCCGCTCGGAGTCGCACCGGCGGTATCGAAAATGGTCAGATTCACCGGGCTCGACGGCTGATTATACGAGAATGTGGAGTCGAAAAAGTCCAGGTTCTGGCCGTTGGGAGAGACGAGCAGATGATACGCATTCACGCCGGACGGGCCGGTGGCATTCACCAGCTCTACAGTCAGGTTGCCACCAACCGTGGAACCATTTGGATACCCGGTTACATGAATGAACGAGGGATATTGCAACCCTGCTGAATTGCCAGGCGCGGAGATCTGGCCGCTGTTGCACCATTTGTTCCCGCTCTGTGAAGCCGTGACCTCAACCAGTTGGGTCATCGTTGCGTTGCTCGACCCGAAGTTACCGGTTGGTGTATAGCTGGCTTCAATGGCGTTGTTGCCCTGGCCAAGCGCGCTGGTGGAACAAGTAGCCTGGCCGCTGCCGTTTAGCCCCACGCTGCTGCAGATTGTTGCGCCGTTGGACGTAAACGTGACCGAACCGGTCGGAGTGGAAGTAGCGGATACATTGGCCGTGAAAGTGACTGGATTGCCGGCGATCGACGGGTTTGTGGGGTTGCTGATGGTCGTGGTGGTTGAAGTCAGGGAGGCATACGTAATAGTCACCGACCAATTGGTGATCGATATCGGGCTGGTGACTCCGTTTCCATTGATTACGGTTAAAGTCCACGTGCCGTTCGCTGTGGTTGTTCCGTATTTGCTGGTCAGTGTTGGCGGTGAAGTGCAATTAACGGCGTTGTTGTAAGTGGTGAGAATCGGATCTGGATTGCAACCGTCGGTATCCGGCCAATCTCCAAGAACACCCAGTGGCGGAGGATTGTCGTGAGTAGACGGATTGTAGCCAAAATACGAACCCGGCCTTACTGTGTCATTGGTTGTTCCGGCGCTGCCCAGGTTACCCGTGGTGTTTCCCGTAGCGGTGCCGTTACCTGCCGGCCAGGCACTGGTTTCGCCTGAGGAGCACACACTCACACAGCCCATTGGCGCGGCAGCCGCGCCGTCCTTAATAATGATGTTGAGACCGTGCAGCCCATTGGCTTGGTCGTCGTAATTGTTGGTATCGTCTGCACCGTCGGCGCCATCGCCGGTGGCGCCCAAAAGCTCATACTCTCCACCCGGACCCGTCAGCAGGAACTCGGCAGCCTGCATGCTGTAGAAGTTGGTGCTGCTGGTTAACGCCCAAACACCGTTCAGCTCAACTGAAATTGTCGAGATCGTCCCAGCAGTGGGCACCGTAAACGACGATGAGCTGGAGGACGTCTGGCTCGAGCCAACTTGAAGCGCACAGTTAGTGCCGCTTTCCGCTGAACAGGTAAACGTCGTCTGCGCGCTCGCTGCGAGACCACCGGCGCTGAACATCAGAGTTGCACCCAGGGTGGTGACCAGGTTGAGACGAAGGCGCAACACAACATTACGAAGGGAGGGGGAGAAGCTGGACGACATGGAGTTCCTCGCGGGAGAAGTTGTGCTCTGGGCGCTTTTGTTTGCTCGCAGGCAGTTGTTGAGGCAAAATCGAATTTCTAACGAGACTTTCCTCGGAGTTTCATGAGGGCCGTCGGAAGTGGTTCGGTCTTATATTCCCGGGCAGGGCCGGATTTATGCCGAACGCCAGGCCCAGGTGTCTGGGGATAAAGGGCTAATCAAACGGCAGCACACCAACGATCTTGAATCGCCGTCGAAAAAACAGCTATTGGCCAGGGGGGAAGCCAATGAAGGAAATCTAATTGACTTTCACAGAAAAGCTGGTCGACTGTCAATCAAATACTGTGCTGCCGCACGTTTACATTCGGACGATATTGTTATTGCGTTCTTCCGCGACACTGTGCTCACAAAGTCCACGCCTGCTGGTGGATACACTTTCTTAACGCGAACTGCGGCGCGCCCCACGAGGAGACTCAGCTCATTGCGTGGATGACAAATGAGGAGCCCTATCACATCTTAGCTGCGCACTTGCCAGTCTGATTCGGACCGCATTGCGATCGGGTTGGTATCTACCCGATGATGCTGGACTTTTCGACCAGTAGTACGTTCTTGATGGAACCAGCGGGGGATTCAAGGGCTTGGGTGAATTGTTCGATCGGGAAACGGTGAGTAATAAGGCTACGAACGGCATCGGGCCACTTCGAGTAAAAGTCCGACATGTCGCTGATTGCCAGTTTGAAAGCCTCAGCGCCTGCGTTTACTACACCGACTATCGCTTGATTCCGCAAGACGAGGTTTGTGATCACGTGATTCGAATGAATAGGCTCAAGGTTTTGATCTCGAGGCACGCCGGTAAAGACATAGGTTCCATTAGGAGCCAGCCGATAGAGGAATTCCAGAGACACCTGGGCAGCGCCTACAGCTTCGTAAACAAGATCGATCGATCCAAGAATTGCAGCGGCAGCGTCTACCGCGATTTCGTCAGCAGAAATGAAGGCGGCCCCGATTGCCTCGGCGATGCGAGCAGGCAGGGAACCTGGTGATCCCAGGGAATACACATATGTTCGGTAGCCCGCAGAGACTAACTTCATTGCGCCAAGAAGTCCCACCGGACCAGCGCCAATGACCAAGGCAGTGTTTCGGCGGCTCTGCCAAGGCAATCTCGACTGCGTGCTGCGAACAGCCAACATCGCCTTTTCAGCTATGGTAAGGGGCTCAACCAGTACTCCGACTTCACGGAGATGACGCGGGACAGGATGAAGAAACCGGCGTTCCTCAACTACATATTCCGCCATGAAGCCGTGTAATCCTATGATCCCGTGTTCCAAATAATCCCCGGAGGAACAAAAGTCCTGATGGCCGGCGCAACACGCATCGCATTGAGCGTGGTTGCATGGGAGCCGAACGCTGCCAACAACGAGATCTCCAATTGACAAGTCAGCAACAGCCGAACCGATCTCAACGACCTCGGCGAGGCTCTCGTGCCCGAGAATGAAATAGTCCAGCCCCGCAGGAGGAGTGCCGTAAATAAAGCGGCATAACTCACGATCGGTGCCGCAAATGCCAATTTCGAGAATGCGCAGTTTTACTTGTGAATCCCTTTGGATTTGCGGTTCGGCGACATCGATGAGACGCACGGAACGAAGTTGTGGATATACTGCAACGGCTTTCACGACTTGATCCCCTCCCACAACTTATGCAGCGTACGCCGATAGACTTGTTTTTGCCGAAGATCGGCTTGGATGACGGGCTAAGCCGAACAAGAATCAGCTCACTCTCAACTATCCATTGCGGCCCGTAACATTGAAGTGAATCTGTTGGGAATCCGGTGTGGCCGAACTCATTCTTCGGCTTCATAAAGGGCGAATGCTTTTGCATTATCGGCTGAAATTCCCATCTAAACAAGCAGTACAGCTCTTGCTCAGCACTACCTCGTCTCTAACATCGGATATGTTACGATGTCAATCATAATGCGGCATGCATGCCGCAAACATTTTGATCGCATTCGGATGTTTAGCCAGTGGAAGTCATCAAGAACGATTGTGGGGTTAATCATGGATCGACGGAAGTTCCTCAGTATTGCAGGAATGGGAACAATGCACGGCTTCGGCCTTTCAAGATTTGCCAATGCGGTCGAAGATGGCGGTTCTTTAAATCATCCTATACACCCCACAAAGCAATCAAAGCCTCTTGGATCGGGACATTTCGGCGAATGGATCACGGACCAGTTCGGATTGCCGGCTTATAAATACACTTGCAATCAGATTTCAGATGACAAAGCAGTAACACCTGTTCATGAGGAGTGGCGATCAGCAACAGATCATACTCACCAGGTGGGGAACGATCGCCTCGTGGCTGCAGTATCAAATTACGGATATGTGCAGGTCCGGCAAGATGAAGGCGCGCCAAAGTTCTTAAATGACTACTGCCCAGAACGGGGACTGTATGGCGCCGGAATCGGCTATCTCACCGATGGTAACGCTGTGCTCAGCACATACTATTCAGCGCAGGCGGAGTCATTTGAAAGAGTTTTTGGAGCGGGGTATTACAGCAAGATAGTTAAGGGTCACGGGTTCCAGGTCGAGCAAAACATAGTGGCGCCATTCGGCGACGACCCGGTATTAATGTCAATGGTCACGGTCACAAACCACACAGACAGCGTAAAAGACCTGCGATGGATTGAGTACTGGGGTTGCCAGAACATTCAATTCTCTTATCGAAACTACATGCAGGCGGGGTTGCTCAAGGATGTTGCCAAGGCCGCGGCGATGCGGCGGGCGTTCAGCGGACGTTTTTCACATCGATTCGAACCTTTGCCGAACCGAGCGGGATTAACTGAAAGCCAGACCTTTCAAGGTCGAACAAATGAAGACGTGGAACTGTGGAACAAGGTTGAGGAGAGTCGGAACGGCCAAACGCTCGGCTTCGCCAACAAGTTATCAGGATTCGCTTCGGGCGCGGCGTTGGAGGATCTCAATCCACCGCAGACCTTTCTGGTTTCACTTGATGCTCCGATGGACGGTTGCGCTACAGACGCTGCGCGCTTCTTCGGTGACGGAGGCGTAAATCGCCCATCGGGGCTTGGCTCAAAACTGAATAACGACTTGAGTACAATCGGCGAATCCAGCGCCATGATTCTTGAACGCAGTTTTAAACTCGATCCCAATGAGAGCCGGACGATCTGCTTTCTATATGGATATCTGCCTGAAGGATTCACCATCGACAAACTCGTGGAGAAATACTCCGCTGATCCGGCTAGAGAACTGGCGCGTTCTTCGGCCGCCTGGAATACCGACGGCCTGCGCTTTTCGGTTCCTGCCGAGCCCTGGGTCGAAAGGGAAATTCGCTGGCATAATTACTACCTTCGCAGCAATATCACCTATGACAGCTTTTTCGGCGAACATATCATTTCGCAATCGGGAATATATCAATACGTCTGGGGCTTTCAGGGTGCGGCGCGCGATCCCCTTCAACACACATTGCCGTTTATCTTCACTCAACCTGAAATCGCAAAGCAAGTTATTCGCTACACGTTGAAGGAAATGCAACCCGACGATTCCATTCCTTATGCCATCGTGGGATCCGGGGTGCCGATGCCCGAAAGGTTCATGCCCAGTGATCAGGAGATGTGGTTGCTGTGGACGGCCGCCGAATATGTACTATCCACACGCGACAAAGGATTTCTGGAAGAGAAGATTGATGATGATAAAAGACGGTATTCAGGATCTGCGGGGATCACGATTCGCGAGATGCTGGCGCACACGTATGCGCACTTCACCAAGGTTATTGGAGTTGGACGGCATGGACTTATCCGCATGTTAACGGGAGACTATAACGACACAGTGGTAGATGGGAAGGTGGCCAAGGAATATATCGACGAGGCTTACAGCCAGGGAGAAAGCGTTCTGAACGCAGCCATGGCAACCTATGTTCTCGACTATTACGCGAGAATGCTTACTTTTATCGGCGACACAGCGAATGCCGCCCAGGCGCGCGCGTATGCCGAGAATCAACGCAGTGCGCTCGGGGTAAACTGGACCGGCCGATGGTTCCGTCGAGCGTGGCTCGGCCCCCACGAGGGCTGGACCGGCGAAAACCGGCTTTGGCTTGAGCCCCAGCCGTGGGCGATCATCGGTGGCGCGGCTACGCTCGAACAACGTCGAACTCTGGTGACCGCCTTGAATGAACTGGTACGCAAGCCTTCACCGATAGGCGCGATGATGTTGAGTGCAAGCAAGAACGTGCCGGGAAGAAAGGCAGAAGTGCCTGATGATGGGGGCGTCTCGCCCAGTGTCAATGGGACGCTGATTTGGGCACTAGCCTTGGTAGACGGTGCAGCTGCTTGGGACGAATGGAAAAAGAACTGTCTGACCGCGCATGCGGAGAACTATCCAAATATCTGGTACGGCATATGGAGTGGGCCTGATTCTTACAATTCTGTAATTTCACAATATCCCGGTCAGACAGTATTCACGCCGCGTCTACCAGATGGCCGGAAATCGCCTGCGGATTGGGGATTAAACTGGACCGACTTCCCAGTAATGAACATGCACATCCACGCCTGGCCTCTTTACAGCGTCGTCAAACTGCTTGGCGTGGAATTCGACGAGCGAGGGCTCAGCTTCAATCCGCTTCTCCCGTTAGCAGAGTACGAGTTCTCATCTCCTCTGCTCGGTTTCAAGAAGTCCTCGAATGGATATTCGGGATGGTATGCACCGCTAGAATCTGGTCAATGGGAGATTGAAATTCGACTGCCCGATTCCGACTTGACCCGTCTCGCGCGAATCGCGATCAACGGAACGTCGAAGTCGCTCGATCGTTCCGCAAAATCAATTCGCTTTACGGGAGTAAGCGCCCATGGCGTGCCCCTGCGCTGGGAATTGACTTAGTTTGACAATGATTTGCAGTCGTTCAACTCTCCAATTGTCATGAATAGAGATACTCGAGGTACGTTAAAGCCCTCCCTCGCGGATTCCTGTCGCTCATAGGACAATATTCGATAACTGTTGTTCACCAGGCGAGAAGACAGCGCTTAATTCAGCGTGCTTCAATTGCCGTGAACTGGAGCCATTCCCCGGCTTATGCTCAAAAACCTGTCTTCCCGAAACTTTGGCCATCTCCCCAGTGGAGAGTCGATCGAAGCCTGGACCTTGCACGGTCCAGGCGGTCTCGTAGTCGAAGTGATCACATATGGCGCGACAATTACTCGCCTATTTGCGCCCGACCGTCATGGACAGTTGGCCGATGTGGTTTTGGGCTTCAACGGTCTCGAGTCCTATTTGACCGGGGACGCCTGTTTCGGAGCTTTAATTGGGCGCGTGGCCGGCCGAATTTCTGGTGGGCGCTTCGAGTTGGAAGGGAAAACCTACAACCTTGCACTGAACGATTCGTCAAACCACATTCACGGTGGTGTTCTGGGTTTTGACAAAAGAGTTTGGACAGTGACGCCCTTCGAAGGCCCGGACGGAACATCGTCACTGCGCATGTCCTACACCAGCCACGACGGCGAAGAGGGCTACCCGGGCGAAGTCAAAGTGACGGTGACTTACTCAGTCACCAAAAGCAACGATCTGCTGGTAGAGTCTGAAGCGGAAACAAACCAGCCGACTCCACTGAGTCTCACCCAGCACTCGTACTTCAACCTTGCGGGGGAGGGCGCGGGCCCAATTGGCGATCACGAACTCCAGATTCATTCCGATGAATTTGTATTGACCGACGAACGAATGACTCTTCTGGGCCAAGTTAGATCGGTAGCCGGCCGGGGCTGCGATCTTCGACAGCCGAAACGTCTCAAAGACGCAATGCCGACGCTATTTCAAAGTCACGGCGATCTTTACCTTGTCCGAAAGCCTGTAGAGAACAGTTCTAAGTCAAGTTGTGTGCCGATCGCCCGATTGGCTCATCCAGAGAGCGGGCGTGTGCTCGAAGTATCAACGACGGAAACACACATGCAGTTATACACGGGAGCGAGTCTCAAAGGGACCATGAAGGGCAAGTCCGGTGTGGCCTATGAGCGCCATGCAGGCCTTT
>Ga0302197_10003429_pt1 | contig 14358 bp, 22 predicted proteins | sample II_Bog_N2_1_FD_193526 | JGI IMG/M metagenome (GOLD analysis project Ga0302197, IMG submission 193526) | Peat permafrost microbial communities from Stordalen Mire near Abisko, Sweden - II_Bog_N2_1 | ecosystem: Environmental > Terrestrial > Soil > Wetlands > Peat | place: Sweden: Abisko...
GGGTCAAATGTCAAGGCCATAATTAAACCATGAAATACGGCTATGCCCGCGTATCGACTGACGACCAGAGTACAGCCTTGCAGCTCGCGGCCTTGAAGCGGGCCGGATGCAAGACGCTTTTCAAAGATGAGGGCAAATCGGGAGCCACGACCAAGCGCCCTGCCCTGCTCCGTTGCCTCAAGGCATTGCAGGACGGCGACACGCTCATTGTCTGGAAACTTGATCGCCTGGGCCGCAGCTTGCGCGACCTGATCGCCATGCTCGACGACCTCAAGGAGCGCGGCGTCAAATTCCGTTCCCTCACCGAGCAGATCGACACAGAGACGCCGACAGGCCGGGCCATGTGGCAGATGATCGGCGTACTGGCCGAGCTGGAGCGCAGCCTCATCAGCGAACGGACCCGCGCCGGAGTGAAGGCCGCGCAGCGCCGGGGAGTGAAATTCGGACGCAAGCCGAAAATGACCCCGCAACAGATCGCCCATGCCCGCAAGCTGGTAGACCAGGGCGAGGATCGGCAGAAGGTTGCCGACCTTTTCAAAGTCGGGCGGAAGACCCTATACCGGGCGCTTGCGGCGTGAGATACCGGCGCAGCGCAGGGCACACAAAGCAAAAGCCCCGCCTTGCGGCGGGGCTGACGTTACACTATCCCGATTGAGCGGGTGACAATCGCATCCCAAAAAGAAGAGGGGGAAGGTTTCCCTTCCCCCTCTTCACTATCCTTAGCCCTGGTCATGTGCCTTACGGCAGGGATGGCTCCAGCAGCGTTCATTAGTAAGTATGATGGATATGCAGTATCCAGTCAAGTCAAGCGAAAATTCAACCCACACGCCCCATGCGGGCGCGATAACGAGCGCAGACCCTTTTCATGCCAACCGCCTACACCATTGAATTCCTTGCCAGTATCGACCGGGTTATCTCGCAAGAGAGACTGTCTCGCTACCTCGCGGCAACCAACGGCGACATTGGCGAAGCCCTGGAGCTGTATGAGCACAATATCGCCATTTCAGAGGCGCTTTTCGGCTTTTTGCATGGGCTTGAAGTGGCCGTAAGGAACAGCATTCACTACACGCTTCGCCAGGACCTCGGCACACCGGCTTGGTATGACGGAGGTGCCGTGCTTCCATGGTCCACGACCGGCGCGTCGCTTTCGCTGACCGCTGTTATGGCTGACATGGTGACAGACGCAAAGGCAAAACTTCTTCCTACAGCGTCCTCCGGCAAGGTGATTGCCGAGCTGACATTCGGATTCTGGCCGAACCTCCTCACCAAAAGGTTCCACACTACACTCTGGCTGCCCAGCCTGCACAAGGCTTTCCCAGACGCAACGGAACCCCGAAGCATCATCCACTTGCGGCTGGAAGTGATCCGCCGTTTGCGTAATCGCATAGCGCATCACGAACCGATATTAACCTCACATAATGAGGTATATACAGGATTCAAAGATCATCCATATATTGCGCTTTCCAGCATTCTGGAGTGTGTAGAGTGGGTGTCCAAAGACGCCGCCGCATGGCTCAAGACGCAATCCCGTTATCAGCGGGCGGAAGAATTGCTCTTGGACGTGAGCAAAAAAGGCATCACCCTCTAAAAAATGTTGCGATCAGTAGCGTCCAGGTACAGCCTGCCTATCCGCGTGGCCGCGACTACTTTGGTGTGCCAGCAGTATCGGGAATCAAGCCAGTGCCCCTTAGGTCTGATTTACTTGCGAATTCGTTTGTATATCGGTATGATTGTATTTGGCAATTAAAGAGAAGGCGGTACGCAAAGATGATTTTAGCAGTAGGCAACGTCAAGGGTGGCGTGGGCAAGACCACTATCGCGGTCAATCTTGCGATTGCCCTGGCCCGATCTGGCCGTGATGTTCTGCTTATTGATGGCGATGAGCAGGGAACGGCTGTCGCCTTCACGGAACTGCGGACAGCTCAGATGAAGGGCAATCCAGGCTATACGGTTGTGTCACTGCACGGCGGAGCGATCCGAACCCAGGTGCGCCAACTTGCCTCAAAATATGCAGACATTGTTATCGATGTGGGCGGACGTGATACGGGCAGCTTGCGCGCTGCTCTGACCGTTGCCGACGTTGTTCTCATTCCTGTTCAGCCGCGCAGCTTCGACCTGTGGGGCGTGGATCAGACCGCAGAGCTGGTTAAGGAGGCGCGGGAACTCAATGAGGGGTTGAAGGCTATTTCAGTTCTCAATGCCGCCGACGCACAGGGCAAGGACAACGAGGCGGCAGCGGAGGCGTTGCGCGAGGTAGAAGGCGTGGAGCTTGCGCCAGGGTTCATCGTGCGTCGTAAGGCGTTTCCGAACGCCGCCGCGTCAGGTCTCTCGGTTTTGGAGTATGACGACCCCAAGGCCATTGAAGAATTGAATCGCCTAACAGAGATGCTGTTTGTACATACAAAAGCTATCGGAGCGAAATAACATGACTATCGCAAGGAATCCCAAGCGCAATCTAGCAGTGACAAGCGAAAACCAGGTCCAAGCCTTCATTTCCGGGGCTGGACAGGCAGCAGTGGCAGTGGAGCCGGAGCAAAACAAGAAGCCGATCATGATTCGGATAGCCCCCGGCATGATCGACCGGATCGACCGCGCAGCCAAGCGACTCGGCATCAGCCGCAGCGCCTTTATCGTTTCCAGTGCGGCTGTTCGGTTGGAGAGCATGGAATGAAGAGCAATAGCCGCAGTGCAGGCGAACTGCTGCCGATTGACGGTATAGTCACGCCCCGGATGCGGCGAAGCCTGGTTGGGCCAACGCCCATCCAGAGCCGTTTAATTGAAACGGCCGTACGGTGCGCTCAGGAGCAGGAAGACCAATCGATCCTGTATCAGCACAGCGTTTTTTGCCAGACCTGCCTTCCTTACCGTGATCCAGGTGACGATGTACGAGTGTGGGAACGGAGCAACGGGCGAGCGCATCTGAAGGTGTTAGCCGGTGAAGCCATGCACCCCAAGGAGGGACGTTTCGTTGAGCTGGGGCTACCCTTTGGGCCGAAGTCCCGCATGATCCTCATGCACATCAACCAGCGGGCGCTTCTCGCCCAGTCTCCAGTGATAGAGGTCGAGGACTCTCTGACGCGGTTTGTCGGAAAGGTTCTGAATCTGGACCTCAAAGGGCGCAACATCAAAGCCGTAAAGGACCAACTTGCGCGTCTGGCTGCGGCCTCGATCCGCCTGGGGGTCGTGCGCGATGGTCAAGCGATAACGGTCAACTCAAACATTGTGTCGGCCTTCGACCTCTGGTTTCCCAAGGACGGACGCCAACGTGTTCTTTGGCCCTCCACGGTTTCGCTTTCGCTCGACTACTTCCAGAGCCTGATGAGCCAGGCGGTGCCGGTGGATGAGGCGCATATTGCGGCGCTGTCCCACAGTTCCCTAGCTCTCGACATCTACAGTTGGCTGGCGCAACGGCTTCACAGGATTCCAGTGGAGAAACCACAGCGCGTTTCGTGGATTGCCCTCCACGCGCAGTTTGGACTGGGCTATAACCCAGAACACATAAGAAAATTCCGGCAGAAGTTTCGGGTGGCACTGAAGGAAGTGATGACGGTTTACCCGGCTGCTCGCGTCGAAGACGATGAAGCCAAACCCGCCCACCGCCAGGTACAGCACGGACAGACGCTCTGGCGCGAGGAAGCCGCCAAAGGGCTGAAACTCTTTAACAGCGCCCCCCCAGTCAGAAAATTGCTTCAATAGGGGCATCGGCCCTACCAAGAACCGCGACTACTTTGGTGATATGGACCCACCATCATGTTGGTGGATAACCGCTTAGCGCCAAAAGTTTTCCACGGCCATTTGGGTACGCAAGCCACGGCCATTTGGGTACGGAAGCCACGGCCATTTGGGTACGGAATCCTCTATATAAAACCTCTAGTTCTTCCGGTAGTTGCTCCGCCCCAAAGCTGTGAATCGGTGGAAAACGAAAAAGGAGCGCCCTAACAGGCGGTCAGCGAGCTTTCGCTCGCATTCAGCGGGAGGGCGCTAGCGCCCCTCCCGCACCCACCCCGCACAAGTACAAAAGCAAAAAACTGGCTGGGGATGGTGGGGTTGATCCAGCCTTTGCGCCTGAGTGTAGAGCCGTGCGAGATCGAACAGAAAGGCCCCAGGACGAACACGGAGCAATGCCGCCTGCACCAGGTATCCAAAATACGCCTGAGACCGTCTTGCAATAGGCCCACGGGGTTTGAATCCGGCGGTCCATTTTGCTGCTGCCCGCCTTTATTCCGCGCCGCGCTCGTCTCATGGCGCTTCTCGCAGCATCGTATATCGCTATTTCTGCCCAACCCCTCGAAACTGCTTAATTGAGTACCGGTAAGAATTTCCGTGCATAAACTCGTCGCATCGGCTCTGTTTTCGCACTTTGATTCTGGCAACGGTTCTTGCATCGTCTTCAAACGGTCCTTCTGTCCATCGGAACGGACGCTTGGTGAGTGCAAAAAAGTAGACTTTCTGCACTCCAAACGCAGGAAACGGCCAATTTTACCTTTTCGAGGCGTTGGGCAATAATGGCCACTACCGGCCTACGCAATAATCTGGCCTACGATGCCGGACAGGCCGCTACAGTTAAGTCCTGATTTCGGCCAACAAATCGGGATGCCTCTCCAGAACTTTAAGCAGCTTAACTAAGGCCAGCGGCGGTTTGGTTTTCCCATTTTCGTAACGCGAAAAAGCATTGACTCCGCCGCCGAAGATTTCGGCAGCTTCTCGTTGATCAAGCGCCAATCCTTTGCGGACACTGGTGATGAACGCCGGATCGACAATCGATGCGTTGACCTGCCGGTTAAACTCCAGCATCAACGCGCTGGTGCGCGTTGACTCGGCCGCTCCCAGGATGGCTTCGCCGCAGGCCGGGCAGAACTCGCCCGTCACCGCAGGAATGGTCGTTGTCTCGCCCTTGTAGATATAGGGAATGTCGCGGGTGTCCTGGATCAGTTCTGCTTTCGCACAAATAGGGCATTTCATCTTCATAGCTCCTTGAACGACACAATCAGCACGTCGTCGATGACGGTCAACTTCAAGTAGATTTCGCCTGCGCTGGTAGTGGGTCGATAGACATCTTGCCATATTCGGTGATCGGCGTAGGTGGTCATGGACTTGTAAAAGTCCTTCGCTGTCAAAGCCGAGACCACAGTTATCATGCCTCCGAAATCAAACCCCATCGCCGCTCCACCTGTAAGCGCCGAGTACGTTGAACGGACCTTACCCTCCAGAATCAGCCTCTTGACGACAGAGAGCTGACAGTGGGGCGTGCGTTTTTCCATATCCTTATAATAACCTACTTGGTTAATGTAAACAAGTGTTTACCGGAAAATATCTTCATAAGTTTTTTCAGAAACAGCGCGGTTAGGGCTTGGAACCCCTTGATGCGCGGGTCGGCTGGGCGGCCACCACGTTTTCCATTCTCGCGGGCGGCTTGCGCCTTGGCTTCCGATGATACGCTGCCGCATGACTTTTGGCGCAGGCAGTTCATAAAGCCTTTATAATGAGTACATCGTCCGGTACTTCAGCGTACGTAGATATGGATTGCAAGAGAAACCAAAGCCGTCCTCCTATTGGCCATGGTCAGGAATATCATTTAACTCGTTTAGAATGTGCAAGGAGTCCGGCACTTCAGCGTAAAGTTGTGATTTAGTCGCGCTGAAGTACCGGACGTTATCACCCCCGGTAAGGATTAGTGCGGAATTGTCACACTCGTTGTGTGAAACGAGACCAATTGGGCGTCAGCGCGCTCCTGCTGATAGGGTGTGCCACAAACGGTCGTTTTTGCCCACGCGATTCGAGACTCTCATTCCTGCGAAATCATTGAGTTTTTAACGAAACCACGAACAACCCCTTTCTGGCACACTGGCTCCAACAAGATCAAAACCCCTGCATGGCCGACCAGCCGAGAGTGAAGCTAAACGACTTCGAGTTGGATCAAAGAAGTAGGATGTAATGGTCGTTTTTTCTCGTGCAAGGTGAAATTTCCGATGAAATCCATTGCTCTGTCCTTTGTACTGATTCTCGGCTGGGTGCCGATCTGTATCGCACAGAACAAGCCCACGGAAGCCTGCCGCTTTCCATACAACGGCTGGGTCACGCCGCCAGAACAGAAACTGCTCATCGCGGAGGTGGCCCAGCGCGCAACGCGACTGGCGTTTTGCGAATCCAAGAAAGGCTGCGTTGCCTCTTCCGCCGCGCCGGGAACGCCGATCCTGATCTATCGGGAGAGCGGAGATTGGACGTGCGGCTACTTCTCTACCTCCACCTACGGCGGGCCGGCGTGGATTCGCACGGCTGAGTTGCGCGTTGTTCCATCTAACCCGCAACCGCCCTTAAAGGTATGGGAGGGGATCTGGGTAGGTGGCGAGGACCGGGTTGCAATCCGCGCTGGGGAAAAGCCAGGCATGCTGCGCTTGGAGGGCAGTGCTCAATGGAAGGGAGCCGGCGACAATGCGCATTTCGGTGATATGAAAGGCACGGCTACGCCCGACGGCAACCGGCTGCACTTTGTCGAGAGTGGGCCCGACAGCTGCATTATCGATATGACGCTGCTGGGCCACTATATCGTCGCCAGCGACAATGGACTTTGCGGAGCCCTGAACGCCCGCTTTCAGGGCATCTGGAAGCGCACCGGGCCGTAGCTTCTTCTCCTCGCCGGTACCTCAATTCGACAAAATGCTCCTGCGGCCTGAGTGAGTGTGACAATCCAACATGAATCCTTACCGTGGGTGGTCAAGGCCGCAGTGCGTCGCTCACGCGGTGGCCTACGGCCAGCCTTGACTCCTCTCCGCTCAAAGTGGGGTTTTAGGGACAGTCAGAAACGCCGTACCATAATCGTCACTGACTACTTGTTCAACACGTGGAATGCTACTCATCGTTTCTGGTTCCCTTGGTAATAGGGGCATGAAAGAATGTAGTTGCATAGCCAAATTCATCTCTTGGATACTCCTATTAAATACAAGCCAGAGCACACGTCCCCGCTTCGCGGTTCCGTGCTCTGGCTCAGGGGTTAGGGCTTCGCCCTCCCCTGAGAACCCCAACCCGAAAGGCCCCGCCGTGGCGATTGTGCGCAATCGCGGTAAAAATGCCCGGAACGTGAGCCAGAAAATCTGGCTCAGTTCCGACGAAGCCGAGCGCGTCAAGGTCGCTGCTGGCGATGTGCCAGTAGCGACCTGGCTTCGCGATCTGGCCCTTGGCCAGCCCTCGAAGCCGCGCCCTCCGCTCATGCAGCGGAGGGCGCGGGAACGCGCTCCGGAGAACGCCGCCTGCATCCAGCCCCTGGCGATGGCTGTTGCGCGGGTTGGCAACAACCTGAATCAGATTGCGCGGGCGGTCAACATCGACCTCAAGGAGCGCAATCCGATGGACGCGGTTTTGGTGGCCACCCAGTTGGCCCAAATCCGCCATGAGCTGCGCGAGGAGTTGCGGGCGCTGAACGAGAAGTTCTGGCGGGAGGCAAAGGGTGCTGGCGAAGATCCTGAAACACGGTAGCGGCTCTGGCAGTCGGGCGCTGGACTACCTGCTGAGCGACCTGGACCACACGAGAGAGCGGCGAGAAAATCCCCCTGAGCTGCTGCGCGGCGACCCGGAGACGGCGGCCACGCTGATCGACTCTCTGTCGTTTGCCCAGCGGTACACCTCCGGCGTGCTCAGCTTCACCGAGGACGAGGCGCAGTTTTTAGAGAACTGCCCAGACCTGCGCTTTGAGATGATCAACAGCTTCGAGCGGGACTTTCTGGTTCCGGGGATGGACATCGACCGGCTGTCCATGGTCTGGATACAACACCGGGATCATAACCGGACGGAGCTGCACTTTGTGGTGGCCAACGTGGACCTGGAGACCGGCAAGCGGTTCCCGGCGTACTTCGACAAGGCGGATCGAGCGCGGCTGGCATCCTGGCAGGACGTGCAGAACCTGAGTCACGGGCTGGACGACCCACGAGATCCAGAACGCCGGCGGGCGGTGGACCATGCCAAGAAGCTACCTGGCAATAAAGCAGAGCTTGCCGAGACGCTGGAAAAGCTGGTTGCTCAGAAGTGTGTTCGCGGGGAGCTGGCGGACCGGGAGGCCATCGTCGAGTTCATCCGGGCAAAGGGACTGGAGGTTGGGCGCCAGGGCAAGGACTACATTACCGTTCTCTGTGGAGAAGGAAAAAATGATCGTTTTCGACTAAAAGGAGAGCTATTCAGTGAAAGTTTCAGATTTGACCGCTCAATTGCAGCAGGAGGCGGCCGAGACGACAGAGACCGTCAAGCAGATGCAGATCGACGCACTCGAGAAGCTCAGGAAAGACTTGGAGCGGCAGTGCAGCGACGCAGAGAGTACCTTGAAAAGCGCTTTGGAGACAGCGCTCGCATCGATGAAGAGCGCCGTGAGAGAGAACGCCGACGTGATGAACGTGCAGCTCGCCAGGGCAAAAGCGGACGTGATGTTCTGGCCGCCGAAGTTCTTCTGGGCAGTCAAGGCGGGAGTCATGCTGCCGATCGGAATGACGATGCTGCTTTGCGCGCTGGTCGTACTGGCGACATGGGTATGGATGCCTCGGGAACTGTGGAACGTCCACACGTCACACCGGAACATGGTAGATGGGCGGCAGTATCTGGTGATCGAGGATCCACAGTGGACGAGATGCAACATCAGTCAGGACTCCAAAAATCCAATTTACAGACCGTGCAAGACCATCGAACCGGAACAGGGAAAGTAGGGGAGAAGAATGAGCTCGACACCCAACGAAGTGGAAGCCCTCTTGCTCGATTCCTTGCGGCTGTTGCAAACGGAGTTCGAGGAGCGCGAGAAGCATTTGACCGAACAGTACACGCGCTGCATGACCGCGCTCGAACAGCAATCCATGGTGCTAGAAGATCGCTTTCAGCGCTTGACCGAGCAGTACAACGAAACGATGGAAATATCAGCCAGCATCGACAGACGGCTCAAATCTTTGATGTCCTATATCGAAAGGTTGTAGGCCGCATCCAGGTCAGAGAAGAGCTGGAGAGAACCCGCGAGATCAGCAAGGAAATAAGCAAGGGAAGAGACTTTAGCAAGTAGGAGAAGCATGGAAATCAGCCAGGAAGAGAGCAACAGCCGGCGGGATCTGGTCGAGTACTCCTCGTGCATGATCCAGTCCGAGGGACTGCCAATCACGGACAAGATGAGGGAGATGGATTGTCTATATATTTCCGGGAAGATCGACGATGCCGAACGCAAGCGCCGCGCTCTGGCTCCGCCTGGGAACGGTAGCCAGGAAGAGATGCGGCGAGAGCAGGTTGCGCACTCGACGCGTATGGTTCAGTCTGAGGGGTTGCCTGTCAGCGACAGAATGCGCGAGTTGGACCAGCGGTACATCTCTGGAGAGATCGACTGGAAAGAATATAACCGCATCCAGAGAGAGTGGTAATCGGTCTTCCACGCCTCAACGAGCACCTGCTTGTAAGGCAGGCGCTCTATGAGCAACCCCCGGCTTAGAAGGCCGGTGCTCTATCCGGCCTCCAGGGAGACCCCAACTCTTACACGTAACCAACGCTTTCGTGCAATAACCTAAGAAGCGATGATAATCGGCGCAGGCCATCCCGATGCTGTTTCGTTCAATGACGTCGGATCGCCGGACGGCAGACACACGTCTGGACTAAAGGTTCACATTGATGCCCAAGTTGTGAGGGTTGAAGATCTGAACTGGTATTACAAGCTGCTCCAACTCTGCCCAGATATCCCCGGCGAACTCAAGTCCAAGGTTGTCAGCGCGAGGTTCGATGAACTTCCGTTCATGTCCCGAGCCGAGATTTGGACGACGCTCGGGAAAGTTCTCATCCACATCGTTGATCCACGCCCGTATAAATCGGACGTCGATTCGCTCTTGCGGACTGCCATGAAAAGAGAAGATGCGCCGGAGTACCTTCGCAGAAGCGCTTCCGAGGGCGATGTATGGGCTCAAAGCCTCCAGCAGAGAACGCAGATGTTTGCCGCAGAGTCGATCCTTGACGATTCCGTCGCGGCTAGAACACACCGGACCGCACACGCTTTCGACCAAGACGCATTCGTGATGCCGTTCGATCGTGTCGAGCCTCCTGAACTCGTCACAATTCAAGATTTCAAGTGCGATCCGAAAGGCCTAGTCAGGAAGGTGACCGAATGGTCCGCGAAAGCAGCTGCCGCTTTCCATGGAGCCATGGATGCTCTCGACACCTTCGAGGCTGAGGGTGCGTTGTACCGCTTCAATGCAAGCCAGGAAATCAGAAGAAAGATGCTGCGCCCACTGATGGACCTCCATGCCTTCGATGAAGGCGATAAGCAGCAGATGCGAGTCCTGGAGGACGTTCGGGGAAAGCTGATTGAGTCCATGACCGATCCTAATGACCTTTTCTCGCGCATGCAGAGCTTCAAACCTGTGCCGCAATACGCCGAGTTCGATTCCAAGGAAACTCTGTTCGGACAAGCCGCAGACTTAGCCGCAGGTATCGCATCGAATCATTTCCAGCTCGAAGGGATCGCAGGGCTCGTGAGCCGGTTCGAGCACGTCACCTACAATGGAAAGCGAGCAGGCGAGGCGGACATCGCTAGAATTACTCATGAACTCGGGCGGCGCTAGACCGCCGCGAAAACTGATAGCGGATCGAACCTCCTAGGAAGTCGATCTATGAAAACCGGCGTTCAGCGCCCACGCTACACAAGATATCTGTACCGAAAAGCGTGGAACTGGCCGCCTTTGGCCAGACAGGATGCAAAGGAACACGAGTCGAGCGATGATGGTGTTAGCCGGTTGGATGACAGCTACAGCCCGCGGCGACACGGGTGCTCGGTAAGAAGCCCGACCGAAAAGCGTGGGTCTACCCCATGTTTGCGTGCGGATGGCAGTGGCGTGAAGGCGGAATTTTAGCGTGCGATTTTGTACGCTTCGTGGGCAGGCCCCTAATCGGCTTTAGGTTTCCGCGTGGGCCAGAGATGCCAGACCGCAGCGATAACGATTACATCCTCTGCCAGCGATTCAATGTCATAGCCCCATGCTTCAGCCGTCGTTATGGGGTACAGTTTGATGACTTCCCCCCAAGGATTTTTGGAGCCTATCGCGCCCGCTATTCTCCCCAAGATCACGACAACCGCGAGAACGTACAAAAGCCCTATTCCAATGCGCCTTTTCATGGCCAAAAGGTTAACACGCTAAGGGGCTTCGTCCCCCGCGCGAGCAAGCGGCCTTCTGGGTTTGGCTCCTCCGCTTCGCCCTGCCGGGCTTGCGGTTCCCCCCAAAAAGTTTCTGCGAAACTTCCCACCCCTTGCCCTTGCTACCCCTTCCCTTCCTCGCCGCCGACAGGCCGCGAAGCGGTGTTTCGTAGGTTGACAAAGAAAAAAGGCGGAAACACGGGCGGGGGGAGGTGGGAAAATAGGGGCATATGAAAGCTATCATGAGAATTCGTATTTGTGCCTTCGCAGTCGTGTTCCTCTCGATCTTGGCAGCCGCTCAGGAACGCCGTACGGCTCCGCTAGTTCCAGCGGACATGCTTGATGGTCAGAGGCTAGTCGATAGGGTGTCCGGCATTTCAGTTCTCGCGCCCGATAACTGGGTTTGGGTTTGGCTTCAGCGGGACGAGGATGGCTACCGGAATTTCTCTGCTTCGAACCCAATTGGTGGGCTGGGGTTCGCCGTCAATGTATCCCGAGCTGACTTAGATTGGACTCGCAAGAACGCGGAGGATGTGCAGATCGGAATGGCAAAGAAACTAATGGCCTCCGGTTTCAAAGTTGACCCGCGCATCTTTGAAACATCGGCAGTGCCTATCTCGAATTCCTATCGATTCGTTTGGGCAATTGTTCTGCCTAATGGTGAACGTAGGTTTAGGTTTGGTTACGTTGCACATGGCATAAATCATATTGTGTCGTTTACGTGTATCGCTGTTGGCGAACAGGAGCCGGAGGAATTCACTCGCTTCGTTCGATCTGCAAAACTCTTTTAAGGGTAGTAAGTCCAAACTGCCAGTACGAAAGGGGTAGACGATGAACAAGCCCCACCCTACTCCAGCGAAACCGTAAAAGAATTACGAGGACGAGAACTAATAATGGAGATTGGCGACAGGGCCGAGCAATTCGGCAACCTTCGAGACCTCCCAAGGTGTTTGTACTGTATGGCCGTTTCTCAGCTTGATCCAAGTCCCGCCCTTGTTGTTCTCTTCTCGGTCGTAACCGAAGGAGTCGATTTCAGAAATCGACACGTAATTGAGTCCGTCGTCAAAGGTGACAAAATTGGGCATACTCCAATCCTCCAATGCATCCCAGCCTACCTGTAGCGGCTTCATCGCTTTCGGCTTGGGCGCTTTCATGCCTCTACTATAAACCGCAGCCGTCTCGCAAGGGGTCTCTCATGAGACCATAATTCAGAGGTCATTACCCATGCCCACGCCCGAAGAACAGCGGCAATACACAAACCTATCGGCAGCCCTTCAGCAGCTAGGCCATTCCTTTTCTGGCGAGCTACCGGCTGCAACAGCGTCCTTGCACCTTCATTTCGTTGATGGTCAGCCGCGCCTTGATGCATATGACCGGGCGGGCAAGATCAGCGCAACACTTCCGACCGAGCAGACACCTAAGCATCTTCGTGACGCCATCGAGCGTCTTGCGCGTGAGAATTGCCCCGACCCCGATGGGATAGTCTGTCCACTTTAGATTCACTATCACCGTCCCCCAAAAGGGAGAGATCACCATTCAACTATGGAACCCGACTTCAAGGCGCATCTATTCCGGCAGCTCGGGTTTCTATGGCGGTCCTGCCAGGCTTACGACGAAGGCCACATTGACGAGGCTGTACGCATCGCAACAGTGATTCGCGTTTTGATCCATGACACGCAAGCCTCTACTTCCCTGCTGAAACATCTGGACGCGGAAAACATCCTGCTCTCAAGCACAGTCGTTACCCACACGGATATAAAACCCGTCTTTATGAGCGCGATGGGTCGAACGAGGATAACCAGCACAGAAACGACCCGAAAGCCGAACACCGACCCCACGGCGTTGCAAATTCAGCTAACCGTACCGGAATGGTGGGGCCAAGTCGTTTACATCTACGGCCAGGTACAGGCTACGCGGAAATCTTTGGTCTTAGGCGCGGCCAACAAGGATGGCGGCGCGCATGTAGATACTAAATTGAACAAGGAATATGAGGCCCTAATGTTGGGTGGCGTTCGGGGATGGTTTCACTACTCACCGACGAGTGACGATCACTTTCAGCCGGTGATGAATGAGCATTTTCTCTACATCCGGCAGATGGGATTTGAACTCTTGAACAGCCCGGAACTGCTGGCATTATCCGCCTGACCACCGCGCTTAGGGGCGATACAATTCTGTGCATGAGAACATTGCTGCTGTGCGCCGTTGTTCTGTTGGTCCTTCCCGCGTTACCGGCCTGCGCTAGAAATCTTAGCTCCGTGGACGGCAACGTCCTTCTGACGAAGTGCCACCCTGCGCTGCAAATGGCGGAAGTCACCCCTAAGCTTAGTCAAGATGAATGGGCGGCAGCGTTCTACTGCCTGGGGTTCGTACAGGGCGCGATGGACGCTGATGCGGTATGGCAAACTGCACTGACTAAGGCGCTCGGGGCAAAAGCTCATTCGATTCTGTTCTACTGTGCGCCGCAGGGTACCTCATGGCCGCAGATCATCAGGATTCTAGTTAAGTGGCTAGAGGACAACCCGGACAAGCTAAACCTACCAGGGTACGACGTCATAAATTTCGCTATGTCGAAGACCTACCCATGTCCTGCTGCTCCGTAACCTTAAAGGGGGTGAAGTCGGAAAATGAGTATTGCGCCGTTCCCGGAGTTTCCGAACATCCAAGCGTCACTTCCCCGGAAGGTATTCGAGTAAGTGTCCCGGCATCCTTCCAGTACGGCGCTATTTCCTCCGGCACTTCATGCTTCTTGCCGCAGAGCTTGCAGACAAAAGACCATCCATCGGGGTATTCCATGACGCCAATTATAGCGCCACCCTGTTTCACTCTCGACGAATGCGCCTTTTTACTGATGCCGACCGACGCCCTGGTATCACAAAGGGTAAGTTTTGACCCACGACCGCCGCCCCACGTTTTCAAGCGCTTGCATGGGTCAGATGTCAAGGCCATGATTAACCCATGAAATACGGCTATGCCCGCGTATCGATTGACGACCCTCGGCCCAGTCCGGGCCTCCACGTTTGATATGGATCGCTCCAAGAATATACAGCTCATCGCCCTTGGTCGCGCAGACGAAGATACGGTCGCACTTCTTCAGTCCTCCCGAATGGCTTCCTTCCCCGCGCGTAATCACTGAGCCGTTTATTCGCTCAGCTTCGCTCCACTTCCAAAGGACGACATGCGCACGACCTGCGGATTCTTCACTTGCCTTCATCTCATTCTCC
>Ga0302197_10003434_pt1 | contig 14348 bp, 9 predicted proteins | sample II_Bog_N2_1_FD_193526 | JGI IMG/M metagenome (GOLD analysis project Ga0302197, IMG submission 193526) | Peat permafrost microbial communities from Stordalen Mire near Abisko, Sweden - II_Bog_N2_1 | ecosystem: Environmental > Terrestrial > Soil > Wetlands > Peat | place: Sweden: Abisko, Stordalen...
TTGTTTGATTTAGAGATTATTGATAATTATGGAGAATAAAGTTTATAATTTGATGAGCCCCTCATATTACATATGGCTTAAATTAATCAACAGGCTGATAGGTTTATCCTAATCATTACTTTCATCATTGTTATTTATTATGCTTCATCAAACTAGAGAAATATATTAGCAACATGATAAATTTAATGATCAAATGTCCAATGAACTCCACCAATCATTAACTATAGTGTCTGCAGTGCTGAGACTATTAGTTACTGATGATCAGATTTATTGACTTAAATTGATATTTGAAAATACGTTTTAATTTTTACTCTTTTTTTATCAATTTTAGCATTTATAAATTATCAAATAATTTAAAAATCAAAATAAGAGAAAGGGCACGTAGTTTCCATAAATATTGAAGGGATATTGCATTTATACGTTTTGGAAGGGGCAAAAACCTACTTTTTTATCTTAATTTTGACTCTAATGTTGAAAGACTTCAGTAGGTTCAACTTTGATAGGAGTCTCTGATGTCTGTCGTTTAGGCTGCTTCTTTTCAAAGCTTTTAATGATATAATCAATGGTGGAGTAGGTGAGATGATATTTTTTGGTTAATTCTGGAATCCCTATCTTCATATGAACATAATCATTGGAGATCTTTAATTTGATCTAAATTATCAATGAGATACCTCTTTGGTGATTCTTTTGTAGAGATTTCGCTTTGGATGGGTATCAACTTCAAATTAGGTATCTTTTGACATGGCTTTTGGCATGAATTACAATTAAATAATAATTAAACTTTTTATATTACAATTAAAAGCACGCAAGATCAGTGATAAATTCATAGTAAAATATTATTCCTTCGTGTTTCTGCTCCCCATATCCATACGGAGATGAGCTATGTGAAACAAGCTTCCTCTGAGACTAAAATCTTATCTGATAGAATTGAAGGCTTGAAAAATAGTTTTTTCAGTAATAATAAATAAAGAATCAATATTTGTTGAATAAGCTTAGAAAGATAATTAATTCTGTTTTTAAATTATCTCATTTAATTGTTTTTTGCGATGATCCTAAACTCAACAGAAATTTAAATTAAACTATCGATAGGTTTAAATATACTCATATAAATAATAAATATCACCGATTTCTCTTCAGGTTCTGAAGCTAGAAATTTTTGAGATTCACCTACATCTACATCTCTAGATTTTTCTTGACTAACTCTTACAGGGTTTATTGTTGGCTTCTTGTCTTTCTCACTAATTACTACATCTCATCCTGTGTAATTTAAAGTCGCTCTTGCAGCATGTCCACATAGTGTTACAAATCAGCCAACCTATTTTACAGTTATTCAATGTGTTTCTGCTTCATGTTAGAATCCTCCATAACTTCCATCAAAAATTGTTATCTTTGTTATGATTGGAGGGTCAGACCTGATAGTTAAGATTTTAATTTTTCTGTTTATAAGGGAGGAGATTTTTGACATTCTATCTCTGATTTTAATTTTTATATTTCGGTAGTTAACTATTTTTCACGAGTAGTGATAAATTCCTTTGCTTTGGTAATGAACTCGTCTCTTTCCTTTATAGCGTCGTCTTTTTATTTGGCCTCTCCTTCAATTTTGTTGACATACTCCCTCACTTTTTCAATAAACTCCCCTTTTTAAGCAATCTATTTTTCTCTGTCGATACAATCCTTTTCTAGATTGACACATATCTCTTCGAGGTGCTTGACTTTGACCTTCAATTAACTAATTTGTATTTGATAAGTCTATTTTTCCTTCTAAATTTCTTCCTGTTTTTTTCCTGATTCTTCATACTTCCTATTTTCATCATTCAGTTTGTTTGTCAGCTCTGTGATTGTTTAGTCTTTCTAATGGAGTTCTTGCATAAAATGCTGTAGTTACTGTTCAATATCGTTTAAATTATTTTGATTTTATTTTTCCTTAGACTCAAAAGCCAATATTCGAGATGTAAAGGTGGTTTTTTATTTGGTCCGTTCCTCTTCCATACTTTTATAATTTTTCTATAGGGATTACCTCATCTGCTGTTCTTTGATTAGCTGACTGCTCTTTTCTCCTACTATTCTCTCCAAGTCTGCTTTTTGCCTTGCCAAATCGAGATTCACCTTTTTAAGTTAATCCATAATGGGGACGCTTCTATTAATATACTGAGACTGCATTTCCTCAAAGCGATTCTAATTAAATATGAGTTCCGATTGCTTTTTAAAAAGCTAATTTTTAATCTACTATTTTTCCCTCGCCATTTTTTCGAGTAGCTGTTTGAGTTATTCGGATTACTTTCGCTTGGATTCATACCGTAAATTTTATTATCTTGATTCATCACGCATCTTATTGAAATTACTCACTATTTATCTGTTTTATTCACGAAGTTTCAAATTATTGGCTGATAACTCTCGAATTTCGTCCTTCATTTTATTGGTTTAGTCCTTGCATTTGTTGAGCTGATTATTAAGCTCATTCCTTTACCTTTTGAATTGATCGGCTTGATTAATGGTTGAATTTAGTTCATTTATCAATTGTAACTTGCGCTCGTCTGTGGAATTTCTCTACTGCTCATTTTGACGATCTTTGGACTGCAGTCTTTCATTTTATTTTTTAAGATCTGAAAGTTCATGATTCAACTAGTTTATATGATCTAGCATTTCTCGTACCTGTTTTTATTTATCAACTGGTCCACTAAGGGGACCAAAACTAAAGCCTAAAGGCAATTGCTACTGTCTCATTTATCCTCTAACCTATGACGATCTTGGCTATATTCTTATTTATTGTTTTGTTTCTACTCTTCCTTCGGCTCTCCCATCTCTTCCATCATTTCGACTCATCTTATACTCGATTCTTTCGTCGTTTTTATCCTTAAATGATCCATCGCCTCTCTACCTTATTGACATTCTTTTGGCTTTGTCTTAAGAACTAGGAGGCCTAAAGGTCATATCAGTGCTTGTTCTATTGAAAAAACCTTGACCTGAAGCTTGAAATGATATATCCCCTTTACTTTCCTCTCCGTCTGCCTCGCGCTGAAAAATTTAAGTCAATATAAAAGTAATTTTCGAGTTCGGTGGACCCTTTTACAACGGCAAAGTAAATTATTTGCAGACTAATGCTTTGTGATCCTTGGGCATTATAATCTGAGTAATATCAAAGCTTTCGATACATCCAGCCTGTTTGCAGTTGTTAGAACCTTACATATACAACAAAACGATAATTGACGTTTGAAGTGGAGAGAACAGTCCATCTTTCAGTGTGCATTTTGCACTGATTCTAAGGTTGTCGTTGATGTCGATGTAATGTATGGGTTTATTGATTGGTATCTGCCTGCTAGTGGTTTTATTTTTGCCTCTTTTCCACCAGATCTGCACGCTGCAGGCAAAGTCAATATCAATACTTAGTCTCTTTAGTTTCAATTAGAACTCATAGTAGAATTGACTTTTCATTTCCAGATTTAAATTGCGATATTATTACGGCTTAGCAAAGATATTAATAGGAAAGTGAAGTCTACTTCCATATAAGTAGTATCTATACTTTTATGGAAGTAAACCATACTTATGAAACTATTAACTTTATAACCTTCCCTATTAATAATTCGATATGAGTTGGTACAATGCATACTCGGACACAACCAAACGTCTCGACCAATTTTTGGAGTCTCAACCCACTTTGTCCGAACTCCTTTAATTCCCAGATTTCCTCGAACTGCTCAAAGCTTACCAGCCCAGACTTCTTTAGTACATATCAAATTCTCAATAGCTTGTCAAGGATATGGTCAAATTTATCACACAACCTCCCCAGGAAACGGACTCATAAGCGAGAAAGTATAAGCTACCATTACTAGCGGTACTGGCGATTGAGAGCAATACTACCTGCATCGTGAATAGTTTCTTTAAGATAAATCCAGATACCAAACAACCTTATTTCTTAACTGCTTTTTATGAATTTTTGACTCCCGAAGGTGAGTTGCTGCCGTTGCTGTGTGGATATTTTTCGCAGTTCAACATTTCCATCTGGAACTCTTACTATAAATAGACTATTGATCTCATATACTAAGCAAAAGATCCTTTATTTTTACTAGCCAAACATTCATACAGCAAGGCCATCGTAAATACTCTCCTTCTCTACCTTAACCTTGATCTAACTCGCAATAATATTTTGATTCCTGATAGAACCTGCCTTAAACTCTAAGTTCTCAAAAATCTATACAGTCAAATTAGGACTGCTTTTGAAGCTCACAAAAGATAGAGCTCTTACAACTGCAAAAACGAGATAATAATTTAAAATATTAGTGAGGTATTGATTGAAGTAGTTTAAAAGTATTACCTAATATCAGATGGCAAATCAATGCTCTAAATTGTGACGAACTAGCAAAACATTAATCTCTTACTCGATATCCTCATGCATGGAAGCAATATCTCTTTTTCCGTAGTTGGAGTTGTCTCTTGGATCATGAGATACTACTGTCTTTCATCGTTCAATACGGAAGATCGACAAAATCTATAACTTTCCAAGAGAAACCTTTAAAGATTGGAAATACAGCCATTCGTCAGGAGAATTACATAGATTTTGCCAATAGTGATTTAAAAGATTATTGAGGCGCCTTCTATCACTCTGTATCACTCCAAACTTCTAGAAATATTCAACATGTCCCTAGAACTGTCCAGCAAAAAGCTATCCTAGGTCATAAAAAAATCAAAATACATCTAAACCCTAGTGTCCTTTCTGTTTAAATTTGAAAAAAATTCAATTGTCCATAAACAAACAGAAAAGCTCTTCCAACAGATATTCAACTCCGATCGCATGATCTATGAGGATTACCGTAAGTATCTTTTTTGTTCTGCATAGCTAATCTAAATCACTGTGGGATAGTATTTGAATCATATAGAAGACTTAAATGTGTACAAATAACAGATAAACTGTCTTCATGAGGGATACTTCAGTTATCTGATGCGAATAATTAAAATTTACTCTAAAATCCAGACTAATGATGAGTAAATCAACGAATCAATAATGAAACGGTCTCAACTCTGGTAGAAATTCTCCAGTTTTATACTAAAACCATATGAGGCTCTCTGCTTCAAATAACTAGGAAGTTACGAGTTTGTCAAGGACGATCCACCATTGGAATTCAGTATTAAGTATCTTTCAGCAGGAGGTTTGAATAGCAACCAGCAAATTAATAAAAAAGTACTTGAGGAAATCACCCAGGAGGAAAATATGCAACCCTTTAAAACTGTGCAAGTTGAAAAATCAATTAGTGAAATCAATACCTCAAACTAAACTTTGGGGGAAGATACTTTGTTCAATGTGCAGGAATTTAATTAACCAGTAGTCAATTCAATCATTAATGCTAGTGTAGGGAGTGATAAAGACATTAACATTAATAAAGTTATTCCTTCGTCTCCTGTATCACCTACTTCGCCACCATCACCACCAATTCCTCAATTATCATTGATATAGGAATAAAAAAAGGTGATTTAAAGTCCTGGATCGGGTAGCAAGTATCAATAGTTTATATCCAAACAAAAAGTATAGGCTGACAAAGAAATAAAACTTCAAAGAACCAATAGCAGTGAGAAGAGATTGAGTGCAAATAAGTCTAGAGTCACAAGTCCTTCCCCAAAGAAGAAGAAATGGGACAATAATCAATAATAATAAAAACCAGCAACAACAACAAAAGCTGTTCCAATTTCAAGAGTCACCTAACCCTAGCCAAGAAAACAGAAGATAAGTTTAACAAATCCAATAATAAAACCGCCTATGATACCTACAAATAAGGCACCTCCAATTCAACCCCATATCAATTTGCATAGTAACTCCCATACCAGTCCAATATCGTCTCCAAACTAAAGTAAAATAGAAACCATTATGTCCCCTCAACTTGAAAAAAAATCATCACAACCTTAACTTAGGCAGTCTGTCTAAGAAACTGTATTATCGTCAATCAACAATTTGCCCAAACAGAATTCATCAAAGTCTTTGGAGTAGTTTCCAGTCTTCTAATCAGCATCAGTATCAGCAAGTCAGCTCATAGTTTCATCAAATACAATGGAACTGAGTCAGGTGATGAGTAAAAGTGCTGTAAGTTTAAATAATCGGCCAATTCAAATTTTAAGGGCTCGATGTGCCAAGCAAGAGAAGCCAGTATTTCGGAGAATCGCTTAAAAAGACAAGACGCTATTGAATTTAATTGGATTTAAGTTCTGATAGAGCAACATTTATATATAAATCATAATCAGTCCTCCATTATAATAAAATTAAACTAAAATAATCAAATGTTGCTTGAATGTCTAGAGGCATTCAATTGAGTATTCCTTTTTTTATATACAAAATAGTACTAAAAAATAGAATCAATCAAGGACTGTATGAGCTGGACAGACTGAGATTCAGAGAAGTAGAATCAGGGGAACAGGTATTTTTACGTTTTCGGGGTTCGTGATGGATGGTACTAAGTCGCCTCAATTTAATATTCTCCTTTCGAGCTAGTTTCAGTTGGTCAATTACCTCATTGTGACTATCTTTGATTTTCGAATAGGATCGATTAAATTAGACTGACTTGGTCTTCAGTTATTTCTCCTTTTCGCTTATCTTGCGGTGTAACACTCTGTTATAAATCTAAAGGTCTCGATATTTCAGATTTTTTTCATCGCTTTCTTCCTTTAACTTTAGCATTTCCTTTTCCATATGTCTTTCATTCTCACTCATTGATGCTTTCAATTGTTTTTTCAGCTCATCCATCTGCTTCATTAGTGATTTTTATCGAAAAGACACTAAGTCTTTTATTTCTTTTGGCATGATGTTTCTCCGCAGCTCGTCTATTTATTTTTAGAGTAATTTCTGTCCATTCAGAACTGTATTCAACTCATTGATTAGAGTCTGTTCCTTTTTTTGAAAATTGGCTATTTATTAGTTTTTAATAATCACCTCTTCACCTTTGATTCGAAGTTCCTCGCTAAGACTCTGAATCTGTACTTGATATTGAATGATTTTTAATTAATAATGATTTTGAAATTACTTCGTTTCTTTCTGAAATTATTACTGTTTTTGCTCCAGTTTGCGCTTCACATCTGCATTTTACTCTGAAAGAGTTAGAATTTGGCTGGTTTTTAGTTATAGTTCATATTTAAGTTCCTCCAGTTTCGGTTGTTTTATAGGTAAGAGGTTAATTTTTGATTATCTGGCTGTCTGATTGCAGTTTCTTAGCTGCTGTATGGACCCTTGGGGACGATCAGAAAACATGTGAGGGATAGACATTCTGTTTTTGGCTGAAGTAAGAGAGATGTTCAATAGAAGATCTTCAGTTTTAACAAAAGTATGAGATAAATCTTTACTATTTTTGCATTCCTCAGCAAATGATTTCCTCTCGGTCGGATCATTTACTTCGTTTTCATTGTTCGGATTTGTAATACTGCTTTTATTTTGATCTCGAGTCAATTCTTTTTTGCGAGCAAATCTCTTAGAGCCAACAGATTATACCCTTTACTCGTTGGCACATTCGACCATAACCTCAGCGGAGAAGATTTGTGTTTGACAATGGTTTTTACTGCGATTCCTATTGATCATAAATTAATTGTTCCAGCAATAAATTTACTTGGGATTATTTGCATTTATTAAAAAACGTATTGTTCGCTGAGAATCAGTAAAAATAAAATAAGTTTGATCCACGAAATATCATGACTTCTTCATGCTGAAAATCAGATGATATAATACATTATAAATATGACGCTGTTATAAGATACATAAAAAGAAACTCTCAAAGAGGGAAATCAAAAATCAATTGCCAATTAATTGTAATGGTTATTTAAGATAAATAATTTGTATCATAATCATTAGCCTTATCTATGAACAGAATTTTTAAAGGATTCATCGGCAGAGTCTATCATCTGCGAGTCGAGGGCAGAATAGATCATAAATTGTTACTTCATTACTAACTAGAACTAACAGCATCGCACGAGGACTCCAAACCTCATGGCCATATCGACCCCTCGCTTTACTTGTTAGCATCAACTCCGCATAAGGTTCTCTCACTCAGGCCAAAAATATTTCTGATCTTTTACTACAGCAAAGCAATCGTCATAAGTAGCCTGCTTCTAACTTAGCATTCCAATTATAACATTTGTGGAAGATGTTTGCCTTGGCAGTGCGAATTTAATCCTAACAACAGGAGTCAAATGCTATGCCAGTATTGATTGACAGAGATAGATCCGTTCTCTATGATTGGAGACATAGGTGCGACTTGGAATAGTTTATGGCTGAGCCGATTTGGGCAAAAGTACGATATAAAGCAGGATTCCATTACGTCTGGAGAAAGTTCAGTTCCTTTTGATAAGTTCAAAGATATGCCGTTGTAGACTGAAAAGTGGCTGAAGAACTATCTTTATCATAAATAGCATGAGCTAAAAATTGGAATCCTTTCTAATCGAGCAGATCATTTTACCAAAAAAGGGGTAGTAAGTCATATATACAGCTTGATAAATAGACTTTGGAGAAGAAAGTGTTTAGTGGCCTTATCGATCCTGAAGAAGCAGTCCGCCTCGGATTAATTGACGGCTTGAAGAATATTGATAATGAGCTGAAAGAGAGATTTCCCGGAGTTAAAGTCAGATAAATCAATAATAGGAAAAGTTGGAAGCAAAAACTTGGTTGTGAATAACAAATATTGGGAGTGTGATGAATTAATTCTGACAACAATTAATGCTATATTAGATATTATTGGTGATTCAAGTGTACATACATTTCAATTAATTGTAGTTGTAGTGTAATTATAGTAAAAATAATCAAAGCTATAGTTCAGCTAATTCTCCTTCATCCTAGATGATATTATTCTAAATCAATGTAATTTCGCATCCCATTAGACTGACATCCAACTGTTAATTTTATATCTGAGGTTAAATCTACTTTGATTTTGTAGTTTTTTTGAACAGAGGGAGGGGTATTGGCTGCACGTAGTATTTTGAACTCTTGAAATGCTACTCCTCTTTGAAGGGATTTTGGTCATTAGTTGTTCCAGATTCATAATCTTTTTATTTAGCATTTGGAATCAGAGTTGACTGCTCAATGGACTCTTTTTCAATAAAAAATTATCTTTATTAAATCTTTTTCGATATTGGATTTTTAGAAAGACAATTTTGGTTTTTAAACAATTTTTACTCTTTTGATACTTCCTCTTCACGCTATAACTTGAACTATCTTGTAACATCCTTGCTTATATTGCATTGATATGCCTATTCACTATTTTTCTCTCCAGAACTAAAAGCTTCATTCTTTAATTCTGCCACAGTCTCAAAGAATGTTGGCTTTTTTGGGTTGACTATCTAAATGGTTTTCTTAAATTTTAAATTGTTTCTCCCAAATATGACGGCCTATTGTTCCTCTGCATTCGCTGTATCTACTCTGCAATTTTAACTGCATTACTTGTACTGTGATATTTGCGAGATGGCCTCTCTCATAATGGTCTAAACTTGGCTGTTTTGGCTGCTGATCTGCCAATCATGGGTATTCTATGATTCTTCTAGTGCATTGGTCTCCTTTATTTGTTAAACTTTCCCCTTCTCGTTGTCTGGATTCTTAATTTAGCGTGTTAACTTTTATTTTTAAATTTCAATCAAACTAAAATAATACTACAGATACAGTGGTGCAGTAGCATATCTATCAGAGTTTAAAAAAGAAGAAACCTTTCTCGACTGACTTGTATTGAGACTATCCTGTTTTTGTGATTTCTCAATTTTAATGCTATCAACATCAAATGACTTTTTGTACTGCTTAAAAATTTACATAAAATTCTTGTCTTCGCTGAAGGGTTTAGAGGAAACATTCGCCATTTTGGTGGAGGGTTTTATTTTTAAGGACTACTATATTTGCGCTTTTTTAACTCCAATAGGATTAGAGTCTAAACTGTACCTAGTATGGCCATGAGTAGATAATTTAGTAGGTTTAATTTGCTATTTTTTTGTCTTTGGCTCCTCATCGTGGCTAGTATGAGTTTTATTACGGCTAATTGTTATTTTTTAAGTTATAGTTTGAATGGTTTACTGATAACTGCATCTTTTGTTTCCTATGATCGATGGCTTTTGTGATTTGCCCAAATTGACACTTTTCTTTTACTTTCCCTCTTTCGAACGTTTTGTTTATTTTGGTTCTTTTTAATTTGAATTTTTGGTTGATTTTATATGTTTCTGAGCATTCTTTGAAATAAATCCGGCAACTTCTACCTTCTTCTATCGATTAGAAGTCATTCTATTTATCAAATTTTTCAGATCACTCTTGATGTGCATAGCTTCAGCATTAATATTTGTCTTTACTCCTAAATGTACTTTGGTCTTTGAGTTTGCCTGCCCAATTGATTTGTCTTTTTGAGTACTGCCCTTACTTTCCATTTTAATTTATTTGTCTCGACTCAAATGTTTCAAGCAAGATGGTTTTTTGACTGGATCAGGGTGCAAAATCTTTGTAGAATGATTCGGTTCTATTTTTTTTAAAGATGGGTTGCTCTTCAGGTGCGTCTTCATTTTCAAAGGCTCTCGAATGGTGCTCATTGATTTTTGCCGCATCATGGGAGGCAAACTGTGTATTATTTAAATTTGATAATTTATATCTAATTCATCACAGTATATTAGCAAATCATTATACCAATGGAAAGGTTCAGGACGAAGACGCCATTGCTGTCATACGACTGCATAATTTACCATACAGTCTTAGATCCATGTTAGCAGGAAGAGATGGGCCGCTTTAGGGGATTAAACCCATCGCAGCTATCATCTAGCCCATAACTCCTATTCCAGTTAGACCTCTCATGCTGAGTTTTCTGTAGTGGTTGAGTTTAATCTCTATTTGTTTATTTTTGTAGTCTGCTAAAAGGTCCAACACTCCATTCATATCAATCCTGTTTTAAGGATCGAGATCTAACATCTTTGTTAGCAGTTATTCCACTTCTCTAGATAAATGCACCGTTGAATCGTAGTCCTTGAGACCTTTCTCTATAGCTTTGAGTAACTCCCTAATGTTTTTAGCCTAAAAAGGGGAAACTCCAAATAACATCTAGTATAGTACTGTTCCTGCACTATAGACATCAACCTTTTCACTGTAAGCCTATCCTCTGAGTATCTAAGGGGCCATGTTTAGTGGCGATCCTTTATAACTTTGCATTAATTCTCCATTGAACTTAGTAGCTAGCCCAAAATCAGCTATCTTAACGACACCCTGTTTAAGCAGAATATTAGCGGGCTTTAGGTCACGATGCACTACATTGCAAGTCCTCATCACCTGCATTCCCCTTGCGATTTGTGTGAATAGAGCCATAGCCTGTTGTTCTGGTAGGCGAGCACTGCGCTTGAGTAATGACTCGAGTGTACCCTCTTCGCAATACTCCATAAAAATGTAAAAATGGTTGTGACTTTTCTTTGCCTAAAGAAGGGAAACGATATTTTAATGCCGGCATTTGCGGAGGATTGAAATTTAGCTTTATAAATCAGTGATTTCTGAGACTTGATTATGAAGGATGTACCTGTTAGTGAGGATAGGGGGATGACTTTGGCAGCTACTGGGTTAAAGAAGCTGTCCCATGCCAGGAAGACCTTGGAGAAGGAACCCTGTCCGAGCAATTCACCTGAAATTCTGTACTGACCAATTTTTTTGTATGCCTTGCCCTACATCTGAATTAAATATATTATAATGTCCTACAATAAAATAGGAGGAGCTTTACTTGCATAATATAGCCATTCAAATTTACCGTCACCTTTAATTATAAATCAGTAAACATGTCCAAATCGGATATTTTTTGCGTTTAGGATCATCACTGGACTTTTAAAGCCAAATAATTAATGCAAATCTCATCAATTAGGATAGAGGGGCATTGGTTGTTTAAATAGTCGAGTAATTATTTTTATTGAAACGAAATTATTGGTAATTAATTTGAAATGATGAATTTACAATATATTCAGTGATAACGTAAATATTTAAACCACTTCAAAATTATCAATCATAAATTACAGGTAGCATGCACATCATTAGACTCTTTACCCTCTCTCCTCCAATTCACCATCTGAAGAGATCAATAAAGTATTTAAATCTGATGATGAAGATGAAGATATGGTTTTTGGTTCAAAGGATAGTTATATTCCAAATCTTGATTTAACAGGCATTGACCAAGGAGAATTGCTTGCTATTTGATATGGTCGATCAACCAACTGTAATAGTTTTGTATTATTCTCCTCAAAAGCATAATGAGAAGGTGTTTCCATTCTCATAATGGCAGCAATTTTTGAGTTTTATTGCATGAAAAATGATTCATTTTATTATTTTCCACTTCTTGCATTCAACAAAAAGTTTGTACTTTGAATTCCCATCGTAAAATCTTCATATTTATGGCAGCCTTTTTTATGAAAATCATTAAGCCCAAGATGAAACTTAGATTAATCAGGTTGTAGCTGCCCAGATGAGATATTTGCGATCTTAGGATCAATCTTCCATAGATCGGGTTGACACTTAACCGTAAAGGTTTTCATTCAATTATTATACTAATTTAACGAGTTCACTAGTTCAATTGATAAAATAAATATCCATGTAAATATGAGATAAAATATCATTGCGCTAAAATTGAAGAAATACAATTATCAGCATATGAGTTTGAGATGTTCAATGCTTTCAGATATTAGACGGATTATTGTTGAATGCTACTGCTTCCTTGTATCAGTCTCACTATCTATTTTATCTTGCATGTTTTTTTAAAGACCGTAAATGCTCACTTACAGCTGCTCAAATACTGGTTATTCTCTACTCCTCACTGCTTTTAGATGTTTGTCTAAAGTTAAAATTTATAATTCAAATTCATCGATTATTTTAGCCCACTCACTCTATCTCTCACTCTTTTCTCGATCAAGTTCTCTATTTCTTGCTTAAAAACTATATTATGATAATCTTACAGATCTTGAAGATCACGCACTTCTTGATTTAATCGCTGAGAGAGCGATTCTGTCTTAGCACGATTGCCCGAAAATTAATCTTTTCTGCTTTCTTTTCTTGCTCTCAACAATTGATCGATTTCCCGATCGTTGAGACATGTGTGGCTGACTTCCTCGATGTCTTTTGAAATTTGATCGAGATCTAGATAGATGCGTTAAGTTTTAGTTTGATCAAGCAAGGTCTTCACGTGGAATTTTTGCAGCAGCGACTCCCCTTAGATGGTTAGATGATCGATAATTTCGGAATGAGCCTCTATAACTCGTCGTTTCCCCAAAGAAAAATTAGTCTCTCCCACAGCAGTACCATTATTATTGTAAAAACTGCTGGTGTTACTCGCTTCTCTATCAATACTGTAAGACTTTTTGGTTATCATTATATTTGTATCATTTAAATGTTTGGGATATGATTAATAATGATTGTTAAAGAAATACCTTTATTATATCAATGTCTTTCCAAAACTGGAGTATAGTTTTCCTGGCTTCTTTTTAGGCATATTTTACGTAATTTGGTTGCTAAGTCTGCAGCTTAGAATTCCATAATTTTGTTATAGTCGGTTGTTTCGCATATTTGTTTCTATTTTCTTTTTATTTTGGATTGCACCATCTTCTATTTTAAAAAATTGTTTTTCTTGACCACTGCAAGTTGTTGTTGTCTCTGCAGATAAACAGAACTGATTTATCTCTTTATTTTTAGCTCTTCCTCTAAGGCCTGCCTTCGATTACAACAACCTTCTGCTTTCTCACGACTTCCCTGACTATCTCTATGCCATTATCTATTATCTTCCTTTCGCACAAAACTTTTGACTGACTGACAACAACTGCTCCTTTTGCCAGTTCGACTCTTATTTGCCAATTAATTTCTAATAACATTGGATTAAAAATTGGCCAAGGGAAATGACAACGGAATGGCAAAAGGTTCGGGAGAGATCCATTGACTTCTGAGATGTGGATAATTATTCTTGATGTACTGATCATAGTAAGCAATGCTCTCCTCATTCCCAAGAAAGTAATACTTGTTTTCGTTAATTTATTCGATTTATTTCTACGTCAATTTTTAAAAATCCTTAAATTTGGATCGTTGATTGCAGTGCATACTCGGTTATGAATTTTTTGCATGAAGCCGGTAAACCTTCAAACCATGCTTTTGTTATTTGGGACAAGTTTCAGGCGGAAGTAATGAGCGAACTTTGGCTCGTAGGTTGCGAATATCGTGACGTCGTGAACTTTCTATTCGAAGGTTATTGGCGCTCGAAGTTTTTTGATGTAGCATTTTAATAGAAATTATTATAGATTAAATACAGAAAGACTTATGCTGAGAAAATACTAGGTTGAAATGAGATGAATAATCATTGGTTTTTCACAGAATTAGTTTTATTAAATGAGGGCATCGGATAGTGGGT
>Ga0302197_10003446_pt1 | contig 14328 bp, 8 predicted proteins | sample II_Bog_N2_1_FD_193526 | JGI IMG/M metagenome (GOLD analysis project Ga0302197, IMG submission 193526) | Peat permafrost microbial communities from Stordalen Mire near Abisko, Sweden - II_Bog_N2_1 | ecosystem: Environmental > Terrestrial > Soil > Wetlands > Peat | place: Sweden: Abisko, Stordalen...
AGAAGTGGAGCGGCAAGGGGATGAGCACAGCGAGGCGGATTTCCAGCAGTTGATCGAGCAACTGCTCACCGTGCAGCCCGACAACCTCGCGGCCATGCTGGAGTTGAGCCGGATCTCCGCCAAGCGAGGGGATGCCGCAACGCTGCGAGCGACCGTGAGCCGGCTTACAGGCAGATCCGCCGCCTGGCCTCCCGAAGTGCAGCAACAACTCGCCGCACTACAGGTCGAGGTCAACGGACCTGACCCGAAAACTGCCGCGACGCGATCGATATTCCTGAGGAATGTGCTGATGCGGGTGCCCGAATTCCGTTCGAGCCTCGCACAGTTGAAAGCGCAACCTGGCGACGAGGCTCAGCCTTTCTCCCGCTTTGTGAAACTGGAGTCGCCGGGGTTTGCGCCCGCCCCTCTCGATCAGGCCTTGACCTTTGCTGCGCAACCAATCGCAAGCTTTCCCAAAGGAAGTTGGAACTGGATCGGAGCGATATCGCTGAGCAGCGAAGGCGCGCCGACGGTCGCAGTCGCCAACAGCCGTGAGATGCGGCTTGCGAGTGGCGCCTCGTTCTCCTTCCCCAGCGGTAAGGCTGGTGTGCAGCCAACTCCGGATGGAATTCTGCCCATCGACTTCAACTACGACTTCAAGACAGATCTCGTGCTTGTCGGCGCAGGAGGTCTCCGATTTCTACGCCAGGATTCGCCCCGTATTTTTACCGATGTCACCACGCAAACAAAGCTCCCTGCGGCTCTGCTCACTGCGGCCTATACCGGCGCATGGGCAGTAGACATCGAGGCCGACGGCGATCTGGACATTGTGGTCGGCACAGCAACCGGGCTTCCCCTGGTGCTTCGCAACAACGGCGACGGCACGTTCCTTCCCACTCACCCCTTCCTTTCCGTCTCAGGTATTCGGCAGTTTGTCTGGGCCGACTTCAACGGCGATGGAAACCCCGACGCGGCGCTGATCGACGGCTCTGGCCGTCTGCATGTCTTCCTCAACCAGCGTTCTGCCAACTTTCGTGAGCTGGCCGTGCCCGCCGGATTACCCGCAATCAAGACGATTGCCGTTGGCGATGTGGATCACTCCGGACCGATAGCTCTGTTGGCAGTTGGAGCCGATGGCTTAATCCGCAGCCTGAGCCTGCCTGAAGAGGGCGAGCAATGGAAGGTCGCGCAGATCGCATCCGTTCCCGACGCAGCCAATCGCCTGACCGGCGAGCTGCGCTTATACACTGCCGATCTCGACAACAATGGCGCCTTCGATCTGCTACTGGCCTCTGCATCATCGCCAAACTCTCCGGCAATCTGGCTGCAAGCCTCTGCAGGAAGCTTTCAATTGCTCACCACGCCATTGAACGCAGCCAACTATTCCGGCGTTGCCGATCTCAGGGGAGATGGCCATCTGGATTTGCTTGCCCTTTCCGCAGATGGACAGCCGATCGACTTCGTCAACAAGAGCATTAAAGGCTATCAGTGGCAGATCATTCGTCCGCGTGCCAGGCAAACCACGGGCGACCAGCGCGTGAATTCCTTCGGCATCGGTGGCGAGATCGAAATTCGCTCAGGACTCCTGCTGCAAAAGCAGACGATCGTGAGCCCCGAAATGCATTTCGGACTCGGATTCGGCCCCGCTGTCGATGTGGCGCGTATCGTCTGGCCCAATGGTTCTGTCCGTGCTGAGTTTGCGCTCAAGCCAGACCAATCCGTCGTCACCGAGCAGCGGCTGAAAGGCTCGTGCCCGTTCCTCTTCGCTTATAACGGCACGCAGATGCAATTTGTGAAAGACGCAGTGCCGTGGGGCTCCGCCATTGGCCTGCGAATCAATGGCCTGGGAGCCGCGCGTGTCGAAGCCACTGAAGAGTGGTACAAAATTGGTCGCGATCAACTGGCCGCCCGCGATGGTTTCTACGATCTTCGAATCACTGGCGAGCTTTGGGAGACCTACTACTACGACTCGCTTCGGCTGATGGCCATCGACCACCCGGTTGGAACTGAAATCTTCACCGACGAGCGCTTTGCAGTGCCGGCGGTAAAGTTGGCCGTCACTGCTGTCGGAACACCGCAACCGATTGCTCACGCGATCGATGACAATGGCCAGGATGTAACTGACATTCTTCGTGCGCTGGACGGCAAGTATCTTGACACCTTTGGCCGCGGGCAGTACCAGGGAGTTACACGCGACCATTACGTTGAGGTTGACCTCGGAAATAATCTACCTGCCACCGGGCCGCTCTGGTTGATCGCACAGGGCTGGCTGCATCCATCCGATTCCTCCATTAACGTAGCCATGAGCCAGGGCATTCACCAACATCCGCGTCCGCTCAGCCTGGAAGTCCCCGATGGCCGCGGCGGCTGGAAGGTGGCCAAGGCAAACCTTGGCTTTCCCGCGGGCCGCAAGAAGATATGCCTGATTGATCTGAGCAGTGTATTCGCTCCCGGAACTCCGCGACGCCTGAGACTGCGCACCAATCTTGAAATCTACTGGGACCAGATCGAGTGGGCCGCGGGAAAGCCGGACACACAACTCAATATCACAAACCTGGCGCCTGTCCAAGCCGATCTGCACTATCGCGGATACTCGGTGATTCATCAGGCAAACGCATCGTCGCCGGAGATTCCGGACTACAACCAACTCGCATCCACCACTCAGATCTGGCGCGATCTTTCCGGCTATTACACGCGCTACGGCGATGTGCGCGAATTGTTGGCGGGCATCGACGACCGCTACGTGATCATGAATGCCGGCGACGAGTTATCGCTGCGTTTTGCTGTGCCGGCGCCCCCGCCTGCGGGATGGGTTCGCGACTATGTGATCGCGGGAGATGGATGGATCAAGGATGGAGATTACAACTCCACCTATTCCCAGACTGTGTTGCCATATCCCTATCACGCCCGCAAAGATTACAACCAGGCCCCAGGACGGCTCGAAGATGAGTGGGTATACCGGCGCCATTCTGCAGATTGGCAGAACTTTCAAACGCGCTATGTCACGCCCCGAATCTTTACTGACGCATTAAAGGGCGAAGGAATCAAATGAAAAGAGTGCCAATTGCTCGAATTCTCGTGACTTTGTTTTTTGTTGGATTGCTTATGACTCCGGCAATCATGCGAAGGTATGCATCGTCCCACTCTGGTTCTTCCAGGACTACGCTCGATCGGCAAAAAGCGCTGACCCGGCACGGTTTCTATCTTGAAGAAGTTTCCCGTTCGGCGGGCATCGATTTCGTTCACCAGGCGCCAACCCTCGACGCACAGTTGGCTAAGATCATGCCGGAGGTCGCATCCATGGGAGCCTCCGTCTCCATTGTTGATTTCGATCGCGATGGCTGGCCCGACATCTATGTAACCAACAGCGCGGAAGGCAGCAAAAATCATCTTTACCGTAACATGCACGATGGCACTTTCAAAGACGTTGCTGAAGAAATGGGCATCGCCGATGTAAACCAGCCAGGGACCGGCGTCTCCATGGGAGCGGTCTGGGGCGACTACGACAACGACGGCTATGAAGATCTCTTCCTTATAAAGTGGGGCCGTCCGGAACTCTATCACAACAACTCTGGCAAGAGCTTCACGCGCGTGAGCGAGCTTGCTGGCCTGCCACCGTGGATCAACGCCAATACTGCCGTATGGTTCGATTACGATGGCGACGGGCTGCTAGACCTGTTCGTGGGCGGTTACTACTCGGAAGACGTTGACCTCTGGCATTTGAAGTCAACACGGATGATGCCAGACAGTTTTGAGTATGCAAAAAACGGCGGGCGAAAATACCTCTTCCACAACCTTGGCGGTGGCAAGTTTGAAGAGGTGAGTGCCAAGCTGGGAATTGAGAGCCGCCGCTGGGCCCTCGCATCCGGTGCCGCCGACCTTCGCGGAACCGGTCATCAAGATCTCTTCATTGCCAACGATTATGGGGTCTCGGAGCTTTATCAATTCGACGGCAAACGCTTCCATGAGGTTGGCAGCCAGGCGGGGGTAGGGTTTGCACCGAAAAGTGGCATGAGCGTCTCATTCGGGGATATCTTCAACCAGGGAAAGTACGCAGTCTATGTTTCGAATATCTCGGAGGATGGCGCACTGATTCAGGGAAACAATCTTTGGGTCCCCAAAGAAGGTACTGAAGGTAACGCGACTCGGTACGAGAACCTTGCCCGCGATCTTGGAGTGGAGCTAGGCGGATGGAGCTTTGGCGCCCAATTCGGAGACATGAACAACGACGGGAATCTGGATCTTTATGTCACCAACGGCTTCGTTTCCCTGGATCGAAACCGAAGCTACTGGTACGACTTCACAAAGATTGCCGGGGGCAACTCCTCCATCATCGGAGACGCCAGGGACTGGCCTGCGATTGATGGCCGAAGCCTCTCCGGCTATCAGCAGAAACACGTTTGGTTGAACGATGGTGCAGGCAAATTCGTCGACGTGGCTCAAGCTATAGGAGCGACCGATACATACGACGGCCGCGCAGTCGTATTTGCCGACCTTTGGAACACTGGGGCATTGGATGTGATCGAGGCCAACCAGCGTGGCCCATTGCTCGTCTACAGAAACACCGTTTCGCCGGAAAACAAGTGGATCGAATTTGATCTGCGCGGCACGCGCAGCAACCGCAGCGCCATCGGCGCGTCGGTAGAGTTGGATTGGAATGGTCAGAAACAGGTCCAGACTGTCTCCGGAGGCAGCGGATTCGCAGCTCAAAACGATCGCAGGCTGCATTTTGGTTTGGGCAAGAACCCCCAGGCCGAAAAGGCTGTGATCCACTGGCCATCTGGAAAAGTGCAGACGCTTGACTCGCTCAATCCTGACAAGCTCTATTCAATTGAGGAACCGCAATGATCCAACCCACGATAGAACCGCGAGTACCGCCAGCCGAGCCAGCATCGCAGGCAGCCTTCCGGGGATGGACGCCCACTTCCAGCCACCTCAACCCATACATCCCGCCTGCTTTTATCACGCTGATTCTGGTTATCGGCCACCTCTCGTTTGGCATTCTCGAGAGCTACCAGAAAACCATGCTCGCCATCGTAACCAGCATTGCCTGCGAGCTGCTGCTCGGGCGCCTGTTCCTGAAGCGGTGGCCAAACCTGGCTAGCGCATACATCACCGGCATTAGCGTCGGCATCCTCCTTCGCGCCCCTGGCTATTGGCCGTTTGTTGTTTGTGCCCTTCTCAGCATCACATCCAAGTATGTGCTTCGCGTGAACGGGCGTCATATTTTCAACCCGTCGAATTTCGGCATCTGCGCAATGCTCTTTCTTGCGTCGGACGCAGTTGCAACCTTGAGCATTCAATGGGGCAACAATCTCGCTGCCATGGCGGTTATCTGGGTGCTTGGCTCGCTCATCATCTGGAGGGCGCGGCGCTTCCATATCTGTGTGACCTATGTGGCAACGTTCCTTCTCTTGTCGGCTGTGCGCGCGTGGATCACCGGCGACCCGTGGCTCTCCGAGGTTTCTCCGATCACCGGACCCGAGTATCAACTGTTCATCTTCTTCATGATCACCGATCCAAAAACAACGGTGAAATCCAGACTGGGCCAATGCGTTGTGGCGTTCTCGGTGGCAGTCGTCGAGATGATATTTCGTCTGGATAGGAGTATCTATGCTCCGCTTTACGCGCTCTTCTTTGTTGGCCCCGTTGCGCTGCTCATTGAGATGGCTCGAAACTCGCGCCGCGCCGGTGTCCAATCTTCAAAGGTGCTGAACACCGGCGCCCTTCAGTCCTAGTCGAGCGAAGGAAACCCATTGACTTTTCCGTGCATCAAGATCGTGCTCTACGCATCCACGACCGCGCTCCTCCTCGTTACTGCATGTCGTCAACATTCTGACGCAATCCAGACACAGTCTACGGAAAAGCCCCAAGTGTCTGTGTCTCAGTCGGGCACAGGCTCGCAGGTTGCTGCTTCTCCTTCGAATCTTCATGCCGATGGCGTCCGGCCTTCCGGCCCGATTCGGTTTACGGACGTGACTGCACAGGCAGGAATTCACTTCCTCCATAACTCCGGCGCCTTCGGCAAAAAGTACCTGCCGGAGACCATGGGCAGCGGAGTCTGTGTGATCGATTACGACGGTGATGGATGGCAGGACATCTTCTTCGTCAACTCGAAGAGCTGGCCCGGTCATGGGTCCGAACATTCTTATCCGGCCCTCTATCGCAATAACCGCGATGGCACGTTTACCGACGTAACCAAAGAAGCGGGACTCGCAGTCGAAAGTTATGGACTCGGTTGCGCCGTCGGCGACTACGATAACGATGGCCATGACGATATTTATGTCACCGCTCTCGACGGGAATCACTTGTTCCGGAATTTGGGCAACGGAAAGTTTGCCGATGTAACCGCAAAGGCCGGTGTGCGGGATAAGGGGTTCTCCACCGGAGCAGTCTGGTTCGACTACGATAACGACGGCAAACTCGACCTGTTCGTATCGCATTACGTCGATTGGTCGATTGCCACAGACCAGACGTGCTCCCTCGATACCAAAAACAAATCCTATTGCACACCCGAACTCTACAAAGGGCAGAGCGGGACCCTCTTTCATAACAAGGGCAATGGCGTCTTCGAAGATGTGACCAAAAAGGCCGGACTATACGATCCCACAAGCAAATCCCTCGGCATCGCATTGATCGACGTTGACAACGACGGATGGATAGACCTTTTTGTCGCCAATGATACTCAGGCAAACAAGCTGTATCGTAACAACCACAATGGAACGTTTACAGACATCGCCGTGGAGGCTGGCGTGGCCTATAGCGATGCAGGGAAAAAGCGCGCTGGCATGGGCGCCGACGCGGGGGACTATGACCTGGCGGGGAGGGAAGGCCTCGTCATTGGTAATTTCACCAATGAGAGCCTGTCTCTCTACCATAACGATGGCTCAGGGCTATTTTCCGATAACTCGGTAGCTTCCGGAATCGCTTCGCCGTCCGCGAATTCGCTCACTTTTGCAACTCTCTTCTTCGATTATGATCTGGACGGTTTGCCGGATATCCTCGCCGTGAACGGACACGTTGCCGATGACATCGGCATTGTGCAGCCCACGATACATTATGCAGAGCCACCGCTCCTCTTTCACAACAACGGGAATGGCAAGTTCGATGATGTCACCGATAAAGTTGGATATGCGCTGAGACAACCCATTGTCGGGCGCGGCGCTGCGTACCTCGACTTCGACAACGACGGCGATCTGGATCTGGTACTCACAACCAGCAACGGCCCCGCAAAGCTCCTGCGCAATGACAATGGCAATCAGAATGATATGTTGCGCATTCGGACCGTTGGAACACGCTCCAATCGCGATGGTATCGGCGCCAGAATCACTGTAACTACCAATACCGGATTGCACTTACTAAAAATGGTGAAGAGCGGTTCAAGTTACATCTCCCAATGTGAATTGCCCGTAACCTTTGGCTTGGGAAAACCAACCACCAACAAGCTTGTCAACCTTGAGATCGTGTGGCCGACCGGAAAAAAGGAGTCGGCCAGGGATATCCGTCCAAATCAATTTGTCACACTGGAGGAAGGCAAGGGCATCGTGTCGCAGCAACCTATTCAGCTGGCTGGTCCAAAGCCGCCGGCCAAACACTGAGATTCGCTGCCAGCCTCATCCAGCCTCGGCGCGATAAAAGCCGCATGCCAACAGCATCGACTCAATCTCGTCTCGAGTGGATTCCAATTTAACAGCGGACTGCAGCAAGTCCTCGGCATTGACTGGATACCAGCCCTTCCTGGTTACGTCACTGAGTCCAGCTATATCAATCGATTCGATTGCCTGCCGAATATCCCGGGTCACAATCACTGATTCTCGATCGGAGGTCAGATGCATGGCTCTCTCAAGAATCTGTCTGCACTCTGGACCGAAGCTGGGATGATCGTGCAATAGAAAAGAAGAAGCGAGGTGCGATTTCCCAAGTCGTCTCGCTGTCTCTGAATAGCTTGCCGCCGTGAAATACAGTAGCGAAATCAATTTGAAAACGGGGAAATTGTCCATATTTGCGTAGAGGCTGGCAATCAGGCGCGATGTCGCCAGTAGCTCCTCGGTTGTCTTGGTGGCGTAGGATTGCAATTCCGATTGAAAGTTCGGTGCGGTCAATCCAGCGCCGAGAATTGCAGCAAGCCGGCTCACTCCCAGCAGTGTGAGCGGAAATCCAGTCGAGAGCATCGGATCAATGAACCCCGCAGCCGACGGAAGCATTGCCCATCTGCGGCCAGTCACTCGACTGCTCAGGAATGAGAGCCTCGGTACATAGGCAAAAGGAAGTTCGGGGCGAGCCGACGCAAACTGCCCTTTCAGAGTAGGAATTGAATCCAGCAGGCGGTTCCATGCAGGCTCGCCCTCATCGAGACGCAAGGGACGCGCAGCCTCTTCCGTCGCGGCCACTCCTGCGCTGGTGATGCCGTTGTTGAAGCGAAGCACCCACACCCAGCCGCCATCGAAGACATGATGCACAGCGGCTTGCTCCGGTGGGTAAGGCGGCACTTCCTGATCGCAGCCAATCGGCGTGCCGGGAAGGCTCACTCCGGAAAAGTGGCTATACAGGGCCTGAGTCGCGGGATAGCCGGGCAAAGAGGCCTCAGGCAGTTGAAACGTGCGATGCAACAAACCCCGAGGACCCGTAGCGTCGATCGCAAAGCGGGCTCGATATCCTATCGTTTCTTCTCTCCTAACGACATCGAAGCTGACTCCGTCTGTCCGTTCGGAAAAGTTTTCTGTTCTGGCCTCATCGATATAGTCCACACCTAATTCTCGCGCCTGATCGACGAGGAACAGATCGAAATCCGCTCGATACCAATGCGTATCGGCGATTTCGTCGTGCGGGCTCGCCGCCACCAGAAGTTGATTCAACCGATCTGGATCCGGAACCTCCGGCCTTCCCAGTTCGTGATGATAAAACGTGAAGCCTCGCTTTATTCCGCAACCGATATGAGGATAAGTTCGCTGCCAAATTCCCCATTTGGCAAGTGGTCTGATTGCCGGCAAATCGTAGCGGATCGCAAGTTCATCGAGAAGCAGATTTGCAAGCGGCGTCGAGGACTCGCCGATCGTCATGCGCGGATGCTTGCCTCGTTCCACCAGCACCACCGAATGGCCCTGCCTCTTTGCAATCATCGCCATCAGTGAGCCTGCAAAGCCCGCCCCAAATACAGCGATATCGTAGGTCCGCGTCAACTTTGGCCCCCGCAGAATGTGCAATCGACAGTGGGGAGAATCTTCTGAAACAGATTCATGCGATGCAGTCGGGCTACGCGATCCGCAAGACAGTGCCGGCACGTGTCCTGCCGATTCGGTATATCCCAAAGATCGACAAACACCCGCCCTCGCGCCAGGCTTAAACCATAGCCGAGGGCCGCCTCTACCGTTGCTATCGCTGGCTGTGCAAACTCACCGCTCAGGGCAAGTGATTCCATCGCGCCATTGCCGCCGCGCGTAGGAATCAACGTCGCCGCCGTCGCACCGCAGTCGAAAGCGAAATCAAGCGAGCGCTGCGCCCAATGCAACGACTCCTCGGGTCGCATGAAAGGCGGTTGAACAAGAATGAAAACCCGCAGATCGATTTCATTCTTTCTCAAGTACGATGCAGCATCGGAAAACTGCTTAAGTGTCATTTTCTTGTTGAGACGATCAAGCACGGAGGGATGTGCGGTCTCCAGCCCCATCGCTACCTCAAGTTGATTGGAAAGGATATCCCGAAATTGGAGACAGCGCTCCGACACAAGCGATGGATGACATTCGACAATCGTCCTCTCAAAGCACTTCAATTTATCCGCAATTGCGGCATAGTCCTTTTTCGGAATGGCTTGAAGATCGAAGAAACTCCCGCTGTTATAAAGCTTGATCTGACGGGCCGCCGGCAATCGCGCCAAGGCAAAATCGATCTGAATCGGGATCGCCCCCGAAGGCGCCGAATTCGTCAGAGTGTTCTTCCATAGGTCGCACATCACGCATCGCCATGGACACTCGCGGTTGGTAAGGAAAACAGTCGCGACTGGGACGACCTCCATATCGGCCGAGCACTCTTCCTCTACCAGAAATGCATAGGGCTGGTAAGGGTTTCTAGTTGCACCCGGAGGGCGACGATCGACGACCCATTTGTCGCGTTCCGCCGTATGCATGGGAAACGGAGAAGTCAACGCAATGGTCACCCTGATGCAAACCTCACTGGTAGAGAGACAGAAACAGCTTTCGGTACTCAGCCTCTTTGAATGGAAGGCTGCTGCGCAAGGCTTCTTCCGGCAACGCGCCGTGTTGAAAACGCCTCTTCGGGAAAACTGGCATTGTAAAGCCGGTCAACTTTGCGATTCCCCGCGCCACGATCTCACCTTTCAGTTCGTAGAGTCTTCGCACGCTGTACTCAGTGAGGTCGATGAATGGGATCGCCTCGGCCACTGCAACTACGCTTGGTCGCGTGAAAGGGCTGAAACCGGAGAAACCGTAATGATGGGCGGGCGCATAGGTGCGCGTGTATGAGCGGCTAAGCCCTCCGCTATAGGTAAGCGAATGCTTGATCTTGCCCACACCCCAGCCTTCCTGGTAGAGCATGGGATTGTGAATGACACTGCGGATCGTCAACTCGGGATTCTCTTCGATAGGATAGTCTTTTAGATTTTCGTCTCCACCGTCGCCATCCACAAGATACTTCCACTCCGGATAAAGGCTGCGAATCTCGCGGCACAACGTCAGCGCCATCGTGGCGGATTCAATATCCAGAGGCTTGTAGTCCTCTACAATTCTGATGGTTTCCTCAACATCCATTCGTCCGGCACTCGTCTCGATTGTTTCAAGAAACAACCCCAAACCCAGAGCTTCGAGAAAGGCGCGTGCCTGTGCTGCGTCCGGGCCGTTGCCAAGATCCAACACAAAGGCCTTGAGCCTGCCAAGATTCATGCCAAGCTTCCGCATCACATGGTAAGTCGTGAGAAAAACACTGCCGCTATCGATACCACCAGAGAAGCAGACGCCAATTGGCTCGCTTGGCGGTACACCATTGAGCCACTGGAGAATCTCCTGAGCGAGCGCCTCAATATAAAGCTCTCCAACACGATCGAGATCCGCGGGAAGGACGCCAAGTTCCGGCGTAAAGAATCGCGTGTACACCGGATCAGGATCTGGACAGCCGACAAGCTGAATCTCGACCACATGATGGGCCGGCACCATCCGCGTGTACGTGGGATGAAATTGAGAGCCGAACCCTTCGCGTTTCAACCAGTCGTGAATTGCATCAATGCGAGACGCCACAATCAGCATCGGTCCCTCGGACCGCTTTGCGAGGAAGTACCGCATCGGCCGATCCAGCGACCGAGCCATTCTCACCGTCTTACCCGATTGCGCTACCAGAGCAAAGGAGCCTTCGACCTTGAGCATCGCCTTGCTGGCCTGATCGCGCAGAAGCGTCCGGGCCTCTTCGGTGGTGAGATTCAGGATCTGATTTGCGTCCGGATCGGTGAGATCGACGACTCGCTCGACATACTGATGTGCTGAATTCTGCTGCATCTAAACCCTCAACTTGAACCCTGATTGTAACCAGTTTACGCCCCTCAGCCCAGGAAGCGTCGACGGCCAGGCAGCCGAACCTTTGCTCAGCAACTCATTGTGAAGCCCAATCAGCAGCGATGCTTCAACAAGCTCTCTCCACCCTTGGTTTGAGGCACATCGATCCTCTCAACAGGTATGCTTTCGGCTTGGCCGTTCGATGCGGTAAATTCTGTCGGTTCGCGCAACGAATATCTCATATTGGAGTTGCAGCATGACCCAAATCGGACTGCCCGCTGCCAACCCTGCCAAGACTCGTCTAGCGATATGGGTCGGGATGTTGGGAATGCTCGTTTCTTTCGCGTGCCTCGCGATTCCAATGTATGTGATTCGGCCGTTTCGGCCACAGGATCCCTGGCAACTCGACGTGGCACTTACAGTTCGCTTGCTCGCTCCCTGGATTTCTGCGGTATGTGCGCTTGCTACGCTTGCTGCTGTCGCGCGGGCCTGGCAGGATCGAATGCGCATTTGGCTGCGGTGCGCGGTGGCGACGCTCGCCCTGGTGGCGGTTGTTGGCGCTGCCCTCACGCATGTGAATGTCTTCGAGATCATGTTTCATCCCTATCCCGAGCCGAAGTTTGAATCTCCCGCAACGGCTAAGGTCGATTCCGACGACAAGGTGCTGAGTGTGACGATCCGCGGCGAATCACGCGCTTATCCGATCCTGACTATGGGCTATCACCACATTGTGAACGATATTGTTGGCGACACGCCCATTGCGGTTACATACTGTACGCTTTGTCACACCGGTCTGGTCTGGAGCAGGAGGTTGGAAGGCCGAACACTGCACTTCCGTCTTGCGGGCATCAACAATGGAAACGCGCTCATGCGGGATGAAGAGACGAGCAGCATCTGGCAGCAAAGCACTGGAATAGCGGCTTTTGGGCCATTTCAGGGACGGCAATTGCAGCTTGTGCATTGCGATGAGCTTTCTTTTTCCCTATGGCGCAACGAGGAGCCCCGCGGCCTGGTGCTGAAGCCGGATCCGGAGTATGCCGGCGATTACGACGGCAAGGACTGGGAGAAACACGTCGAGCAGGCGCGCGCCGTGGTAGACACAAGCAAGTCTGGAATTTCTCCCCACGAGTTGATGCTGGGTGTTACTGCAGCCGGAGAGAGCAAGGCATTCCCGGTGAAATCGATCCTTACGGCAAGGCTCATCCAGGATCGGCTCGGCAATATTCCGCTGCTGCTCGTCGTCGGACCGGATCACGCGTCCATACGCGCTTTCAAGGCCGGCGACGGCGCCGAGCATATGGTCTTCGTTTCCACACCTGACCCCGCTCTGTCAGACGCCGGAGCCATCATGCGGGATGCCGAGACCGGAAGCAACTGGAACTTCCAAGGCTGTGCCATCGACGGCACACTGGCCGGTCACTGCCTTGAGCCTGTCGATTCCTTCAAAGACTATTGGTTCGACTGGATGAATCACCATCCAGCCACCAAAGTATTTCGCTCCTGAGTGCAATTGGGTGAGTTTCCATCGGGGCACTGCCGTCCCGGATTCGACGGCAACGCATGAACCCATTCCCTCGCGCGGAGATCTTCTGGGCGGCGTCAGGCGTTGTCCGCCGCGGGTGCGTACTGCTGGATGTATTCCTTGCTGACGGCGACATAGCCCTCGCGCGCTGTCTGTTTGCCGCGCTGGCGGTATAGCTCCTCCTCACGCGGCTGCCAGGTTGCGAGTCCATCGACGTACCGGTTGTACATGCAGAACGCGGCGGCGATGAGCACGGTGTCGTGAATCTCAACATCCGTTGCACCCTGTGCGCGAGCTTTTTCCACATCGTCGACCGTCACATGCTTTCCGTCCTGTTGCACCTTGCTCGCGATCACAAGCAGCGCCTTGAGCTTGGCGGAGATGTCGGCGTGTTGAAAGTCTGCTTTCACGCGCTTGACCAGTTCCTCGTCGTCGTTCAAGTGAGCTGCGGCAATCGCCCCGTGCGCGGTCTGACAAAAGTAGCAGTCGTTGAGATAGGAAACGTAAGTAGCGATCAATTCCCGTTCGCCGGCGGGCAACGAGTTGGGCTCGTGCAGCAGAATTTCGGCCAATTCATTGAGCGGCTTTGCAGTCTCGGGGCGAAAAGCCATCGCACCGCGAATGCCCGGCAAGCCCTCCGGAAGTTTGATATGCGGCATGGGAATCCGTTCCTTTCGGGTGTGAGCTTCACAACTTCATGCGCGAGGAGCGTGCGCGACCAGGATATCGCGGCGCCCATGTTTCATTTCAGAAACTATCGATCTCCCTGAGACTGTGGGAACCGCCGCGTGCCATCCAGGTTGCTCTTCCGGATCCAGCTCTGCTTCACCTCAAAAGGGATCCTACCGGGCGGTTTCAAGCAGTGCATCTATCGAAAGGGGGACCCCCTAAACCGTTCGCATCGCCAGCGCTTCCCAGCTTCTCAATCGTTAGGTGGAACTTCCTACCCAACTCAGGTCTGAGGAAAGCGGCTGTTCGTTTGGATAAAGTTGGTCAATTCTTGCCGGACCAGTTTATGCCCGCCCTCCCTGGAGCACCTGCGCGCGCATTCCCATTTGCCGGCTGATTTCAATGGAAACGGAGCTTACGGATGTCGATTGCAAGCGGTGCGCGTTCTCTGGTTTTGTGTGTCTTGGCCCTGGCAGCAAGCGTGGTTCACGCGCAGGTGCCAGATGGCGGCTTGAACGGATTGGTCACCGATCCTAAGGATGCGGTCGTTGTCGGCGCTCATGTGGCCGCTGTCAGCACAACACAGGGAATCTCCCGCGAAACCGTAACCAACCGCAGCGGGCTGTACAGTCTGCCTGACCTTCCGGCTGGAACCTACGA
>Ga0302197_10003453_pt1 | contig 14312 bp, 13 predicted proteins | sample II_Bog_N2_1_FD_193526 | JGI IMG/M metagenome (GOLD analysis project Ga0302197, IMG submission 193526) | Peat permafrost microbial communities from Stordalen Mire near Abisko, Sweden - II_Bog_N2_1 | ecosystem: Environmental > Terrestrial > Soil > Wetlands > Peat | place: Sweden: Abisko...
AGGTATTTATAAGGAGCTGTAGAAGGCTATAAAGAGCAAATGCAGGTCCTTCGACTCGCTGCGCTCGCTCAGGATGACAGTCGATATTGGGCGCTGCGGATGCATCTTTTGTTGATGTGTTGCCTACCAGCCTGTGGTGAAAGTTGGGATTGCCGAAACAACATCCCGCAGGGGCTAAAGCCCACGTTGATTTGATTGGCTTTATGCCGGGGATAAATCCCCGGCCTACCGCCCGGATGAGTTTTTCGGATGGTGAGAAGTCGAGCCCTTTGAACGAAGGAGGCCGAGGTAGGGATTTTCCGCAGGCTGCTAGAATGGATAGGCACCGATCTTGGGCTTAGGATTCCCCACGAATGACCGCTAATTTGAAATCCAGTCTTGTTAGTTCTGTTGAAACGGCAGCGGCGCAGGCCGGGCTGCTTCTTGTCTCTGCTACTGAAGGCAGCGACTTCCACGGGCGGCCTACGGCGGTGTTCCAGCTTGGGTTGCCGGGCGATGAGCTTGCCGGACGTACCGTGCAACTGGAGTTGAGCGAGGCGTTCGACTTCGACAAGCCGGACCTGCTGCCTGCGATGACGGCGCACCTTGCGGGGGAAGCCAAGCGGCTGCGCAATCCGCGGCCCGAGTGCTATGTGACACTGGGCGGGCTGCCGGTGGCATTCGGCAAGTTTCAGTGGCCTTTTCATACTTCGGTATCTGGCGCGGACACGCACATTGTTCATGGGGAGATGCACCTGGCGGACGGAGGGGCGCACAACCTTCATGCCAAGATTGCGGCGTCGGTGACCCTGACATTTGCGGAGATTGTGCCGTCGATGGAGCAGCCCTATGCGGAGACGTTTGTGTACAACGCGGTGCGCAAGACGGTGGACCTGGGGCAGCTTGAGTTTATCAAGAGCGGCAACCGCCAGCCGGTGCCGGTGACGACGCGCTACTACAGCCGGTGGCAGAAGAAGTTTTTGTTCACGGAGACCAACGATGCGGAGCGGCTGGAGTATCTGCTGCGCAAGGTGTATTGGCTGAGCGGCGTGCTGGGCGAAGGAAAGCCGGTGTGGATCGGGGATCCGCGAGATGCGCAGTACCTGAACACGACGGAAGAGGATTTGGTGCGGATGGCGGGGCACGAGGCCGGAGAAGGATTGCTGGCGCTGGATGGGGAATTTGCGGCGGCCACTCCGCAATTGCTGAGCCGCGCGCAGGAATATGAGGCCGCTCTGGAGGCCGCGCTGAACTTTACCAAGCCGCAGTTCAACGAGTCGATGCGGTCTGGGCACGCGAATATGTAAGAGCGAGGGAGAAGTGCGGGGGAATTAGTCTGGCGGGCGGGAGGGATTCTCTTTCCTAGCACGCTAATTACCTGTGTTTTCTTAGAAATCATATTTATTGTCATGCCGTTGTCATTCATTTGCCATGATCGCCATGGAAGAACCGGTCAGTAACCCTGATGATGAGGTTCAAGGATGAGCAAGGCAAATGGAAACGCAAGGAAGCTGCCAGGGGCGCCAACGGCCGTGTAAAGCCGGGCCATGCGCTTGTAGACGGAAGAGCGGTCGCCGTTCGGGCCGGGGCATATGAGCTTCGCCACATCGTCAATCGGCGGCCGGTGTACACGCACGCCGGCCGGAAAGACGGCGGCGGAAGCTGATGCAAAACGCGCCCGATTAGAGAAAACGACTGCCGCCATCGAGGCCGCCAAGGGCACCGACGTCAAGGTCATACCCAAGCCAGGACGGAAGACACTAAAGGATACGGCGGTGGCATCCATTAGCGACGCTGAGGGTCGGAACGCGAACGAAGCCGCGGAACCGGCTCAGCTTGTCAGCTCCGAATTCATCGAGCTGATGAGGAAGCGAAGGAAAGCGTTCGTCGACGAAATAGACAGGGATGACATCTTCAGTTTCCATGCGGCGCTTCGTAAGCGCGGGAGGCTACGAAGTTGTAGCGGAGTTCAGCGACCAGATCAGCGGCGCCAAGGCCAGGCGGCCGGGGCTCGACCAGTTACTGGCCGACGCTCGCCGTGGACGTTTCGATGTCGTGATGACCTGGGCTTGCGATCGCATCGCTCGCTCGACTCGTCATTTTTTGGAAGTGCTGGACGAACTGGGCCGGCTTAATATCGAGTTCGTCAGCTTCCGCGAGCAGATCGACACTGGCGGCCCGCTGGGCCGGGCCATCGTCGTCATCATCGGTGCGATCGCCGAGCTCGAGCGGAGCCTGATCGTCGAAAGGGTGCGCAGCGGCATGAGGCGCGCCCGGCTTGAGGGCCAGCACATCGGCCGTCCAGCGCTCGACCTGGACCGCCAGGCTATCGTTCGGGACCGCCAGCATGGCCAGAGCCTGGGCCAGATCGCCAGGGCTCATCGTATCTCGCGAGCCACTCTTCACCGGGTAATTCACGAGCAAGAGCCCCCATAAACGCCGTTCCAAAAGGGTCCTGAAAAACCGCCCTTTAAACCGAACAAAACAAACAGCCGGATTTCACCGATCCGGCCGTTTCAAAACGTATGGGTTGTCGTACAGCAGGATCCATAAAAGGACGGGTGCCCGGGCGATCTGACAGCAGAATGCTGCGGCGTTTTGGGGACGAATCTTCTCAGTTTGACTGCAAACTGCCATTGCTTTGGAGCGAGGGCTAGACATCCCCGTCTACACCGAATCCGGTTTCGCGGTTCATGGCGAGTTGTTAACTCAATATCAACTATCAGATGGTCGATCATCCACGCAGACAACCCGCTCAGAACACTTCTAAACCTTCCAGAGAGCCAGGATTCCCGGCCGAGCGAGTGAGATCCAGAGTATTCATCGACAGGTCCCGGTGGGACGCCATGTGGAACGCGGCAATGCCTTCTGAAGCAACGTCAGTCGCTAACATCAGACAAGGATCTGCACGGTGGACAATGGCTTCAATTCGTCGTCAGTTTGCACCAGGCGAATCGTGAACGTAATGTCCTAACCGTGGTCACCTTCCCCGGCCAATTATCAAAATGGCACGCGCTCTCGCAGGCAAGTCAAATTGGCCCCTCGGCAGCTTATTGTTGAGAGCCTCCCCGTGCGTTTTGGCCGAGTATCCACATTGCGATTCATGTGCAGTGACTGCTGTCACATCTGAATCCATGTGAGCCCTATCACAATTGTCTACTATCGAAGATTCAGACGGTGCGCTGGATCACAGAATGTCATTTACGCGCGGCAACTGAGTGCGTCAAGTCGAGTAACGGTTGTCTACAGGAGGGTTCATGAGGCGTCGCTTTCTAATCTGTCTGGCAGGGTTGCTAGCCTGCGCTGTGGGATTTGTACCGAATGGGATGGCGCTTCCCAGCTATGCTCGCCAGACCGGATTGCCGTGCAGCGGCTGCCATACGACGCCTCCGGAATTGAACAACGGCGGGCGGCTGTTCAAGCTGTTAGGGTACACCGATCGCGCTCAGAACAAGAGCATCACCGCTGATCCCAGCGCGCGCCGCGCTTCTCTCAATCTGCTTGAGAACCTGCCATTGAGTGGGTTTTTCGAAACATCGGTGACTGGGACTAAGGTTCCCCAACCCGGCACCCAGAACTGGAACTTCCAGTTTCCGCAGGATATTTCCCTCTTTCTGGCTGGAGCCTGGGCCTCCCATGTGGGCAGTTTTGTACAGATCACCTATGAACTCCAAGGCGATCATTTCAGCATGGATAACACCGATGTTCGCTACGCCAACAAAACCACGGCATCGGGTAAAGAGCTGGATTACGGCATCACTCTGAACAACAACCCGACATTGGAAGACCTGTGGAACGCCACCCCGGCATGGGGCTATCCATTCATCGCCCCGAATGGGGCTCCGACGCCGGCCGCATCGCCTCTCATCAATGGGGCGCTGGGCCTGGATGTGGCGGGATTGGGCGGCTACACCATGTGGGATCAGCACCTGTACTTTGCCGGTACCCTTTATCGCTCCGACCACGTTGGCGACGCTCAGCCCACGACGGGAGCCTGCTGCCACAACAACATCCAGGGCGTTGCTCCCTACTGGCGGATTGCATTCCAGCAAAACGGGCGAACTCGAAGCGTGGAAGCAGGCGCCTACGGCATACATATGAAAGCTACGCCAGGGGCCGTTACCGGGACGGAAAACAGCTATACAGACTTTGGCCCGGACATTCAGTACGACCAGACGATTGGCAAGGATGTGCTTTCTGCGCGCGCCACCTATGTGAGGGAAAACAGCGCATTGGTTGCAGACGCGACGGGGGGAACGGCAAGTCCCGGTCCGCATCATTTGAACGCGAGCAATGCCAATGTCGAGTACCACGTAGGAAATCGCTTCTCCGGGACCTTTGGTTGGTTCCTTACCGACGGAACCAACGATCCCCTTTTATACGCTCCGGCCGCGATATCTGGCAGCGCGAATGGTGGAGCGCGAAGTGAAGGCTTCATCAGTAATGTCTCCTACTGGCCGTATCAAAACATCGACTTGGCCGCACAGTACACCAACTACACACGGTTCAATGGCGGGACCACCAACTATGACGGCGCGGGCCGCAACGCCAGCGACAACAACACGCTCTATTTGCTGGCTCGCTTCGTTTTCTGATGCGGGCTGAATTCCCCGCCGGGCCCAACCGAACTCACACGCAATCACCACCAGGAGAGCTTATGAAACCCATCTCTATCCCCGTAATCATGGCAATAGCCGCACTCAGCACAGCTGCGGTTGCCGGCACCATTCATGGCAAAGTATCCGGAGTCAAAGGCGAATCTGTTGTATACGTTGAAGCCCCTGCCGGCAAAACGTTCCCCGCTCCCACTCAACACATCACGATGGACCAGAAGGGCCTGATGTTTGTGCCCCACATCATTGCCATTCAACAAGGGGCCACTGTCGAATTCCTGAATAGCGATAGCGTTGCACACAACGTTTTCTGGCCTTCAATCAGCGGCAACAAAAAGCTAAGCCACAACCTGGGCACCTGGCCGCAGGGCCAGCGGCAATCCTTCAAATTCGATAACCCTGGCGTGGTCGCGCTCTTCTGCAATGTGCACCCGGATATGGCTGGTTATCTGATTGTGTCTCCGACGCCATACTTCGCCACGACCGACAAGACCGGCGCATACAAGATTGAAAACGTGCCCGACGGTTCGTATACGGTGACCGCCTGGAACGAAGGCGCCAAGAGCAAATCCAATCCTGTGAACGTTGCTGGCGACGCTTCCGCCGACTTCACACTCAGCAAGTAGACCAAAGGGCGGCACAGTCCTTGCTGGCCGCCCTGGCTTTCCATATCAATCGGGTGAGGATCCGGGATGCTCGAGCGCTTTGTCGACAAGAAGGTTGACAGGGATTGGCTGAACACCAACTTCCCCTGCATGATGGCCTGTCCCGCGCATACCAATGCCGGCCGTTATGTGTCGCTTATTGCCGAGGGCGAGTTTGAAGAGGCGTATCGGATTGCGCGTGAGCCCAATCCCATGGCCAGCATCTGCGGCCGGGTTTGCGCGCACCCCTGCGAGACCGCCTGCCGACGCGGAGAGATCGACAAGCCCATCGCCATTCGGGCACTCAAGCGTTTCCTCACTGAACGCCACGGACCCGAATCGCGACACCCCATTGACGTAAACGAGGGCCGCACGCAGCCGAGGCTTCCCTTCCGCATTGCTATTGTGGGTGCAGGACCGGTGGGCTTGTCGGCAGCACACGACCTGGCGCTGATGGGTTACGCTGTCACGATCTTTGAAGCATCGCAGGTTCCCGGTGGAATGCTCTATTTAGGCTTGCCGGAGTATCGCCTGTCGCGTGATGTGGTGGAAGCACAAGTGCGCGAGATTCTGGCCACGGGCGACATCACGCTAAAGCTGAATCATGCGGCTGGGCGCGACTTCTCCGTCGCCGATCTGCGCCGCGATTTCGACGCAGTGCTTATCGCGGTAGGCGCGCACCGCAGCCGCGATCTCACCATTCCCGGCGTCAATCTCGACGGAGTCTACAAGGGCATCGACTTCCTGCTTAACGTCAACCTCGGCTATCGGTTCACCATCGGTAAAAAGGTTCTGGTCATCGGTGGCGGCAATGTGGCCATGGATGTTGCCCGCTCTGCTGCCCGCGAAGTGCTGCGCCAGCATGTAGGCGGCGTAGAAAACTTCGAGCCTTCGCAGGGCAACATGGATGCCGTTGCTGCTCGCGAGATGATGGATGTTTCCCTTTCCGCCTTGCGGCTGGGCGCGCAGGAAGTGCACTTGGTTTGTCTTGAGAACCGTGCCGAGATGCCGGCGGCGCTGGAAGAAATTGAAGAAGCCGAAGAAGAAGGCATCATCATCCATCCTGGCTTCGGCCCTAAACAGATCATCGGCGAGAACGGCCGTGCCGTGGCGCTTGAAGTGCTCAAGACAAAATCCGTCTTCGATGCCAACCGGCGATTCAGCCCTACCTTCTTCGAGAACAGCGAGACGCGCCTGGATTGCGACACCATCATCATGGCCATTGGCCAGGCACCCAATTTGCAATTCCTCGGTGCGGAGGATGGCGTGGACGTTTCGCCGCGCGGCCTGATTGCGGTGAACCCACAGACGTTGATGACCTCTGCGGCCGGTGTTTTCGCGGGCGGCGACTGCGTGTTCGGCCCCCGGCTCATCATCGACAGCGTGGCCGATGGCAAGCGGGCCGCCGTAGGTATCGACGAGTTCCTGCGTGGGACGCAGCATTCCGATCCGATTGTGGAAGTGGAGGTGCTTGAGCGCCAAGCCATGCCTCTTCAGTTGCTCGATCTTGTGCGGCAACCGATCCCCATGCTGCCACTGAACCGGCGCACCGGAGTTACGGAAGTCGAGATAGGCTTTGACGAGGAAGCGGCCGTGGCCGAAGCCCAGCGCTGCCTGCACTGCTGGGTCAATACAGTCTTTGAAGGCAACGCCGCGGACGCGACTTCCTGCATTCTTTGTGGCGGCTGCGTCGATGTCTGTCCTGAGAATTGCCTGGAGCTTGTTTCGCTCGATCGCATCGCCTTCGATGAAGCAACCATCAATCAACTTGGCGAGGTCCGCGAACTGCTTGGCGTGGAACTGGACGATATCCAGGCAGAAGAGCTTGGCGTCATCACCGGCTCCGCCATGCTCAAGGATGAATCGCGCTGCATCCGTTGCGGTCTGTGCGCCATGCGCTGCCCCGCTGGCACCATCACCATGGAATCCTACAACCTCGTCTCCGCGGATCCTACTGGCTTGATCTCCGTGGAATCCATCGACCGTCCATTGCGCTCAAAGCCGCCGCAGGCCGGCGCACTGAAGAGGTAACGCATGTCCGATGAAGCACACGCTTTAACCAAAAGGCTTCCCACCGAGTTTGATCGCAGAGCCTTCTTCACGAAGATAGGAGTCGGATCGCTTGGCATTGCCGCTGCGGGCACTATCGTCTTCTCGTACGAGTATCTCTCGCCCAATGTTCTCTATGAGCCGTCGGCTATTGTCAACGCCGGCAAGCCTGAAGGCTACGCGGTGAACTCTGTCACCATGGATGTCAATTCCGGTATCTACCTCGTCCGCGCAGAGGAGGGCTACTTTGCGCTCAATGCCGTATGTACTCATCTCGGTTGCCTGACCGCATGGAATCAGGATTTGGGCATCATTGCGTGCCCGTGCCACGGCAGCAAGTTCACCCGTACTGGAGAGAAGATTGAAGGCCCTGCGCCCAAGCCATTGCCATGGCTCAAGACCTGGGTCAGCGATGAAGGAGATCTGATGGTAGATCGCTCCACCGACATTCCGCCGCTGCAGTATTTGAGGATTTGAGCATGCCCACGAAAACCGACGACGTTATAGCCAAAGTGCGCGGAAGCCGGGTGTGGCAATCCGTATTTCGCAGCGGAACAGGAAACAGCACGCTGCACCGCGCGCTCGCTATCCAGCAAAACATCTTCCTCCATCTATTCGCGACCAAGGTCCGCAAGCGGATGGTGCGCTTCAGCACTACCTGGTATCTGGGCACATTGACATTCGGCACGTTTCTTATCCTGGTCATCACCGGCATTCTGCTTATGCTGTACTACCATCCATCCGTGCCGCAGGCCTACGCGGACATGAAGGACTTGCAGTTCGTGGTTTCGTCCGGACTGTTTCTCAGGAATCTGCACCGCTGGTCGGCCCAGTTGATGGTCTTCCTGGTCTTCGCGCACATGTTCAAGGTCTTCTATCGTGGCGCTTACCGCGCGCCGCGAGAATTCAACTGGGTCATCGGCGTCGTACTTCTTGTCATCACACTTCTGTTGAGTTACACCGGCTATCTGCTTCCCTGGGACCAATTGGCTTTCTGGGCCATCACCGTGGGTTCCAACCTTTCCTCTGCCGTGCCCCTTGTCGGTAACAAGATTCATTTCCTGCTCCTGGGCGGCAATCAGGTTAACGCCAATGCGCTTCTCCGCTTCTATGTGTTGCACTGCGTTGTTCTTCCCCTTGCGGCGATTCTTTTCATCGCTGTTCATTTCTGGCGCATTCGCAAGGACGGCGGGCTTTATGTGCAGCAGTCGGAACCGAAGGCGCTGCCCGCAACTGACGGCGTGACCAACGTGAAGGGGGCGAAATGAGCGATCCGAAGGACTTTGTTGCCGGCATCGACTCAGATCAGCGGCGCTCACCAACGCGAGTAGTCTTTGTTACCCGCCGCACCTCGGCACAGGTGAAGGTCACACAGGAGGACCAGGTACAGACCTTCCCTGAAGTGCTGTTCCGCGCAGCCCTGGCCATTGAGTTGCTTGCCATTGCGCTGGTTCTGTTCTCGCTATTCTTCAATGCTCCGCTGGAGGGGATTGCCGATCCGACGCACACCCCGAACCCAGCCAAGGCGCCGTGGTACTTTCTCGGGCTGCAGGAACTGCTGCACTATTTTCCGCCGGTAGTTGCGGGCGTGCTGGTGCCCACCCTGCTCATCCTTTCTCTTGTAGTTATTCCTTACTTCAACGTCAATATCGAAGCCAACGGCCTGTTTCTGAAAGATCGAACCAAGCGAGTGCGGCTGTTCTACCTTACAGCTTTGGGTATGCTCATTTTCCTGTTGGCATTCAAAGTATACGTCGCTGCCGGACCAACCGTAATCGTGGCGCTGGCCATGATTGTCGCCGCCTACAGTTCGCCGGAATCGCCGTCAAGGTTTCGCAGGTATCTGGCCGCGAAGCCGCTGGCTTACTGGATCATGACATGGTTTCTGTTTGAACTGATTGTGCTCACCGCTGTCGGCACATGGTTCCGCGGCCCAGGCTGGTCCTGGGTTCTGCCCTGGAGGAGTTAAGTGCAACCGATCAGAAAAAATATTTCCTCTGCGTGGCATGCGCTGTTCGGCGATCCGGTGCGGGCATTCGGCGTTGTCAGCGTGATCCTGTTGCTGGCGCTCGCGATTGCGCCGGCGAAGGAACATTTCAGCCAATGGCATAGCTATCAGCGGCACTACCTGACGCTGATCCGCGATCGCGGAGATGCCATCAGCCTGCGCCGCCGGTTCGAGCCGGGAATCCATCAGATCTGGCTGCCGGAACTCGGTGTCGTTGACCGCTGCACCACTTGCCACCTGGGGTTGAATGAAGCGAGTCTTGCGGATGTGAGCCAGCAGCCATTCCGGAAGCATCCTGTGGTGCCGCACTCGCTGAATGGATTCGGTTGCGTGATCTGTCACGGCGGCCAGGGACAGGCCACCACAGTTGCGGAGGCGCACCATAGCGAGCGGGCCGGAGAGGAGCCGATTCTGCCTACGCGCTACATTGAGTCAGGGTGCGGCCAGTGCCATCAGAATGCATTGCCCGGAACGCCCCAGCTGAACCTTGGAAGAACCGTGGTGGCGCGCTATGGCTGCGTGCATTGCCACGCCATCACGCGGCCAGACGGCTCGAAGGTTGAAGCCACGGATCATCCTCCCTCGCTTGCGCATATCGCCGATAAGACAACGCGCGAGTGGATTTTCAGCTGGCTCAAGGATCCGCAAGCCTATGCGGGATCGACCACCATGCCCAACTACAAATTCAGCGACGGAGATGCGAGCGACATCTCGGCGTATCTGATAAGCAGCAGCAAGCCGCAGGCAGGCGACAGCGCCGCGCCCAGCGCCAAGCCCGGAACCGGGGCCGATCTTGCCGCGGGACCGAGCCTCTACGGCGAGTCGTTCTGCGCTTCGTGCCATGCGGTACAGAACGCGGCGGGCAACCTGGTGGGCGGTAATCTGGGCCCGGAACTGACGCGCATCGGCAACAAGGCAAAGCCCGAGTGGCTGGCAGCATGGCTTGAAAACCCGCGCGTCTACGACTCAACAACGCCGATGCCGCACTACCGATTCACGCCGCAGCAGAATGCAACGCTGGTTGCCTTTCTGCAGGCCAAATCGGATTCGGACTATGGCTCAGGCGTTCATCTGGATGCAGCAAGCCCACAACAGATCGCCCACGGCCGCAAGCTGATCGTGGAATTTGGATGCGCGGCTTGCCACGAAATCAATGGCGTCCAAAAGCCGGAAAACTTTGCGCCCGATCTCAGCACAATTGGCAGCAAACCGTTGGCGCAGATTGTTTTTCTGCCAGGCATGGAACACTCTCTGCCCAGCTATATTGCGGCCAAAATTCGCCAGCCGCGCGCCTTCGGTTCCAGCGTCAAGATGCCGCAGTTCACGCTGACCGCTTCGCAGACAGACGCGTTGACTACCGCTCTGCTCGCACTCACGGCCCGCAGCCGGTCTATGCCCGACAACCTGCGCGTTGCGGCAGTCCCTGAGACCAACTATCAACCAGCCGGTCACGCGGGCAAGCTCATCGCTGAGCTGGCTTGCTTCAGTTGCCATCGCTTCAACGGAAGAGGGGGAGATATGGCGCCCGATCTTACCTGGGAAGGAAGTTCGGTTCAACGGCAATGGCTCACGGACTTCCTGCACAACCCCAACACGCTGCGTCCATCGCTCATTCGGCGCATGCCGCGCTTCAATTTGAGCGACAGCGACAACAAGGAGTTGACGGACTATATCCTGGTCGTTTACCAGTCGTCTGCCATCGATGCGGATCTCGCGTCGTTGGCTACAAATTCTCCGGATCTCGTGGAGCACGGAAAGCAACTGTTCTATTCCAAGTACGCTTGCCAGTCGTGCCACATTGTCGACTCGAAAGCCGATAAGGGATACATCGGGCCGACATTGACGCAGGTTGGCTCACGGTTGACTCCGGCGTGGGTGCACGCGTGGCTCAAGAATCCGCAGGCACTGCGGCCTGGGACGGCAGAACCGAATCAGAACCTCAGCGACGACGATGCCCGCGCACTGACAGCTTTCCTGATGTCGCAGAAGCGTCCGGGCGGGCGGGGAGTGAAGCAATGAAGAGGCGATTCACTGGGAGCATGACATTCGCGACCTCGGCTATATTGGCGCTGCTTTCAGCCGCCACACTCGCGGGCTGCAAGCACTCCGCGCCAGCGAATGCAGGGCTGAAGGCTACAGCTCAAGGAACCGCGCTAGTCGAGTCAAGCGGCGGTCACCAGATCGGCGCCACAGGCACAACGCTCAAAGACCCGCTCGTAGTGCAGGTGAATGACGATCAGGGGACCGCGGTTCCGGGCGCGCTGGTTGAGTTTCATGGCCCCGCGGGCGTCAGCTTCGACCCGGCCGAGGTGCTCAGCGATTCAAGCGGACAGGCAACCACTTCAGTCACTTTGGGCACCATTGCTGGTCTCTATCAGATCGACGCCGTGACATCCGGCAAGACCAAGCCCGTATCGATTGGCATTCTGGAAACGGCGCTCAATTATCAAGAGCGTGTCGGCTCAATTCTCGTGGAGAGGTATTGTAGCCGCTGCCACGATTCAGAGTCGTCTCCGGAGCGGGTTTCCAATTATGACAACCTTGAGGTCAAGCCGCATCTGTTCACCGATGGCAACACGCTGAACAAGATGAGCGATGCCGATCTGACATCGATCATCCTGCACGGTGGTCCGGCCTTGAATCGTTCGGCGTTGATGCCGTCGTATGGGAATACGCTGAGTCCCTCGGACGTAAAAGCTCTCATTGCTTACACCCGCGCAGTGTCCGACCCTCCCTATCAGCCGCCAGGGACGGTTTATGCGCGCAAGTAGGCTTGAATCACCTACAGTGAAACGTTGCGCACGGTTGACCTGCTATTCGGAAGTTACTCGTGTTTTGGAAGGGAAAGTACCGGCAGACGCCGTAGTTTCGGAGGCTCGCTCCTTGCAGCGGTCATCAACAGCTCGATCGGCCCTTGCGGTCGCATTCTTGTCAACGTGTTTCTTCCTCGCGGCTACGCGGGCTCAAGCTCCACAAGGCCCGCAGAGTACCACAGAGAGACCGCCTGCCTCGCCCCGCACTTTTTCCGCGCCAACCAACCTGCAGGTGTTGCCCAAGGACCTCTCCGGAAAACAAGTCCACGACATCATGGAACAATGGACAAACTCGCTTGGTGTTCGATGCGATTCCTGCCACGCCGAAGATCACGATAATTCCGGCCCGGATGGGCGCCCGCGCCTCAACTTCGCAGATGATTCCAAGAAATTGAAGGGCACCGCGCGCATCATGTACGCGATGACCGAGGAGATCAATAGAAACTACATCGCCAAGGTCGACGGCTCCGGCATGCCTGTCACTTGCGGCACCTGCCATCGCGGCGGGATAAGTCCTGAGCCGACTACGGCACAGCTGCCCAACGGACCACCAGATGGACAGGTCGCGCCGGCTGGGGAACAAGGGCCACAGCCGAAATGAAGAATTGCCACAACACTCTCGCTGAAAAGGGCAAGACAAGCCGGCAATCGCTCGCCTACATGCCGAAGAGAGCGCCGGGATTCTGCTTACGAGCCTGTTTCGTGCTGCTGCTGGGAGCGGCAAAGCTCTGCACAACAGCAACGGCAGTACAGCCAGGCGAGCCCGACGGCCGCCAAGAGGTGCAACCGGATTCAAGCAACTCCGAAGAACCCGCCGTCTGCGCGACCTGTCACAAAGAGGTCGTGAAGAGTTTTGCCAACGATCCGCATAACAAGCCAGCGCCGATCGACGGCGGCAAAGACGTGACCTGCGAGAACTGTCACGGGGCGGGCAAGGCGCACGCAAAGGGCGGCGACGCCACATTGATCTTCGACCCGGCCACGGCGACGGCCAAAGACGTGGATCAGAAATGCGATGCATGCCATGGCAGCAAGCACACAAGTTTTGAGCGCTCAGCCCACGGTAGGGGAAATGTGAGCTGCATTGGCTGCCACACCATCCATCAGCCCGGCGCACCAAAACATCTGCTCAAGATGGAGCAGCCCCAGCTTTGCTTTCAGTGCCACAGCGATGTCAAGCCGCAGTTCTCCATGCCCTCTCGCCACAAGGTTGAAGAGGGATTGGTCGAGTGCACCGACTGTCACGCTGCGCACGGCTCCTTTGAGGAGAATGCGCGGTCTTCTTCTAACTGGCAGTTCATTACCTGCACCAAATGCCACGCGCCGGTGGCCGGCCCCTTCGTCTATTTGCACCCTGCAATCAAGGCTGAAGGCTGTACTGCCTGCCACTTCTCGCACGGTGGACCGAATCGCAAGCTGCTGATTAAGGCCGACGTGAACAAGATCTGCCTGCTATGCCACTTGCCCTCGCCGAACTCCGGAGCGGGCCTGCCTGCCGTTCCGGAGCATCTCCAATCAGGGGAAGGCCGCTCGTGTATCAGTTGTCACGCTAGCATTCATGGCTCCAACACCAGCAACGTATTCCTGAAGCCCACATTGGGAAGGAGCGAGCATTGACAAGACAGTGGGATATCTGGAAACGCAGTGGTTGCGGAAACCCAAAACATCTCATTGGCCGGATAACGCCTTGATGACTGGCTAACCGCGAGTCACTTTAACTGGGATTGAAAAACATGAGCCCGGCGAACCGGTTCGCCGTCTTCCCCCTAAACCGAAGTCGACCGAGCGCGATTCCCGCTTCCTCTCAAATCTCCTGTTCTTGTGGCGTACTGAAGAACCGCGCTTCCTGCGTCTCGTTGCCCTGAAGCCTCTGTTGGCAGGACTGCGGTGCTCTGGCTGGCCTTTTCGACTCCGACCGGAAACGCGCATCTCAACCCAAGAGACCGGGCACCAATCGCCGCAATCGTTTCTGTATTCTGCCAGTTGTGCCTCCTTGCCGAAATAGGTCCTCAAAACTCGGCTAGTCGACTGAAATCCGCCAGAAACTTCGCTACCCATCTTTTGGGGCACCTTACGTTGGCCTGCTGTACGACAACCCATACGTTTTGAAACGGCCGGATCGGTGAAATCCGGCTGTTTGTTTTGTTCGGTTTAAAGGGCGGTTTTTCAGGACCCTTTTGGAACGGCGTTTATGGGGGCTCTTGCT
>Ga0302197_10003455_pt1 | contig 14311 bp, 18 predicted proteins | sample II_Bog_N2_1_FD_193526 | JGI IMG/M metagenome (GOLD analysis project Ga0302197, IMG submission 193526) | Peat permafrost microbial communities from Stordalen Mire near Abisko, Sweden - II_Bog_N2_1 | ecosystem: Environmental > Terrestrial > Soil > Wetlands > Peat | place: Sweden: Abisko...
TCGGTCACCTACGCCGCAAGTGGGGGCACTGGCACGCTTCCCACCCAAGAATCTCTTGCGAGCGGAGGCACATTCAGTGTTGCTTCTGGCGCGGGGATCACGAAATCGGGCTTCACCTTTGCGGGCTGGAGCGACGGGACCTCGACCTACCAACCGGGGTCGACGTATACGGTTGGTTCCTCTTCCGTGACTCTCACTGCACAATGGAAATCGGCCATGGCGCCGCCCTCCACACATCCGAGCGACACCGTCTACTTTGGCGTGGGCTCATCCAAGTTGACACCGGCCGCCGTCGTCTCGCTAAGGGCCTTCGCCTCACGTGTGAGGTCATCGGGAGTCATGACGTTGACGATTACTGGCTACACGGACTCGACGGGCACTGAATCGAGCAACCATTCGCTCAGCATCCAAAGGGCGCGGAGTGTCGCGGCCGTACTAGATCGGGACTTGCAAGCGCTTGGCTTGACGTCGGTTTCGATACGTCTCGTGGCTGGCGGTGTTTCGACTACGCACTCGGCAGCTTCGCTGGAACGTCGGGCGGTCATCGCATCGTAACGATCACTCATGTCAATGAGTGCGATCGATAGCCATTCAAGTGCAATGAGTTGACGCGACGTTGGCACACTCTGTTCAGTGCACCGGCCGGGACTTGGACCCGGAACCTTTTGATAAAGAAGTGTGACGCGTGTTTTGATGCGTCGGTTTGGTCGTTGCAGCCCTCTATTGGTAAGGAAAGGCCGTCCGTTTCGATGGGTTTGGTAGTTCCCATTCGTCGTGTTTTGTGGTGTTTTCTGTGGTGTTGGGACTGATGAACGCCTTCAGTGTTTAAGTGACGTTCGAGCCTCGCGAATGGCGTAATAGAAGATCACGTAACCCGCAACTGGGTCGGCCCACCACCATCCGACGAATGCATTCAGTACGAGACCAAGCAGGACCGCTGTGGCCAATATTCCGTCAATCATCGTAACGCGGCCTTCTGCCCTAAGAACCAGATTGTTCAATGACGCTCCCACCTTTAATTTGCCAACGGCGAGGGCAAACATGACTAGGGCAGTTGCCGCTGTCCAGCCGATGCCGATGGGACTGTGATGCGGCCGGAAGCCAACGGCGAGGATGATCGTGCTCTGTGCGGCGAGGTAAACAGACAACGCAACAAAGGACGACCCAATCATCTTTATTGCTCTGTACTGGCGAGTATGGGAGACGTCGGCGAGTTCCCAGAGCACGACCATCGAAGCGCCTATTTCGATGACACTATCCAATCCGAATCCGGCGAGGGCGACTGAGCGAGCCGCGATCGCCGCGAGGCCAAGAATGATGACGCCAGCCACGTTCCAAATCAGTGTCGCCATTTCGAGTTGGCGTCCACGCCTGAGCAGGAGCCGATTGCCCTCTTCAGTGGAATCATTGCGCACGTAGCGAGCCTACGATTACCAGATTCGAAATTGAAGTGAACTCGGCGCGACGTGCTTGTGAAAGTGTGTTTGTTTAGGGCAGCCAAGTGGAGAAACTACTTCGATGAAGTCCAACGGACAGACTGATTGATCTCTCGTCATCCCAAGAGGTCGTCGCTTTAGGTGGAACGCCGTCGCGGCGATCGTGCCCCAAGCTTCACTGAAGCAAAGGCTATTTTGCAGTAGCTGGCCCCAGCGCGAAGCACGACCTGGGTTGGGTGGTCCCCGCCGGGTACCATCCGAACATGGATCTGACTGGCGGGCGAATGCGACTGCGAGTACGGCGCGTGCGCTTGCGGCGCGTCATCGTCGCGCCGGGGTTGGTCGTCGCCGTGATGACGCTCACGACCATCGGCGGAACGATTGCAAGTTCAGGCGTGGCAGCGACATCGCTGGCGAGTTTCTCGTCTCACGTAAGCACTATTGACGCCGCGCAATTGGGCGGTACGTGGCGGCGCGGCTGCCCAGTCGGTCCGGCCCAACTGCGACTAGTGACCATGGACTATGTCAACTTCCAGGGCGAGGCGCGGGTGGGCACGATGGTCGTAGCGGCGAAAGTCGTGGGGGCGGTTGTGACCATCTTTCGAACGCTCTACGTTCACCGGTTCCCGATTCACTCGATGCTGCCCGAGTCCCAATTCGGTGGGCACGATCCACTCTCGATGGCGGCCGACAACACCTCGGGCTTCAACTGTCGGCGTGCGGTTGCGAGCGGGCCGCCACAGTGGTCGGTGCACGCGTACGGTGAGGCCATCGACGTCAATCCGGTGCAGAACCCGTACGTTTTCAACGGCATCGCCCAACCCGTTGCGGGGGCTGCGTACATGAACCGCGCGAACGTTCGACCGGGTATGGCCGAACTCGGCGGGGTCCTCAACGACGCGTTCGCTTCCGTAGGCTGGTACTGGGGAGGACGATGGAGCGCGTCACCGGACTATCAGCACTTCTCCGCCACGGGCGGCTAGTTGTCGTCGTCGTATGGCTGCTGGTGGGCACTTCGGCGGGCTCGGCGAGTGCCGCCACATCTGGGCCACGACATCCGGTCAATGAACTCGAACACGTAGCGGGGTGCAGTTCGAGCGCCGACGCAGTGGCGGACGCCACGCCGTCGCGAGAATTGGTCACGGTCACCGCACCCTCTACGACCTCTCAGCGGGCCACGTTGGAATTGTTTGAACGCGAAGATGGGTGCTTTCGCTTGGTGCTGGGGCCCTACAGCGCGTGGGTTGGTTATAACGGTCTGTCGGCGCACAAGCACGAGGGTGACGGCACTACGCCCATCGGACAGTTTGGCTTCGGGCCGACGATGTACGGCACCTTGGCTGACCCGGGTGTGTCGTACCGATACCACCGACTGCTTTGCGGCGACTGGTGGGACGAGCAGTCTGGGACCGGCGCGTACAACCATTTCGTCCACGTCGCCTGCGGGGCGAAGCCCCCTTTTGGTGGTGGTTCGGAGGCGCTGTGGACCGAGGCGCCCGCGTACGACTACTTCGCGGTCATTTCGTACAATACGGATCCGGTAGTTGCGAATCGCGGTTCGGCGATCTTCCTGCACGTGTCACTCAACGGGCCGACTGATGGCTGCGTAAGCATCTCCGAGTCGGATTTGGTGCAGGTGCTACGGGCGCTACGACCATCGCTCGACCCGCTCATCGACATCGCGACGCACGCGTGACGCGACGCGGGCATCAATCTGAGCCGGTGGACCGACGGATCGATGCGAGCGATCGACCCGAATCTCGAGTTGGCCCTCCATCCGGCGTCGTCTTGTCTCCAGATTCGAACAAATTGGGACTTGTCTGAAAATTGGTATGACTGGTTATACTCATCGTATGAGCAAGTCCAGTCATTTCGTGAAGACGACTATTTCCGTTCCCAATGAGGTCTATGTTCGCGCGACGCGTCGAGCGAAGGAACTCGGTACGAGTCGCTCAGCACTCTTTGCTCGGGCTGTCGAAAAGCAACTCGACGAAGAGGAGTCGTCGGTCGACGTCATTGATCGAATCAACGCCGTCGTGGATGCCGTGAAGGATGACACCCGCGAATTTACCTCGACGGCGGCTCGCCGGGTCTTGGCGAAGGATGACAACGCGAAGTGGTAATCCAACGTGGCGAGGTGTATTGGGTGGATCTTGGTGATCCCAAGGGGTCCCGACCAGCGAAGCGTCGACCAGTATTGATCGTTTCCGATGACTTCTATAACTCAAGTCGTTTGGCAACCATCGTTGCCGTTACCCTTACCACAACACTTCGCCTCGGTGACATGCCGGGCAACGTACGCGTCGCCAAGGGCGAAGCCGGAATGACCCGTGAATCCGTGGCAAATGTGACGGCACTCGTGACGCTCGATAAGAGCGAACTCGGCCGACGCACGGGCCGCGTACGGCCACCCACGCTAGAGCGCGTTGACGAAGGTCTCCGAACAGTTCTGGGTTTGTGAGTACCTTCTCACTCAGGTTTCATTGGACGTTCGATTGAAGTCATAATTGAAGCGAGGCAATACCTTCGACTCAGTAGGTTCCTGTACGGGTTCGAGTCGGGCCTCTGACGCCGGAGGGAGAAAGGCTCACGACCTCACTAGATTCGCTACATGGGTCATAGCGGAATCTCCATTCGGCAAGCACGAGTCGATGATGAACTTTCTGTCAAGTCGTTGGCTCGTTTACTCGCGACGACGTTCTCAATTGAAGATGATGTCTTCAAGAAACTCTTCAATCAAATCATTGACAATGACGACGCTCGGATTCACGTTTCAACGGACGAACTCGGGGCGATCAATGGCTACTTACTGGGCTTTGTGCACGACGCATTCTTCGCGAACGGCACGGTTGCGTGGATAGAAGAGATGTATGTGAGCGAGACGGCGCGACGCAACGGCATCGGCCTCGCCCTCGAGAGAGAGTTTGAGGCATGGGCAAGAGATCGAGACGCAAAGTTGATTGCCCTTGCCACGCGGAGGGCTGTTTCCTTTTATTCGGCCGTCGGCTACGAAGAATCTGCTGTCTACTTAAGAAGGATTCTGTAATCGGCGTTTACTGATTCTCCTGAAATGATTGAATCTTCGTGTCGTCGCCCGGTGGGCGCGACAGTTGGGATGCATGAGTCCGTAGAGCCTGACTACTTTGGTGCGCCGGCCGGGACTTGAACCCGGAACCTGTTGATTAAGAGTAGTTTGCCACCTGTTTTGATGTGTCGGTTTGGTCGTTGTAGTCCTTTATTGGTAAGGAATCTTGTCCGTTCCAGTCGGTTTGGTAGTTCTAATTAGTTCTGGTTTGTGGTGTTTTCTGTGGTGTTGGATTTGACGAAACTGACGTGGGCGTGATCTTCCCTTTCTCAAAACTGCGGTACTGAACTTGACCTTCCACGCTTTTTGATCAGTTTTGGTTTGCCGTCGTGACGAAAATGGAGGTATCACCCAGCAAAACGGCCTACCTATGACTTGTACAAGTGTGGGCATTGTCAGCGGAGACCGAACCGGTTTCGTTCAAAAGGGAGAATTGGTCTTCGTGGAGTCCTTCGACGCGTGGTACAGCCGTGAGCATGATCGATTGATTGCCACGTTGGTGTTGACGACCGGCGATATCGATCTTGCGGTCGAGGGCGTGGACGAGGCGTGTTCGCGAGCGCTCGAACGGTGGGAACGGGTGGGCGCCATGGACTCGCCTTCGGGTTGGGTCTACCGCGTAGCCATTAATCACGCGAGGCGTGTGGCCCGACGAAGAACCATGGAACAGAAGTTCTTTCAAAAATCTGTACCTAAGCCTGACCTTCCCGCTCCCGCCGGAGAACTCTGGGATCTCGTGGCATCGCTGACAGTACGGCAACGGCAAGTCGTGATCTTGCGCCACGTCGCTGAACTGAAAGAGACCGAGATTGGCGCCGTGCTGGGGATAAGTCGAGGGACGGTATCCAGCACATTGCACGATGCCCACCAACGGCTTGGTCGTCTGCTCGATGACGACAACGAATCTTAGGAGATAATAAATGTCAGAACTTACCCGTCGCTCGCAAGCTCTTATCGACGTGCCGCTCGTTCCATCGCCGCCCCTGGAGTATCTGCAATCGCGCAGCCGCCAGCGTCATCACCGTCGGCGCGCGATCACCGTTGGTCTGCTCGGTCTCTGTGTCATCGCAGCGTTCAGCATCGCCAAGATTGGTAATTCGACCCCGTCACTATCAGCTAAATCGAAAACCAGCAACACCGACGTCCAACTCGTGTCGTACTACAAGGCTGCCGTGACCGTTAGCAACTCCACGCTTGCGGCCGTTGGACTGCCGGCCAACGTAGAAATACCGACGAAGGTTGTCCCGTCGTTGTCAACCGTGGGCACCAACGGAGTCGTCTCCTACGTGGGCGCCGAATACTGTCCATTTTGTGCCATCCAGCGCTGGGCGTTGCTCGTAGCGCTCTCCAAGTTCGGCACCTTTACCAGTCTCGATAAACAAGTATTTTCTTCGTCGAGTGACGTCTACCCTCGTCTTGCGAGTTGGAGCTTTGTTGGCGCGAAGTACTCGAGCCCGTTCTTCACTTTTCAACCCACGGAATTGAGTTCATCAACTCCAAACAATGCCGGTGGTTACCGGTCACTTGAGAAGATGTCCTCAGCGCAACGACGTGCCTTCAATAAATACAATCGACAAGGCGGGCTTTCTTTCGTGGATATCGGCAACCACTACGTCACGCTCGGTGCAAGCGCGTCGCCCGCTGTCCTAGAGGGCTTGACCCTGGGCAACATAGGCAACGAGTTGGGGGACCCGAAGAGTCCAGTCGCCCAGGCTATCGACGGCACTGCAAACTATCTGATCGCTGCTATGTGCACCATGGCGCAGAAGACGGCTCCGTCTATCTGCTCGTCACCGACTACGCGCGAGGCCGCGAAAGCTCTTGGTCTTGGGGTGTCGCCGACATCCGAGATCTCTGGTGGAAAGTCCGCTCCAACGCAACCGCCCACGAACGCGCCGTTGTCCGTGTGGAAGAAGTGGAGCGGCGCGGAGCATAAGTACTTGTTGGTGGCAGCCGCAAACTTTCGCAATCCCAATCCCGCGTGCACCATACTGAAGATCTCCGTAAATGGGACGAGGTTAACGAGGCCTGTCCTGGGGATTCCGAAGGGAGTAACTGACTGGGCAATCAGCATTATGGGCAAATGCGGGCCGAAGTAGGAGGGGAACTGAGATAGAGGTGTAAGCGAAAAGCCATTTCGCCTTTGGCCAATACAGCACAGAGATCCAGGTCGTCCTGAATTGGTCTAGGTATTCCGGAGGCTTTGACGCTTGGTTCTCTCACGTCGCGATGACCTGAGGTTTGTTACGATACATCGACTCGACGTGTTTGGCTCTTGCCGAAGCGATTCGAGATAATTTGAGAGTAAACGCTCGATCTTCGAGCAACAACACGAAACGCAGATTGCGGCTCTTTCGAAACCCTTGCGCGCGATTGTCGGCTGAACTTTTTTTCGAGAGGGAGAGGTGTAGCAGTCCCGTTAGCAAGCTAGTAAGTAGGCAGCGCGAGCAAGTTGTCAGTCCACACGCCGTCCGCGAAAGTTCGAATATACGGAGGCGTAGCCTTCACTACCTTCACCGGGACGTAGGACTGACCCTTTGTAACTCGCGCGTCTCCATCTTCGTCGAACCATTTGACCATTTCGGCTCGAGACGACTTCCCGGTCGCTCCGGTCGTGCGATTTTCCCACTTGACTTCCGATATGTGTTCATACTTAGTGCCACCAACCATGTGGCGGGTGGTGACATAAAATGGCTTAGTCCTCCTACGAACATTTGTTCGAATTTATATGTACCTCGCCAATTTTGCAATGAAAAGTATCAGTCCATTATGATAGACTGATATAAGTGAAAGTTCGAGATCTAAGAGGAATTCTTCGACGTGCTGGCTGTGTCGAAGTACGTCAGTCCGGATCCCACCTCATCGTGAGGTGCGGTACCTGCCAGACCGTCGTCCCCGTTCATGGGGGAGATCTTCCGAAAGGACTGCTTCGAGCGATTGATCGAGACCTTGCACCGTGCCTAGGAGAGGAATGGCTACGAAATGACTAATACCCAACTGACGACCACTCGCTATCACGCGACGTTCGAACTCGATGAGTTCGGGAACTGGATTGCACAAGTTACAGAAATCCCGCAGGTTCACACCTTCGGGCGTACTCTCGGTAAAGCCCGAGAGTACCTAGTGGACGCCCTCGCTCTTTGGCTGAGCGTCCCGATTGACACCGTCAAGGACTCCATCGACTTCCAACCAGTGACGTTGCCCGCCGAAGTTCAGAACGTCGTGTACGAAGCGAATTCCGCAAGAGCAATAGCTGAAGCAGCCAATGGGGCCATGAGTGGATTTATGTCCGCTGCAGCAGTGGCACTCACTGAAGATGCACGGCTATCTCTTCGCGACGCGGCAGAACTCCTTGGTGTCTCTCATCAAAGAGTCCAGCAACTCGTCGCCCAAGGAAAAGTGGAGAGCGTCCCGGTAATTGGAAGTGGGATCCAGGGCGTCGCCCAAGACATTGCGAGAAATCTCAAGGAGTTTCTTCCAGGTGGATCAAAAGAGAACCTTGGCGCACTGGCGATTGCAGTGACACTGGGATTTACGATCGCCTGGGCCCAAGCACAGGAATAAGACGCACAATACGAAACTTGGAAAAGAGAAGATATGGGTATTTTCGCAACGAAGAGTTTCACGGCATCAACCTCGAAGAAGGGTCTAAGGGTCACGCCCAAGAGAAGGTCGGCCGCGAAAAAGCGGATAAAGAAGTCTCGCTAGGCACGTAACGTACATTCATTCTCGAATGAGATACGGCCGTTAGGATTCATGACAGCGATTAAGCGGTAGTTGGCGTCTTACAACTAAATCGACAGTTGTCCTAGATTTATTTTTACGTAATCCCTTTCGATTTTTCGAGTCGGCTGCGACCGTTGGGATCTGTGAGCAACGATTCGGTGGTTTTTCCCGTGCAGTATTCAACGAAAAAGACAGCCGACCGTCGAGCCGGATTAGTCTAAAAATGAGTCGTGATCAGTATTTTTAAGCAGTGCGTTACTATGGTGCGCCGGCCGGGACTTGAACCCGGAACCTGTTGATTAAGAGTAGTTTGCCACCTGCATTGATGTGTCGGTATGGTCGATCCAGCCCTGTGTTCGTACGGGATCTCCGTTCGTTCTAGTTGGTTTGGTATTTCCCGTTGGTTGTGGTCTGTGGTGTTTTTTGTGGTGTTGGAACTGATGAAACTGATGTCCTCTCCGAAGCAGTAGTGACATTCTTGCGCGAACGTATCAAGGGACAAGATTTCCCTCGCTGGCGTTAGGTCACGAGCTTTAATCACAGTAATGCAGGTTTACTGCTATACTCTCTAATAGAGGAGGTGGAAGTGGCCCACATTCACGAATATGTTTCGCTCCAGAAGAGCGGTGTCCTACGACTGCCAGGCAACGTGCGCGAGAAGTTGCGCCTTGACGAACCCGGCGCCCAGGTCGAGATCGAGGAAACCGAGGATGGACGCTTTGAACTTCGCGGAGTTCTGCCCATCGCAGCCGACCAGCAGTGGTTCTGGACCGAACGCTGGCAGAAGATGGAACGTGAGGCCGACGCGGACGTCTTGATGGGGCGCACGCTCACTACGTCATCCGTCGCAGAGTTCCTCGACGAGCTTGACGCGTAAGCAGACTCGATCGTGCGTTTCGAGCGAACCGAGTCCTTCAAGGCAGACTTTCGCCAACTCACTAAAGAGGAACAGGAGATGTTCCGTACTGCGGCCCTGGAGTTTTCTGCCGCATGTGATCGCCATGTAAATAGTCGTGCAGCGGTTCCTGGAAAGTTTCGCGCAAGGGACGTGGAGGGCGCCAAGGGCATACTCGAGATGACGTGGTCGTTCGCCGGTCCGGACGGTCGCGCTACGTGGGAGTGGACGACCGTGACTGTCGACGGCGTGACTCACCCTGCCGTGATGTGGCGTCGAGTCGGCTCGCACAGAATATTTTCGAATCCATGATCGCGTCACACCGATGGAACTCACCATAATCTTCACCTCCTCGTAAGTCACAGCCACGCCAGCGTCGGTTGACTCAAGTTCGTTCTGCCGCCGTCGTTCTTTTTGATGTGCGTTTGCTCTCAGATTTCGTCTCGGCAGTCCCTGCACGATTAGCCTCGAAATCGGTCAGCGTGCGGGTTCACGTCGGGCCAGCGATGTCGCGCTGGACCAGCAAGGTTCATAACGTAGGCGCAAGCCGCATTGCGTTGCCCACGCCAAGAAGTCGGGAAGGTCAGTGCAGGGTTAATACGAAAATGAAGAAGATCAACACCACGATTCCTGCGATGACCCACACCAGACGCATGTTCGTACTCATTGATGGTCCGCGTCTCGCCAACCGAATACCACGATTGTTCGATGCATCATCGTACCCACGAGACAACACCGAACCGAGTCGGAAGCTTGTGAAGAAGGGCGCCGCCACCATCACAAAAGCGGCCAAGAACTGGAGTGCGCGCGGAAGGACCAGCAAATTCCCGTGGTGGACGCAAGTCATGGTTGGCGTGGTCTGTCCGGCACCTTGAAATCCCGAACAGGCAGTGCTGCTCGCAGAAGCACCGAAGAGGTAGAGGGTGCCGAGTAATCCGCCAGGCCACACAAACGTGCCGAGCAACTTGTCCCAGATACGCCACCTTCTAGAGGACCAGAGACCATATAGGCCAACCAGCCAACCAAACCCGAAAGCGAACCCCCCAAGCATTATCAGCCACGGCGTTGCTCGGTCCATGGTGCTGATGCTGCGCGACGGCTCGGTCTCTTGGAGTTCGCTGGCGAGCGCCACTGGCGAGCCGATTCTCTCGAGTAGGTTTCGCAGCCCCACCTCGTCACCAGGTTCGAGGGTCGCCCTGCCCTCAGCGATGTGCTGTTCAATTTCGGCGACGAACTCTCTGGCGGAGTTTGGACTGAGGGACTGAAGCGCGTCTCTCAGATCGCTCAGGTACTGCTCAACGATCTGGTCTGACGTTGTGTGCTCGTTCATTCCTACCTTCCCTTGCTCAAAATATCGTCCACAGAATCACGAAATCGACCCCACTGGTCGATGAAAGAACTCAGTGCGCGCTTCCCGTTGGTTGTAATCCGGTAGTAGCGACGAGGCGGCCCTTCGGTGGACTCCTGCCAGTAGGTGTCAACCAGTCCGTCGTTGCGAAGTCGCGTCAAGAGCGGGTAGACCGTGCCCTCACTCGTCACCAGCCCGTCGGCGTTGGACAGCTCGCGGGTGATCTCGAATCCGTAGCGATCTTCTGAAAGAAGAAGGGCCAACACGCAGTATTCAATGGCGCCCCGACGCATCTGGGTCAATAACTTATCTGTGCCACCTACTACCATGTGTTGCATTGTACTGCATTTCCCCTTCCCGGCCGCTGACAGAGCCTCGAATTCTTTGATGGCTAGGACACGCGCCAGTGAGAGGTTGCACTTCTATTGCGTCGGGCCTTCGACAGGGAACATGAATAGGCATGTTCCGATTGGGTGGGAAGATTGAGTTGTGAAACGTGCACTCATCGATTGGGACTTCGCCGCCAGTGGTATCTGGATCATCAACTCTCCAATCGATGATGCTCCTGGTCCGGCAGAGAGCCCTCGCGGCCGCTGGGGTAGTACACCTCCCGACAACTTTCAGCAAATCCGACCTTGGAGTGACCTTTTGGGCTCTTCTCTCTTGGACGGTTTGCAGCGCTGGAACGATCGAGGCTGTTCATTGGCGAGACCATCCGGTGCGACTCAGTCCAGTCAACGCGATTGGGAATCTTTCTACCGTGACGGACGAAGACTGGCTGAGGCGACTCAGTCGGAACTTGGCGGCGAATGGCAAGTTCTCTGGGCCGCGGATGGCGCCTGGCACTTCGTACGATTCCCTTAGCTAGTTGCGATATTGTCCAATCCACTTAGTCGCCAGTGAAAGGTTGCATTCCTGTCGCGACGGACCACCGTCTCGAACCCACACGGTGCAAGATACGTAGTTAGGGTTTCGCGTTTACTGATGATCCTGAAAATGTTTGAATCTTCGTGTCGTTGCCCGGTAGGCGCGACAGTTGGGATACATGAGTCGCGAACTTGACCACTTTGGTGCGCCGGCCGGGGCTTGAACCCGGAACCTGTTGATTAAGAGGTCTAGGTTGCACGTTTTGAAGTTACGTGAAACGTGGTAAACCCCTGTGGTTTCAAGGAAGTTGGCTGTGCAAACGTCTATATCGTCTCACTGTGTTTTGGAAAATTGAGGGATGTATTGAGGGATGTTCCCGTCCTAAACGGCATTTCATTAAGAGCAAGTTCCATAGTGTTTGGCAGTGTCGTTCTGGTTGCGTATGTCTTTGAAAATCAAGGATTCGTGTTGTTCTGAGTCGGTCTGGTTTATCTCCATAGTTCTGGTGTGTGTGATTTTTCGTGGGATTTTCTCGGTGAAGAAAATGGAGTGTCGTCCAATCAATTGCACGAATTCTCGCTCACCAAGATCACTGCCTTCGTCATCGTCATCGTCATCGTCATGATCGTCGCCGCCGGTTCCAATTGCAGGCGTCGTCGAGTAACACGACGACACTGCCGAGATCTGTCAGGTCCATCACCTGCTCGCGCGGGCGAGTTGCGCGCGGATCGAATTGAGCACGGACTCATCGCCGCTTGTCTTGGCGATTGACGCGCTCACTGCGTCGAACACTTCTGTGACGCACTCCTCAGACGACTTGCGTCTGAGCCCCCACTTTGTCGCCTCCGAAATGATGGCGGCTTTCGAGACTTTCAGGATGTCCGCCTGCGCGTTTACTTCTTGACCCATTGTGGTACTAGCTCCCACCATGATGCCGTCGGCATTGGGGCGCTTGTCAAGCGAGATTGTCGAGAGCACGTCGTATACAGGAGCAAGTGTTATCGACAAGCCGTCGGGGCCATGAAGAAATGAGAAGTTCTTGGCGTGAGCGTCGGCGTTGCCGACCGCGACGTTGAACGCGACTCTTTGCAGCAATTCCCTCATCGCATCAACGTCACCGTGGTCGCGTAACACGATGGCGAGATCTTTTAGCGATGGTCCGCCTGCGTATTCGTACTTCTGCATGGGCGGTGTACCGGTCGCTTGACATCCGTCCTCTTGGTGAATGCGTGAGATCGGCGAATCTACCTCCGTGCGGTCGTACCTGCGGATGGCCAAGATCTTGGTGCCGTTCAAATCCAGAAGCTCCACGTCGGGAACGGTTAGTCCGCAATTTGCAGCAAGCCTGAGACACGTCACCTCATTTTCGGCCATTCGATGTTCTCGGTCGGGTTTTAAAATCCACGTAGATGGCGCACCATTAGTTGGTCTTGTCCACTGTCCATCGGACAAACGTCCGAGAACAATTTTCCCTTGGTACCCGGGCAAGGACGGTGTCCATCCGCGTCCGAGATCCGCTCCGAAGGGTGTGGTCGGAAGAGCATCGATAAGAGCCATGAGATCGTGCGTCGATACATTCTCACTACCCCAAAGCGAGCTGTCGAGCGGCATTTCTCCCTCTGGCAGTAAGACCACCGCACCAGCGCATTCCGAACCGAACGTCGTAAGGAGCCCGAACGTGTCGAGCGGCGACACACCCGCCAATTGCGCCATCGCGATCAAGACGGGTCCGTCGGGTAGAAGGTTTGAAAAGAAGTCGAGCGCGCGGTCGTCGCGCGAACTCGTGGGAGATCCAAGAGGTAGCGAAACTGACAAGACTCGGCTGCCGAGACCCCATCGATCAATGCCGTGTTGCTCCCAATCAAAGACGATGCGATTGTTGAGCGCGGACGTCAGCGACAGGACAGGCGTACCGTACAGCCACGCAACGAGACGATCAACCATTCGAGGACGCTCGTCGAACTACCACTTCGCAGCCAAGCAGTCGAAGCAATCGAAGCGCGTGGTTCAGCGAGGAACCGAACTTCCCCGATTCGAGGTTTGAGAGATATGGCTGACTCACTCCCTCCCACTCCGCGGCCTCCATCTGGCTCACATTGTTCTGCGTGCGGAAGTGCCGCAGTGCCGTACCTAGGTCTTCCGGAACCGAGACTCTGTAATCGCCATTCTTCGATATAACCATAGAGTTATTATACCACCTTATAAGTCTATGGTTATAACTTACTGCGGACCAGGAAAATCAGCAAGGCGGGGCATACCTCACTCGCCCAAACCAGGCGTCCCCGGATTCCCGCAGTCGGTACCCGTCCAAAATCTCGGTCGCTTCCGCGTCAATCAACGCCTGATAGAGAAAAGTAACCATCTGGCGAACGAGATCACCACTCTCGTCGCTCTTGAGTTGCTCAAGTACTTTGGACAGATCAAAATCATTGTGGGTCACCGGAGTTTTCCTTTCGTGTCTAGCCGGACACATAAAGAAATACTCCGGTGGCCCGTCTTCAGCAAAAGGCCAAGAAATTACACCACTTCAGGGGACGTCAACTGGTAGTTCCCATTAGTTGTGGTCTGTGGTGTTGGAACTGATGAAACTGACGCGGGCACAATCGAGATGTGGTCCGGGTCAAGTGCGACTGAGGGGACCTCCATCCGGCGTCGTCTTGTCTCCAGATTCGAACAAATTAGGACTTGTCTGAAAAATGGGTATGACTGGTTATACTCATCGTATGAGCAAGTCCAGTCATTTCGTGAAGACGACTATCTCCGTTCCCAATGAGGTCTATGTTCGCGCGACGCGTCGAGCGAAGGAACTCGGTACGAGTCGCTCAGCACTCTTTGCTCGGGCTGTCGAAAAGGAACTCGACGAAGAGGAGTCGTCGGTCGACGTCATTGATCGAATCAACGCCGTCGTGGATGCCGTGAAGGATGACACCCGCGAATTTACCTCGACGGCGGCT
>Ga0302197_10003456_pt1 | contig 14308 bp, 7 predicted proteins | sample II_Bog_N2_1_FD_193526 | JGI IMG/M metagenome (GOLD analysis project Ga0302197, IMG submission 193526) | Peat permafrost microbial communities from Stordalen Mire near Abisko, Sweden - II_Bog_N2_1 | ecosystem: Environmental > Terrestrial > Soil > Wetlands > Peat | place: Sweden: Abisko, Stordalen...
CCAGCCCATCTCCCGCCGCCGCCTGATATTCGGCTTTGAAAAGGGCAGAAAACTCTTCTGGCAATTCAGCAAATGCACTACGGATCGCCCACGTCTGGGATGCAGTCAGCCATGCCAAAGCCCATTCAACAGAAACAGGCCTCTTTGCCCGTGCGTGAAGAGCCAGTCCGACTTTCAGCGCCACAGTTGCCCCGCGCAAGGCTGCCGGCTTCGGAATTGGAAGCTTATCTAAATCAAGCCCAGGTCCTTGGAGCACTTCAAGATAGTCCAGAAGGGATGATGCGTATGATGCGAAGCTGCCTTGGTTTCCGTAGATGTCGAGCAGACGACGCAGTTCGCCATTGAGAACCGCCAATTCCGCAACGTCCTGCGGGGAATCAAGGGAGGCCGTTAACACCCGCCTTTCGAGTCCGTAAAAGAACAGGAAAATGTATCCAATTTGCGCCTGGGGGTCCCTCCTGCCGGTCAGATGCCATTTCAAATAGGCGGCGCGTGCTTCTTCACTCGCCCCACCATAGGTGGGCCAATAAGGCAGTAGTCGCTCGGTATAGTCCGCCTTGGACGAGACGGCCAGAGTCGGGTTGATGAGTGCTGGTTCTGTTCCCCCTGAGTTCGCAGATTGGAGGCCGGTCCCCGTATAGATGAGGCCACCACTAATCCGCATTCCCTTGCCGATGGCAACATCTTGCCCGAATGGAACCCAGAATTTGGCCTCCAGGCTCCGTATCTTCTTGATCTGCGCCGGTTCGGTGATCGAGGGCCTTTCCTGGATGACTACGGAAAACGTGACTGGAACCTGAACAGCGACGGGTCTTGCAGCAACGACAGTCGCTTTCCTTGCTACTGCCTTTACTGGAGTTGCCCGAATTAGCGAGGACGCGGCCTGCGGCGCGGCCAGTTGACCGGCTTGGCCCAGCTGATCTGTCAGCGTTACCTCGTAGAAATCTTCATTGTCCTTGAAGTCGCTCATCAGGGTTATTTCATCGATTCTGGTGTTGCATACGTGTCTACAGGTTTCGAGGAGTACGCTGAGTTCATCTTTCACCGCAGCAATGGGAGAACCGCCGTCGATCCCCTGAACCAGACTCCCGGCCTCAGTGACGGCCTCTCCAATTGACTGACTGCGGCCAAGGCTGAATACCCATCTCCCGAAGCCGAGCCGAGGCAGAAGAGAAGAGATCCGCCTTTCAAAATCACTCTTGTACTGTTCGTACAGTCTTTCTTTTCCAGCGATGGTACTCGAGTAAAGCCGAAGCCGGTAGATGGCCTGAATCAAATTGCGCGTAGTGTTCTGGCTAAACGGCGGAACAGGATGAGGAATCGGGAGCTTATTCGAATCGGCAATAAGAGAAGCTGCGATTGAGGCAATAGGACGGGCTGAGGCGGGCCCAACCCCGCGAATCTGGAGAATTCGGCCAGCATCCCATCCCTGAATATCGGCCAGCGTGTGGATGCCAACACCATGCAGTGCCTGTAGCCTGAGTCCTCCCTGGTGTTTCTTCACCTCTTCAATGGGAATTTCACGAAGTCGCCCCAGACGGATTTCTTGGGCGTATTGCCTAGCCGATTGGACCAGTTCATTGCGGATTCCGATGATGGCGTCTTGTAGTTCAGATGAGATCAAGCTCAACGCCACCGCGGCTCTAGAGGCGCGCTTCTTGGCGCGCGCCGGGGGCGACACGGCATAAGCAATCGCGGCGGCAACAACAAAACACACTGCGACGAGAAAGAGCCAGATCATGCAGGAGTTTTCCTCGATGATAAGGATAGGGTTTCAAAAGACACAGCTTGGGCGCAAGTGGAGTTGCCGATTTGGCTGAGACTTCGTTCGCGCTTCCCTGCAAGATTCTCAACCTGCAAGATCGTTCTAGCGTATTCTGTGCGCGGCCGGTGAGGCTGAGCCCGTTCAAACCGCCCCCGGCCTCCGCCGCAAGTCTTATGTTCTCGGCCCGGCACGCCGCGAATGCCTCTCTCTCCTGTTTGTCGCGGCGGACCGTGAGCAGTTGGGTGCCAATGGTGTGCTTGGGCACGAAACAGTAGTTGTAAAACGCCTCGAAGAGCGCCACGCTGGGGATCCGCTTCTGCGCGACAAGTTTGCCGAGGTAGCGCGTGTATAGTACGGCACACGCTACGCAGATTGATCTGGCACTAGCCAACCAGTGCCGCGTGTTCGCGACTTTTGCAATTTCGTGGTTCGGCCAGTTTGCAAGAGGCTTACCGGGAAAGTCGAGGCCACTCAGGCGGAAAGTTGTAGGGAAGAGTTGCCGTACCCGGCTTGCCGTGGCGGCGCAAGCGATGTGTAGCTATTCGGGCTTGGCTACACGGCCCGGCCATGCTTCTTCAACGAGCGTTCAACCCGTCTCAATATATCTGACGGTGAAATCGTCAGCGCGCCGGCCAGATTGAACAGCGTTCGCAACGAAGGGCTCTTTTCTCCCCTCTCCAGAATCCCAATATAGTTCCGGTGGTAGCCGCTGACGTGCGCCAGCTCCTCCTGGCTCATGCCTCGACCGAGCCGTAGGGCTCGGAGAATCCCACCGAACGTACCCTCGATGCTTGATGACGATTTCTCGGACGTGGACTGTTTCGGGGACACAGTCTGCGGCCCCTGAACGCAACCAAGGGCGAGCTTTAATGTTCGAGGCTGCCCCGTTCAGACGACTGGAAACAAACGGGACGTATTCAGTGCAAGATATAGATAACACACGACATTACCTCACTTGCTGTAAACTTGCTTCAACCCTTTTCCGCTGTGAGGAATGTACAGAGTGAGCGGCAAGACTCTAAACCCGCTGTTTCGCATGGCCGTAATAGCGGGTGCGGTGTCGGTGGTGCGCATGCATATCAGCCGGGGCGACGACTTTGACGCCAGGGATGTTGCGGGCCTGACGCCGCTAATGCTGGCGGCCTCAAAAGACCGGGCGGAGGTTTGTGAAGCTCTCATTGACGCAGGGGCAAATCTGACGCTTTGTGACCCTGTCGGCCGTGACGCCTTGACCATTGCGCGGGCATCCGGCTCAATGAAGGCGGCTGAGGTATTGTCGGCAGCCATGCTTCCTCCAGAACCTGCCGAAGAGTTTGTGCCGCCAAGCGAAGCTGACATTGCGGAATGGTTGGAACCGGCATCCTTGGACGACGATTGGAAATCGGGAAGCCTGGGGGCTTGGGAGGTTGAGGAGGAAAAAGCTGCCCCGGAAGGGGACCCGTTCATTGCCGACGAAGCGGTAGCCGTCCACAATGCGATTGCGCTTCATGTGCCGATTGACAACGACGAGGACTGGGCCGATTTTGACGTTATGTTGCCCGAAGAGGCAACGCGCCCAATCGTCGAAGGGGAGTTTCTGGACGAGCTTCGAGGCTTGCTGCTCCACGCAATGCGTACAGGCAGGATCGCCGAAAAGAGCTTAATGCGGATATGCGCTCGGGACGATGAGCACGACGAGAATACAGAAAGGCTCGTTCGGGCGCTGTTGGCCGAATTGGACGCTTTGCCGGACGATGGCGGCGAAGATTTGGAATATCTTTCCCGAGAAGATCCTGATGATCGGGAAGAGGCCGATCTGGCTGCCCTCCTCACTTACGCAGATGACCTGGATCCTTGGCGATGCGACCCTGCCCGTGTCTACCTCAAGGAAAGCAAGATCGGACGTCTTCTGACAGCGGAAGAAGAGATTGTGCTCGGCAAGGAGATGGAACAGTCACTGGCCTTGGCTATTCAGACGCTCACCACTTGGCCTGCCGGCCTGGATGCGCTAAAGAATTGTGGAGCACCAAATGATTCGTATGAAGACGATGGCGATCCGGATGATCCCTCTGACCCGGAAGAGATGGATGAAGCTGGAGAAGACGCATCACGCGGTGATGTCCTCGTGGCCGATGAGGATGACGACGATACTGGCGGGATTGACGGCGAAGTTTTGGCGTTATCAGAGGAAATCGCAAGAGGGAGCCGGGAAGGCAGGACAGCCGCGGCTACTGGTCTGGATCATCTCAAGTCGTCCCCTGCCAGACTGTTGAAACTGACGGAACATGAGCAAGTGTCGCCCGAAGCCTCCACCTTCAGGAACGCCATCCAACGGTATTCCCGGGCCAGAGAGACGATGACCGTTTGCAACTTGCGGTTGGTCTACAGCATTGTCCAGAGGTATCAGGGGCACGGTTTGACGTTGGACGACCTTCTACAGGAAGGCAATATCGGCCTCATCAAGGCGGTCGAACGATATGACTGGCGCCGGGGATTCAAGTTTTCCACCTATGGCACGTGGTGGATTCGTCAAAGCGCACATCGGGCTCTGGCCGATAAGGGAAGAACAATTCGCGTTCCGGTCCATTTGAATGAAAAGTCTGTCAAAGTTGGACGTGTTGCAAGAGAATTTGAGAAGGTCAACGGAATCGCCCCAACAAATTCCGAACTGGCAGAACTCGTTTTCATGCCAGAAGCAAAGATATCTCTGATGCTCAGGTGCATGGAAGAACCCGTGTGTCTGCATGATGCGGATGAAAATGGCATCTTGCTTGCAGACAAATTGTATTGTGCTCACGTTTGTCTACCGGATTACTACGACACATGCAAAGCCCAGAGTATTGTGCTCCAGCGAGTGCTGTCTAGCATGGACAAACGACTGGCAGATGTTATCGTTCAACGGTATGGGCTTGATGGCTCTGAGCCGCAGACTCTCGAAGAGATAGGTCAGAGCTTGGGTGTGACGAGAGAGAGGATAAGACAAATTGAAGTCAAGGCCATGGCGGCTTTCGCGCATCCTTCACGCAGACGCATTTTGGCCAAGTACTTTGCCAGAGCAGTTTGAGTTGAACACGGTTGGATAGGTGGTTGTGCTATGGATACGAGAGTCAGGAATGTGCCGCCTAAAGCATCGGCCATGCTCGAAGCCCTTAGGGGTTTGGGTTACTCAACGGCCGATGCCCTTGCCGACATTGTGGACAACAGTATTTCTGCTGGGGCCACCGAGGTTCACATCAATTTCTCCTGGGAAGGCGGCGAGCGGGCCTTTATCTCGATTCTCGACAACGGCCACGGCATGAATGACCCGGAATTGGAAGCAGCCATGTGTCTCGGGGAGAAGAATCCTCTGGACGAGCGCTCCGACAGCGATCTGGGGCGCTTCGGGCTAGGGCTGAAAACGGCTTCCTTCTCTCAATGCAGGAGCCTCACCGTAGCTTCCCGCAAGCCAGGTTGCACTGTTTCGTGCTTGCGCTGGGATCTTGACGAGATTGCAGCCCGCAAGGACGGAGTGTGGGCCCTGATCGAGGGACCAGCGCCAGATTCCGGGAGCAGGTTGTCCGTTCTGGACGGAGTATCCAGCGGCACTCTGGTGTTATGGGAAAAGCTTGATCGCATTGTCACAAGCGGCTATGTCGCCGACGATTTTCTGAAGATGATTGATGTGGTTGAGACCCGCTTGGCGATGATCTTTCATCGGTTGCTTGAAGGCTTGCAGCCGAAGCTTCGACTTCTCATTAATGACATCCCCGTCGAACCATGGGATCCATTCCTGACTGGGCATCCCGCCAAGTCGTGGAATTCTCCAATTGCCCGGCAGCGGACATCTGCGGGGAAGGTGGAAGTCGAATGCCACGTGCTGCCGCACAAGGACATGCTTTCCCCTGCCGACCATGAAGCCGCTGCCGGACCGGATGGCTGGAATTCACAGCAGGGATTCTACGTGTACCGGAACGGCCGGTTGCTGTTGGCAGGTGGCTGGTTGGGGCTGGGCTACGGACGGGCATGGAATCGTGAGGAAGCCCAGAAACTTGCCAGAATCAGGCTGGACATTCCAAACTCAGCTGACGCGGACTGGAAGATCGACATTCGCAAGGCGACGGCCAGGGTGCCCGTTTACCTGAAGCCGTGGCTGACCAAGCTTGCGGAGGATACCCGCAACAGAGCCAGAAAGGTATTCGCCTATCGCGGCGCTCCAGTCCCGGGAGCGGGTGGAGCAAAGGTCGAGCAGGCGTGGACAGTGGAGCGGTTCAAGGACGGAATGCGCTACAGAGTGGATCACTCTCACCCAGCTGTCGCAGCGGTGTTCGAGTCAGCCGGCCCCCTGTTGCCGCTTGTTAAGGCCATGCTGCGCGTCGTCGAGGAAACCGTTCCGGTGCAGCGAATCTGGCTTGATACCGCCGAGAACCGGGATACTCCGCTCACAGGCTTTGCCGGCGAGGCTTCGGCCGAGGTGGTCGAAATACTCAAGACGCTCTTTGATGACATGATCGGTCGAAGGGGAATGTCCAGAGCGTTGGCCAAGAAGACACTGCTCTCAACAGAACCGTTTCAGAAGTATCCCTCCCTTGTGGCCGGTTTGCCAGACGAGGGTGAATAAACAGGAACAGCGGGACACAGCCAGTGGACAGGGCATACGGAGATTCGATGGGCGGCATTGTTTCAATCGCGCAGATTCTGCTTCGCAACGAGCAAGACAAGGGAAACGAGATCACACCACTGTTGATCGGAAAGAAACTCGATGCGGCCTTGATCATGGAGCCTGATGCGGATTTCGACCGGGATGCTGCTGTGGAGGAGCTTGTGCGCCGTTTCAGCCACTGGGTTGGGAAGGAGTCGACGCTCAAAAGCACATTCGACCACATCGACTGGCTCAACGCCGAGCGCAAGAAAGAATGGAGATATTGGGGGCGCCTGCAGCGGTACCTGGAGCGTGGCCTATCCGTTAATGTCGTTGAAGCGCTTGATCGCTCGACCGATGGCATCCTTGAGCTGCTCGAAGATCCACGACGCACCGGCAGGTGGGACCGGCGGGGACTTGTCGTCGGACATGTGCAAAGCGGCAAGACCAGTAACTACTCAGCGTTAATCTGCAAGGCAGCCGACGCAGGCTACAAGATCATCATTGTACTGGCCGGCCTGCACAACAATCTGCGCTCCCAGACCCAGATCCGTCTCGAAGAAGCGTTTCTGGGCTACGAGACTTCGCCAAACCGGGAGCCAGGAAACCCGATCGGCGTTTTCTCGGAAGATAGTGATCCTGAGATTCATCCCCACTGCGCCACCACGCGAGCTGAAAACGGCGACTTCAATACCGCTGTAGCAAACCATTTCTCCATTTCGCCAGAGGAGCGTCCCTGGCTGTTCGTGGTCAAGAAGAACAAGTCGGTTCTGACCAAACTCCTGAAGTGGATAAGAAGCCACCATGTCGCCGACGCCATATCGCCAGAGACCGGGCTCAAGATCGTGACCAAGCTGCCGCTTCTCCTCATAGACGACGAGGCGGACCACGCCTCTGTCGACACGGGGGAACAGGTCTTCGATGCGGACGGCAATCCCGACGAAAATCATCAGCCGAAGGCCATCAACAGCTTAATCCGTCAGATCCTCAACTCCTTTTCCAAGTCGGCCTATGTTGGGTATACCGCCACACCATTTGCCAACATCTTCATTCACCGTGCGGGCGAAACCAAACTGGAGGGGCCGGATCTGTTTCCTCGATCATTCATCAAGAACATCTCCGCGCCTTCAAACTACGTGGGCCCGGCGCGAGTCTTCGGTCTCCGAGGCAGCGAGGGACGAAACGGCGGATTGCCCCTATCGCGCGATATACGCGACCATGTCTCTGACGATGGAATGTCAGGGTGGATGCCGCCCAAACACAACAAAACCCACGAACCGTTGTATGGTGGGCAGCAGATTCCGCCTCCATCGCTCCGGCAGGCAATCGGCGCGTTTGTGCTGGCTTGCGCAGCCAAGGCATGCCGTGGACAGGGCAACAAGCACTCCTCGATGCTTGTCCATGTCACCCGTTTCACGGCCGTGCAGGACGCGGTAAAGTTCCAGGTTCAGGAACAGGTGGCCTCCATGCGCCGCCGTTTGATCCGCAAGGTGGACCACGAGGAACTGACAGAAACACTGCACAAGCTCTGGATTGAGGACTTTGTGCCAACTTCAGAAGTGCTTGCAGCAAAGGACCCTGACGCCTTCGAGAATCAGAAGATTCCCGCGTGGGAGGAAATCGAGGTGGTGTTGCCGCAGGTTATTTCCGACATTCAGGTGAAGACCGTCAACGGAAATGCCAAGGACGCGCTTGATTACGTAGAGCGCAGTGAGACAGGGCTCAAGGTCATTGCCGTGGGCGGCGACAAGCTTGCCCGCGGACTCACGCTGGAAGGGCTTTGCGTGAGCTACTTTGTGCGAACAACAAAGATGTACGACACCCTGATGCAGATGGGACGCTGGTTTGGCTATCGTCCCGGATACATCGACCTGTGCCGTCTTTACACCACTCAGGATCTGGTCCGCTGGTTCGGGCACATTGCCGACGCTTCCGAAGAACTTCGTGAGGAATTTGACCAAATGGTGGCCCTCGGAGCCGAGCCGTGGGATTATGGCATGAAAGTCGAGTCTCACCCGGTTCTGCTTGTAACATCGCCTTTGAAGATGCGGTCGGCCAGAACGCTTTCGCTCTCCTACAGCGGCAGCATGTCGCAAACGATTTCGTTCCCGAACGACACGGCTACCCTTGAGACAAACCTTGCGGCGACCAATGCGCTTGTCTGTGCCATGGGAGTTCCGAGTCTGAGTGGACCGGTCCGCAAGCGCGGCGACGGTGTGGATGCGTGGAAACACTCTTTCCTTTGGGAGAGTGTCGCGTCAACTCAAGTGCTGGAGTTCCTCAAGACTTACAGAACGCCTCCAGGAGCCGACAGGGCAAACACGCTGGTGATAGCCGAATTCGTCGAACAGATGAACAAGGGTGGCGAACTGCAAGAGTGGTCAGTCGCACTGGTCGCTGAAGGCAAAAAGGCTTCCATCGGTTATGACTTTTCACGCCATGTTTTTGTCGATACCTTTCCCGCTCGCGGCGACAAACAAGTTGAAGGGCGATACACAATTGGCGTTTTAACCGACCCAAGCGATGAGGCGATTGATCTGGACGAGCCAGAGTGGTTAGCAGCCTTGGTCGCCACGCAGGAGCAGTGGAAACCTGATGCCGCCAGGAACAGGATAAAGAAGCCTGAACTACCGAGCGGCATGAAGGTTCGCGAGCAACGCGGCAAGGGATTTGCGGGAGGGCCAGAGCCCTCGCGGAAGGGGTTGATGCTCCTGTATCCGCTATCGCCTGAAGTGGACGACGTGCAGGTGGTCAAAAACTGGAACAAGCCAATCATGGGTCTGGCTGTGAGTTTCCCCACAAGCGAATCCGGCGTCAAGGTGGACTACAAGGTGGACCACCTGCTGTGGAAGGAGTGGGAGGGCGAATATGGCTCGGCCGATTGAGGAGTTCGCAGTAGCGTGGCAGGCCCTTTCCGGCAAAGGGGACGGAACAGGCTGGCGCTGCATTCCTGTCTCGCCCGCAGGACCGTGTCCCCTGCTGGCCGCGAGAAGGTTTCCGGGAAACGAGGAGGCCGTGCTGGCCGGCTTTCGCACGGTCAAGGCTCCGCCAAAAGAGTTGATGCCCGAAGGCGTGGGGTTCGAGGTCGCACGTGAAGATCCGCACGGTGATGGCAATACCTGGATTGCGCTGACCCGGAAAGACGCTGGAAGCGAGGAGATGTTCGCTGAGATCGTCCTGGATGTCGTTGGGACAATGGATGCCGTGTCGGAAGCCGACGAAGAAGTCATCCTCAGGACGATGCTTTCGCGTGTGCGTGCTTGGCAGGAATTCATGCGCAAAACGCCGCGAGGGCTTTCGCCGGAAGCCGAGATCGGACTAGCCGGCGAATTGACCTTTCTTGCCATGTTGCTCGATGCGGGGGTACCGGCAGCATCCGTGGTCGAGGCATGGGTCGGCCCGGTCGGTGGAGTGCAGGACTTCGAGATTGGGACCGGCGCCATCGAGGTCAAATCGACTCTTTCAAACAACGGGTTTCCGGCCAAAATCGGCTCTCTCGAACAGCTCGATGATTCGTTCCGGTCGCCGCTGTATTTGGTCGGTGTGCGGTTTTCTCTGGCTTCTGGCGGCAGCACGCTGGGAGAGATCGCCACGAGCCTTGTCGAGAGGATGTCCCACGGATCGGGTGCAGCATCAGCCTTTGTGGACAGTCTGGTAGCAGCCGGATTGCCGCCAGCACAATTCAACAATTACATGCGGCGCTTTGTCCCCGTCTCCTGCCGGATACTTGAAGTTGGAGAGGGGTTCCCGCGCTTCGTGCCGGGTAGCGTGGCGGAGGCAGTCAGACGGGTTTACTACGAGCTGGATCTCGACAAGGTTGCAGGGTACGGGCTAGATATCGTAGAGGTTCTTGAAAGGCTTGGTATTGCGTGAGCATGGAGTTGCTGGATTTCCTGCGCGAGACGCAGGCGGAAGTCAGGGAACAGGTAAGCGGCGGGGCGCCGTTTGCTGAAATGGTTTTCTCAGAAATCGTCATGCAACACATGGCAGGCGCCGGAATGACGTTCGAATCCGTGGAAGTTTGCCACTTCAAGGCAAATAACGGGCGGGCGATATTCCGGTTGAGCGGATACGCAATGTCCGAGGATGCCGATCAGTTGGACTTGTTCGTAAGTCTCTACTCCGGTTCGGATGAGGTTGTCCATGTCCCGGATTCAGAAACCAGTGCTGCTGTTGAGCAATGTTTCCGTTTTCTGGCGCTCTGCGCATCAGGCAAGGCGGCCTCCAAACTTGATCCTTCCAGCGATGTTTACTCCCTGGCATTGACCATCAACGAGATCTACAACAGCCTTGAGCAGATCAGGATTTACGTCATCACGGATCGGGTTGCACGGGCCAAGAACTTCAAGCCCAGGGAAATCGCTGGAAAGACAATCAAGCTTGAAGTGATGGACATAGAACGATTGTGGAGGCACACATCCGAAGGCAAGCCCCGTGAAGAACTGATTGTAGACTTCTCGGAGGTTTCCGGAACACCTCTCCCTTGTGTTTATGTGCCTGGCGACGCAGGCGAATACGACTACATCCTAACGGCTATTCCCGGTGAAGCCTTGCGGTTCATGTACGAGAAATATGGACAGAGGCTGCTGGAGGCCAATGTGCGCTCGTTCCTCTCTGTCAGGGCCAAAGGAGTGAACGCCGGAATTCAGACGACTTTGCGCTCCACTCCGGAACGCTTCATGGCTTACAACAACGGGCTTGTGATGGTAGTGGACGAGGTAAAAACAGAACATTTGCCCAATGGCGCTCCTGGTATTTTGTGGTTGAAGGGAATGCAGATTGTGAATGGCGGTCAGACCACAGCATCGATTTACTTCACCAGGAAGCGATTCCCGGATACGAATCTCTCCCGTGTGCAGGTTCCTGCAAAGATCATTCTCCTCAAGGAGTCCGATCCTGCGCGAGAAGAAGCCTTGATCTCCGACATTTCGCGTTTCGCGAATAGCCAGAATTCCGTGAAGCAGTCCGACCTCTCGGCGAACAAGCCATTCCATGTGGAGGTCGAGCGCTTGGCCAACTCGGTATTCTGCCCTGATGGCGTGGGAAGATGGTTCTATGAAAGGGCTACGGGTAGCTACAACACGCTGATGGCCAGCCAAGGAACCACGCCTGCAAAACTCAAGGCATTGAAGACTGCGATTCCACCATCTCGCAAACTTACGAAAACGGATTTGGCCAAGTACATCCTCGCTTGGGATGGCCTGCCCGAAGTTGTTAGCCTCGGTTCACAGAAGTGCTTTGACCAGTTCATGTCCTCGATGACGCCAGCCGAGGGTGATTCGGTGCCAGAGCTACCTGGTGTACCGGAATTCAAGGTGATGATTGCCAAGGCAATCCTTTTTAAGGCAGTGCAAAAGCTGGCAAGAGACCTGTTCACTGCGTTTCAGGCCAATGTCGTTGCCTATACGATCTCGATGATGGCCGTTCGGTACGGAAATGTATTTGACTTGGGACGAGTTTGGGACAGGCAGTCAGCCTCCCCACAGTTGATGGAACAGATTGCAATATGGGCTCGGGAAGTCAACGACGTGCTGCATGGAACAGCTGATGGCCGTATGGTGTCGGAATGGGCGAAGAAAGCCGAATGCAAACAGACTGTTCTGGGCCGCCGGTTTTCTGATCCAGATCCCGGGATTCCGGAACTTCGACTGGTTCGCTGAGGAACAACGGAATGACTGATGTCGTGAGCCGCGAGACCCGGAGCAGGATGATGTCGGGCATCCGCGGCAAGAACACCAAACCGGAACATGTTGTTCGGAAGGCGCTCTTTGCTGCGGGCTTCCGGTTCCGTCTGCATCGGCGCGACTTGCCGGGTGTTCCCGATATTGTGCTTCCGGGGTGTCGGGTGGCCATATTCGTACACGGCTGTTTTTGGCATTGTCATCGCAACTGCCTGTACGCCAAGATACCGGCTACTCGTCCAGATTTCTGGCTTGAAAAGCTGGAAGGAAACGCATTCCGTGATCAAAGGAATGTGGCGGCGCTCCTTGCACTCGGCTGGCGCGTACTGGTTGTCTGGGAGTGCGCTTCAAGACAAAATGCGACAGGGCTGCCTGAAGCCCTTCTTGCATGGATACAAGGAAGCGAACTCCACGGAGAAATGGCTGGAACACTGTCCCACTCGACCAAATGATGTCGGCGCCACTAGCTGGAGTGTGGCATCCCTGACCGGCCGAGCACATCATCGAGACCGGCGGCCGAGCCGAATAGGCCCTTGATCAGCGAGAGGAAGTGCAAGAGAATGGCGAATCTAAGCGGCGAGTTCTACCCCGTCTATAAGAAGCAAAACCCATCCTTCAACCCTGCTACCTTCATTTGTGCCGAGGAGACTGTCGAGAAGTTGCTTGAAGCGGCAACGACCTCTGACCATCCGGGAATCCTGCTAGGTAAAGTCCAGAGCGGCAAGACGCGCACTTTCATCAGTATCCTTGCCCTCGCCTTCGATAATGGCTTTGGTATTGCAGTCGTGCTCAGCAAGAACTCCAAAGCCTTGATCGAGCAAACCGCAAAGCGCCTGAAGAGTGAGTTCAAGATCTTCGTCGATGACGAAGATCTTGCGATCTACGACATTATGAGCGCCCCGGAGAAGTTCTCCAACTTTGAATTGGAATCGAAGTTGATTCTGGTTGCCAAGAAGCAAAGTGACAATCTCCGCCGCCTGATTCAGCTCTTTCAGAAAGACAAAGCGATGTCTGCCAAGCGAACTCTCATCATCGACGATGAAGCAGACTCAGCATCCATTGGATATACGCAGAAACAGGGAGTCATCGAAGCCAAGAAAATTGCGACGCAGGTCAGCGAGCTTCGCTCCAGCATTCAGAGTTCATCGTTTTTGCAGGTGACGGCAACGCCCTACTCTCTTTACCTTCAGCCGAGCGAAGTCGAGGTCGCCAACGTGGTGACATTCAAGCCGGTCCGGCCCGCCTTTACCGAACTGGTTCCAGTTCCAGGTGATTATGTCGGCGGCGAAACGTACTTTGGGGAAGCTTCGAAGAGCCCACAGGACACTCTGGAAAGCCTGATTCACTACACCGTGGATCATCGCGAATTCGAACGGCTAAAAAGACCCGATGGACGCTCGCTAAAGCTAGAGCATGTTCTGTCTTCTAACGCCATAACGGGATACCGGGCTGCGCTCCTGAATTTCCTGGTCGGCGGCTGCATCCAGCGAATCAATCGCATCAAGGCAGGCGAGAAACCCAAGAAGCTCCGCTACTCGTTTCTGCTCCACTCAGAGGCCGGTAAGGATGCCCACAAGTGGCAGGACGATCTTACCCACGAGATTATCAAACAGTTGCGCCATGCATCAGAGATGGACCACGACACCTTCATTGCGCTTGTAAAGGACGCTTACTCCGATCTGGGAAGGTCTCTCTCGTTCGCCGCCGAACCGATTCCTGAACTCGACGATGTAATCGCCGCTGTGTCAAAGGCTCTACTCGGGGACCAGATCAACATTGTCAAGGTGAACTCTGACGACGATGTCGCATCCTTGCTCGACGACACGGGCCAACTCATGCTGAGAAACCTGTTCAACATCTTTCTTGGCGGCCAGGTGTTGGATCGTGGCGTTACCTTGGCCAATCTCATCGGCTTCTACTACGGACGTCGTCCCAATAAGTATCAGCAAGATACCGTTATGCAGCACTCACGCATGTACGGCTTTCGCCGCAGGGATTTAGCCGTGACCCGCTTTTACACTTCCAACGTGATTCGTGCCGCTATGTTCCAGATGGAGGAGTTCGACGAATCCCTTCGCGCTGCCATCGATGCTGGCGGCGACCAGGCTGTGCAATTCATACGCAAAGCCCCTGACGGCGCCATCGTCCCATGCAGCCCCAACAAGATTCTCGTTGCTACCACCCAAACCCTGCGTCCATTTCGGCGCATTTTGCCCAAAGGCTTCCAATCGGGCTACAAGACCGGGGCCAACGGCATCGGCAACA
>Ga0302197_10003457_pt1 | contig 14304 bp, 15 predicted proteins | sample II_Bog_N2_1_FD_193526 | JGI IMG/M metagenome (GOLD analysis project Ga0302197, IMG submission 193526) | Peat permafrost microbial communities from Stordalen Mire near Abisko, Sweden - II_Bog_N2_1 | ecosystem: Environmental > Terrestrial > Soil > Wetlands > Peat | place: Sweden: Abisko...
GCTAACGACGCAGTGCCGACCGTCGGAATTCGGATGGTGAACGACCGTAAGCCTCGCGGAACGCCGCGCTGAAATGGCTATGGCTGGAGAAGCCGAGTTCCAAGCTGAGCGCAGTCAGGTCGTCATATTCCGCCAGAAGGTCCAGCGCCCGCGCCAGCCGCAGCCGCAACTGGTAGCGATACAGAGGTTGGCCTTCCACCTGTTGGAAAACCTGTGTCAGATAAACCGGCGACCCGCGAACCTCGGAAGCGATCTCGGTCAACGTCCAGCGCCGCGCCAGATCGCTCGCCAACACCAATTTAATCCTGTCCACCAATCGCTGCCGTCCGATACTGGCGCCTGCGGCGTGCGTGGTGCGCGGTCCTAACGATCGCTGTACCAGGGTCAAGGCCAGGCTCTCGGCTTCCAAAGGTTCTGCGATTTTCTGCCGCAGGCTGTGCCGTAGAAGAGCCACTAGCGCCTGCGCGCGGGCGTCGATCCTCAAGCGCTGCTGCCGAAATGCAAACCTTGCGCCCTCGCGCAAATAAGCAACAGGTGCCATCTCGCGTAAAAGCGATTCGTGGATGACTACCGTCAGATTCGCGTCACCGCCCGCCACGGGATGGCTAACCCGGTAGCCCTCATTGGCGTTGAAAAACATCACTTGATTCGCCTCGGCTACGGCCTGATCACTTCCAAGATGCCGCACGTAGACCCCACGATAGGGAAATACCAATTGAGTTATCCTGGAATACTCTTCGGCACCCCGCTGCCGGACTCCGCCCGAGCAGTAGGTGTCCCGAATCGTGATCGTCGGAGAGCTCAGCAGAGAGTCCACGACAAATTTCGGCACGGGCACCATATCTTCCCTTCGCATCGAAACCGCATGACAGAAACCCTACAGAAACGGTAATAGAAGCAGGAATCGCCTTGAATTCAAGGGTAACATGGCCCTCTTCTGGACCGGTGGCAGGACGCCTCCGCCGCTCATATCGCACCGTTAGTCGTTAGTCATGTAAGATCGCAAGTTCCAGTTTCCAATGCGCGGGACTGCGGAATTCGTCTCCGCAACTTTTAATTTAGAAAGGGATGGATGATCACCATTGTTTCTGGGCTGCCGCGTTCCGGCACTTCACTCATGATGCAGATGCTGGAGGCGGGAGGCTTACCGGTTTTATCGGACGGCGAGCGCAAACCGGACACCGACAATCCCAAGGGATATCTCGAATGGGAGCGCATCAAACAGTTGCCCAAAGATCCCAGCGTGATTGCGGAGTCCGAAGGCAAAGTTGTGAAAGTGATCTCGCAGCTCGTTCTCTCCCTGCCCATGGGGCACGAGTATCGCATCGTGTTTATGCAGCGTCCGTTGCCGGAAGTGCTGAAATCGCAGGACGAAATGCTGCGGCGTCGCGGCAACGCGGATTCCGTCGCAGCTTCCAGCGCCCAGAACTACGCCTTCGAAGAGGCCTTTCAGCGGCACTTGCTCGAGATGAATAAGTGGGTAGCGGCAAATGAAAACATGCGAATGCTGCGCGTGCATTATCACCGCGTATTACGCGAACCGAAACCGGTAGCGGAAGAAGTCGCGGCGTTCCTGCAGGCTCCGCTGAATATCGCGGCCATGGTGCAGCAGGTGGATGGAAGCTTATACCGAAATCGGATGAAGTAAGTCTGTCGCGGGATTTAGGTCATCTCCAATGCGAGGGTCTACTTAACATCCTTCATAGGCAGCAGAGTTCCGTAGTCGCGGCCGGAGGGATCGACAGCCCGCGCCACCACTCCCGCGAACGCCTCCCGCAGCTCCGGATATTTCGCGACCAGCGCTTTGATGACGTTGCTGTTTTCCTGGAAAGTACGCGAGCTGTCGGAAACATCCGCCGCTTGGTACTTCACCACTACATCGAGATCGCTGCCGACTGCGAGCGGAAAGATCTGCGTCACGTGGTAGGTCTTGCCCCCTGCGCTGAGTTCTAATGTGTTTCCATTGGCGGGAATGTCAACGGGCTGCATGGATTGCGCATCCTCGTAGAGCTTGTCGCTGGCCAATGTGCTCATGAAATCAACCGGCGCGGAGAGTGCGATGGCCTCGCGATCGTAAAGCCATGCATTGTGAATTTGTGATTTCGCTTTGAAGTCTCGGGCTCGCTGCAAAAACCATGCGGCGTCGTGTCCCGCCGCTTGCGCGGATGCGGCGATGAAGCCCGCGAGTTTCCACTCACTCCCGATGTCCTGCAGCACGAAGGTCAAAGTTATCGGTATCTTCCCACCCGTCACGTCGAGAATGGTGACTGCATACTTTCCCGGCGGCAGATTGGGGAGCACGAACTCGGCGCTGTCCTTTGTCTGGCCGTTGCGGCCAAAAACTCCGCACAGAAATTCAGCGCGGGCCAGCGGTTCAGTGCCGTCGGCGGTGAGCAGAAAAACCGGGCGGACCGTAGCTTGGCCGCCGGTCAGGGCTGGTTGATTCTCCTTTAGGGCATTTTCGATTCCGGCAAAATTTGCGGCCACCGAGGGTATCGAATTTTGCTTGAGTCCGGCGCTGTCGTCTTTGGCCGACATATCGAAATAGCGCTTGGCTGCAGTTTCAAGGGCGGACCGGGTCGATGAATCCATGTCGGAAGAGGTTTGGCAAACCTGAGCTTGGGCAACGACACCCGGCAAGATAAAAAGAAGAAGCAGAAAAACTGCGCAGAAACACGATTCACTCGGCAGGAGTCCCAAGGTAGCGCGCAAGGCGAAAACCTCCTTCCGCATTTTACGCTCTCTTCCTATCAAGAAAGGGCCAAATCCCTGTAAAAGCAGAGTCTGCAAGATGTCTTGGGTTACTTCCGCGCAAGAAATAAGGGCCTCCAGCGTTCTCTAAGGGATGGTAAAATCAGCCTGGGGCGCGATAGTCGGCGGTATCCAGGGCCGCTTGCGGAAACGGAATATTACGATGCTCAGCAGACGCGGATGGATTGCTTTCGGATTATCGCTGGCATCTTTGGTTCTCCTCGCGCCGGGCCTGCCCGCGCAGACCTCCGGTACGCCAGCACCGAGTGCCGCAGCTACTTCGCGAACCAATTCCGGAGAAGACGCCGCTACAGTAACTCCTGTTCGGAAACATCATCATAAAACCCATAGGGTCATCGCCCCCCTTGTTCTGCCGCCATTACCTGCCGGTCCGCTGCGGCAACTGCCCATGGACCAGATTCCTGCGACACCCGCGAAAGTGAGCTACGAAGGCGGATTACTGTCGATCTCGGCGGATAATTCCACTCTGAGCGAGATTTTGCGCGACGTTCGAAAGCTCACCGGCGCATCCATTGAAATGCCTCCCAATACTAATGAGCGCGTCGTCACTCATCTCGGACCGGGAGCGCCTCGCGATGTTTTGGCCGGCTTGCTTAATGGTTGCTCGTTCAATTACGTGATGTTGGGCTCAAGCACCGATCCCTTGGGCGTATCCAGTGTGATCCTTACGGCGCGACCTTCGCAGCCGGGCGAGGTGCAGACCGCGGCGAATGTCTATCAGAATAACAATCCCGGAGTGCCCGGAGCGGTTGAGCGTTTTCCTCATCCACAACCTTTTAACGGACAAGCCATCGTTCAACCCAATGTCCAAGGTACGACCGATGCTGATGACGCCAAAGACGATGATGCGGATGCTACCGACGACAGCGCCGATGACCAGGCACAGCAGGTTCAACCCGGCCAGCCCGTGCAACCCGGTCAACCGGACGCCAGCGCTGCGCAAGATCAGCAGCAGGTGCAGGATCCGAACCAGCCCAACGCCGGACCTAAGACTCCAGAGCAGATACTAGAGATGTTGCGCCGATCCCAACCGCCCAACCCTCTGACGCCGCCCAATCCCCCGCCCGAGCAATAAATTTGAAAGGCTCGGCGTTCCGAAGGGACCTTAATCAGAAAGCCGCGAGGCTACCCCGACACTGCCGCTGGCTTGACGAATGGCTCCATAACATTTCGTTCGTCCAGATAGAGTTCGGCCACAGTAGTGTTTCCCCGCATGTCTTGACCCAACTCAATCATCCATTGAACAAATAACACGCAGATCGCCGTCGCGGCGACGGTCGTGACTAGAACAATTCCAAGCGCAAAAATCAGGCTAAGCATCGAGTCCCCACAATTGACTGGTGTGCCCCTTCGAGCGGACGCCTCGCGCGTCATGTCGACGTTTTGCAGCGCCCGATTGAATGTAGGTTGAATACCAGCAGGCCTGAATACGCTGTTCTCTGTAGTTTCTCTTTTGTCGATGATGTAGAAACAACGATGTAGAAACAACTGCCCTAGTCAGGCAAATCGAACTGGCGCTCTCGGTTGGAACACAAATTCGGGTTCCTTTTACTGCAGGTCCACACTCTGCGCCAGCCGGAAATTCAGACGCCGATCGACTCCAAACACCACTTCCTCGCTCTCCCTCACGCTTTCACCAGGCGCCGCCGCGCCCCGCGCTTCCCGCGTGCCGCCCTTGGCGAAAATACTGGACGTCTCAATGATCACCGTCTTCCCTCCCACCTGAAGACTCACCAGCACAATCCGCAAATATCCCGGTTCCGGAGCATTATCGAATAAATTGATTCCCCCCGGAGTGGAAGCGCGCACTTCGAGTACCCGCCCCGTCGCCAAAGTTCCCGCTGCAACGACGATCTGCCCGTCAACCACCACTGGCTCGTCCACCGTCGCACTGAAAAAATCTCCTGCCCGCGCCATCGCGCTCGATAGCGCACTCTGCAGCCGGATCGTAATCTGAGTTCCTTCCGGCAACTTCGCCCCCGACGGGACCAGCGACCGGCTCGGAGAAATTCCCGTCTTGCGCACTTGCCCATCAAAAGGAAGTTTTTGTGCTGCGCCGCTCCCCGCCCCGGTCTCTGCCGGAGGACGCGCACACCCCCCCCAAACTAGACACGCTGTCAGGGCGACGAATGCGCCCGCCTTCCCGACGACGATTCGAAAATATCCTCGCATGGTTGCCGTACAAATATTCTTGCCAGTTATTCTTGCCCAGTGTACGGCAACCATCAGGAATTAAAGAAAACTGTCACGCCGCCCGCTGCCCGCGACCCCCCGCGCTGCTGAACAACTTAATCATCTCCCTGATGAAGGCCGGAAGATCGTCCGGCTTCCGGCTCGACACCAGCGTCCCATCCACCACAACTTCCTCGTCCACCCAACGTGCCCCCGAATTCCGCAGATCCGTCTTCAGCGACGGCCACGACGTAATCCGCCTTCCACTCGCCACTCCCGCCTCAATTAACGTCCAGGGGCCATGGCAGATCACCGCCACCGGCTTCCCCTCCTCAAAAAACGACCTCACAAACTCCACCGCCTTCGCGTCGATCCTCAGCTTGTCCGGATTCATCACCCCTCCGGGCAGAACCAGCGCCTCGAAATCCTGTGGCCGCGCCTGCTCCAGCTCCACGTCTACTGGATACTCCTGGCCCCACTCCGTACTCGCCCACGCTTTCACTTTTCCACTCTTCGGAGAAACGATGCGCGCATCGGCTCCCGCATCGACCAGCGCCTGTCGCGGCTTCACCATCTCTACTTCCTCAAACCCGTCGGTGACTAAGATTGCAACCTTCAAACCGTTAAGCTGTTCCAAAACGTCCTCCAGATAAATTTTCGAGATTGACCAGCGTCGCTTTAGGATGCGTTCGCCGCCCACCCGGAGGGCCGCATTTCCAAATTTCTTTCGCTGTTCTCCGCCTCCTCCGGTGTCTGCCGGTGACGCCAATTCAGCCTTCCCCACCCCGCCCTTAGCCAAAATGTCACAAACGCTGTGTGACGGCTGTTACTTTGCACCCTCTTTTTTCCCACTACACTTTTCCCATATCAGGGCCGAACCGTTTCATTTTCGGGAAAAAATCGGAACCAATTCCCAAACATGGACTCTTAACCGATCCCGCGATTCTGCCGTACCCGACTTCTAAGCTCGTATCCGACCACGGAGACCCTCATGTCGACCGCCCCCAATCCCGCACTCGTCACCCACGCCCATCCTTCTCAGCTCGAGGCCGCCAACTTCCTCAACCTCCTCATCGTCGACGACGATCGCACCATCCGCGAAGCCTGCCGCGATGTCGCCCAGTCTCTCGGATTCAACTCCCAGGTCGCCGAGTCTGTCGAACACGCCTATCGCCTCCTCGAACCCTCCACCCCGATTTCCAACCCAGGCTCCAACGGAAACTCCAACCACTCATCCGGTCCCGACGCCGTTCTCCTTGGCATGCGCCCTGGCCCCGCCGGACTCGCCTCTCTCCATGCCATCAAGAAGCATCGCCCCGACGCCCTCGTCATCGTTGTTACCGGATACGGCACCGTGCAATCCGCCGTCCAAGCCATGAAAGATGGAGCGTACGATTACGTCACCAAACCCTTCAGCATCGAGGAACTTCGCCTCCTCCTCGAACGCATCGCCGGGCATCTCCGCCTCAAAACGGAAAACCGCCTCTTGCGCGAGACCGTCCGATCGCGCCAGGGTTTCGCCAACATCATCGGCCGTTCCCCTGAAATGGAGAAACTCTATCGCATCATCGCCAAGGCCGGTCAAAGCGCCCACCCCGTCCTCATCCTCGGCGAGAGCGGAACCGGCAAAGAACTCGTTGCCAAGTCCATTCACTTTGCCGGGATGTTTCGCAACAAACCCTTTATCCCCGTCGATTGCGGGTCTCTCGTCCCCACCCTGATCGAGAGCGAACTCTTCGGACACGTTCGCGGCGCCTTCACCGGAGCCACCAATCCCAAAGACGGATTGCTCGCCATCGCCGAGGGTGGCACGGTTTTTCTCGACGAGATCGGCGAACTTCCCACCGACCTCCAGGCCAAACTGCTTCGCGCCATTCAGGAGAAAGAAATTCGTCCTGTCGGCAGCGTTAAGCGCATTGCTATCGACGTTCGAATTCTCGCTGCCACCAATCGCAATCTCGAACGTGCCGTCGCTGAAGGAATCTTCCGCCGCGACCTTTTCTTCCGCCTCAACGTTCTTACGCTTCGCATCCCGCCCCTACGCGAACGCCGTCAGGATATCCCACTTTTAGTCGCACATTTTCTGGAACGTATCGGTCGCGATGCTGGAATCGAAAAAACAATTTCCGACGACTCTCTGAAAGCCCTTCTGAATTACGACTGGCCCGGCAACGTACGCGAGCTTGAAAATTCCATGGAACGCGCTTGCGCCCTCACCAGTTCCAACCGCATCGAGGTTCGCGATTTGCCCACCCAGATTTACAGCGCACCTCTCGACTTGCTGGGAGTCACGCCGTCATCGGCGCAAAGCGGTATCGTCCCCATCGCAGAACTTGAAAAGCAAACCATCCTCAGCGCCCTCACCCAGGTCAATGGAGACAAAATGGTCGCCGCTCGTCTTCTTGGTATCGGCAAAACAACTCTCTATCGCAAGCTGAAAGAGTACGAGTCCCGAATTTGAACCACCGCCTCAAATTCTCATTCCACATCGGGAGGTCCAACTAGAACGCGCCAGTAACTCATTTATTTTCAACTTCGAAACTTTGGCCCGGAAGTTGCTTCGATCTCTGCATGATCCTACTTGTCACGCCGAGCGATCGAGCCTCCCAATGCGCCGCCGCACTACACGCCGAGACCGGCCAAGATGTTGTCATCGCAGAAAGCCTGGTCCGCGCCACCACCCTCTTGCGCGCCGGATGTTTTCTCCTGGTGGTCCTTGATCGCTACCTCGTCGAAACTGCCGCCGGCGAAGAAGCAACCTTATTTGAGCATCTGGGAATTGCCCTCTCCATCCAGATCAATCTCGCTCTCACCGGATTGGATCGCCTTTCCCGCGACGTCCGCACCGCTCTGCAACGCCGGCACCGAGAAGAGATCGCCGCGCGTCAATCCATCATCGGAAGCCTGCAGTGTGAGTTGAACGGAACGCTCACCGCGCTCTTGCTCTCCGTGGAGCTCGCCCAGCAAACTCCTAACCTGCCCTCGCCCGCCGCCGAGAAACTCCACACCATGCACGAATTGGTGAATACCCTCCGCATCCAACTGGAAATTCCCGCCCAACTCAAAACCCCTGACCCTCCCACTCTCGAGAGAGCAAAGCCAAATTAGAGCCCATCCATTTCGCGAGGACCGACGACTAAGGGCCTAAGAACGACGAACGACCAACGACCAACGACGATCGACCAACGACGATCGACCAACGACGATCGAGCCTTCCGCGATTCGAGGTTTTACTGACAACTGAGAACCGACGACTGAGAACTATGAACTGACCCGCCCTTTACAATTCTCTACCCATTCCCTTCGCAAGCCTCTTGCGTTCATTCGTTCTTCCCCAAACGAACGGAGGTTGTGATGGATCACAGAACGACGGTGTTTTACGTAGACGACAATCCCAAATCCAGCCGACTCTTGACCAGTGTTCTTGAAGAATGCGGGTTCCGGGTAATCACAAAAAACGACCCCATCGAAGCCCTTGCACTGTGCAAACGAGCCTTTTTCGACTTGGCCCTCCTCGACTACGAAATGCCTTCCATGTCGGGAGCCAAACTAGCCCAGGAAATTAAATACTTAGTGCCGGACGTCCCCGTAGTCCTCATCTCGGCGCGCGCCTCTCTCCCCTCAACCGAACTCGCCTTCGTTGACGCCCACTTCGGCTTCGGAACCTCACTCGACGATCTTCTCTGGACGATGCGCATTCTCTCCCCACCCAAAGTTTTCTCCGTGGACGATCACCTCGCCGGTCAAAGTCACAAAGAAACCAGTCGCTGGGCCGACTCCACTTGAAGATAAGGGCGCGCAGCGCCCCGCAACTTGCCCAACTCTTCACCGTTCCACACCCCAAGTGGAGCCTAGAAGTAGCGGGGGAAAAGCATTACTCGAACTAGAAGCACAATCTTCCCGCAATCCTTCCGCTAGCCCCAAATAATGCACCCCTCTTCCGCCGCAACTCTGGCGAAGAGCCCAATCCGGATGGAGTGTTTTCACAAACTGTTCACACGCTGGGGGGCGAATGAGATATAAATTGGCAGGCACATTCGCGCGCCGCAGTCCACTGACCAAAATTCATTAGCGAGGAAAAGCGTCATGGCGAAAATTATGCTTCGACTAGTTTTGTCGTTCACCCTCTTGACGGCCGTTGCGGCGAATGCCCAGTGGGCTGCCGGCCCGTCCTATACGCCGCCTCCCCATTTCAGCCATATCATTTTCATCATCCAGGAAAACCGTACGCCCGACACTCTGTTTGGCGGTCCGGGCCTGAGCGGCGGTCCGGCCTGCGCAGGGTGGAACGGATTCGCCGCGGGCGTCGACCTCGCCAACGGCGGCCCCAATAAACTGGTCTCGGGCTGCACCCCATTGCAGGCCTGGCCAGACCTGGAGTGCGGCGGTGGCAGTCACTCGCACACCGACTGGGAAGGACAATATGATAGCGGAGCGCTCGACGGCGCCTGCGGTTCCAAAAGCGGCGCTAGCTGCACCGGGCAAAACAATGCTCAGTGCGCAAACAAAGAAACCGCGCCCCTGTATGGGCCGTATATCGCGATTCAACCAAGCGTCGTGCAGCCGTACTTGAGCATTATTAACAGCTACGGCTGGGCCAACTACATGTTCCAGACGAACCAGGGGCCGAGCTACCCGGCGCACCAGTTTTTATTCAGTGGCACTTCGGCGGGGGTGTGGCCGGGGGACCAATACTACAAGTACTTTATCTCGGAAAACGCCGGGTTTTTGACCAGCGGGTGCGACGTCGAGGACTACTCGGGAGGCACGAGCGGTGCGGAGCCCGGTCTAAAGTGGATCGACCCCACGGGTACAGAGCACAACGTTTCGACCTTATCCAACTTACCCACGTTCCTGCTCGACGGTTATCAGTGTTACGACCACAACACGCTGGTAACGACCTCGCCCGGTCCGACGGGAACAGTCGTCCCGAGCGGTAGCGTTACCTGGAGGTATTACGCCCAGCAACCGGGCATCATCTGGAATGCGCCAGAGTCCCTTACCCAGACCTGCTATTCGCAAAATGGCATTCCGACCACGACCGTGAATAAAACTGTTGTTCCGGCGTCCTGCGGCGCGAATCCTACCACTGGACTAGATGAGTACGCGAATGTGAGCTTCCCGGTGCCCAATGTAACCGGTGCGCCAATCCTCACCGACATCCAAAACTGCAATCTGCAACAGATCACTTGGGTCACACCCGATGAAGTGTGGTCGGACCATCCTGGGGACGACTCGGCAGACAACAACCTCGGGCCCTCCTGGGTCGCAGACATCATCGATGCCATTGGCCAGAGCGGTAACGGCGGCAAGTGCGACTATTGGGGTAACAATCCAAACGACACCGGCAACACCACCATTGAACCCACTGCCATCTTTGTCACGTGGGACGACTGGGGTGGCTTTTACGACCACGTTCCGCCTCCCGGAGTGAATGTCGGCAAGTCGACAAAGACTGGCTTCACCTGCACCAATAGCCAGAGCGGCACTTGGGGATGTGGCTACACCTATGGTTTCCGCGTTCCCCTGCTTGTGGTATCGGAGTATACAAAACCTGGGACTGTCTCAGGTGCTCTCAGCAGCGACACCATACCCACACTCGCTCAATACACAAACATTCCTAAGTCATGGGAGCACGACTTTGGCAGCCTCTTGAACTTTACCGAACAGAACTTCTCCCTGCCACCCATTGCCCCAGCTGGCTATAGTTATGCCGATTCCAACACCTTCGACACAACCTACCAAAACCAAACCGTTGTTCCCTTGTGGGAGTTTTTTACCTCTTCCGCGAAACTACCGTTCACGACGATTTCCGCTCCCTACTCAGCGAGTTACTTTGAAAGTTACTATGAGAAGAAAGATGCGGTGACCGGGGTGCAACACGTGCCCACAGGCCCTGACAATGACGGTGACGAAGAGTGAGGAGTTTCTGAAATCCCTTTGTTTTGGCGGAAGCGTGTGTGAGTCGAAACATTAACTAACAAACTTTCAACGACTTACAGGGTCACGGATGACACTTAAGTCCTTGAAAGTTCTTCAAAGTGCTGGTAAACAGCACGCAAACAGCACGCGCAATTTCCGTGCGCCGGCCGAGGTTGGATGGTGCAGTTGACGAAGACATGCGATTTCGCTAACTGAAAATTTCGAACCTTTTGTAATTAGTGAAATGGCGATATTACGCCAATTGGCAGGTCGCGCTTAGAATGTCGGCATGAATATCGAAGAAGTACATGGAAAGCCGTTCACCTTGTGGCTAACCGACGGAGGGGACGAATCAGTCGTCTTTTCAGGGATTGCACACTGGGATGGCTCGAATTTGATTCTTGATCGTTCACCGAAGCCCCAGTTCGCAATTCGATCAGAGTGGCACGAACGCATCAAGCCGGTGCCGAACGAAGAAGTGCGGAAAATCCTGCTGGGTGCCGATTACTTTCTTCGCCTTTACGTCGGCAGCCTGCCTGATGGCTCCGCATTGACCGAATACGAACACACCGGCTTGAAGTGCCGGAATGAATCGCCCCTGCCTTGGTGCAGATGAGTGAAATGGCGATTTATCGCCAACCGACAGGCCCCCCTCCCACTTCATTTCACTGGCAAGTAGACTGTACAGCATGAGAACCGTTCTGTTGGCTGCGTTCATGGCATTCATTGAGGTTTCCGCGCCCGCACAGTCGAATTCGTCTCAAGCGAATGATGACAACCTATACTCGCTCGCACTAAAGGCCAGCATTCTCCAGATGGAGAAGGAGTGGGGACACCTCGGCCACGGCGCGTACGAGGATAAAATTGAGATACCCACCAACTACCGTCACATGATCGTTCGGAAAGACCCGGTTATCACGGATGATCTTCCAACCGAGTTTGAGAATCACACGATTGAGTTTGCAGATGATCAGGAACTGGTTGATCGCTATCACAAACTCAATAAGTCTTTCGCTGTCCTAAAGGTCTTTCCAATTCGGAACCAGGGCAATGTTTTGAGAATTGGGGTCTCCGTGTATTGGTTCAGCTACAAGAAACGTCGGCTAGCGTTCGGCGTTTCTGATTGGAGCGACGTCGAATTCCGTTACGACTGTGGGCAAGGCACATTCGTAATGAGTTCGGTAAAGCTAGGTGGAATATAGCGAGTGGATGTCGCTAACAGGCCATAGCACCAATTGACCCTGACGGGTGTAGTTGGTGCTATGGCGATATTCACTAACTATCCAAAACGAAGACGAATGGGGAACGAGTCAGTAGGCGTCCAATTCTTTGAAAAGAAGACTGGTTGACACCCGTTCATTTCCATCCTCATCAAAGAACAGTTGTCGGTGCGAAAAGCTGATCTTGCCGACAAGATAGTATGTCCCACTTTCCGAGAAGAGTTTTTGATAATCCTGTTTGAACGAAAAGACTCCCTCTTTGTGATGATAGGCGCGTTTATTCTGGTGTATGGGGTCAAAATCTGTGATCGCCAGAAAACCGCCGCTTTTTAGCACGCGGTCAGCCTCCGCAATCGCTGAAAACAGATCGCTACGATCAACAAGATAAAGGCAAAATCCGAAGTAAACGAGATCGAATGCTTGAGCTTCAAAAGGCAAACTGGATGCTGTGCCGGTTTGCAAGTGAACCCGCCCTGAGCTGCCGAACTTCGAATTTCCCGCTGTCACGGCAAGTTCTGATGGGTCAATACCTTTGCCTTTTGCATCCAAGAGGTCGCACAGATGTGCTAGGTTAGTTCCGTTGCTACTTCCAATCTCCAGGATTGAGCTGATTCTTGCCTTGAACGGCGCCAATGTTTGGCTGAGCCAATCAATTTCGAAAAGCCCTCTCTCCGACGCTGCGCGTGAATCCAATACCGCCTTGTTCCGCAGGAAGTAGTTGTCGCCTTCACCCTCAAGAAATGTAGCGGCTTGTGTTTTCATGTTCATTCGCCTCGTTACCCTTCCTGGCGTACCGACCATCAGATTTACGTAGAAAAAAGCTGCTTCATATTCCAGAGGAATTGTACACACTGGTAATTGTTGAAATCAGGCCATTTCACTCATTGATGATCTTTGGCTTGGGTTTGAGCGTAATCGCGATGATTTCGTCGTTTTGACGGCACCGCCGAGTCACTCCAGCTCAGAAGGCCGAACTCGACACGGGTTCGGCCTTTTCTATCAGTGATTGTGAGCATTACAGACCAGCCAAGGCCCGGGCCTTGCCCCATAGTTGACATGGGGGTAGCTCTCCCGTTTGGACGGCCTTTGGCAAAGCAAATCACCACCGCGAAGAACAAACTTGACTTCAATCCCAGTGCCTTTCTTTCAACCATCGGGAAGGGCAGGGAGATGGTGTCTTTTCAAAAGAAACAGACGATCTTCGCTCAGGGTGACTCCAGGGACGGTCTATTCTTCATTCAAACCGGGAAGGTACAGATCAGTGTGGTATCGGAAGGCGGGAGAGAAGCAACCCTTGGCATTTTAAGCGAAGGCGATTTCTTTGGAGAAGGGGGTCTGGCTGGTCAGCGCCTACGAATGTCGACTGCGACAGCATTGACAGACTGCGTCTTGCTGCACGTTGATAGGAAGACCATGGCGCATACCATGAGCCGGGAACCGAAATTGTCAGCCCTGTTTGTCAAATACCTGCTGAAGCGGAACGTCCGGTATCAGGATGACTTGGTCGATCAACTTTTCAATTCCAGCGAAAAGCGGCTGGCGCGAGTTCTTTTGTTGATGGCCAAATTCGGCACAGATGGAGCGCCGGAAACCTCAGTCCCAAGGCTAAGCCAGGAGACTCTGGCGGCGATGGTCGGGACGACACGCTCGCGGGTCAGCTTCTTCATGAACCGATTCAGAAGGCGGGGCTTCATCAACTACCGCGTTGGAGATAATTTACACGTTGACGGTTCGCTCCTTAACGTTCTTCTTAACGATGATGATGACGGAATCGCCGCGATTCCGAGCAGCAATAACCAAACTGCCCGTATCAAGAGCGGCTCAGACCCGCCTCCAGAGCCTGGGGAGGCCCCTGACAAAAATCGGGCCAGGAGACCACCCCTCTCCCTCCCACAACGTCGTGAGTGAACGCGACATAGCTCAAAATATCCCAACCCGTTTTGGGCGCTTCCAGGCAATCCCTTGTTGATGTAATCAGGCACGTCGAATAGCAGGATGAGATTCGGCGGAAGCATGGTAGAAGAAAGCATTCGCTATGCTCTGTTTGATTCTGATCGTCGGAGGCCTGCTGATCAGCCCTGGGTCGGAGCTTTGGGAACTGTAGCGCCACCTGACGAAGCTTCGTTAGGAGCCAGATCCGTCGCGGTCATTAGTGAAATGGCCTGGTTTCGACACTTATCGCACGGCCATTCGTCAGCTTACGCAAAGAAAAGCCATC
>Ga0302197_10003459_pt1 | contig 14293 bp, 9 predicted proteins | sample II_Bog_N2_1_FD_193526 | JGI IMG/M metagenome (GOLD analysis project Ga0302197, IMG submission 193526) | Peat permafrost microbial communities from Stordalen Mire near Abisko, Sweden - II_Bog_N2_1 | ecosystem: Environmental > Terrestrial > Soil > Wetlands > Peat | place: Sweden: Abisko, Stordalen...
GAGAAGTGGGACACGCTCTCCCTCGACGGCAGCGACTTGCGCCCGGCGCGCCCCTTGACCGGCCAGACCGACACCTTTCCCGAATTCACGCGCGAGTTGGTGCGAGTACAGTGGCGCGATGCTGATCCGATCGACCTCTATATTGTTCGTCCCAGCGGTGTATCCAAGCCGCCGGTCGTCCTCTATCTTTATGGTTACCCCCGTGAGGCTGTCCGCTTTCTGGACCCCGGAATTTGTAAGACCGTGACCAGGAATGGCTTTGCAGCGATCGGTCTCTCTTCCAAGCTGACGGGGCAGCGATATCACGATGTGCCCATGAAGGAATGGTTTGTCAGCGATCTCGAGCATTCGCTGGTCGGCACCACGCACGACGTGCAAATGGTCATCAACTATCTAGCTAGTCGGGGGGACTTCGATATGTCTCGTATCGGGATCTTCGGGGAGGGCTCCGGCGGAACGATCGCGCTGCTCGCGGCTTCGGTCGATGCTCGCATCAAGGCAGTCGATGTGCTCGATCCATGGGGTGACTGGCCCTCTTGGCTAAGCGAGTCCCGCGTGGTTCCCATGGCTGAACGGGCCGACTACACTAGTCCGGACTTTTTGAAGCGAATTGCTGCACTCGATCCTGTAGCGTTGCTTCCGAGGCTGACCTCGACTCGATTACGCATACAGCTGAGCCTATGGGATTCCGGCGAAATCCCCGTCGCCTCTCGACAGCGCATCGTTGAGGTCGTGCCGGCCGGCGCCGATCTTGCTCAATACAGGGACATGCAGGATTATCGGAACAAGGCGGGATCGAATGGAAAGATGCTCGACTGGATGCACACCGCGTTATCCCCAGGCGCCGATGGGTTGAATGTGACTCTAGGAACAGGCACGCGAAAGGGCTCCCCTCCAACTGATCGTTAACTTTGCGCGGTGTATCGTTCTTTGGCTCTTCGTAGTGTCACAAATGCCCAAAATCCCGCTTCGTCCCACTCCGCGCCTTTGATCGATCCCCGGATCAAATTCAGGCGCAACCTTTTCATCTCGGGTTCAATCATGCAATTCATTACGGGGCTATCCTGTTGGCCAGTCGGCGGTACGCCAGCTCATCGCCGCATCTCCTCCCCGAGGTCCCCTATGAGCGTGAATCGAAGAGATTTCCTACTTAAAGCTGCCGGCGTCTCAGCTGCAACCCTTGCCAGCACCCTGTCCGAAGCCAAGCCGCGGTTTCAGCCGCTTGACGCCTTGTTGCCCAGCCCGGACAAATCGGGCATCGAACACGTAATCGTCGTGATGATGGAGAATCGCAGCTTCGATCATCTGTTGGGATGGATGCCCAACGCCAATGGCAGCCAGGCCGGCCTCAGCTACCCTGATAAGAAAGGCGATCTTCATTCGACCGAGCGCCTTGACTATTTCGTTGGCTGCTCGCATCCAGACCCCGACCACTCCTACGCCGGAGGCCGCTCAGAGTACAACGGCGGCAAAATGGACGGCTGGCTGCGCACCAGTTCGAACGACAGCTTCTCGATCGGCTACTACGAGGAAGCGGAGCTCCCTCTCTTCGCCACACTGGCGCGCAACTTCACAACCCTGAATAACTACTTTCCATCCATTCTCTCTTCCACGTACCCCAACCGTGTCTTCCAGCACGCGGCGCAGACTGACCGGCTGAACAACTCACTGGACCTTTCTTCGTTGCCGACCATATGGGATAATCTCATCGCTGCCGGCGTGAGCTGCCGCTACTATTACTCGAATGTTCCCTTTCTCGCACTTTGGGGACTGAAGTATATCGGCATCTCCGCTTTCTTCGACCAGTTCAAGTCCGATGCGGCCAGCGGCACATTGCCCGCAGTCTCGTTTGTCGATCCATGGTTCACCATCCTGGACGACGGCACCGGCAACGACGACCATCCCCACGCCGATCTGCGAAAGGGCGAAATATTTCTGCGCGAAGTTGTGACGGCTCTGGCCTCGAGCCCTAAGTGGGACAACACCGTGCTGGTGATCAATCGAGACGAATGGGGAGGCTTTTTCGATCACGTCGTCCCTCCGCGCGTAATCGCGCCCAATAAAGTGGATCCCGATCTTGTGGACGGTAAGGCACTTCTCGGTTGCCGCGTTCCTACGTTGATTGTGTCGCCGTTTGCGCGCGGAAATCCCGCGAAGCCGCGCATCAATTCCCTGCTGTTCGATCACACCTCGGTTCTGAAACTGATCGAGTGGCGTTGGAATATCAAACCTCTCGGTTCGCGAGACGCATCGGACGAGATTGCCAACCTGGCCAGTGCCCTCGATTTCACATCGCCAAACGTCACCGTGCCAGAACTGCCCGTGATTCCCGAGCCTGCCTGGGACCCTTGCACGTTCTTCGATATATTTGAATCTTTGGACGCAACAGGCGGAGTTCCGAACGTAGAAAAAGCCATGGCCCTTGCTCAGGCGAAACAAAACACGGGCCAGGACAACGAGACCTACGACTTCTATCTCTTATTGAAATCGGAGCGCATGCAAGGCTGGCCGTTGTCGGAGAAACTGAAAGCGAAATAGCGCGAGCGCAATCCACGAAGCCGGCTTCGTTCGGTCGGCTTCTGGGTTTTCCTTAAATCCCAAACGCGAGCAAAAACCGCGTCATTGCGTCCCAATTTCGCAGCCGTCCTTGCCTCTTAATGAAGCAAGCCCCAGTCATTCTGGATCTGGGGTGAGAAGATCGTGGTTGCCCGGGTTGTTACCTTCCCAGGAGCAGCCCTGATCGGAGCAGGCGGATATGCTCTCGCCCACTTCGCGATCGAGCCGTCTATTCGTTAGGGCATTCATGCTGGAGGTGTATAGCACGGTTGACGGCTCTCCGCGCCAGCAGATCCACTCCTGTCCAAGACAGCATTTTCTGTGAATTGAGCGGTTGATTTCACAGGACATGGGTATCCTCTCCCAGCGATAGCGTCGGGTTTCTTCGATGACTCGCACTGGAGGGCCTTCTACGTTCCCGGCATGCTGCTGTCCAAGTTGTAATCGTGTAAGTGTTGTTCAACGGGCTCAAGTGGATGCTTGAGTTTCTTCTGCTGTCCAACTCATAGCTACCACATCAGTGGCATGGGTAACTGCTCGGCCAGTTGCCTTGCGGCTGGCGGTCCCTCCAGCGGATTGTTGAGCCACGCCCACAAGTCCCTGAAGATGAACAGTTGCTGGCGCAGCAGGGCCGCCAGATTGGAAAGCGACCAGCCAAAGATGGACTTCATCTGCAGGTACTTCAGAATCAGCATGGCGATCAGCGCTGTCCAGATCTGCGTCTTGACCGCATTGGCGCTGGTGCCCAGAAACGACTTCAGTTTTGTGGTTTGCTTCAGCGCCTTGAAGAAAAGTTCCACGGCCCAGCGTTCCTTGTAGATCGCAGCTACCGTCGAAGCCGCCAAGTGCAGAAGATGGGTGAAGAACACCAGGATCTCCTGCTTGTCCGGGTTCCAGTACTCGATGCGCCGGAACAGAATCGGCTCTTCTCCGCCCTTGTCCAGAGCGGGCAGAGAGACGATCTGGTCGCTGAGCACGTTGCCCTTTTCTGGAACCGTACAGACCTCGACCGTCGTGTAGACCGTGTTGGTCTTCATGCGGGTAACGAAAAAGACCCCGTCCCGCGTCAACTGCCCGAACCAGACGTAATCGTTGTAGCCGCGATCGATGGCCAGGATCGTACCCGCTTCCAGACACAAGCCTCGCGCCACTTTCAGTTCGCTATATTTGCCGTCGGTCACTACCGCGAACGAGGGCAGGTAGCCGTCGTGGTCCAACAACAGATGCAACTTGATGACGCCCTTCCGCTGGCGGTACTTGGCCCGGTCGAACACGGTGGCCGACAACTCGATGATGCTGCCATCTAGGCTCATCAGCTTGTTCTTGAAGCGGAACTTGCGGTGGCTGCGCGTCGCCGCCTCGGCCTGACACTTTTCCAGCAACTGCTTGAAAATAGACTCGTAGAGTTCCCAGGGGCGATTGGCGTTGGCATAAGCCAGGGTTGATCTCTTCGGCGCGGTGCTGATGCCCAGATGCTTCAGCGGCGATTCGCCTCCAGCCAGCCCCAGACAGACTTCGCGTAGCGAGTTCAAATGCGCCACCTGGCAAAACAGCATGGCCACGAACTGCTCCCAGCAGGTGAACCCCTTGGCGTTGAACTCGGCTTGATGTTGCTTGACAGCTTGGGCGAACTGTCCGCGTGCAAAAAGTTGCAAAAGCTGCGAGTAGACACTGCATACTTGTGTCATGGCTGATCCTCTCTCTTCTGAATGTGGTCCTGTCTCGGAGCCCACTCCAGAGTAACGGGGATCAGCCCCCAACCGCACCCCTCAAGCCGGGAGAGCTATCGGTCTATCTTGGACAGCAATGCAGCAGATCGAAACCTATAGTGAACGGGCACATACATATTTCATGATTTCAGACTTCCTCCAGCTAGCGTGAGCTAGTATGATCGTCTCTCATTACGGCCCTGTGGTCAGAATCGGAGGTTCGAATCATGCTTCGAATTCCTTTCCTGCTGTTGGTTATTGCGACCGCCCACGCCGCCACGCCCGTTTTCCAGGCATCTTTTGACAACTCTCAACAGACATGGGCCGTGGACCGCGGTTCCGCGGTGCTCGATTCCAGCGTCCTGCGCGAGGGCCACAAATCCATTCGCCTTGAACCGGGTGCGACCTCGCAGGATGCGTGTGTCCGCCTGGCCCCAGTTAATCTCACCATCGGTAAACGCTACGAGCTGAGCGGTTGGGTGCGAACGGAAGACCTCGCAGTGCGTGACCTGGACCGCACCCCGATTGCAACCGGCGCCACTCTCGCCATGGCATCGATGCCTTTTGACGTCCATGCGGCGTCTCTGGGAGGGACCGAGCCATGGACCCGTGTCTCACTCAAGTTTGTGGCCAGCCGCAGCCAGGACCAGATTCTGCTCACCGTGGGTGAGGGTGGATCGTTTCGCGGCAAGGCCTGGTTTGAAGGCGTGCATCTGGATGAGATCCCCTCTTCCGAAGAGGAATGGCCGGCGCGCGACGCCGTTCAGACATTTGGCCCGGCTTACCGGTATCCCGCGGCCGGATGGATCTACCTGCATATCGAGGGAGAGCCCTACGAGCGCGGATTCCAGCATGGTCACCTTATGTCGCGCGAGATTCCGCAATACATGGAGAGGTGTGCGGCCTTGTTGGGCTCCAAGGATCATTGGGATGACTACCGCACCACGGCAAATGCACTCTTCTTGCGCGGCTTCGACCGCGAACTCCTGGAAGAAATGCGCGGGATCGCCGATGGCGCTTCCGATGCCGGAGCGCGTTGGAAAGATCGGCGCATCGATCTTCTGGATATTGTGGTGGCGAATACGACCGTAGAGATGGGAGAACTCGCTTCTGCGGCTGCCGCAACCCCTACCGGCCTCGAAGGTCTCAGCCTGGATGCCCCACCCTATTCCGATCCAAGACGCAACTCCGCCAAGGATCATTGCAGCGCTTTTGCAGCTACCGGCCCGGCGACCCGCGACGGCAAGATGGTAATCGGTCACGTCACCTGGTGGCCGTTGACGCTGGCCGAGCAGACCAATGTCATGCTCGACATCAAGCCCGCCTCGGGCCACCGCATGTTGCTGCAGAGTTATCCCGGAGGCATTGAGAGCGGCACCGATTGGTATCAGAACGATGCGGGAGTGGTGTTGACTGAGACCACCATCAATCAAACGCCGTTCAATCCCAGTGGCACTCCGGTTGCATTCCGCGCCCGCATGGCCATCCAGTACAGCAATAACATCGACGACGTGGTTCGCATTCTCAGTGCTCAAAATAACGGGCTCTACACCAACGAGTGGATCACGGGCGACGCCAAGACCAACGAGATCGCCATCTTCGACCTCGGGACCAACCATACCAGGCTGTGGCGCAGTTCAAAGAATGAGTGGTTCGGCGACACGCCAGGATTCTATTGGGGCGACAACAACGCCAAGGACCTCGACGTCCGGCTGGAAACATACCCCGATCCCAAGAGCGACCCCGATTTTATACCTTACGTTCCCAGCCGAAGAGACATGGCCTGGCAACAGCTCTATAGAAAGTACCGCGGCCAGATCGACGAGCAGTTCGGGTTCCTTGCCTTTCGAAGCGCCCCGCTCGTAGCGGTCTCCACCATGGATGCGAAAGTCGTCACCGCAGACATGGCGTCGCACATGATGGTCTGGGCTGAGATCGGCCGCCCCAACCAGCGGGAATGGCTGCCCGACAAGAGATACGATTTCACAGGAGACGACGGTCTCTATCCATCCGGGTATTACCTATTCGACGCCCACCCAGACGAGAACCTGCGCGCCTCGATCGAGCAAAACGAGAAATTGAGATTGGCCGGTTCCGACGCTCCGGAAACGCCGGCAGTTTCAGCCTCGAACAAGCCCCACTTCCAGGACAGGCTTTGGAAGGGATGGGTCTTGCCGGCCTCCGGCGCCGATACCTGGTTCGTGGCCGGTTCGGCTGCCTATTACCGTCTCCTTCAGTCCAACGACGTGGACGAAGCAATGAATGCGCAACGAGCCATCTGGCGCAACCTTCAGGTGAGCGCGCCCACCGCGCTCGATCAGTACCGGCGGGAGCAGGCAAAAGGCGTCCTGTTTCTTGACTCACTGCGCCAGAGGATGGGCGATGAAGCCTTTCTGAAGCTGATGCGCGATTACTTCCGAGCCCACTCGACAAAGGCTGTGACCGCTGATTCCTTCCTCGAACAGGCGGGGCTAACGCGTGTATCCGCGCATCTGGACGAGATTGACCCTCCCGATGGCCCCACCTATCTGGTCAACGACATCTGGCGTCGCTTGCCATCCGCGATCATTGTCTACGGAACCTTGCGCGATGCGGGCGCCAATCGGTTCACCGCCGAACAACTGCAACACAAGTTTCTGAATACCTACGAGAGCGAAGTCCCCCTCTACAAGGATTTCGAAGTTTCCGATGATTTGCTTCGTCACCACGATGTGGTGTTTGTCGGCCGGCCAGAGGCCAATTCTGCGCTCGCTCTTTGGTCGGCGCGCCTCGGCCTCGATTTTCAAGGGGCGACTTTCAAAATCAATGGAGATGTGCACGCATCGGAATGTCAGGCCCTTGTTTTCGCAGCCGAGAATCCGCTTGATCGCGCCTGCATGGTGCTGGTGATCGCCGGCAACGACGCTCTCAGCACCGTGAAAGCCCAAGATACCGAGTTCACCGCCGATCAGTACATCGTGTTCCGGGATGGCGACAGCGCGGTGAAAGGCTTCCTTGACCGGGACACGTCTTCTATACGACGCGCGCATGTCGGGAATTGAGATCGAGAGCGGACGGAGTGATCCAATCCAACTGGCCGCAAAACCGGCTGCTCGGACAAGTGGTTGCTTCCAATTGGCTCGTTACGACTTCTCAATGAGCGCATTATCGCCAATGCGCTCATCGAACGCGCTAGAGCGGCAATCCGCAGCCGGTTTGCCTGCTTTTCGGCGGGGAATCGGTATTCATGTAAGGCCTTCCGAAAGAACCTTCGTTCGCAGACGCAGAAAGGCCCGCAACCTGGTCGGTTGCGGGCCTTTCTGCGGTCTTGCCCGGAAGCGGCGGCCGAGTTACATGGCCGGAGTTTGGTCCGTCTTGGCCTTGGCATTCATGCGAATGCGGTTGTGCTTCTTGTAGTCGTTCATCGCACTGCTCAGGAAAATGTTGAAGGCTTCGGACCGGCGCTGCTCCAGCATCTGGTCCTTGGTCTGATCAAAGTTTTTGGCGATCTCGTCGGAGCTCGGCTGCTGCTTGTCAATCAGCTTGGCCACCACGCCGGTGCGCTGCGCGTTGATGGGGCCGCTGATGCCGCCGGGCGCCAGATCAAGCAGTTGCGGAGCCACCTGGCCTACCTGGCCCAGATCGGGAACCTGCCCGGAGGGACCCACCAGATCGCTGGTCTTGAGCGTTGCGCCTACTTCCTTGGCGGCCTTGGCCAGATCGTTCATGCTCTTCGCCTTGTCGGCCAGTTCCTTGGTCTTCTGGCTGAGCAGGACGGGGAGCTTCTCGTTGCGGTAGTCTTCGGCGACCGTGGTCTTGAAGTCGGCAAAGTTGGGCGCGTGCGCCGCGGCAATTCCGGTGACCTGGAAGATGGCGTAGCCCTCGCCGGTGGACGCGGACTGCGGCGGATCGCTCTGCTTGGCCTGGAAGGCCTTGCCGATAATCTGGGTGGAGTCGGGCAGCGCGGCAATAACGCCCTGCGCGTTGACCAGCGGGGTGGTGACCAACTCCAGGTGATGTGCCGCGGCGGTCTTCTCCAGTCCGTTTTTGATGGCCTCGGAGGTCAGTGTCCGCGCGTAGTTCTCTTCGGTCTGAGCGGCCTTCTGGCGAACCAGTGTGGCCTCGATGGTGGGCAGAACCTCGCTCATGGTCTGGGTGTGCGCAGCCTGGCGCTCTTCCACCTGGACGATGTGGTAGCCGAACTGCGTCTTCACGATCTTGCTGTCGCCGATCTTCTGGCTGAAGAGGGCGCTGTCAAACTCCGGCACCATGCGGCCGCGCTGGGCAAAGCCGAGTTCGCCGCCCAGATCCTTGCTGCCGGGGTCGTCGGAGTTCTTCTTGGCCAGGTCGGCAAAGTTGGCGCCGCCCTGAATCTGCTTGAGCAGCCCCTCAGCCTTGGCCTTGGCTGCGGCATCGGTCTTGGCATCCGCGCCCGCCGCCACCTTGATCAGGATGTGGCGCGCCTTGGCCTGCTCGGGAACCTGGTACTCGGACTGGTGCGCGGTAAAGTACTGCTGAATCTCCTGCTGGCTGGGATGAGGCATGCCGCCGGGCAGATCGCTGGGGGTAAACGCAAAATAGGTGATCTTGCGCTGTTCGCCCACGGCCGTGGCATAGCGCGCGCCATTCGACTTGAAGAAGGACTCGAGATCTGAGTCCGAGGGATTGATGGTCTTGCGCAGGTCGTCGGAGGAGATCACCGCGTAGTCGAACTTGATCTTGATATTGGACTTGCGATAGGCGTCGCGGACTTCCTGGTCGCCCACCGTCACTCCGGCGGTCACCAGTGCCTGCAGGCGGCGGACAATAATGTCCTGCTTCACTTCCTGCTCAAACTCCGCAACCGAGAGATTGAACTGGTTGGCCACGAAGGCGGAATAGCGGTCGGAGCCGATGTACTGGCCGTTGGGGAAGAGGAACTCGCCAAACTGGCCCTGGTGCAGGAACTTGATCACATCGTCGTTGCCGGCGTGAATGCCCAGCTTGTCAGCCTCGGCCAGCAAAATCTGCTCGCGCACCAACTGTGCGCCGGCCTGCTGCTCAAAGTAGGAGACGATGAAGGGCGAATCCGGCAGCCGCTGGCGCTGCAGCTGCTGGCGGGCCACCTGGCTCACCTTCTCCTGGCTCACCGACTGGCCAGAAGAGAGAAAGCGGCTGTACCAATGGGGATAGATCGTGGCGTAGGTGTCAGCGGCGCCGCTGCCCATTCCGGTCAGTCCGGGAATCAGGTAGACCACCATGGACACCGAGGCGGCGGCGATGATGACGACGAAAAGTGCCTTGACGAAACGGTTGTCTTTGCTTTGCAGGAAACGGATCATGGGTGGACTTGAACCTTCAACTCTCTAAGCGCGGGCATGATCGATTTCCCCTTGGTCCAGCACGTGGTCCGCTGGCCTCCGGCATCTTCCATGGAGCGCAATTCTCGCTCTACGCGATTCTTTGCCATTATAGACGAGCGGGAACAGGCTTTGGTCCGGCAGCCTCTTCCAGCACAAATAGTTGCCGTTCAAAAAAGGAAGCGGGCACCCCGTTTTCCGGGATGCCCGCCGCTTTCAGATCAGATGGTTCCCGCATTTACCGCCAGTAATAGTACCCGCCCACCATATAGTACGGACGGTAGTAAACCGGCGGATAACCGTAGGGATAGCCGGCATAATACGGACGCGCATAGGGATAGCCGCGCCGGTAAAGGGACGGACCGCCAGGATAAAGCCCCTGCGCGAGCCGCGCCGCCTCCTGCTGGTTCACTGGAGTCACCGTCACCGGAGCCGCCAGGTGGAAGTCCACCCGCGCCTCGGCGGGAATCCAGACTCCCGGTCCGGAGGATGCCGCCGAAGCCGCCGTGCCGGCAGCCGCGCCCGCACCGGCGCCGATCGCCGCGCCTTCCCCACGGCCCGCGATCCCGCCAATAATGGCGCCCAGAACCGCGCCGCCGAAGGCATTGCCCGCCGTCTGGCCGGCCTTGTTCGGTCCCTTGACCTTGAACTGATCGGTGGTCAGGGGGTAGCTCTGCCCGCCCAGGTCAAGCGACGTGAGAGTGAGCGCCAGTTCCGGGCTTCCGGACAGCGTGCCCGCCTTCTTCGTCTCGGTAACAACACCATGGACCGTCGCGCCGCGCGGAATCGCCAGCACGCCGCCGAAGGCCACATCCTGAATCACCGTGAACTGAACCGGCGTCCCGTCCTTGGCTCTCTTGCTGATCACCGGCTCATTGGTCCGCAACTGCAACAGCGTTCCCTGGGGAACCGTTACCGGCCCTTTGGGAGCTTCATAGGCCACTGGCGGCGGAGGCGGAGCCGGAGCGTACTGCGGACGTCCCCACTGTCCCGGAGCTGGCGCCTGGGGCGCGGGTTGCTGCTGAGGCTGATTCTGCGACTGGTCGGGAACCACCATCGGGCCGTCCCCTGGCGCGGGAGCCGGCTGCGCTCTTTCGTCCGGCTGGCTGTCCGTCATGGGCTGGGCCGCGTAATCGCCGGCGGCAGCCGCTGCCTGCGGATTGCCAACCTTCAGGTTGTTGTTGACCTTGGTCACACCCGCTACATGGCCGGCAATCGATTCGGCCAGCTCGCTGGAGGCCTCGCTCGCCACCGTTCCTGAGAGCGTGACCTCACTCTGTATGGTCGCCGCGGTGATCAGATCGCTCTTCAGCGCCTTTGAAGCATCGAGAGCATGCACCACGTCCATTTCGATTTGCCCGTCCGTCCGGGCACCGGGCGCCCCCGCAGCGGGAGTAGCCGTGTCCTGCGCCAAGGCAAATGCACTGCTCAATATAATCACCGCTGCCCAGGCCAAAGCCTGAGGAAAAACTCTCTTGAACAAGGACCGGTTCATGATTGGTCATCTCCTGCGCCTGAAGTCTTGCTCTCGGCTCTACCCGTTTGGACGGGGGAACCGGGAAGCTGTCATCGGTAACAACACCGCCCGTGGGAAAAAGTTCCGCGGCCCATCCCTTGTGCCAAAAGAAAGAAGCGGGCGCTTCCATGCCCGGAAACCCTCCGATCCGGAGGGAGGCGGGGGTTTTAACCCCCGCATAAAACAAGCAAAATCAGCGCGGTTTTAACCGCTGAGGGATGCTTCTCGCGGTTCTTCCGCAAAAGTCGGCCTTTTCCCACAGTCTGTCTGCCCCATAGGGATGATTTAAAGCCATTCGGACGTTCACCCCGTATGCTAAACGAAATCTCCCTGGCTCGAAGCCTTTTGCCAGTCGGCCAAAGACGCATCCAGGTTGAACTCGTAGGAGAATCCATATTCGACAAGCCGCTTGGGAACGATATTGTTGGAGCGAACCAGCTTCATCACGCGCGCCCGATTGATGGAGGTCTTCAAGCCCAGTTTGGCTAGAACCTCAAAAATCCATCCGCCAACGAGCATGGGCGCCAGCGGAACGATCACCTTCGGCCGCGGATAGCCGGCCACCCGCGAAAAGCTCTCGCAGATTTCGGCCGTCGAATAGCGCTCCGCATGGCAGAAGTTATAGGTGATGACTCTCTCCGGATGATCCAGCATGAATCGCATGGAACGAACCAGGTCCTTCACATAGCCGCAGGCCTTGATCGTGTCGGTGCGTCCGGGAAAGATGAAACGCCGCTTGCTCAGAAGTTGAGCGAGCCGGGTGAAATTTCCATGCTCGGTGTAGCCATAGATCACCGCCGGCCGCACCACCACCACCCGCCGTTCCTCGGGCCGCTCGGCCTGCCACAGCCGATGGATCTTTTCGGCGCATAACTTCGAGCAGCCATAGGCGCTCTCCGGAGTCAGCGGCGAGTCTTCATCCTTGATCTCCTCGGTGGAACCGTAAACCGAGATCGAACTGGTGAAGAGAATACGGCCCACGCCCAACCACCGTGCAAAGTCGCAGATGTGAGTCGCGCCCAAAACGTTGGTCCAATAGTATTCCCAGTCTTCGTAGCCCGGCGTGGTGTGAATCGCCGCCAGGTTGTAGATTTCCGTCACCCCCGGGCAAAGATCGGCGGCAACCGGCTTCCGAACATCGACTTCGACATATTCGACACCCGGCACGGTAAAGCGGGGCGCTTGCATATCTCCCGAGACCAGTTTGCCGTACTCTCCCGTTGCCGCCAGATACGACAAAAGATGACTGCCGATAAATCCTGCTCCACCAAATACGATTGCGGCCTTCGCCATGTCGATGAATGCTCCTCTTTCAAGTTTAGCCACGCGCCAGGTGTGGTTCGTCCAAGCAAAGGCCGGTTCAACACTTCAAAAACATATCCAGAAAACGATCCGCAATTCCCGCAATGGCAAAGGACCGCTCGGCATAGGCACGCGCATTCTCGGCATACCGTGCGCGCTCGGCGTCGTTCTCCATCAGGCTCCTGGCCGCGCTCACAATCTCTTCCGTGCTGTCGGGTGAAATCACCAGGCCCGCCTCCGCCTTTTCAACCACCGCGGCCACGTGGTTCTCGCGCGGAGCTGCCACCAGCAGCGGACGCCCGGCGCATAGATAGGACAGGATCTTGGACGGCACGGCAAACGCGCCGGCTTCGGAATCGAGCAGGGCGATCAGCACGTCGGAAGCTCCCATGACCTCCGAAAGCCTTTTGTATGGCTGGAACGGCAGCAGCGTCAGCACGTCCTCGCGGACTGCCTGCGCGTTTTCGCGGAGCCAGTCAGCCCCCGCTCCTCCGGCAATCACCACCAGCCGCGCATCGGTGCGGCTTTCCAGAGACTGCGCCAGCGCCAGCAAAAGTTCCGGGCGATGCTTCATGCCCAGAGTGCCCGAGTACATGAAACAAAACTTGTCGGCCACGCCGTGTTCGCGCGCCCATGCATTGTCTTTCGTGGTGGGAATAACTTCGTCGAGCGGTGCCCAGTTTTCAATCACGAAGGCGCGCTCTGGCAGAACGCCCCACGCAGTCGCAATTTCCTTGAATCCGGGGGCAATGCAGACCACCGCGTTGGATTTTTTCAGCAGGCTGCGCTCCAGCCGCTCGTAGTAAGCGCCGATCAGGCTGCCGGCCGGTCCCAGTTTCTTCTTCAGCACAAACCGCATCGCCGAACTGTAGACATCCTGCAGCCAGAACACGAATTTCGCGTTCCGCTTCCGGGCCGCTCTTTGCAAAATATTCTGCGCATCCAGCGGCATGTTGGCTGAGACCACCACATCCGGCTGGAAGGAGGCCACTTTCGCAGCCACCGCAGTTCCATAAGCAATATCGGCTTTTCTGCGCGTCAGGATGGAGTGCTTGGAAAACTTCATCGGGACATGCAAGCCCTCGATCGCGAAGTTGGACACGTCGCCAGCCCCGGATTCGGTGTCCCCCTTGGGCGTCGACAGGTTATCCGCAAAATAAAGATGCAGGACGCTATGGCCGCGCCGCGCCAACTCGCGGCTCAGTTCAATCTGGAAAGCATGACCGCAAAATTCATTGACCAGGATTCGCATGATGAACGCACTCGCCTTTGGTTGTCCAGGACACCTTCACAAGGAGTGTGGCGTGGAATCGGTGCAACGCTGTTCGCTCCCCCTTCAGAAAAACGCGAAGGTTGGAATGCCAGTGATCCCGTAAAAGCGCCCTGCATACAGTTGCGCAAAGTGCCGGAGGAGCCTCAATCCAGCGCGGCAGGCAGAGGTGAACGGCTTCTGGCTTCAGGAAGCCTTCCCGCGCCGCGTCGATCGCACTTCTCCGCAGGAATCCGTTCCCCCCTGCTCCCGCGGCGAAGGGATCAGACGCCTATTGCTCTGTTTGAGTCGAACCTGTTGAGTCGAACCTGGCTACTTGGAGACCGCCCCGGCCAGCATCTGCTCGTCGATCCATGCCATCGTCTTTTCCATCCCGTCGTGCAGACGGATGGAAGGCTCCCAGCCAAGATACTTCTCGATCAGCGCATTGTCGCTGTTGCGACCGTTCACACCCTTGGGCGCGCCCAGGTTGTAGTTCCGCTTCAGCTTCACGCCGGCAATGTCTTCGGCAATGTCCACCAGTTGGTTGATGGTTACCAATTCGCTGGAACCCAGGTTGATGGGTTCCAGGATATCGCTCTCGAAGATATCCGTGATGCCCTTGGTGCAGTCGTCGATATAC
>Ga0302197_10003460_pt1 | contig 14284 bp, 7 predicted proteins | sample II_Bog_N2_1_FD_193526 | JGI IMG/M metagenome (GOLD analysis project Ga0302197, IMG submission 193526) | Peat permafrost microbial communities from Stordalen Mire near Abisko, Sweden - II_Bog_N2_1 | ecosystem: Environmental > Terrestrial > Soil > Wetlands > Peat | place: Sweden: Abisko, Stordalen...
GCCTTGTCGACAAGGGTAAGATGCTTGCGCCGTTTACTAGCCTCCCGGAAGGCCGCCCGAATGATCCGTTCCGATCCCTTCCGCGTGATGAGCATCTGATCCTCAATTTGGTCTGCATCCATGTCGAGCGTGTTCTTGCGCGATGAAAACAATCCCTCCGTGCTCTCTCTCACCAGCAGGAAATCGATGTCTCCGTCCGTCCTGTCGCGCAGCGGGGAATCCTGTGAATGAAATAGATAGATAGGACGCAGACCGCAGTAGAGATCGAGGCGCTCGCGAATATCCAGCTGCGGAGTCATCTCAATTCCGCTTGGCCAGCGCACCCCCGGAAGCCCCATCGCTCCAAGCAGAATAGCGTGAAATTCCGCAAGACGATCGAAGGCAATCGCTGGTAAGGGATCTCCTGTGGCAAGAAATTCCTTCGCTCCAACTGAGAAGGTCTCGTATTCGAAATTCACTCCGTCCAAATGCAACTCAATCTCGCTGAGGATAGCTAGCGCGCCGTCGACAACCTCGGCCCCAATTCCGTCGCCAGGAAGCAGTGCAATCTTGAAGACCGTTGGCTCAGCGTTGCTCATTGCCCCCCATGGACATCATTCACAATTGCTATAGTATAGTTCGATTAGTGGATGCTAGTTGAAAGCCGACATTGAGAAAAGGTTCTTGTCCATAGTCAGGGTGCTTGCGCGAGGCCAGTGCCGGGCGGCCTCCGCCGCTGCACCGAGAGGAGCCTTGAAGCAGGTGATCAGAAGACGATTCTTGCTGCAACCTGCATCTCCCGGTTGTCGACTTCGTCGCGGAAATCGTTCCAAAAGCGGTGCTATTGAGCGTTCCGTTCGGCAGCGCAAAGATTGGGTGATTGGGGACATTGAAGACCTCCCATCTAAGTTGGGTTGCGACCCGCTCGCCCACGGGAATCGTCTTCATCAGAGACATGTCGAGGTCTACGACACGGGCGGTTTGTTGGACCTGAGGGATGATGCGAAATATTTATTCATTGGACTTTTGTCTCCTTGGATTACGGCGACCGCAGTCGTCGACATTCGAAATGACAACCGTTTTCTGCTGACCGTAAATCTTCCCCTGAGAGGTTCCTCAACGAAACAATAGAAATCGTCAGGTTGCATAGTCAATGAAGAACGAGCCACAGACAAACCATAGTGGGCATTGTGTGATACAAGGGTTGAATCGATGTTTGCACTGAAACAGATCGAATGTTTTGTGGCCGTGGCAGAGGAGTTGCACTTCGGACGTGCCGCCGCGCGGCTGCATATGACTCAGCCGCCTCTAAGCCGGCAGATCCGGCTCCTTGAGCATGAATTGAAGATCCAGTTATTTGTTCGTACCAGTCGAGCCGTCAAAGTGACACCGGCAGGAGCCGCCTTCTTTCAGGAGGCGCGTCGTCTTTTAGCGTTGGCTGAGAACGCTGCCACTTCAGCCCAGAGGGTCGCTCGAGGAGAAGCCGGCCTCCTTAACCTTGGTTTCACAGCGGGGTCGAGCTATGCCTTTCTGCCCAAACTGGTCACACACACCAATTCTTCCGTGAAGAACACAGACATCGTTCTCCACGAGATGATGACCAGAGATCAGATTGAAGCTCTTCACGGCCACACGATCGATGTCAGTGTTCTGCGACGCAGCTTCGAGGCAAAGAACGTTGAACTGGTCTGTGTTGCGAGGGAAATTCTGATGCTTGCGGTTCCCCGCGGGCATCGCTTTGCAACCGGGCGAACGCCGACTCCCAAGGACCTTGAGGGTGAACCATTCATCACCTTCAGCCCCGTCGATGGACCGTATTTTTATGAATTGATTGAGCGCCTCCTCAAGAATGCCGGCGTACGAGTAAAGTATGTGCAGCGAGTCGGCCAGATTCATTCGATTCTTGCGCTCGTCAGCACTGGACAGGGGGTCGCGCTGGTCCCGGAAAGCGCCAAGGCGCTGCGCTTCGATCATGTAATCGTTCGCAAGATAAAGATGCAGCCTGTATTTGCGGAGCTCTTTCTGGCTTGGAAGACCGACAACCCCAACCCGGCGTTGCCTCACTTTCTGAAGTCAGTCTTGAAAGAGTTCGCAATTCGCCAACCGAAGGACTTATAGCGGAGGTCCGCGGTCGCTTAACGCCTCGGTACCAGATCGGTTACCTGCCATCGGGCCAGGCTCTGGAGCGACGCGTGAGGCCACCGCTAGTCTCTTCATCAAGACCCTCTGGCTCACTGCTTGGCGAGGTGCATATCTTCCTTTACTTTGATCGTCAATGCATTCAGGTCGACATATCCAGCTCTCGTCAGCAACTGCGGCCGATATTGACGAGTTGCAGTCGATACATAGCGGTTCCAATCCTCGACCCCGATTCGAGGTCGCGAATAGCTACCGCGCGATGTGCGTGTCGCCTGTTGCGCGAAATCTCGGGAGTTCAGTTGCTCCTGATTGTCCGCATAGTAGGTTCGATTCATCTTTGGTATCGTTCCATCCACACTTTGACCAATTCGAAGAGCGATAAGTCTTGACTGAGATGATTTGAGACACGTAGCGTGTGCGTGGCGATCAATATGTATCGGTGGTCTCTATCTTCCACACAAAATGACCAGACAAACTGCGATTTCTAAAACCTTTGACGACGATTCGTTCGCCGTCTAGGACGCAAAGAGACTGCCCAGATTTTCGGCTTATTTCAGTGGCAGCCTGAGAGTAAGGATCAGAGAAAGAAGGAGAAGGAAGATGTTCATGTTACGACGCTTCGTATCGACGGCCTCGCTTTTCGTTTTGGCGCTGCTCTTCGCCAGCCCGGCGCTGATTGCCCAGCTTTCCACGCAGGCCACGATTAATGGAACGGTGGCTGATCCTGGCGGTGCGGTGGTCCCTGGTGCCTCGGTAACGATTACGAATAATGCGACGAAGGTCGCCACCGTGACCCAGACGAACAGTTCGGGCAGTTATCTGATCCCGAATCTAAATGTGGGGACGTATTCCGTGTCGATCTCCAAGGCAGGTTTCAAGGCTTTCACCATGACCGATATTGAGCTGCATCCGACGGAGACTTCCACGGTGAATGGAACGCTTGCGGTTGGAAGCGCTACAGAGACGGTCACGGTGGAGGCGACCTCCGCCTTCGTGGAACTGTCGACTCCGGAGAATTCAGCGTATATCTCGGGCGCAGACGTGAGTTCGCTGCCCATGAACGGGCGCAACTACTCGGCTCTGGCGGGATTGCTGCCGGGCGTGATCAATACCTCCCAAGGCTCGGCGCTGACCACAGGCGGTCGCTCGACCAACGATTCGCTCTCCATCAACGGGATGGCGACTTCCCGCAGCTTCTATGCGGTCGACGGAATCTGGAACGAGAACACCGGCAACATGACCCAGCAGTCGGTGATTCCAAACCCGGACTCGATTGAAGAGGTGCGTGCCCTCCAGGACAACTTCTCCTCGCAGTATTCGCTGCTGGGCTCGTCGGTTGTTCTGGTGCAGACCAAGAGCGGCACGAACAAACTTCATGGCGCGGCATGGGAGTTTGTGCGCAACGACGATCTGAACTCCAAGCCATACTTCTCAACCACTATCCCTCCGTACAAGCAGAACATCTTCGGCTTCAATGTTGGGGGTCCGGTCTTTATTCCTCACGTTTACAATGCCGATCGCAAGAAAACCTTCTTCTTCTGGGACGAGTCATACGTGATTCTGCATGTGCCCAACCAGACCACCAGCCAGCTGCCCGTAGCCAACCAGAAGGCTGGCTGCTTCACTTCGCCGATCAAGGACCCTGTGACCGGCCTGCTCTTCCCGACCGTCTCCACCTGCAACGGAACGCCCGGCACGTTCTACCAGATCCCGACCGCGAGAATCAACACAAGTTCCCAGACGTACCTGCAAACGCTGTATCCGGCGCCCAACTACACGCCCCCCAGCGGCACCAACAATTACATCAACAACCAGCCGAACACGACCTACCAGCGGGACGACCAGATCAAGATTGACCACTACTTCACGCCCAGCTACCACATGCTGGCCGAGTACTTCCAAGAACACCAGGACTTTGCCCAGAATTCTGTATCTAACGGTACGACTCCGATCAGCTCCGAGACCGACTTTACCAACAACAAGCTGGCGCAGGTATCGCTGACGCAGACCCTGACGCCGAACATGGTCAATACCACCAACATTGCCATGAATATCTTCCTGCTGAACCTGACTACAGTGGGAAAGACCGACATCAGCCAGATTCCAAATTTCAGTGAGACTCTCTTCTATCCCACCGCCAATTTCTCTACCCGCACCCCTGTCGTCAACATATCCGGGCTTGCGGGGCAGGGCATCAGCGGCCGGCCCATCCCCCATGCCTCCGATCTTGACGATACCGTCGGCGACAAATGGAGCTGGCTGAAGGGCAAGCACTACATCACGGCGGGCGTGACCTTCGTCTTCAACACCAAGCGCCAGCAATCGATCGAAGCGACCAATGGGAGTTTCACCTTCTCCGGCGCCTCCAGCGGCCCCACCACAGCGCAGAAGACGGCAACGGGCCAGTGCGGCACGGTGTCCGGGGACATTCCAGCCGCCCAATGCGCCCAGGACGACAGCGTTGCAGACATGCTGCTGGGCGATATCGCCAGCTTTAGCCAGTACAGCTTCGAACCCCACGGCGACATCCACGACTTCTCCTGGTCGCCGTATGCCGAGGACCGGTTTCAGTTCAACAAGAACCTGACGCTTACCCTTGGGCTGCGGATCTACCACCTGCCGTTGCCCTACGGTGTTCCGAACTCCGAGACCAACTTCGTGCCGTCGGCCTTCAATCCCGCCCTTGCGCCGACCGTGAACGAGTTCAGCGGTGCCACCAACATCCCGACCGGCACCGCCTACAGCAACGGCCTGGTCTTCAACAGCGGCCAAGCGGGCGGCCTGCCAGTGAACTTCTCCAAGAACCACATCTGGTACTTCGCGCCCGACGCAGGCTTCGCCTGGAACGTCTTTGGCGATGGCAAGACCAGCCTGCGCGGCGGCTATGGCGAGAGCTACACGCGCATCTTCACCAACCAGGACTGCTCGTTTAACTGCGATACGAACCCTCCGGTCTTTACCAACGAGGCCCTTTCGAACCTCGTACTCCCTTCCACGTCGAGTTGGAACGTTGCAGGGGCGGGCGGTGTTGCGGCCACCACGACGAGCGCCACAACTCTCACTGCGATGGACCCGAATATCGGGGCCTCGCCGGTGGCCAGCTGGTCGCTGGGAGTGCAGCATCAGTTCCCGGCCAACTTTGTCGCTTCCATTGTGGGGGCCGGGAGCCGCATCCAGCACCTGGTGAACACCTGGAACATCAATCAGCCACCACCCACCGCGGTGGGCGGCGTCAGCTACGACTTCAACCCGCTGCTGAACTCGAACCCGGCAAACTCCGGCAAACCGGACAACTCAGCGTATTGGGCACCGTATCAGGGTTATGGCGCGATCAACACCCTTTCTACCAAACTGTGGGGGGAGTGGAACGCGCTCGAGGTGCAGGTCAAGCATCCGGTGGGCAAGGGGCTGAACGTGACGGGCTCTTACACCTACTCGCACGATACGACCAATCTCGGCTCGATCGACCCCTATAATCTCAAGCGCTACCATGGCAATGCGGAGAGCATGAACTATCCTCATTCGCTGGCGATTACGGCGATCTATGCACTGCCGTTCTTCCTGCACAGCGGCAATCTTCTGGAAAAAGAGGCGCTAGGCGGATGGAGCATCGACAACATCGCGACCTTCCGCAGCGGAACGTCCATTACGCCGGGCCTCGGCGAGACCGACGCGGGCCTCGCGTTGCGACCGGACCAGGTGCCGGGTACTACGACCAACGGCCCGAAGACCTGGAAGAACGGCTCAAGCCAGCAGTGGTTCAATACGTCAGCCTTCTCCTGCCCAGGGCTTACCAATGGCGTCAACTGCGGTACCTTCCCTGCGGCGAGCTGGGGACTCTATGGCACCGCACAGACTGGCATCATCCGCGGGCCTGGCCAGGAGCTGTTCAATACGGCCCTGTACAAGACCTTCAGCATCACGGAGAAGGCCCATCTGGAGTTCCGCGCGGAGGCGTTCAACACGTTCAACCATACTAATCCCAGCAACCCAACTACGACCTTGAGCAGCACGAACTACGGCAAGATAACCGGTGCGGCTGATCCCCGCATCCTTGAGCTCGCGCTGCGGCTGAAGTTCTAGGGAAAAGCTGCGCATGTTTGTACGCTATAGCGATTACCTCTATAACGTGACTCAAGCGACAGTTGGGCCGCCATGGAGGTTAGGGTGCCGAAGTGCAAAGATAATGAAGGCAACCTCGTAAGCTCGGCGTGAGAATTGAATTGGGCCAAGAATGACACATGAAGTGGATCGCAAAGCTGTTCTGAAGGCGGGGCCATCGCGGTTTGTGGCGTGGCCCAGGCGCTGTTCGGTGCCTCTGGACGGCATATGCCTAGTGAATCTAGCGGAGCGCGGGTTGTCCATGCAATGAGGAACTCTCTAACCAGCCGTACTGTGTCATCTCGCGTTGGATTGTGTGATCGCGCGCAAGATCTAACCGGAATTTCCCGAAGAGAAGAAGGATAATACAACGAATTAAGTTTCTTGGATTGTTATCGTTCGCAGCCGCGAGGTTCTCTCTTCTGCGGGCTCCGTATCGGATCACTAAGTAACAGTGCCATAATGTGGCCTTTTGTGGATTGAAGGTTCTTGAGAATGGAACTACCCCGTGAACCTAACTAGACGTCGTGCAATCGCCCTCTTCGCCACCGCCGGTCTCAAGCCGTCCATTTCATTTTCGCAGGTGATCCCGTCTCCGCCGGTGCCGCTTCCGCTGACTGCGGGGCCATTTACCGGGAGCCGTGAGTCGCTACAAAAATATGAGATTCCGGCGTGGTATGGCGAGGCGAAGTTCGGCATCTGGTCGCATTGGGGACCACAGTCGGGTGCGGAACAGGGCGACTGGTATGCGCGCAGGATGTACGTTCAGGGCGAGCGGCAGTACAAGTCTCACCTGGAGACGTTTGGGCACCCGTCAAAGTCGGTGTACAAGGAGGTTTGTCAAAACTTGAACGCGGCGAAGTGGGACCCCGAGCATCTGATGGATCTGTACCAAAAGGCGGGAGCGAAGTACTTCGTCTCGATGGGTGTTCATCACGATAACTTCGACATGTGGAACTCGAAGTATCAGCCGCGGTGGAACGCGTTTGCTAGTGGTCCAAAGCGGGACATCGTGGGCCAGTGGGCGACGGCGGCGCGGAAGCGCGGCATACGATTCGGGGTGAGCGAGCATCTGTCAAACTCGTACGACTGGCTGGCGGTGTCGCATGGGAGCGATGCGACGGGCGATCTGGCAGGCGTACCGTACGACGGGGTGGATCCTGCGTATGCCGACCTCTACCACGACCTAACACCGATGCCGGCGGACTTTGTCAATACAGCGACGGCGATGGGGCGAGTGGCCCCGGACAAGTGGAAGATGGAGTACTACCTACGCATTAAAGACCTGATCGATCAGCACCATCCGGACATGCTGTATACGGATGGGGGCATTCCGTTTGACGAATACGGGTTGTCGACGGTGGCTGAGGTATACAACGTAAGCGCGAAGCGACATGGAGGCACGGTAGAGGCGGTGTACTTTACCAAATCGATAAAGGATACGGCGCAAGGCGGGGTTGGGGTACTGGATAAAGAGCGTGGCATCATGGATGGCATCTCACCGGTTCCATGGCAGACGGATACATGCATCGGAGAATGGCACTACCATCGCGGAATAACGTACAAGACCGCGAAGAAAGTGGTCGATCTGCTGGTGGATAATGTAAGCAAGAACGGGAACCTACTGCTGAACTTTCCCTTGCCTAACTCGGGTGAACTCGACCCCGACGAGATGAAGACGCTCGACGGAATTACCGCGTGGATGGCGGTGAACGGCGAGGGGATATTCGCATCGAAGCCTTGGAAAGCATACGGGGACGGGCCCTCGACCAAGATTTTCGCCGGTGACGGAAGATTTAACGAGACGAAAAAACCGGACATGACGGCGGAGGACATCCGGTGCACGATGAAGGGGCGGCCGATCTATGCGTTTGTTATGGGATGGCCAGGGATGGAGGTCGTTCTTCCGGCACTGGGGACGGGAAGTGCGCAGTCGCCTCCAAAGATGCAGGCGGTCTCGCTGCTCGGTGGCCCGGCAAAGCTGAAGTTCGCTCAGGAGGCAATAGGTCTGCGCATAACCCTGCCTGAGGAGAGACCAGCGGCAGCGGAGATCGGAATTACCCTGAAGGTGATGACGGCATGAGTGACTGCCTGCCTGGAGTGATGACTTCCTGTTGAGAAAGACGTGCGAATTGTTGAGAACGAGGGCCACTCGGGCCGAAAGTAGGAGACTCCGATGCAAAACGATATCGATCAACTGAGTCGAAGAGCATTCGTTAAGCTGGCTGGCGTTGCGGCGACCGGGTGTTTTTTTAGCCGTCGCGCCGAGGCACAGAAAGAGGCCCGAACGACGATTGCGCTCTTTGACGGCAAGACGCTGGATGGGTGGATCCAGATTGAGAATGGCGCCACGTCGCTGTCTGCCAGCTCAATCACAGATCAGGCCGCCTTTGTTGCCAAGCTGGCAAATGGGACCGATATGGTTTCTCTATTCCTGCATAGGCGGCTAGAAGACCTGGTGAAAGCGGATCTGGCCGCGTACTCGGTCACAAATGCAAATGCGAAAGCTTTGATGTCAGCGGTCGTGAAGGACTTGAATCAAGTCATCCTAGGACCGTCGATCTATGACGTGGCGCGCTTCAGCACTGCTGTCTTGCGGCCCGAAACCGAGCGGCTTCTTCAACAGGACGTTCATGGCCTGCAACTGGCGCGCCTGAATATGCTGCTACTCGAAGATGCTTATCCGGCGGAGCTAGCGAAGAGCTTTGCGAGCGGCTGGGTGGTAAAGGATGGCGTTATAGCCAGCTCCGGCACCGGGCGCGGAGTCATGTATACAGCGAATGACTACGGACGCTACCGCCTCACGTTTACGATGAGGCATGTCTCGGGCAAGCCCGACCATCCTGCCTGCGTTCTTGTATTTTGCACTCGACCGCACGCGGATGAGATGCCGCTCGACGCCCTTGGGGGGATTCAGTTCGATGTTCCGTCGGGCGGCCACTGGGACTATCGGCCTGGAATGAATAAAGACGGGGGGGCGGAGTACACGGTAGTGGCAAATAGATCCTTCGATGTTCACGAGTGGAGCCAGATCGAGCTTCTTGTAGATGCGACAAGGGGAACAGCTCGCATGGCTGTCGCTCAGCCACCCGGGAGTAAAGCCGTAGAAGTGCTCGATTTCAAGGACCCAGCCGCAGGTAGAGTGGGTCCGATCGCGTTACAGATGCATAACGCGGGCTTATTCGATGAGTACAAGGATATAAGCATTGAATTGGATCCAAGAGAAGATAAGCTTGTCACGACGGAGTAGCAACCTGCGTTCCGCCGGAAATCGATCGGATTGTGGTGTCCGCCCGAAGCAGTCAGCCCATTGCGCGCGCATTACGTGACATTTCACCGTCGCATGAGCAATCTCAAATGAATGAATGCATGATCAAAAGTACAACTCGGCGTAACTTCTTGCGCGCGGCGCCTGCCGCCGCCGCAGGTATTCGTCTCAGACACGAAGCACTGTCTGCCGCACAGGCCCGCGCTCACAGCTCTGCGCCGATCCTTCCCTCAGCGTTTCAACTAGTTCAAGCGCAGACCATTCAGGACGGCATCGAGGCTTTGCGAAAGCGACCAGGAAATATGAACCTCCTGGACTCCAAGACATTGCCCTTTTCGGTTGTTCTGGCTGTCGAAGTGGGCTACCGCGAAGGACAGTTTGAGTGGCATGAGAACCACGACCATGTGTTTCACATACTTGATGGAATGACGGTCTACGAGATTGGGGGGACACCGAAGGAGGGTCGCAGGACTGATCCGGGGGAATGGCGCGCGGCGGACTCAGAGGGAGCGATCACGGTCAAGTTGAATAAGGGCGATATGCTGGTAATCCCCCGAGGGACACCGCATAGGCAGAGTACCCCGGAAACTGTTACCTTCATGCTGATCTCGCTGGGGGGTGTAGTGAAGGCCTAAGGCAGACTCGTAGGGCTTTCGTCCCACGGCTACATCGTACAATGCCGTCCGGTGAAGCTAGGGCAAATGAAGACCCTTGTGCGTTTTCTCGGAATCTTTCGCGAGGTGGAATTGGACCGATCTGCTTTGCTGCTGAAATCTTGCTGCACAACGATCCCAGAACACTCAAGCTCTCGCAGATTTTCGGTGATGGCTTTTCGAAGCGGGTGAAGTCCCAATCACACCGAGTCCGGAGGAAGGATGACCGTCAGAACCTTAGGATTGATGAGGCATCCATAGGTCATTTAGACTCGCTCGACAGTCATGAGACCAATTTCGTTTATCTTCGTAAGTTGCACTCTGCTGAACTATTCCCTGGCTCAGCGCCCGGCCGCGTTGCCGGCACAAGTCCCTGTTATCCGTCCGAAGCCTGGAGCGTGGGACACACTGAAGGTAGTGAACAAGGCGCCGACACCCAACGACGCTCGGAACTTCGGGGAGGCGTTGCCAATCGGCAATGGGCGACTCGGCGCGAAGGTGTTTGGGTGGCCGGCGGCGGAGGTGATTCCGCTAAACGATACGACGCTGTGGTCGGGGCCGGGGCCCGAACATTTTGAGGATACGAAGCACCGTGATGCGCTCGTGGCGACACGGGCGGCGTTGACAGCGGTGGACTATGTGAAGGCGGATCAGTTGGTGCACGGGATGGAGGGCCCGAATACGCAGTTCTACGAGCCGCTGGCTGACCTACACCTTAATTTCCCGGGCCATGAGTTCTACACCAACTACAGCAATGCCTTGGATCTTGACACAGCCATCATCACGACTCGTTACACCGTGGGCGGCACGACGTTTATGCGAGAGATGTTCGCGAGCTATCCTGCACAGGTTATTGTGCTTCGGCTGACGGCGGACAAGCCGGGAGCGCTGACGTTTTCGGTGGGGTTGGATACGCAGCAGCATTATGGGCGGACAACTGTAACGGCGAACGAGATTTCTGTGACGGGGCGGGCCCCGGTGCGCATCTCCGGGCCGGTGGCCACCGCGAAGGTGGAGTGGGACGAGCATACGGGCACGACGCTGGAGGGCCTGCTGCATGTGGCGGCGAAGGGTGGAAGTGTAGTCGCCGGAAAAGCCACGCTTTCGGTTACGAATGCGGATGAGGCGGTGCTGATCGTGTCGGCGGCGACGAGTTTCAATGGGTTCGACCACGATCCGGCAACGCAGGGCAAGGACCCGGACGCGATTGCGCGGGGGTATCTGACGAAGGCGGCGGCGCAGTCGTATGACGCGCTGCTCGCGAAGCATCTGGCGGATTATCGGGGACTGTTCCGGCGGCTTTGGGTTTCTATTAACGAAGAGACGCCGAACAAGCATGCGCTGGCGTACCAGTGGGCTCGGTATGCGCTGATTGCGGCTTCGAGGCCGGGGTCGGGCGCGCCTAGGAACGAGCAAGGCATCTGGAACCACGATCTCGCGCCGCACTATTCCTCCAATTTCACGCTGAATGAGAACCCGGAGAAGTACTACGCGACTGCCGAGCCGGCGAATCTGGGTGAGACGGTGGAGCCGGAGATTGACTTTGTGAACGACCTTGCGAAGAACGGAGAGATCACGGCGAAGGTGGACTACGGGTTCCATGGCTGGATGGTGCATCACAACTCGGATATTTGGGCGATGACGACGATGGTACAGGGCGATCCGTGCTGGGCGGACTGGCCTGTGGGCGGGTTCTGGCTGTCGCAGGCGCTGTGGGAGCGGTATGCGTTCGGCCTGGACAAGGCAGAACTGCGGGCTAAGATCTATCCCGTGTTGAAGGGGGCGTCCGAGTTTGCGCTAGACCTGCTGGTGCCGGACAAGGATGGACATCTGGTGACGTCGCCCTCGACTTCGCCGGAGAACCACTTTATCGACCCGGCTACGGGGCAGCGGGTCGCGGTAAGCCGCGGCTCCACGATGGATATGGCGCTGGTGCGGCAGCTGTTCGAGAATATGATCGCGGGCAGCGAAGTGCTTGGCGTGGATGCCGAGTTTCGCGCGAAGCTGCGAGGGACGCTACCGAAATTGCTGCCGTTCAAAGTGGGATCGCAGGGCCAGTTGCAGGAGTGGGCGGAAGACTTCAAGGAGTGGGAGCCGACGCATCGGCACGCATCTCATCTTGTGTCGGTGTCGGAACTGAACCAGATTACCTCCGCGCAGCCGGAGTTGTTTGCGGCTGCGCGCGTCTCGGAGGACCTGCGCAAGAGCGGTGGATATCACCCCGACAAGGCGGCGTTATGGGCTCGGCTTCTGGAAGGAGATAAGGCGATGGCGGCGATGGGCACGCGATTTCCGGCAATGTACGACTCGCCGCCGGCGGGCTTTGGCGAGATGCTTCTGCAGAGTCAGACAGGCGCGATCAACTTATTGCCGGCTCTGCCAACGTCATGGGAAAAAGGGGAGATTCTGGGCCTTCGTGCCCGAGGTGGCTACGAAGTCGACATTCACTGGTCGAATCGCCAACTGACAGCCGCTACGATCCGTTCTCTCGCTGGGTCGACACCGATTGTTGAGTTGGAGGGTCATCTTGTTGACGTAACCAAGGACCCCCGAATTACATTGCTCTTGCCGCGCAGGCCCAAATGATCGCTGGGCTGATGAAGCAACTCTCGAAGCTATTGCCATGGAGCAAGCGCGGGATCCCGCTTTTTGCCTATTGGGGGATCATGCCCCTCGTCCTGGTAGCGTGTGCGCATGGTCAAGACAATTCTTCACCTGTTTCCACTCCCGAACAAATGGATTCGGCGCTTGGTAAATGGGGTGATCAGGGTAACGGTTCGTTTGTGAACCCGGTGCTTCCGGGCGACTTCAGCGATATTGACGCCATTCGCGTTGGCGAGGATTTTTACGCCACCTCCTCAACGATGCAATACTCCCCGGGGATGCTGGTGCTCCATTCGCGCGATCTGGTTAATTGGCAGATCGTCGGACACGTAGTTTCAGATTTGACTGGATTGGATTCGGAACTCGGATGGCAGCGTATGAACCGCGATGGACGAGGCATATGGGCAGGCTCCATCCGCTATCATGCGGGACATTTTTGGGTCTACTTCGGCACTCCTGACGGTGGAATTTACTACAGCACAGCAATCCGCGCTGACGGCCCCTGGTCAGTTCCAAGACTCGTTCTGAAAGGTGAAGGATGGGACGATCCATGCCCGTTTTGGGACGACGATGGCCAAGGGTATCTGATCGCAACGCATTTTGGCGCTGATGCTAGTGGTCAAAAGTACCGAATTCATTTGTTTTCCATGACACCGAACGGCGATGGTGCCCTTCCAGCCGCCGACCGGATTCTTCATCAGTCGCGCGGCAGTGAGGCCAACAAGATGTTCAAAGTGGGTGGTTTCTATCTTCACTACTTCAGTGAAGTACGACCAGAAGGCCGCGTTGCCATGATGGAGCGCTCCAAGAGCTTGGATGGGCCCTGGGAGGTTCGACAACTCAACCATGTCCACGGAGCCGTCGACAAGGAACCCAACCAAGGTGGCCTTATTCAGGTTAAGGACGGCCATTGGTGGTTTCTGACACATCAAGGCAAAGGAGACTGGGAAGGACGAGCCGGAGTTTTACTTCCCGTGACATGGATCGATGGTTGGCCGATACTGGGCAAGCCTGGTTCCGACGGAATCGGCAATATGGTGTGGGGAGGCGTAAAACCTCTTCGCAGCAACCTACCTTCTCATCTTTTCGTTGACGACAATTTCCGCGAACACTCCTTGGCGCCTAGTTGGGAGTGGCGTTATCAGCCTCGTCCGAACATGTGGTCGCTCACTGGACGCAGCTTGCGTATGTGGGCTTTCGCGCCGCTCGATAGGGAAGGATTCAGCGGTGTACGCAACGTGTTGACGCAACGCTCGGCCCGGACAAGGGCCTCCGAGGTAACCGTACAAATGGATTTGGACGGCTTTGTGAATGGGGAGGAAGGTGGGTTAGCGCATTTCGCAAGAACGGATTGTAGGCTAGCTATAACTCAACACGAAGGCGTGCGCAGGCTAGTGCGGATTGACCAGGAAAGCACAACGGAAGGGCCAGTCCTTTCCGTTGGCACCATTTGGCTGCGCTCTACATGGACTGTAGATGGCCTGGCGCGATTTAGCTTTAGTTTGGACGGCGGAAGATTCACTGAGCTCGGTACCACCTG
>Ga0302197_10003494_pt1 | contig 14203 bp, 7 predicted proteins | sample II_Bog_N2_1_FD_193526 | JGI IMG/M metagenome (GOLD analysis project Ga0302197, IMG submission 193526) | Peat permafrost microbial communities from Stordalen Mire near Abisko, Sweden - II_Bog_N2_1 | ecosystem: Environmental > Terrestrial > Soil > Wetlands > Peat | place: Sweden: Abisko, Stordalen...
ACCGAAGAAGACTCATATTCAATGGTGAAATAATATGATATTAACTTGGTTGTGTTTAAAATTGGGGATTTGATGAGGTCTAAGATTCATTGCAGCGAAACAACTTTTGTTCGCCTGTTAAAGACCCTCTACATAATGGAAGAAACTAGCGATAGATAAAATTAAAAAGCATTATTTTAACTGGTGAGAATAAAAAATAAATTAGACTCACGAGACAATAACATTCTTATCAACTATCTGTTCATGGGAAAGATACAATGTGAATTGCAGATGTCTGTACAGAAAACAGCAGGCAAGGAGCTCAACTATTATAGTTTTTCTCATTTTTTATATGAACTTTCTAGAGGCGAGTTCGGAGTCTTAGCCTAATGCGCAACCATTATATCTTAATATGATCCTATCATTTCATCATCTTCATCTGATCACTATTATGAGCCTAAAAAATGCAAAAAAAGAACTAAATTTATTAAAAGGAATTAAGAAGCCAAGGACCTAAAGAATACAACAGTTAAAGTAAGCCATATAAAAAATATAATAAAAGAATAAGTTTTATATACTAAATTAAACATAAAATAAGAAAAAGGAACCAATAAGATATTTGTATGTAAAAAGTGTGATAATTTAAAATTTGATGAAAATATGGAGTTTCTTAAGAGAAATGATGAGGAAAAATAAATATGTAATTAATGTATAGTTGATACATGCAATCAAGCCACAGAAAAAATAATTTAAAAGGGAAACATCAGTCCCCATGAATAACACAGAGCATAAAGAATATTACAAGACGAAAACATCGCCAATTGGATCATTCAAAACTTAAACAATCAACAAATTGTAAAACTAACTAATTACTAAGACCTGTCTATTCAAGCCTCGAAATGTTTAGTATTTTTAATAAATCCTAAGAAAAATGAGCTCTAATTTAATTTATTTAACAAATAGAAATCCTAGAATATATTTTATATTTCCAAGATAACAAAAGATTTATGGGAAAAAGACGTGCTAAAGGAGGAAAATGTTCTATACTAAAACATTACTTAAAAAATAAAGAAATCAGTTAATATGCCAGAGTATACATATCTTGTTCCAATAAGCTCGACCGCAGCATGCGCAAATGTTGTATAAAAAATTAAATTTATAAAATGTGAGTAAGCTTTATAAAAATTGTAAGCAGTGAATGCCAAATGCTAATAAAAAATATTAAAGGAAATCATTTTGAATATCGTAAGGAATAAAAATCAGTCTCTTTAATTCAATTCAAATATTAAAAAAATGGAACTAATGAACAAATTATTTGGCAAAAAAGGTAACAATTCTCTTTCAAGATCTAAATGGATTGAATAAAGCCTTAATTATATCCAATTTATCTTTGCAGAATAAATGAATATATAAATTCTACCCAACTGGATTAACATGTGCCAAAAGACACAACTTCTTAACTTGAGTGATAACAAAATTCAAGATTTATCACCTCTTGAAAATATGCTTGAGATCAAAGAACTCATTTTGAAAAAGAATCAAATAACGGAGATCAACTGGAAGAAGTTTATCTATTTGTAAAGATTAAATGTATCCGATAACAATCTCCAAAGGTTTTCGATGTAAAATCTTCCATAAAGTCTGTTATAAATTGATATTGGAGATAATTATATAAAAGATCTTAACTGTTAAATTTTACCCCCTTTTTTGAAGAAAATAGATTGTTATGGTAATTAACTCACAACATTAAATCTGAAATATGTGCCTTAGTCTCTCTAATATTTGGACTTCTCTTATAATAATTTATAACAAATTGAATACCTCAAACTGCCCTCTATAAAAATATTCTTCTTAGACAATAACCATCTCACTTCTTTTAAGTGTTAGAATATGCCCTGCCTCCTATAATTTATCATTAATCAAAACAAGCTTTAAAATTTCTAAATTAAAAATTGTCCATCTCTCAAATAACTCGACATCAGCGGCACTAATCTAAGGAAGCTATCAGTAATTGATTTTCCTGCTTTAACTGAATTGTGTATCCACTAAAATTCACTATTAACTTGGCTATAACTGAGAGAATTGCCATCTATTCATCTGATAGATATGAGCTCTTTAATTCCACATAATTTTATCCACCTTCAAGTATAAAATATCAATCAAGAACGCGTCGTTATAGCAGGATAACCTTAAATTTTATATTTTCTAAAAGAAAAATACCCAAACATTAATTTCGAATAAATAGACAGTGAATACGATAACAGCTTTAGCCTTGCTAGTTATGAAGATTTTTCTAACCGATAATGATAAATAAATAAATTATATATGATCGGCTGAATCTATTCAATAAAATTAAATAAATCAACAAACCTTTTGATGTCAAAGTATCTAACTAACCCAAGTGCTTTCAGACCGCAGCCAGCAAATTCGCAGTAACCACAAAAAGAAAGAGGAAACTAAGATTCTAAGCCAAATTCCAGCAATTAATCTCGCCTGATGGATATTCTCGCAGATGTGATGAAGACAATTATGAACTAACATGGAAAGTTCTAAAAAGTTGAATTCAAAAAAGACAACAATGTCGTTGGCGGAAGCAACAACACAGACTTTAGAAACGAAGGAGAAGATGCTGCCTCGAGCAAAAAGATTCAAGTTGTTTGTATTTCCAATAAAAAAAGCATTCCAAAATCAAAATATGGAGAGCAGTATAAGAACAATCTGGACCCCAGAGATAGATTACTTTCTCATCCTTTCTAATTTGTATTAGAATTATCAAGGAGCGAAAATGCTGAGGGTTCCTTTATGAAATCAAAGGCTTACACCAAATTATGTGAGAAAATTGAAGAGTATTTAGTCGATGTTGTGTAAAATGTCGTGTCAGCGAGTTTTAATCTCCTCATATAAGGAAAATTAAAGGAAAATTAAAGTAAAGATTATGCCTCGAAGAATATATTGATGAATGTGTATTCTATTTTTAAGGAAGTTATGGAAACACTGACCTCAGAGGATCTCATTAGCAAAAAAGAGAGCAAAAAATTGAGATTTGCTTTAATTTAACTTGTAGACAACACTATCAATCAGATTCTTTCCAATCTTGCTCCTTATTATCCACAAGCTCCTCCAACTGGTGGTACCCCAAGAATGAGAGAAGCAATGCTCTCAATAGACCGAAACTTTAACGAGGAACTTGATTTTCTCTATACTCAAAACCTAAAACTTAGGGTAAGTGATGATAATGACTATACTGGGTATATCATGACTGTGATTAATCGAGCCATTCAATCCACAGGAGAAATTGATCATAAAGACTCCCTTCGACAGACTCTCTTCTAAAAATTTGTGGCTTTCAGTTAAAATCTATTTTGGGTAGCGCAATAAGATTCTTATGAGAAAGTAATTAGTGCGTTGAACTAAGATGACGAAGAAAATGATGGGGAGAATGACTAAGCAGATTTAAAAGGTTAAAAATAAATAAGAAAGTCACTAGTTTAAGATTCCTCCTCATAACCTCCTGAACAAAATAATGGTTGCTGGTTTTTTAATATATGCAGTAAAGGCAGTCCTGACGTAGTCATGAAAAAGAAACTAAAAGAGGTTGGTGATAATGTGACAAAGAAAGCAATTTCAGAGTACATGCGCAAACCCATTTTTGCTGATTCTTCCAAAGCCATTTTGATTCCAGAAACGATGAAATAAAAACAAATAGAGGAGATGAAGAGAACACACTAATTTTAAATTGGTCAAAAGATACCAAACAGTGTTAAATCTTTCAGTAAAAAGGATGTTGTGGACAAAAACTTCTCAGCAAAGCATTCTGCAGTACTTCGAATGTTAACAAAATGGGCTGAAAATTTATAAAACATTTTTGATAATCCTTAAGTCTATACTCTGAATCGAACTTATCCATTTAAAACTCTCACCCACGAAATCATCTATCCAAAAAAATAGTTAAAGTAAAATTTATACAACAATCTCATTAATCAAAGACCAAAAAAATAGAAAATTAAGAATTACTTAATCACCAGAAATAAAGTCTTTCAAAGCACCTTCTTCTCTAAAGATAACACCTAAAATCTTTCCAAACTCATTAAAAGGTACACTTAAACAAGAGTGATGGCATCAAAGATAAATGCGCTGCTCATTCAATTCATGAAAGATTATGTTTCAAAGCTAATTAAACTGTTGATTGATGCTGGAAAGACTACTCTTTCCTTTAGCGAAGGTCAGTATGCCATTGAGAAAGAATATGAGATTAATTTGGTGGTTTTTAAAATCGGTGATTTAATGCGATCTAAGATTCATTGTAGTGAAGCATCCTTTATTCGCCTGCTGAAAACTCTTTACATTCTTGAAGAAGTTGATGCGAATAGTGACAAAAAATTACTTACAGGCTAAAAACAAAACAAAGAGCCTTTGTTTGAGTTAGTTCGCATTAAAAACAAACTCGATACAAAAGACAACAATATTTTAATAAACTATTTGTTTATGGGCAAAATACAATGCGAACTGCAGATGTCAGTCCAAAAAATAGCAGGCAAATAAATGAATTATTATATGTTTTCGCATTTTCTATATGAACTCACAAGAGGAAAATTCGGAGTGTTATCAGAATGTGCTACTATTATTTCTCAGCATGATCCTATCGTTTCATCTTCATCTGCAGATCTTTATTATGAACCTAGGAAATAAAAGAAGAAGGCTAAAAAATAGCCAAAGCAATAAAAAGCCTAAGAATCTGTAAGAGACAACAAATCATAAATGCATGATCAAACAGCAAATATTTCAATGCAAAAATAAGGCAAAAAAGGAATAAAAATGTTTGTTTGCGAAAAGTGTTAAAATTTGAAATTTTAATAGAATTTAGATTTTTTGAAGCGAGGGGATGATTAAAACGAAATATGTAATGCGTGTTTAATTGGATCTTCTCATGAAATGGTGGAAGCTGTCTTATTTGGTGGTGAAAACGAACTTAAATAATTTAAATAGGAGGGGAAGTTGAAGGATTAAGACATGTCAAAGTGGATCATTGAACATCTGACAAGCTCTAAAATTGAAAAACTTAATAGCTATAAGCAATTGGCGACTAAAAACGATGAAAAGACTACTTATTTAATATTTTCCTTAAATCACAAGAGGCTTGAGCTATAGTTCAGTATATTCAATTGTCAATAGTCTTAAAGCATATTCTTCCTTTCTCGAATCACTAAATAGATTCTTTAGAAAGATAATACTCGGGAGAAAGATGTTGAATACTAAAATATAACGAGTAAAATTAGAAGTGGAGCAAAATTCCAAGAGTATACTTATATCATGCCTATCGGCGAAGATTAAGCCTGTCTAAATATTTTAAAAAGAATTAAATTCATAAAAACGTAGCATATCGTTGATAAACTCAAAGACATTTCCAAAAAATGCAGAGACAAAATACTGCGAGACAGCATTTTAAGCGTACTGAGAAATAAAAATCAATCCCTGTAATTCAATTCAAATAATGAAAAACTGAGAAAAATGAAGGAGTTAGTTGAAGAGGGGAAAATGAAAGATTCAAAGTACAAGTGGATTGAAGAAAGCTTAACACACATTCAATTCATTTTTGCAGAAAAGACTAAAATGGAAATATTGCCTCAATGGGTGAAAATATGTCAGAAGATGCAGCTTATCAATTTGAGCGGCAATCACATCAGGGACATTTCAGATCTAGAGAGTATGTCTGAAATTACCGAATTAATTTTACATGATAACGAAATAGAAGAAATAAATTGGAAAAAACTTACCAATTTGGAAAGACTAAACCTTTCACATAATAAACTGAAAAGTTTTGACATGAAGTCATTACCACCTCATCTTTTGGAGATTGACCTTGGAGACAATAATTTGACAAGCCTAAACCTCTAAAATTTATCAAACTATTTACCAGTACTGAAGAAATTAGATGCCTTTGGAAATGAAATAAAAACCATCAATTTATTCAGTCTTCCAGCAACACTGTAGCATATAGACCTGTCTTTCAATAAATTATAGACTATTGACTACGCTAAACTGCCTCCTGCTCTAAATATAATTTACTTGAATAATAATAATCTTACCTCTTTCCACGTTTAAGATATGTTTTCTTTGCATGTCCTGTATATTTCAGATAATAAACTGAAAGACTTTTCTATAAAAAATTGCCCAACTCTGAAGGAATTGTATATTGGTCGTAACTTACTTACTAAGCTGGAGATAAATGATTTCCCGGTGTTAACGAAACTAAGTATTGAAGAAAACCAGAATTTAACTCAACTAATATTCAAGAATTTGCCTTGTCTCGATTTAATTAATATGAAAGCTTTAAATTTCAGGTCATTTACAAGACTATAAATGTAGCACCTTAATCATGATGGAGTTTCTATTGAGAATAATCCTTAAATCATAAGATATGCAACAGAGAGATTCCCTCTGATACCATTTTATGAGAAGGAATGCTAAGACGATCATCCCTATAGCTTCAATAATAGCGAGAAATAATATCTGGAGAGAGATGGAAAGTGATTGATCAACAAGCATAAATTAATCAAATTTTTATGAATATTTTGATAGCCATTATCTTTGAGTAGCTAATATATTTTGTAATTTATTTTAAGACAATTATAAAATCAAAGATAAATCTTATTACTGAATCTACGTTATTTTCCTTTGGCCGAAGGAATAGAATGCTAAACTTAGACTTTAGGCACAACAAATTTCTTTTAAATCTGATTTATTGATTTTACTGATTTATTCTTAAATACAGATTCGGTTTCTAAATTTACGCCATTACTCTTTTTTATTTTTGATTAAGTTTTCACAAGCTCTGCTACTACTTTTTATTTTTGTTCTGTCATCTATATTTGCGAAAAAGGATTGCTACTCGCTTTGCTAATTTTCAAAGTTGAAACAGCAATATTATTACTTTATTTATTTTATAACCCTATTTCCTTGATTGATTTGTGACTCATCGACTTATTGATTTTTGCATTCTACTGAACTGATTGGACTGATTTCACTTATTTTTAGATAACTTATTGCTTGACTATTTTTCCTTCCTACTTTTCAATTATATGAGTTTAATTTTTTAGCAAATAGGCCAGTGAAGGTTGAGAACACAAATTCAAGTCTCCTCTTTAGTCATTTCTTTTTTAAATGACGCTAGTCTTCAGTTTAGTTGAAGAGGGATAAGCAAGGACATTTTTCTTTTACATTTATAATTCAAGAAAGGCAGAATTCATTATTTTGATAGAATATTCGGCATTTTGAGTTAGAGTCAATCGATTTAGCTTTGATTCAACCTTTGCTGAATTACTTTCATGTGCAGTTGAGTTTTCATTTGATTCCGTTTGAACCGATGCTTAATCCTTGCTCAATTTGACCATTTAGTAATAATTTCTGCTTTCAATATGTTTGGCTGTAAAATCTAGTTCATTGATCAAAGTTTGATGACTGCAAAGGGCTTCTTTTTTTTATCCAATTGTTGGAGTTTGACTTTATACTTTTATAGATTCAGTAATCTTACGGCTGCCCTAATTATCTCTTTTTATGTTGAAATCTGTTTACGAATGGTTATTTTTATGTTTAAAATTAGCATTTTATATTTTATCCTCTATTTTTAATTATTACTGACTCTCAATATGTTTTTTTGAGCTATTTTTACTCACTCTGCTGTTTTATAATAATTCCTTAATTTCCTGACTGTTTTGCTGTATCTCGCTTTGGAGCTGCTGTATTTCCTTGATATTAAAATCATAAGAGTCTTTTAGTGATTCTAAATTACTCTACTATAGAATCACCATATGGTCAGGCCATAGTTTCTTTTCTTTGGTTTATGTTTTTGGTAGTTAATTAGTAGATTCCCTCGCTGGCTATTTTTTTTTTAATTTTTTCTATTCAAGTTTTTGAAGTTGAGGATTAACATAAACTATTTTCTCTTTTATAGCACCAATGTCAAATGTTTTGTTATTGATCGATACTCTTTGGGGAGAAATAGGTCTAAAAACTTTAATGATTCTTTAATGTTCTTTTGGCTATAAGAGTGGAGGTGGATGCTTGAAACCAGCATTCATAGAAGAATTTACATATTTTTTTTAGTTCTAATGATAGTGCACTATTTGTTTGGCATTTGCTTGATTAATTTACATTTTTTAAGAATCGATTCCTTGGGGAGGTCGACCTCCCAGCTCAATTTATAATGGGGTCTTGGTTGGTCTGTAGAACTTTGAGAGTACTTCACTAGGAGGGTTATTTTCTTTGGGCATTACAATAGTAGCGTTGAAATGTCCTTGAGGAGAGACAAGTCTAATTTTGGTTTTAAGGTGAAAGCTTGGAGATGTAGTCCTATTGGGACTAATATTGGATGCAAGATAATGCTGATTGCTGGTGGGTGATTTATAGCATTGAGTCATGTTGGCTGGACTATGTGTAGTATTGATGGCCTCGTTATTTAATAAAAATCGCTTTTGAGTTGAGTTTTGCATATAGAAAATACCTATTTTTTAAATAATCTTCGAAATTAATGTTATGAGTAGAAGAAATGGATAAAGTACCATCATTTTTTGTTAAATAGGTCATTAAAATTATCATAGAATTATAATATTTATTCAAATAGCTATTTTAATGTTTATCAGGAAAGCATACAATAAAGTTTTTTTAAAGCAATGAGTATTTTTAAAGTGTCTTGAATTTAAAAATATATGAGCTACTTAAACTAAGCATTAATGATTGAAGACTTCATAACTATTAAAGAGGAGGTGAAAATATTAATAATTTGTTTTATTGAAGAATTCAATGCCCTCTAAACTTCAAGTGACAGTCATTTACTTGGCAGTAATCTTAACAATTGGATCAAACAGTAACTTGTGGTGGAAATTGTCCAAGTGCCTCGTGTCCAGATTGTATATGCGGGACCGCCAAACATACAACCAGTCTTACAACAGCTTGCAAAGGTTATGGATGGGAACAAACTTGCTGTAAATGCATTGGAGAACTAACAAGTAAAGGGAATTACAATTATATGGATTATTATTTAGGTTATTACTCTATTGGACTTATTCCAGTGGATGAGGTATCCATGAATAAATTTAGGATGACGGTCTTTTGGATTGCGATTTGAAGACTAAAGATCTTTGCACATATACAAAAAATATCAAATGTGCTTATTATCAATATATAAAAAATAATAAATACTGGGATTATTGGTACGACCAAGCTCTACAATGTGGCTGTCCAGTCAGTGCTACAAGGCCTGAAAAATATTCAAGGAGAAGAAATTCGAATTTGAAGATAATAGATTAATGAATCAGATCTATAAAACATTATAACATTCAAGAGAATTTTTTTAATTTTTAATTTTATAATATTTTTTATCAACAATTGATTTCAACATCAATAACGACAATGAGCGATGCACGAAGACATTTAGCTTAGATTTTAATATTTGATAATTAATCATTTAAATTATTAATCCTTAAATTTCCCTATAGTCTACCATTACAATTAATATTTATCCCTTTACTTACGACAGATAAAATAAAGTAGTCTAATAAATTAAAATTAAATTTTGACAATGCATTAATCAAACTGAGCCGCAAAAGTAGAATATGTCTATGAGCGCATGATAAACAGGATAGATGCATAATTAAATTATAACTTTTCCTCCTATTTGTTAATTTTTCTCACCTGATATCTTTTTTAATATATCTAAGTTTATCATTTCATTGTCGTAAAAACTCTTATAATCTCATGAGTAAACACTCGAAAAACAACACTTCCTCCTCAGTGTTCACTTATCAAGAGAGGCAAAAACTAAAAACTGTCTACGGTACTCACCAAAGCAGAATCGGACAGGACTCAATCAAAACATTCGAAATGTGCACTATTTGCAATAATCGATTAATTGAACCGACATGCTGCGAGGAGGGCCACATGTTCTGCCGTTCCTGCGTGATTGAATTTCTAGTGAAACAAAAAAAGAAAATTGCATAGAATTACTCCGAAATAGATCGAGCTGAGAAAAGAGTAGAGAATCAAAAGAAGGAGAAGGAGTTGGAAAAGTAAGTACGTAAATTGGAAACCTTTGAAAAATATGATGGTTTTGTGCAAATCACCAACCGCAAAGCACTTATTGAGGGGGAAGGACATAAAGAGGAAATCGCTCCTGTCGCCACAAAAGAAATTAAGCCTATAGGAATGTATGAACTCAATCCGAAAAAAGATGATTATGTCAAAACTGCTTTCTGGACTCTCAATAATGCTCCAGATAATGTTGATAAAGTGGAAAAGCAATCCAATGTGGTCATGTGTCCTGCTAGCAATCACAAACTCATTCTCAAGAGACTTAGAACCGTTATCCTGAAAGAATTGGAGAAGCAATTCTGCTGCTGGATTTGTAACAAATAGGTTAAGAGGCAAAAAGTCGGGGCTTACAAATGCGGACATCTCGTATGCGACTCCTGCAAAAGCAACAAGTGTGAGATCTGTGAGGAAACTAGTGGATGGATATCTATATAGAACAGTCTAAGTTCATTTGCAGCCCACCAAAAGGCTCAAGTCAAAACATACTCCCACGCTTTCGTAGCCTGATTGTTTCAGTCAATTAATACTACATTTATCCATATGAATCATCACTTTTATGAGAAACAAAGGAAGATGAGAGGATGAGGATTCAAAAATTGGCTCTCTTATCGGCAAGGACTCTGATAAGGAGTGATAGTAAAAGAATAAATTGCAGTACAAATTATTAGTCATGACAGCCTAATTTCAATTTGAATTACAGTCCTCATCAAAATGGATTCCCAGCATTTGCACGATCTCCGAGGGGACGTCTGTCGCTATAACGCCGAAGAAAACAGTCTCAAGTGTAATTCTGAATTGACTTAGGGAAGAAACGCTCTTGGACCAGTGAGGAAGACGCTTATCTCATCAAACTTGTTCAGAAATACGGCGCACAGAAATGGACCACAATCGCTGATAACTTGCCAGGTAACCCAGCATTGAGATAGGCAGGGTAGGAAAGCAATGCCGTTAGCGCTGGCACAATCATCTCAACCCAGATATCAATAAGGACTAATGGACTTAGAAAGAAGAGTGGCTGCTATTCTTGGCTCACAGGGTCCGGGGCAGTCGGTGGGCGGAAATAGCGAAGGATCTGTGTGGTCGCACGGATAACTCCATCAAGAATCACTGGAATTCCTCAATGAAGAAAAAATTACCATAACTTTATGAGAAGTAATCCTCACCCCACTTAGGTTTAAACGCATCAGTAGCGGTATTGATGTCAAGAACGGAGGTTATCTCAGCAAGACATCTGAGGTGGAACGCGAATTACTTGCACAACTTTTGGCGGGTAATGGGGAAGACGACAGTGACGAAAAATAGGAAATGCGAAAGAAAATGGAAAGTTAGAACTAACCAAATAAAGATGAGGAAGTTAAAATTAACAGCTGTCAAAAATAAATGGTGAAAAGTGATGAGAGAAATACTTTGTTGGGGGTGCAGATGACTGAGAAGACAAAGAAAAAACGCAAGAGGCATCATTAAAACGATCAAATGAGGACTGACATCTTGGAGAGAACTCCTAAGATGGAAAAAAGTTTTAGTTATGTAAATCTAAATCCAAATTAAATGAGTCCAGCTGTGTTTCCTTCTCTCAAAAAGGAATAAAATCGAGAGGAGAAACCATTCAATCCTTGCATCTTGCAGTTAGGAGAACAGTTAATGGTGTCTCCATCAAAACTGTTGAATCTCAATTCTCCCCAACCGACTAGATCAGCCTTCCTGTTCTGCTAAGGCCGTTCTAGACCGATCAGCAAGAAGCTTTTCTTAAACAACTGATGTCAAATATAAATTACTATCACTTAGGCGACTAATATTTAATATGATGAGCGATATATAACATGGGAAAGACTATCTGCCCTTAGGAAAAGGTACAAAGCGATAAAGATATACGCGAGTACATGAAGAGTTGATAGGCAGGCTGAATTGGGAATCTCATCCTTTGTCTAACACTGCAAATCTAATTGCTGTGCTCAAGCAGGAGTTTAATTGGTGGTGGATTGGTTATTACTGGATTGTCAAACGAGGAAAAAATGAATTTCTTGGGCTTGGCCAATTTCAAGGACCTCCTGCTTGCACCAACCTACAGCGAGGTAAGGGAGTTTGTGGAACAGCATGGCAAACAAAGTCTTCAATCGTGTTAGAAGACGTCGAAAAATTTGAAGGTCACATCGCTTGTAGTTCAGCCTCAAAGTCCTAGATCGTGATTCCGATTATGGTCTAAGGTGAAGTAGTGGGTGTTCTAGACATTGACGCTGCTAACTATAGTGAGTTCACGGGCTAGGACTAAAAATGGTTAAAAATCCTATTAGACGAAATTACTCAATTGAAGCAGTTCTAATGGTTCAAAAAGAATATGTGATGGTGTATAATCTGTCAATTTTCAATTCATTGATATTAATGTGTTAAATCTACCTAATAAATTGTGAATAAATCAGATGATGCGTTCATTGTGGGAGACTTCGTCTTCGAATTTTCTGTATTTACGGAAATCGGGGTTTAGAGTGTTGGCTGCTGAACTGGTTTATTGCATGGTATCAATTTTTTATTCAGAATAAATAGGGACTGGCAGGAAACTGTCGTCATAATGGAAGCAGGACAAAAAATGGGAAAATCCTACAACGAACAGTGACGAACAACTCATTGCGATGCTTGACCAGACAGGTGAAACGAATATATCCCAATGATAGAAAGCACCAGCGACAATTGGCATGATGACTATGTTGTAAGCAAAGGCCCAGCATAAATTCAGGATAATGAAAAGATTGCCTTTCTTTAGGAAGCGAATCAGGGCGAGGATCTTATAGAGGTTCTCTGATAATATTACCACATCAGCCGCGTTAATATTTAGCTCCGATTTAGCGTTAATACTAATGCCAATGCCAGCCTCCTGAAGACAGGGAATGTCGTTTAATCCTGAGTAAAGGCAGAAATACCATCGCCGATCATCACGACTAGCCTTTGTTTCTCCAATTGATTTTCTTTAATCCACTTCATCTTCATGAACGCACTCTGTTACGGATGTTGGCACGTTTAGGGGATAGCAAGATGGTGACCCAATTTAGCCACACTCTCTTGGGAATCACCTGAAAGAATATGCACTTCCAGTCCTTCCCGTTTAATCTTGGCAATCACGTCTTGGGCTTCAGGTCGCAGATTAGAGTGAGTATTGAGAACAATAGCCTAAATAATAAAAAATATACCATAAGGACTTAATTGTTAGCAGTTAAGAACAACTCAGTCGATGCATCGGAGGTCCTCTTAAACTCAGGCACAACAATGTTATTGTTGAGAAGAATGTTTTTATTGCCGATGTACACATTTAACTCCTTATTAAGGATCTTGTCAAGTATCCGCACACATATGCCTTCCTTCTGTACCTTGGGTTTTTCAAGTAGAATAAAAGCATAGTTTGTACCCACAACTTCGCTACGAGTAAAAGCCTCCTTATAAAGGATCTCTGCGAGAGGATGTCTGATTTCCTTTTAAATAAGTGCAACCATTTCCCACATTTTCTGTGGAGTGTAGGAGGTGGAAAGAGGGTGATGCTGTTAGATGTTGCTGATGCGAGTGAAGAGAGTTCCAGTCTTGTCAAAGGCTATTTTCTTGGCAATCTTCATTTTTTAGAAAACGGTTGAGTTTTTGATTAGGATACCACTTTTTGTGGCCATATTCAGAATTATTGCTATCACACTGGGAACGGCTAGCCCCAAAGCACAAGGGCAGGAGGCTACTAACACTCCAATCCCCCGTTCAACTACCCAGCAAACATCACAGATGGGTAAATCACTGACTTGGTCAAGTACTATTAATACAGTCCACACTATCATCGTCACAATGCTTAGCAATATAACTCCCTTCACAAAATAACTGGAAATAGTTTTGCAAACTGCTTGAATACCTGACTCTTCACTTTCCTCTTGGTTATGTGCCAATTTGATCTGTGTACCAATTTCAATCAGTAAACTTTTTTACAAGACGTTTTCTACCAACGCCAAACAATCAGTGACCTCATGAACTGTCGATCCCGATTCCAGTCTTTCTCCCTTATGTATTTCTATAATATCCTAGCAACCAGTACGGGCACTTTGCATGGCCTTAACTGATCCACTAATAAGAATAGAATCAACAAGACATATGCCAGGCATTATTCTGAGTA
>Ga0302197_10003497_pt1 | contig 14196 bp, 18 predicted proteins | sample II_Bog_N2_1_FD_193526 | JGI IMG/M metagenome (GOLD analysis project Ga0302197, IMG submission 193526) | Peat permafrost microbial communities from Stordalen Mire near Abisko, Sweden - II_Bog_N2_1 | ecosystem: Environmental > Terrestrial > Soil > Wetlands > Peat | place: Sweden: Abisko...
GAATCCAAAAATCATATTTTTTTTTATTTTTCTTCTATACACAGAATATTTTTTTTGTGGAAAAGTTGGATTTTGCGTCGCGAAAACTTCAGATTTTGACTTTTTTTCGGGATGTACCACTTTCCACATACGAATTTGTGACATGTAAACAGTGAACTTTGCGTCGATGTAAACCTGACTTTTTCTTCATAGTCAAAGATGGCATTCTTAGCAGACATCAACATACTTCGCGACACCAACATCATCACAGAAGAGGACAAACAACGCGTAGTTTCTAGTGTAGAAGCAATACTGTCTTTGTTTGCGTCTACCTGTGGTATCAGCAAGGTCGAGCGTATGTATGGATCGAATCTACTCGATACACATAGTACAAAAGTCATCGAGTATGGAAACACGATTGATTCACACGAAGCAACAAAGCGCACACATGTCATCAGTTCCGGGCAGTGTCTAAGCATCAATAAAGGTGAACAGCTGCCAACAAGTATGATCGAAGAAATTGTCACAAACATCACACGTCGATGTCGTTCTAGTGGCTGCATTGAATCGATCAAGTATTATGCACATGCAGGACTTGGGAAATACACATATGTTCAAGGCAAGTACGTTGTATTCGTATTTCATTTTATGTTTCATTCGTAAACGTTTTCTTCATCACAGTGTTGTTGGTGTTGTTTGCATGTTCTTAACCTTCAACTTGATTTTTATCAATTCATCTGTCGTTGCTGTCAAGTTCTTGCTTGTGACAGATGCGTGAGCATTGACTAAATTTACGCGTTGTTGTAAATTATCTGTTTTTAACAGCATCCAACACATGACTGCAACCAATACAGTTACAATTGTTTTAACATCGACGTCCATCTGATACACGTCAAGTGATGCGAACATGATTGCACACCACATGACCAACATCTGACACACTGCTACTTCATTGCCACGAAACCATGCCATTCTACCTCACTCTGTTGTGTGTGTATGCGTGTATGCATACTAACACTTTCTTATCGAGATGTACCATCTACTGCTGCTTCAGATTCAGGTAAGTAGTGAACACGTGCGTTAAGCTGTGTTTGATACTCACGACAGTCATGAAACGCCCATCCATCATTATCTGAACAGTGTTCACTCATCACTGTCTTACACCAGTTACACTGAACGATATCGTTGTCTAACTCATCCCGACACTGTCGGCACATGAAGTCGATGGCATCGAATCCGAACAATGCATACCACATAGATCGCTTATTCTCCAACTTATGGCATCTATCGCACTCGATTTTGGGCTCTGTGTGGGACATCTAGTACTTAGTAGATACGAATACAGAAGACTTTTAGAATGAATGAATGAACAACAAGTGAGTGAGTGTGTACACCACAGCAAAAAAAAGACTATGGCAAAACTGACGGATGTAGCACATACTGCTGAAGCGGACAGTGTGTTCGCCGTGTCTGCTGTCGCGCCACGACCTGGCACTATGCAACCATTTCGTGTATTTAAGTTGTTCATACCGTATGCTCCTACTGGTACAATGTTGTCGCCTAAACATGCATACATGTTTCCGAAAGGCGTGGCTTACGATTATAATGTGGATGTTGCACTGAAAAATTCGAATCTGTATCAATCGGTCACACTAAAAGGGCGAGACGTGTACGCACATCTGATACTACAACAAGAAGAATTTATGTATTACAGAAAGCATGTTCCAGACTCTCCTTGGTATCCATTCTGTAGATTGCGTATGATAAACGATTACATAATCCGAGCATTCGATGATACACTGAGTAGTGTTGAGTTTTGGATTCACTCTGTATACACGCCAACTCAATCACTCGTCGGGTACTTCCCCGGCTGTAATGCATCGCTTGTTCTTTTACTGGCAACGGACATACTCTCTATCATCAGACTCACCATCCATATAGACGTTCTGACGTATTGGTTGATGATAGCACCTGTTTATATCGGCTCTTATTTGGATCACAATGAATACATCACACACATGAGTGACTACTCGTCTATTCGCACTAAGATACTCACACACATAAACTCTATAGCGGAAGAGATGCACAGAAATCGAGGATGTTTGAACGAATTGATGAACAGCAGCAAATTACTGGCATCAAAAGTAGACAAGTTATACGAACATATACCATATGTGCGATATAACATCACCGACAACATATTCAAACAGCTCAACATACATCAAGTCATTGTTGATTTAATCGATGTTTACTACGATAAAACAAGTTTTTAACTAACTATGACTTTTTGCCGTTTGTTGTTGTTGTTGTTGTTGTTGCTTATCTACTTCTTCTGCATCGGTGTCGATCATGCGTTGCAGAGATGGGTGTGTCAGTTTACACACTAGCTCTACTGTCTCTTTCTGTGGTGAAGACAACAGTTTGCGACAGTATACACTGACCGGCTCTTCATACTTGCGGCGTCTCATTCCATACACCACAAGCGTTTCTTTATTTGTCATCCACTCTTTCACTTGTGCAGGTAGATGATCCGATGTGATATAATCCAACGTTGAGTCGTTGAACTGATCCAATACGAGTACATCTGCACAAAACCCTTTCAGTGCAAGTTCTCGTGACTGAGTGTACGTAAAGAACTTGATGCTGGACTTGTTGAACAGTGCAATCTCTTCTCGGTTTAGTTTGGTCACACCCTCCGGTCTTAAATCGTTTGGATGTTGCATTTTGAATAAGATTTGATGCTTTGTATCTTCGCATGCTGTTTTATCGTGTAACAAGTATACGACAGTGGTGCCTGGTCTACTGACCATCAGATGAGCCACAGCTTCAGTCAACGCATACGATTTACCACATCCACTCGTGTACATAGGTTTGATCATTCGCTCATCGCGTATCAACACATTCTTTGTCTTCTTTGTCTCTGGTGTAGTAGTGGTACTACTAGTATCAAAGAAGATCGACATATGACATGCTATCTCTTCTACCAATGGTGTATAACACACACCATCACTACTACTACTACTACTATTCGCATCTGCCATCGTATCTTATACGAAGAAGGAACAAAAAAAGACTTAGCGAATTTTCACAAAAAGTTTGGGGTTTTTGTATGAAGAGTGAAAATCTCGGTTCACATCAACGCAAAAATCTCCAGTTTCAACTTTTTTTTCGGATGTACCACAAACTCCATACGATTTTTTGGCCGGTTTTCTGAGTTTTTGCGTCGCAAAATCCAACTTTTCACAGAAAAAAAATATTTCCTACGTCTGACTGAAAAAAAAAATAAAAATTTTAAAATTTTTAAAAAAAAATAATAATATTACAAGTATGTCAGACGACTCTCTGTGTTTCTACAAAGCAACTCCGTGTGCAACGATACTAGATGAGTCAGATGTGACACTATCAAGGTGTTTCAACTCGTTGTACAGAGCATGGCTTTATCAACGAAGTAACACAGAGAACAAATCACACAAACAGCAGACATACGACGACATCATGCAAGTCATGATGCAGCTGTGTCATATACTCACATGCCAAGACTTGTCCAAGATAGACGAGTGGGTGATGTGCAAATACTTCTTGATGTTCACGATGTGCGAGACGTTGATGCGTGCCTATCACGAAGCCGGGGTCGCGAGTATCGACTACACACAACGAGCTCGTTCTATTATCAGAGCTTTCATGGACCACCCCATCCAAGACATTACTACGTTCAATACGTTGTCTACCAGAGTGTTTCAGTATCAACCATTCTTGCTCATCCACGACTTTAGCGTAAGAGTGTTTGCATCGTGCTACAAGAAGATGAGAGCGTGTGCTTTGTTGAGCAACGCGTGTGGGTACGAACACTTTATATGTGAGTTCTTGCATCAACGCACACTCAAGACTGGTATGAGAAAGATGACACCACAATTATCACAGCAGATATACGACAAAGAGGTAGATGCTGCGATGATGTATATCGCATCGATCAACTTTGTTTCTGTGTTTGACACGAGTACGATTCCGGTGGTGTTGATCCAGTCGAGAGACAAACGACACCAGTCTAACGAATTCAAGACGCAGTTTGATGCATCACCGTCATCATCGATACCGGACACGATCAGTTAAACTAAGTGATACATCAGCATTTGTACATAACAATAAAGCAGAGATTTAGATTATCGATACATACACAGATGGCGTCGGTTAACCCCAATCCTCCACCACCATTCATGAAAGTTCTAGCTAACATCAAAGCCAAGATGGCTGAAAACAAGTGCCCTCAAACACTCGCGTTGATCAATGCACAGGTGGACCCGAGCAAGACAACTGTTGATGATTTCAAGATTATCATGGATACATTCATCACTGAGTACACAACAGTGGCGAACATGAGCCCAGCAAACGCAAGTATAGCTAATGCGTACAAGGAAATGGCGTTCAAGAATATTCAATTACAAGAAGAGCTGAGAAAAAGCCAAGAATGACAAACCGGTTGGTTCTATCAACGTTGTGGTGGATTTCACAGACGATAGTACTACGTGATACACGTGTTTTTATGTTCTAGTTATATGTGTGTATATAACAACAACACATGCTTACAAAAACACATTCGTACACACACATATTGTAAAACATAAAAAAGTATGTCAACCCGACGCCGATTCTGGAACAAATGTGAACAATGTGGAGATTTCACTCGCTTTGGTATCACTAAGTTTGTCCTACAACCACCAGATGCAAACGGGAAATGGTACCGCTTTGATACAGCTGCTCCAGTTAAACACATGTGTCATACATGTCATCCGGTGATTTCAATGAAAGAAGCAGCTACCAGATTGAGTCAACAAACATCATCGTCATCATCTTCGTCATCGTTACTGGAGTATTCAGACTATTTCACTATAGTGTACATGTTTCGCACAGATTGCGGCATATCGATAGGCTTGGAACACCGAGGTGATTCAGATGCAGATCACGAAGAGGCTATGGCTGGGCTTATCGACGCGACCATGTTGTATGCAGACGACAAAAACCACGCAAGAAGAGTTGACGCTGTTGCGTCTAGAACCAGATCTTCTCGTCTCGCGTGAACCACGTGCCACATCTGGTATCAAACCACAGTTTTCTTCTGTTTATCGTCGCATAATAAAACTTGCTGTAAAAACAACACTACAAAAATATGGGTCGTATCACAGACTTTACCAACAGAGTGAACGTAGAACCAATTTATTATGCGATTTCTGGTTGGTGTGTGCTGGAATTCACTACTAAAATCTGGTCATACTGTGTCAAAGGTGGGCCCACCCCAGACTTATATGTCGGTGTATACCTATCCGCCCCACTTCTACTCTTATGCATCATGGTGTTAGCACTGCATATATGTGAGTTGGAGAAACAACTTTATGCAGAACGTGATCGCGTGGATGCCATGGCTGCAACACTTGTTATCCATGATAAACTGCTTGTTGGAGATGGTACTCGTGTCGAAGAATCTTGTCAATCCAAAAAAACGAACTGATGTGCCTGGTGGTACACCAGATAAAAAGGATGTAAAAAGCGAGTAAAGTGTAGCTTTTTTTCACAAACTCAGTCTTTTTCTTCTTCTTCTTCTTGTTTCATATACTCGATATCATATATACAGAAATGTCTTCAGCAAGTGCGTCATCGACAGAACCATAATCGACGATAAAACAACGATGTGATGACGATTCATGCCCATGTGACAATAAACAACCAAGCAAGACATTATCAGAGGAAGAAAGAAGAAAACTGAATGGGGTATTCATGCATATATTACCAGCATTCAAAGAGCATATACAATCTGTATTTGGTCTAGGGAAAATAGCAGACATCGGTGCACGTGTGATGCGAGGTACGATTGACTTATCTGATGTGCGCAATGTAGTATCTCTGTACTACAACGAATTTGGTCATTACGACCTTATTCCAGCTGTGTTAGTCGTGAATTACGAAGAAGAAGTGAACAAACAAAAGCAACTCATAGCCAAAAGACGCACGTGTGACCCAGAAGAAAAACAACGATTTACCACTGCGATGCGAACCTACATTTTGGATGACATGAAGCGTGATCTAACCACACCAAACACCATTATCTTGACCAAGCGTCTCCAACATATATCAGAAGCAGATGAGTTGTCTCCTGTTAACGACGTTCGTGAAATCGTGCTTGCATATTATGAAATTGCTCATGATGCATTGATTGCAGAAGACGGCAGTGCATGTCACGAAGAAGTGATCATGTCATGGAAGTTTCCTCGTCGCTTGTTTCGTGAATTTCGCAAACATGCACGCTATCAACTCAGAATGATACAGTGTGCGCGTGGGTTTTGATACCAACCCAACCCCAACAAGGTGGCACATCTGCTAAATAGGCCTTGATAACACCACATTTATCACTTAATTTATAAAAACACATATCATATCTTGCCCCCACATCCTCGTTATTTCTCTCTCTTGTTTGTTTAAACTTAAATGTCTTGTTATTCTTCTTCTTCTTCTTCATCATCGTCGGCATCACCTGACGTGCAATCAGACGTGTCAGAGGAGCAACAAAAACAAAAACAACTCGACAGTGTGTGTTTGTTGCCATACTACCAGCAATGAAAGCTGATCTGAAATCAACACATTGACAGAGTATTGAACGGTGGTGGAGACAAGTGTGATATCGAGAATGTGGTAGGGTCGTATTACAACGAACTCGGATCCTTTGAGAAGCTTCCTTCATTGTTGCTAGAACAATACAACACAGAAGTAAAAGAAGCGATGAAGGCTATACTACTCAGACGTATGTCTGATCCAAATGAAAAAGCACGCCTGTCTGTTGCGTTGCGTGAATACGTGTTGGATGACATGAAACGAAACCTCACATCACAGGGTAGTCTTATCTTGACCAAATATTTGTTTGAACATATGAACACAAATACACTGTCTGTGTGTGATATCTATCGTATCGTGTTAATTTATTACGATGAAGCATCCGAAAAAGTGAAAACAGAAGATCCAGACAGCAGTCACGATGAGGTGATGATGGAATGCAAGCTGCCTCGTCGATTCATTCGTGAATTCAGACACTATGCATCCCATCAATTGGATATTATGCGTACCGCCGTGAATGCACGAACACGTACACAATAGGACAAAGCATGTGGTTATCGTCAATTTCATTTTACCGACAAAAAAAACTCATTTCGTTCAACTGTGTATATGCGTGTACGTGTGCAAAAATGGACAGACAAAGAGACTGGTTCTACGACACTCCATATGAGTGCGAAAAAGCACTACGTGAACAACGACTTAAAGACTACACGTTGCTATACTTACTGCGAACAGGCTTGTTTAAGCAGATACAACAAGATATACACTGTGTGCAAAGTGTATCCCTGATACACAAGCTGGAACAGCGTATTATCAGTGGCAAGTTGAATGCGAACGAGTTAGACGTCATAATACAGATGTATCGCCACGAGTTCCATACATTTGCTAGGGTGCCCATGTACTTGTGTGAGAATTACACACAAGAAGTGGTGCAGTCGATTCATAAGTATATGAGCAAAACGAATACAATGTGGCATATGCCATGCATTTACGAAATTCGAGATTTTCAATGTCATTAAACAAAAACAATAAAAAATTTGTACATTTTTTAACTTATTTCTTGGTTCTCTTTGTTCTGCCTCTCTTAATGCTGCTACTAGAATGATGTGAGTGACTCGGAGACACAGCTAGATGGTGGTGACTATGATGTGGATGATGATCGCTATCTGTGTGATGTGCTCGATGAGATGGAGAATGTGATGTGTGTCGCGGAGAGTTGTGATGCGACGCATGGTTTGGCGAATGTGCAGACTTTGGAACGTTGAGCTGATGTGGCATCGATGTCTGTACCGACAGTGGTGCATAGACTATCTGACCAGTTGGAACCAGTCCTTGTGGTGTCTGGCCAATACCAAATGGTGCTGGATCTGTCTGACATTGCCATAAGATGCAGATCATGAATACAATAAACACAAAGACAACAAACCCAATCCATGCTCCTATTTCTGAATCTGTCATTCCATCTCTTTCTCTTTCGATAGGTGGAGGTGGGGGCGGTGGTCCTGTGTAAGGCGGAGCAGTGGTTGGACCATTGGATACAGTAATGGTGAGTGGACCTCCTTCCATATACCACGTTGTTGCAAACACAAACACAGTTGCAGTACTGGTAGAATATGTCAGATCGAGCAGCAGATTGACTTCCAGCAAGTCAGCCTCGAGTGCAGCAATAGACGCAGGAGACAGTAAGTTCTCAGCTAGCTGACACGCTGTGGTGGTGCCATTTGGAGCAGGTATCAACACGAACGACACGTAGATAGGCGGGCCTATCGCTGCATTCTGTGTCACGAGTGCTTTCTTCTTCGCATGAGCAGCTGCTTCTTTGCTTGTTTTAAACAAGTCATCTACGGATAATATCCTGCGCTTTGTTCTTAGATTGGTCGAAGCCACGCTGTTAGACGTTGATGCATTGAGTGTATTGAACCGAGCATAGTCTCGCTTTGTCAACAACTTGACTGGTCGATTGCCATACAACCCGTTAACATTTGGGTTAGTAGATGCCTGTACGTTGATAACTTGATTGATGTCGATTCCTAGTGTGTAAGCCACTGCGTATGGTGCTTGTTGTATGACATAATCTACGAGAGCAGTGATGTTCTGAGACGTCAGCCCACTGGTGTACCCAACGAGTAAGCGCGCAGCGACCTGACACCCTTGGATGATCGTGCCATTGACACCATTGATGTCATAGGAGGTGTTAGCGATCACAACTGGTGGATTGGGGTTTGTCAAATCGTTGATCAAGAAGCTGAATGTGTAGTTACCAGACAGTTGTCCGTCGGCTGGTGCATCCAACAGCTTGCGATTTGTGTTGTACGTTCTATCACTCTCTTCTATTGCTTTCATATACATGACAGCACTGTCATCTGTTAGATGAGTATCAGACACAACAGCGTGTGTCGCTGCTGGTGCAGTGTATTTAGCATTCGTCAACTTGCGTGGTTTGACAGGTTGAGCAGTCTGTAGTGTCATTTTAAACTTGGATGGATTGGTGTTAAACGACTCCGTTGTTCTCCTGTTAGTGTGATTGCGATGAACACCCATGGTTCGCATCGTAGGTTGATAACCTAATGCTATCGCATTCGCAGCTCGCGGTAACGATAAGTAATAACTGACAGACACCGCATAGCCGTTTGCTGGCAGTAGTGTTCTCAGTGTGATAACAGGAATAGCAAACGAGTCGTATCCTGTTTGATTCACAGTGGCTGGAGCTTGACTGCACGTCGTGTGGCAATACTGCACCATCTGGGACGGTACGAACATCATGTAAGGAAACACCTGTTCGATGTACAGTATCTGACCATTCTGTATCTGTCGTCCATTGATGTCGAGTGGCACTATCTGAAACAAAACACTGGGCGTCAGACTGAAGTTGGCCACTGTTCTCAGTGTAGGGTCTAAGACTCCAGCAACAAACGTGAAGATGCCGTTCCATTCTAAGTTTGTGTTGAACAAGTCCGTCGTAGTGGACACAAAGTTGGGTCCTTGTGACAATGTTTCTATCTGTGTCAAGTCAGTGATGTATGGATTAGGAAGCAAGCCAGCATACACATCGAAGTTGACATTCAGCACTGTTTGTGGGTATATGTTGATTTGGAGATTGACCGGCATTAAGTCCGGGTATCCTTGTGGTGACATGTTTGCCAGTGTACAGTTCACCCATTGATTTGTCGCGTTGGCAATAGTAGGACATGTATAGATATTGACATAAAACGAGTGAACTTGATTCAATGCAGTAGGAAATGGGAAGTTGCCACCCATTGCAGCAATGCGATCTGCTGCGTTGGCATAACTACAGTTGTTGAATGCGTTACCATCAGTGGTCAGAGGTCTGCACAGTGTCTGAGTCGTGATTTGAGTATAACACACGCTGTTCAAACATGTTAAGCGTGTCATCGATACGACTTGTTCGCCATAGCAGTTGTTCAATGCGTTGCCAATAGCAGGAGAAGTCCACACGATGTCAGAGATGTTACGCGGACCAGCAAACACACCCCCGACATACACGTTCTGTACTTCTAACATGTATACGTTGTTGAGCATGGCTTGACCACTCGGGCATGTTGATGTTAGTGATGTCAACTCTGTTTCAAACAAGATTGGTTGATACTGACTAGAACTAGACACGGATAAGATAGAACCAGTTTGACTCACATGCACGAAGAACGTGGACGTGATCTGAGCAAAGTTATTGTTGTTGTCTCTGCTGATAACTGCTATGGGCAAGTTGTAATAGGTATCCGTCGTGGTATACACTTGACTAGCACCAAATGCACTGCATTGTGCCACGATGTTGTTCATGTTGAATTGTATTAAGTGGATGATCCATTGACCCGTGGGGTCGAGTGACACAGATGTATCGATCGAGTTGTTTCCAATATTCAAATACCCCATGATCTGGTATAGTGGCAAGCCAAACGTGGTGTTTGTTTTAGGAAAATTAAACGTGTGGTTCGTTTGTATGAAGTTGTTTAGATAGTTCTGCAGTCCAACTGGGTCGGAGATGGACAAATAAGTAGGAGGAGGAACAGAGTAGTTGAAGGAGAGTAAGTCATTGCATGGACCAGGTGTAATGAATCCAGGAGCACCATATCCAGCTACGCCTCCGCCTATCGTAATAAAGTAGTTGATGGATGGATTGATCGGCAAGTTGTTTGGCAGCCACACTTGCACTTGGAAGTTAAACGAGTTGGGCAACACATTGGGGTTGACGAACGAGCCCAAGAACTGTGTCGTCACACCGGTGATGTTTCCCCCACCTGTACCAGATGTCACGCATGTTATCCCGTCCGACAACAACGAACACCCGTGAGCCACACATGCACCAGACCCTACTGGGTAAGACGTCCATGTGCCACATGCATACTGTGTGTTGACTTCTGACAGCGACACGTAACACAAGTTCAAGAACGAGTCCCAGTAACACCCTATCGCAGAGCACGGGACAACACTCAACTGCTGGGCACACTGCGTCAACGCGAACGCGAAACAAACACCTTTCGTCGCATTCCATGCACATGTAACTTGTTGGTTGCAGCTTGGTTGTGTTAATACAGTGGAACACACGACTGGAGCAGGTAAACAAGTGTTGGATGCAGTAGAGAAAGAGCAGTTGAATGTTGGGTGAAAAGATGTAGTGTTGCACCCAATCTTATCTGATTCATATGCTACACACGACGCAGGTGCACCATCTACACACGAGTAGGTCGACATACTGAAACTACACTGTGTACGCTGTGCATAACACGCAGCATAGTTCCCAGTTGCGATCGCAGTGCATACATCTGCTTGGACGAAATTAGCTATCGACAACCAATATAATATAAGTATGCTGATCAACGCATACGATGACGTCTTTGTGTTCATCGACGATCAAGCAAAAAAGAGAGGAGAAAAGAGAGATTCACAGATCAACACAGATTTTTTTTTTACTTTGTTGCGTGAAATTCAATACAATCGTGAATATGGTAGAAGTAAACATCATTCTACTTTTGATTATGTTCTCTGTGTTTTAAATTCGCGTCACAGCGCATCGTTGTCGTTCTCCATTATATCCAGATTAAAGAATGGAGGATCGTCTGCTGCTGTCATCATCCCCAGACTAGATGGTATGGGCGCTCTTGGTTGTTGTTGTTTTTCTTCTTCTTCTCCTTCCATGTCACTAACAGCAACATCTTCGTCCTGTTTCGCAAAGCATGCTGCATACAACAATCCAGATATACAAATGACAGTCATGATCACAGCCAGCACAACGAAGAACACTTCTAGAAAAAGGAAGAACTCGTCTAAGTATGACACATCATCTGGTGATGCACTTGTTGTATTCTGACCAGTATCAGACAAGGCTGACTTACGATAAGAAGGAGGATAACACATCACCAACAAAAAAAAAGTCTGATGCAAAACAAAAAAGATTGGATATACAAAGATGTATACAGTTTATTTTTTTCAAGTCATGGTAGTGATAACAACACGCCCATCTTCGATTGATCTGAAATATACAACGCGTTGCTTTTCTGTACTGGGATCTGGCACATCTGTGACAGAAGCTGGTGGTTGTTGCACAATAATCTGCACATTGTTCTCGTTGTCATACTTCTTCACTTCTTCGTATAGGGCTTTGATCAAGAAATACCCCGCAGTTGCTAACACACATGATAACAGTATAAGAGTGAATATCACAAGCAGTGCTTCTGTGGAAACACTCTCGTCACTAGACGATGTCGAGGAACCACCAGTAGACATATTGTAACAAGTCATTCGTTAATCACAGTGTATGTTTAATACAAGGAGTGTTTTGACAGTCCGACAATAGGAGATGTGTTAGGTGGTACTTCTGCTACTACTACTACTTGATGACGAAGCTGTCGACGGAATCTGAGTGTATGGTAGGGTGTACTCGAAATAAGCATTGAATATCATGTTTTTGATGATATCAGCTACTCCTGGTATAGGCATCACTTCGTCTATATACACTTCTGCATGAAACAACACGAGGACACCGATGTGCTGTTGTGTCAGTGGAATCAACACTCCGAGTGCAATGTCTGATCCTTCTATTGAATACGGACCCGCAGATGTGCTGTCGTTTCTGATCTGTGGCAGCACAGCGAGCATTCTACTCGATATAGACAAACGAATGGCAGCTGTTTGTACACAACCTACAGAGAGAACCCTTGTAATGCATTCTATGTGATAAAACGCATCTCGTACACGCTCCAACAATGCAGTATTTGCTTGCATACAAGCGAAGAAACGCGGCATGATTACTTTGTAAATTCGTCCATCATGACGAAGAACAGAGAGGACATCACGCGTGTGTTCGTTTACTGTTTCTATTGATTTGGCTATCTCGTAATAACGCATCAGTATGTCATAGTCTGACACTACTGCATCGTCATTGAGCTGAGTATCGAGCGTGTGTGCATAGTATGGAAAATTCCATATTGGTCGTTTGTTGAAATAATCTGACATTTATTTATTTGTTAGACATAAACATACACCATTCATGCATAAATCAGCTTTTTATTACAGGGTGCAGCACGTTGTCAATGGCTTCGAAATGCTCGAATCCAGATACATGTTCACCACACATCCGCTCTGACGAATACAACTCATACAACATGGTCTTGACGATATCCGCCACTGTTTGATGGCGAATCACTTCGTCTATGTATGGCTCGATATAAAACAGAGTAATAACAGCAATGGCTCGCTGTTCTGATGCAAGAGCTGGTAGTAGTGCATTATCACATTTGACAAACATGGATGTTGTTCCTTGTTGTGGTATGAGTATGTGTACATTGCCGATTTTCTTGGTCATACCCCGCAACTTACTCGACATTCTTCTGATGGAAGTTGGATCCATCACACTTCGATACTTCATTTTATCCAACTGCCATACCCATAGATCCATTATACCATATACACGCCATGCCAACTCATCTCTGGCTGTTCTTAATTCATACATTCTCGTGGTAATGATGTTCCAATCAAGCAACTTGTGTCTCGTGACAATAACAGAAGACGTCAGCAATTCGAAGTTCACTTTGTGTTCTATCTGCGTAATCAAAGAAACAGCTGTGTCTATCTGTCTGATCGTATCATAATAGAACTGGAGTACACGATACTGATATACTTGACTATAGAACATCGGTGATATCTTATGTAATGCAGCATAGCATGCGATGTGATGGTTCGCTATGACTCCGAACACCGCGCCTTCTTCTTGTATATCCTTACTCATGTTTTTGGGTGTATCTTTATATCGTGGATGTATGTGTGTGTATACAACTAAACATTTCGTTTTTTTACATGGTGTACCACTTGCAAAATCAAGTGTACAACAGCGACAACACTATGTCAGATACAACTCTCACTCGCAACACTTCATTGACATGCGGTTCGTTGTAAAACAGACATATGACATCATTTGCTTTCTCTTCCACTGGACGCGTTAATCTGAATGCATTGTCGCATTCATAGAATAGGGGCCTTTGTAATCCTTTGGATGAAATGCAAGACACATCAAGTTCGCGGATTATAATATGCAATTGATCACATGTTTTTCGCATACTGTAATATTCTGGTACCGACTGTAGTTCAGGCAAGCCTCGTATC
>Ga0302197_10003500_pt1 | contig 14189 bp, 14 predicted proteins | sample II_Bog_N2_1_FD_193526 | JGI IMG/M metagenome (GOLD analysis project Ga0302197, IMG submission 193526) | Peat permafrost microbial communities from Stordalen Mire near Abisko, Sweden - II_Bog_N2_1 | ecosystem: Environmental > Terrestrial > Soil > Wetlands > Peat | place: Sweden: Abisko...
CAGAGCCCGCCTCCGCTTCACCAGCCGGCATCAGAATGCGATAAAGTGGTCTTGCCGGTCGAGATTTTTGCAGCGAACGGCGAATAGTGTCTTAACTGTTTGTCTCAGCCAAGGGGGCAGCCCCATGTCTCCCCTATCACCCTCTCAACGAGTCGAACACCGGCTTTGTATTCTTCGAGATCGTTGAGGTATCGAATGTGAGTTGCCCAAATGGTCTTGCTGTTAAGTATGCCCAATAATCCAGTCTGATTGGTGTAGTGATAGAGCAGCCTATCAGGCTCGGCTTGCTCTTCAGTGGGTTGATGCTCTTGTCCTTCCATCTTCACCCCTTAATCTATAAAGCGGCAGCCTCGGCGAGGACCTTCTCGCGGAAACGGGGATGAAGGAACCCTGGCGTCAAAAGGTCCACCTTGATTCCCGTGCGCCCTTCGATTTCGATTTGCAGGCCAGCCAAATCCAGCAGGCTGGTTCTCGGCGCCGGGTCCACGAGCAAGTCCAGGTCGCTGCCTTCCTGATCTTCGCCGTGCAGAACCGACCCGAAGACGCGCGGGTTCGCCATGCCGGCTTCAAGCACAAGCTGGCGGATGGTGTCTCGATGCTGGGGTAGGACTTCAGACGGCCGCATGGCGCTCGCTGCTCCTGCTCGGGTTTGGTTTACCGCGATTTGAGACTGAGACCTCAGGCATTGCGAGCTTCGACCTTCATCTCGTCCAAGGCAATGCTCACTTTTTCGACGACGGACTGCCAATCGCTTGGCTTTGGTTGGCGGAAGAGCCTCATGGTTGGATACCAGGGGCTGTCTTCTCTCTCCAGCAGCCAACGCCAGTCAGGCGCGAAGGGGAGCAGAACCCAAACCGGAATGCCCAGTGCTCCGGCGAGATGCGCCGTCGAGTTATCAATCGTAATCACCAAATCCATTGCCGCGATCTGCGCCGCGAACTGGTCCATATCGGCCAACTGGTCCACATCGCGATCAATCAGGATTGGTGCGCCTGCCGCCGTAGCCTGATTCTCCAGATCATCGTGATTCCCGTATTGCAGGCTGACCCAGCGGATATCGAGACGCGCAAACAGCGGAGCGAAGAGAGAAAGATCGATCGTCCGGAAACGGCCCGTCTTCGCGCTGTTTGTATACCAGGCGAGCCCCACAAGCTTGCGGCCATCGGCATAGCGAGTGCGCAACTGGTCGCGGACTTCCAGATCGGCGAACAGAAAAGGCGAAGCTGTCGCCGCGAAATCCGAAACAGTTTTTCGGAACAATCCCGGCAGGCTGCCGCTGGGGATTTGTGAAGTGATTTCCAACTCCTCACAAACCAGGCTGGTCGACGGCTGAGGTTTCCCGCCCTTGCGACAGAAAAAAGTCGCAAGAACGGGGCACGGGGCTGTATTGGCGAATCGTGCATTGGGTTCATTGCAGACTTCACTCGCTGAAAGCGGGTCGGGCTGCTTCGGATGACTAACCGGGCCGCAGCCGGAGACAACTTCGACTTCGGGAAACGAGCGGGCGAAGAGAGGCTTGAGACGGGAGTTGCATTCCAGAATGCAGCGATTGCCGGTGCGGGCTGCGTCTGGGATAAGACCGGCAAACATGATCTCGTCACCGATGCCCTGTTCAGCCCATATCAGCAGGCTACCGGCTGGCAGCTTTTCGCCCGCCCAGAGCGGATGAGAGTAGGTTCTCTTCGGCGTGTCGTGATCGATCGACTTCCAGCGGCGCTCGTAATTTTGCCAGCCAATCGCGAAGTCGCCTTGAAGCAATTGGGCCAGCGCCTCACCGAATCCCGCCTGAGCATAATCCGGTCGCTGCGTCAGAGCAATTCCATATTGAGCCAACGCCGCATCGAGCTTCCCTTGCTCCCTGAACACGTTGCCGAGGTTGTAATGTGCCTCGGGGTAGTCAGGCCGGATGGCAAGCGCGAGGCGATAGCAGGCGATCGAGTCATCCAGCCTGTCCTGCGCCCGGCGAACGCTGCCCATGTTGTAGTGGGCCTCGGCGTAGTCCGGCTTGATGGCCAATGCTCGCTCGAAACTTTCCATGGCCTCATCCAGCTTGCCTTGGCTCTGGAGTGCATTTCCAAGGTTGTTGTGCGCTTCGGCGCTGTCTGGTTTGAGAGCCAGCGCCCGCTCAAAACACGCCACACTTTCATTGAGTCCCCCTTGAGCCAGGAGAACGTTTCCGAGGTTCACGTGAATCTCAGTCAAGTTTGGCTTGAGCGTCAATGCATGCCGATACAGCGCGACAGCCTCGTCCAATTTGCCTTGACCCTGGAGGACGGTGCCGAGGTTCACGTAGTAAGAAGTCCCCGTGCTATGGATCGCAATCGCCTTGCCGATGAGATCGGCAGCGGTCTCAAGGTCTCCTGCCTGGTAGGCGATCATGCCCAGCAGGTGCAGACAGTCGGCATGGCGTGGATTGACGGCCAGAATCTGCTTATATATCTCCTCGGCCTCAGGTAACCTTCCGTTCCGATGATGCTGAAGAGCCGTGTCCATCATGCGTTGCAGGTTCTGGCTCTTCCGCGTCAAGATGCATTCCTTCCATTCGTCGATCCGGACGAGAGCGATTTCCTCGCCCAGTATAGGACTTTGACGAGAGAACGGATGCGTATTGAGGTGTCAAGGGCGAAGCGGGCAACGCGGCGGAAGCTTTTACGGCTCCCGTTTTGGGTGGTTGCGGACGGACTTCTCGATGGCGTTCCACTTCGCGCGGGTTTCTTTGGCCAGGCGCGGGTTGGTCTTGCGCTCCAAGTGAGCTAATTCCTTCTGCATTTTTTTGAAATTGGCCAGGCGGGCTGGGTCGAGGGCGGCGGAGGTGACAGCGCAGCCGGGTTCAGCGGAGTGAGTGCAGTCGCGGAAGCGGCAGTTTTCCGCCAGCGCCTGGATGTCGTCGAAGCTGGCTTCGAGGTTCTCGGTTGGCTGCTCGGCATTCGTCCAGAGCTGAACTTCGCGCAGGCCGGGGAGGTCCATGAGGAGCCAACCGCCGGGCATGCGGAAGAGCTGGCGGGTGGTGGTGGTGTGCCGGCCGCGGCTGTCAGAGGCGCGGACGGCGCTGGTGCGCTGCCGTTCGTCCCCGAGAAGGCGGTTCAGAATGGTGGATTTGCCGACGCCCGAAGAGCCGATGAGTGCGGCCGTCTGGCCGGGGGAGAGTTGGGCGGGGATGGCGTCGATGCCATGGTCTGAAAGCGCGCTAATGGCGAGTACGGTAACGGCGGGGCTCAACTGCTGAACGCTGGCGACGATTTCGGCCAGGCCCAGGCCGAGCTGCGGGGCGAGGTCGGCCTTGTTGAGCAGGACCACTGGCCGAGCGCCGCTCTCGTTGGCCATGACCAGAAACCGTTCGATGCGGCGGGGGTTGTAGTCGCGGTCGAGGCCGCTGACGATGAACAGCACGTCGATATTGGCGGCCAGCACCTGCTCGCGGATTTCGCGTTCCGGCTGCTTGCGGGAGACGCATGTTTGGCGGGTGAGCACTCGGTCGATAACGGCGTCGTCGCTGCGAAGTATTACCCAGTCGCCCACGGCGGGCCAAAGGGCTCCAGAGTTGCGCAGCGCGCCGCTGACGCTGGCATCGACTTCGCCGGTGGCTGTCCAGACAAGGAAGCGGCCGTGGTTGGCGGAGGCTACGCGGCCGGGGGCGCCGGGGGGCGCGGTGGCGAGCTGGCTTTCAAAAAAGCTGGTCCAGCCGAGATCTTGAAGGAACATGGAGATCATCCTCTCTTTACAGATGCAAAGAGACACACCCCTGCCGGACCCTGGCGACGGGGCAATGTGTGAGAGGACGAATTAGACAAGGACGTTCAGTGGCACTCCGTGTAGGGACACTGTATCAAATTGAGAGGATTGATGGAATGGTTTGAATCGAGGGGCGGCGTGCAGCCATCTCCCTTTTAACATGGAGCGATTGCGCCGCCGCGACGGGGTGTGCCGACTTGCGGCGCGGCTCCCACTCAGAAATCACCTTAAGCAAGGAGAGATTCGATGAAGATTGTCTATGCGATTGCACGTTACCTGCTCGGGCTGGCGTTTCTGGTTTTCGGTTCCAACATGTTTCTCCAGTTCATTCCCATGGGACAGATGCCGCCAGGGCTGGCCGGACAGTTTACGACCGTACTGTTTGCCGCGCACTACTTTTACGTTGTGGGCGGCATCATGGTTGTTTCCGCCATCCTGTTCCTGGTGAACCGGTTTGTGGGGCTGGGGCTGACACTTCTGGGCCCTGTGCTGTTCAACATCCTCGTATTTCACATCCTGATGAACCCGAGCGGTATTTGGACGGGTGCATTTGCGACGCTTCTTTGGTTCCTGGTTGCCGGGCAGCATCGGACGGTGTTTGAGAGGCTGTTTGCGGCGCGGCTTGAGGAATGAACACTGCCCCGCAAAGGCCTCGGTCTGCTGGAAACAGTCTCGGGTCGCTACAATTAAGACACGATGATTCAGTATCTCTATCTCGGTAGAGTGGGCTACGACGAGGGCTTGCGCCTGCAGTCGGAAATTGCCGGCTTGGTGGCCGAGGGACGCATCGCAAACATGCTGCTGCTGCTGGAGCATCCGCCGGTTCTGACGATGGGCCGGAATGCGAACCGTGCCAATGTGCTGGCCAGCGATGAGATACTTGCTCGCCGCGGAGTGACGCTGCACGAGATCAACCGCGGTGGGGACGTGACCTATCACGGCCCAGGGCAACTGGTGGGATACCCGATCTTCGACCTGCGCTCCCTAAGAAATCCGAATGGCGGAAGGATGGGGCCGGTGGACTTCGTCCGTGGGATGGAAGAGGCGCTGATCCGGGTTTGCGGCGGGTTTGGCGTAAGAGCTGGTCGCATGGCGGGGCTGACGGGCGTGTGGTGTGGAGGAGCAGGGAATAGGGAACAGGGAACAGGGAATAGCGAGCAGGGACTAGGGACTAAGGGACTAGGGACTAACGCAGTGTCTGGTGGGCCGGAGCGGAAGATTGGAGCCATCGGAATTCATGTGGCCAAGGGCATCACTTCGCATGGGTTCGCTCTCAACGTGACGACGGACTTGCGCGACTTCGAGCTGATTGTTCCATGCGGAATTCCGGACCATGCGGTCACGAGCCTGGAGCGGGAGATGGCCTTGACGCACGAGGCTTCAGGGGCGGAGGAATTGCCGGCTCTGGAGACAGTGGCAAACCAGGCGGCTCGGCAGTTTGGGGTGGTTTTCGACGAACAGGCGCTGGCGGTGGAGAGCCTCGATGCTCTGCGGGCGGCCGCAGCAGAGGCGCCGCGGAAATTTCCGGCCGAAGATAGGCCAATGCAGGCGCCGCCGGAAGTGGAGCGGCTTCGTGGTGTCGGTGAGGCGCCGAATAGGGCCTGATTCATGGCGTGCGATTTATAATCCGGCAGGAGCCGGGCGCGTTTGTTTCGTCCCAGATTGCGGAGAGAGGGATTCATGCCAACCGACATAGTGATGCCGCAGATGGGCGAGTCGATCTTTGAGGGCACCATTACCAAATGGCTGAAGAAGGCCGGCGATACGGTCGAGAAGGACGAGCCGCTTTTTGAAATCTCTACCGACAAGGTGGATGCGGAGATCCCGTCTCCGGTGGCCGGCGTGCTGAGCGAGATCAAGGTGGAAGAGGGTGCGACGGTCGAGATCAATACCGTTGTTGCGGTGGTTACAGAGCAGGGAACAGGAAACGGGGAACAGGGAACAATCTCCACGACTCCGGCGGCAAAGGTCCAGGCTCCAAGCGGGCCGGTCTCTGGCGGAACCGAGGTGGTGATGCCGCAGATGGGTGAATCCATCTTTGAGGGCACCATCACCAAATGGCTCAAGAAGGCCGGTGATACGGTCGAAAAGGACGAGCCGCTTTTTGAAATCTCCACCGACAAGGTGGATGCGGAGATTCCTTCTCCGGTGGCGGGGGTTCTGACCGAGATCAGGTTTGCTGTGGGCGCGACGGTCGAGATCAATACGGTAGTCGCGGTGATTGGTGGTTCGTCGGCTCCGGTCGTAACGCCAATTTTGGGTGCAAGCAAAGAGTCTCCGGTGGTCACGACTTTGGCTCCCAAACTGCCGCCTGCTGAGGAGGCTGCTTCCGAAGCGGCCGTGACCAATGGCGCGCAAGTACGGTCCTCGCCCCTTGTAAGGCGCATCGCCAGGGAAAACAATCTGGACCTGGGCCGGGTTGCGACCACAGTTGCCGGGTCGGGCGCGGGCGGGCGAATTACCAAGGAAGATGTGCTCAAGTATCTCAGCGAGCACGGTGCGGGGAGCAATGCCGTTGCTTCGACAGCCGCAGCGCCGGCTCTCGCCAATGCCGGCGCGCAATCGACTGCACCTGTGGCTTCGACGTTGCCGGGGACGGTGGCGCCGCTTACGAGGATGCGAGCGATCATTGCCGACCGGATGGTGGAGAGTGTAGCCATCAGCCCGCACGTTTACTCCGTTTACAAGGTGGATATGACGCGGATTGTGCGGCTGCGGGAGCGGGAGAGAACCCGCTTCGAGCAGAAGCATGGAGTGAAGCTTTCGTTCATGCCTTTCATTGGCGCTGCCGCGGTCGAGGCTCTGCGGCGGTATCCCGTTGTGAATTCGTCGCTGAAAGACGGCTCGATCCACTACCACGCGAGCATCCACCTCGGCATCGCCGTAGCTCTGGAATGGGGCCTGATTGTGCCGGTCGTTCGGCAAGCCGAGACGCTCAGCTTTGTGGAGCTGGCGCGGGCCATGGCCGACCTGGCGGAGCGCGCGCGGAGCAAGAAGCTGAAGCCGGACGAGGCGTCCGGGTCGACGTTTACGCTGACGAATTCGGGTGTGTTTGGCGGCGAGTTTGGGACGCCGATCATCAATCAGCCGGAGTCGGCGATTTTGGCGATTGGCGGGTTGAAGAAGGAAGCGGTCGTTATCACGGACGCCGAGGGTAGCGATGCGATCGCCATCCGCGCCATGCAGAGCTACTGCCTCGGCTTCGACCATCGAACGATCGACGGCGCCGATGGCGGCAAGTTCATGAGCCTGTTCAAGCGAGTGCTGGAGAACTGGGACCGGGAGATTGGGTGAGGGAGCATAGGGGGGCGGCTCTTCTCAATCCGGCTTGAGCGAGGCGCCAGGCCAACGATCAAGCGTTGTCGGTTAAGTCAGTGAAATGCGGCGGCTGTTGAAGCCCGTCCCAAACTCCTCAGGAAGCGTACGCGCATGGGCTCTGCTGCCCGGACTAAACCCAGGACCGGCCACTCTCTCTCAAATCTGATTGCTGGTTTCTTCTGACCCGCCCATCGCTTGCTCAGAACCGCAAGACCGCGCCGGCGCTGATGCGGAGGTTGTTCTGGTGGTTGTTGGTGTCGTTGTGGACGGTGGTTAGCAGGTAATCTACTTCAGCCAGGCGCACGGAGAAGCGGCGGTTGACGCGTAGATCGAGGCCGCCGCCCATGTTGGCGGCAAAGGCTGCTCCGGCGTTGATTGCTGCTGGCGTCCCTTGCCCGACAAGCGTGCCGGAGGCATGCGCGAGTCCGGCCAACACCTGCGCGAACGGCTGCAGCGGCGAGTGGCCAATGCGCGGCACATAGCGCGTTCCAGCGGTGAGTGTAGCCAGCCTGAGACCGAGGCCGCTGCTGCCGATGCCTGATGCTTGATCGACAGTAAGATCGCCGACGGCGGCGAAACCGCCTTGCTTGACAGGCCATGCGAAGGTGGCGCTGCCGCCGTTGAGGTTGAAGCAGGTGCAACTGGCCGGCGGCGCGTTGCTGCGGATGTAGCTGTAGTCAAGTGCGAGTTCCGCGCGCAGCGGTTGTTCGTGTGGCGGCGAGGCAGGCGCGCCCTGGGCCGCAGCCGACTGCGTGGAGACCGCGGCGATGGCCAACAACAGAGAGAGTGTGGCGGTTATGCCGCTAGCGGCATAATCGTCAGCATGCCGATTTCCTGATCATGCCGACTCAATACTCCAAGCCAGCGCTGGTGGCGACCGAGACGCATTTGGAATCGGCATAATCAGAGGCTCTCCAGGAAGCCCAAGAGTTTGTCATTGGGGCGGAATCGTCCTGGCCGGGCATCGAGCGGCTTTGTGCGCGATAGGGCTTGTTCTTTCAGTCGCATGTCGGCGTGGAGATACATTTGCGTGGTCTCGACCGATTCGTGACCCAACCAGAGAGCAATCACGGAGCGGTCGACGCCATGCTGGAGAAGGTCCATGGCAGCGGCGTGTCGCAGCACATGGGGGCTGACATTCTTTCTTTTGAGCGATGCGCAGGCTCGTGCAGCGGATGCCGCATATTTTCTGAGAAGGCGCTCGATTGCGTCGCGACTGAGCTTCCCACCTCGGATACTGAGAAACAACGGATCCTCAGGATGACCGTGGCGTTGGCGCAGCCAGGCGTCCAGCATTTTTGCTGTTTCTGCACGCAGAGGTGTGCACCGCTCTTTTCTGCCTTTTCCCAGGCAGTGCACATGAGCGCCGGTTCCCAGGAAGATATCCTCACAACGCAAACCGACCAACTCGGAGACTCGGAGTCCGGTCTGCACTGCGAGTAAAAGCATGGTCCGATCACGGCGCCCGATCCAAGTGGAGGTATCTGTAGCGTCCAGCAAAGCATCGATCTCTTCGCGATGGAGAAATTCGATGGGCCGGCGTTGGTGGCGTTTGGCGGGTATTGCCAGGATGCGCTGGCAGAGCAAGGCTTGGGTGGGTTCTTCCAAAGCGACGTAGCGAAAGAAGGAGTGGATCGCGGCCAAGCGGATATTGCGAGTCCGAGCACTGTTCTTGCGGCCGGTTTCCAGGCTGTCGAGAAAATCTCCAATAAAGGGAACCGTCAAATCATCGAGGGTGAGAGTGGATGGAGCCTTACCCAGCCGTTGGTTAGCAAACCGCAGAAGGAGACGGAAGGAATCACGGTAAGACGCGATGGTGTGGGGACTGGCTCGCCGTTGCCGAAAAAGCCTGTCTGTAAAGAAGGATTGCAAAAGGAAAGGAAATCCGGCTGAGATCACGAGCGTGCCGCCTTTCCCCCACCTGTGACACGATCCGTGGCCAACTGTAGCAACTCCGGCACTGCTTCCAGATACCAGTACGTTTCGTTGATGTGCACATGGCCGAGATAGGTGGCCAGCTTGGGCAGTTCTCGCTCCACATCGAGTCCGGCGCGATACCAATGGATCAAGGTGCATGCGGCAAATCGGTGGCGCATATCATGGAGCCGCGGACCACGGCCATGGCCTTTCGCCCGGGAGCGCAGGCCGAGTTGCTGCGACAGCTTGGCGAAGGTGTAGCGCGCCATGCAATCGGTAATCCGGGTGCCACGTTCGGAGACGAAAAAAGCGGCGGTTGTCATCGGCAGGATGCGGTCTCTTCTTCGGGCATACTGTTCGAGCTCTGCTACGGTCGATGGATGGATGGGCACATGGCGCGACTTGCCAAACTTCGTCCGACGGATGGTGAGAATGCCATGCAAGAGGTCCACATCTCCCCGGTCCAGGTTCACGGCCTCGTTCACACGCATGCCACTGACAGCGAGAAGGCCGAAAAGAGTAGTGAAGGTGTGGGCGCGGAGTCCCTTTGGGGAGTCCAGCTGTGTTGCCTGGAGCAGGATCTTCTTGATCTCTTCGGCGCTGTAGATGTGGGGCTTTTTTCGTTGGTATCGGTGCGGAAGAAGGCCCGCGGGTGGGATTTCCGTGCGAGGATCGACGGTCTTGTACCACGCAGCGAAGCGTCGCACCATGCCCAGCCGCCAGGCCCAGGTGGAAGGCTGAGCGTGAGCCGGCCGAGTCGCCCATCGAAGCGCCAATTTCGTGGTGATGTGGGAGGTGCTTTCGGCCCCGAGAAAAGTTACGAAATTCCGTAAACATCCCGCCACTTCGCGAAGTTCAAAGCCAAGGGTCCGCCGAATCGCCAAATACTCGTTCAATGCAGTGTCGAGCCTGCTCATTGCGCACCTCCGAGGTTGGGCCACGGTTGGGCCAGCGAACGCAATCCCTCGAAGTCGAGCTTGGCGTAGATTTCTGTTGTGCTGGGGCTCCGATGGCGAAGAATCTCTCCGATCTCACTCATGCTTGCGCCTGAGCGGATCATCGAGGTGGCGAGGCTGTGTCTGAGCAGGTGGGCGCCCTTGAATCCCGGGTGCAAGCCTGCCCGATCGAGTGCGCGTCTCACGATCGTGGAGACTGTCGAGGGTCCAGAAAAACCCCGTTGCGGTGCTTTCCTGCAGACGAATACGCGACGCGTTTTCGAGGAAGGCCGATCGTGACGCAGATAGACTGCGAGCGCTTGGCCGACATCCACGGGCAAGGGCATCCGGTCATACAACAGGCCCTTGCCGCGAACAAGAATCTCCCCGGAACGCCAATCAATATCTTCGAGTTGCATGGCAACAATCTCCCCGGCGCGAAGGCCGAGACGGGCGAGGAGAAGAAGAAGTGCATAGTCGCGACGGCCCGTAGCCGTGTGCCGATCACAACTGCCAAGCACGCGGATAACTTCTTCGGCGGTGATGTATCTCGGAAGAGTTGACAGACGCCAATCAGCAACCGTGGGAATGGAAGGCGCCAGGTCCACTTGCAGTTCCCCACGCTGAAAAAGAAAGCGGAAGAAGGAGCGGAAAACGGTCGTCATCAGCTGGGCCCTTCGGCAGCTCATGGTCCGGGCATGCCGCAAGATAAAGCCGGAAATATCGCGCGGCCGCACTACTTTTAAAAGGAAAGGGCCTTCCCCGAAACGGTCGCTGAGAAACTTCCGTGCAAATGGCAGATAGTTGATGATGGTTGCGGTGGTTAATCCACGTTCGGATCGTAAGTGTTTTTCGTACCGATCGAGAATGGCGGCCAAAGGCGATACATCACACGTCGGTGTCACACGCTGGACAACGTGGTGCTCGCGAAGATGATCCAGCAACTGCCTGAGTGTGGTGCGATCGCCTCTACGGAGCAGGCCGTTCCGCCGACTATCAGTAATGAACGTTTCGATTCGTCTCTCATCGAGATCCTTGACCGCGAGCCCTCTTCGTCTCAACCACTCCCCTAAATCGATGAGCAACCCCAGCTTCGACTGTATCGTCGTAGCTGCATAACCGCTTTCCATTAATGAATCTGCAAATGGCAGGACCTGAACAAGCAGCGGATTGCGTTGTCCACGCTGGTCTGCCCCAAGACGTTCGAGAAACTTCTCCAGCATCTGTCTTCTCTCTTTCTGGCCCCTTGGCCAGCTTCAAGAAGATCACCCTTATTATGCCGACTTCAACTGCCGCACGACGAATCAAAGCCCGCTAAAGTCGCGGAGAAACACAAGGCTAATCGACAACTGTCGGCATGATCAGGAAATCGGCATGCTGTCTCTTATGCCGCTAGCGGCATAAGAGACACATGTACGCCATCAGGGACGGTGGGGCATTGCTTCGTCGGTTCTCGGAGGACAACGCCACCGGGGACGGGTTGCTCTACGACTTCTTCCTGCCCCAGGCGTCTGCCTCGAAACCTTCTTCGGTCTGAATCTCCTTGATGGGGAGACGTTTGATCTTTCCTTCCCTCATGCTTCCTCCCAGTTGCAGACGTGCCCTAAACACTATCGAGATGGAGCCGCTCGCCAGCCACATCGCAGGACTTGGCATCGACGCTCTACTCGCAGAAGGCTCTCCCGAAGCGGTTGATCTCATCGCAAACTGCCCTCCCTTGCGGAGATATCTTTCGTTTGCCTCTAAGTTCTGTAGTTGGCACAACCCCGCGGTTTACCCCATCTATGACGCCAATGCCAGAGCATGTTTGTGGGGGTACAAAAAACAAGATCAGTTCGCAAAGTTCCAACAGCAGGACCTCTGGTACTATGAAAAATTCCGCGCAGCAGTGGTCGCGTTCAGAAAGCACTACGGGCTCGATAGTCTCACCTTCAAGCAGTTGGACAAGTTTCTGTGGCTTTCAGGCGACCGGATTCGGCGCACAAACGGCCCAAAATTGAACGCGCCGCCAGAGGTGGCATAACTATCACTCGAATGGTGCGTTGGAGGACAACGGGCGGAGTGAGGCGCTCTCAAGCACCCTATCCCAGCCTGCCAGATCGGCGAGGCCGCCTGCCCCCTCTCAGCGCGGTGGCGCCCTATCGTGACCCACAGGTCAGGCTCGATCGTCCGGAGCACCTAGCTCAATTCAGGCGTTTTCGAGTAGCTCATCTTGATATCCAGCGGAAGCATCGCTGCGATCTTGTCGACGATCGGCAGATTTCCTATGCCCCACTGGGTGCTTAGGGCGCATGTCTTGCCTTCAATGCGCAGAAGTTGGTCGTCCTCCAGGAAGTATCGGCCAGGGTTGAAGACGTAGCCGTCAGAAGTTTTCTTGGCTTCGGCAGCAGCAAGGAAGGCTTCGCCGGAGAGTGTGCCATCCACTACGATCAGGCGCCGGTGCGGCAGGATCGACTCCAACTGGATAAGGGTGACGCCGGCGGTAACTGCGATGGCGACGGCTTGTCTGATTAGATGACGCTTCCCAAGATTCGGGTAGGTCTTCCCATTGACGGTGAGGTCGTAGTGGGTGAAGTCCGCCGAGGACTTGGTCGTGAGCCGGTTTTCTTCCTGCTTCTCCTTGAGGCGAACGGTATATTGCTCCGCTTCGGGCAGGGGGATAATCTGGTCTACCTCGACAAGTGTGCGCTGTTGCAGATTGTAGGGCCTCATGCGAACACAGCGGATGTCGAGGCCGCTGTCGTTTAGCCAGAGAACAGCGGTAGTAAGCTCTTTTGAGAAGTCGGGGGAAACGAGGATTATCCGAACTGACTTGCCGAAGTCGTCGGACGGTTCGGGCCAGCCCAGGAAATCGAGGATTGCTGCTTCTGCTTCGTCGGTTGCCGCCGGATCGCCCTGAAGCTTTGCATGGGCCGCAACAGCCTGCTGGAAGGACATGGTCGAGATCATGGCGGCGTAGCGTAGCGCTTGCAGGTCCATGTGACCGCCGTCCTCGCTGCGCTTGAGTTCGATGACGACGAGGTTCCCCGCTCGATCGACCGCGAGAAGATCAATACGGCGTCGGCTGTCCTCCCACTGGGAGAACTCTTCAGCGATGACGAAGAGGTCATTGCCGATAACTGAAATAGAGCCTTTCAGGAGACGCTGGAGATCGTCGCGCTCTCTGAACGATTGCCCTTGCATGGTGGCCTGCGGGATCGGGGTGAAGGATTCGTGCGTGAGTTCGTAGAGTGGCATGGACGGCAACAGTGTAGGCTAGATGACCCCACGAGGGCGAGGGGGTAGAAAGAATTTAGCCTACTTGACAACTACTCAAGGCAGCTCGATGCACTTCGCGGACGCGGAGGCAGAAATCGGTAGATCATCCATCTCCTTTGAATATGCCCTCAAAGGGCATTCTTTTGCCAAAAATGGCCCTCTACAAGGCTCCTGGGGGCGTCGGCGCATGTCGGCTGGACCTCCAGTACCTTGGGAACGGGATGTCAACGGTCGCCTGCATGTCATCGCCAGGGCCTAGCCAATTGCGGTACCCCCGCGGAGAACTCTACGAAATCTCTAGGCTTGCGTGATCGGGCCGATTGGCCGACACTAGTCCGTAGCCTCCGAATTGTCAGGATTGAGAGCCTGGCCGGCTGGCAACTGCTCCTACATGGCAGACCGTTCGTGGCAATGAGCTATGCTGCCGAACTCCATTCTGGGAGAAGCTGAATGTTCAATCCCGATCCATCATGACTTCGCCGAATGGGCATTTCGCCGACCGATACGCGCACACGCTTGCTGATCGCCCTCCTGCCGATTGGGAGACGGTTGCCGCTCATCTCGACAAAGTTGCAAGCTCAAGTTCCAACTTCGCGGAGGCGTTTGGAGCACAAACGTGGGGAGAGGTTCTCGGTCGCTGCCATGATCTTGGTAAGCTATCAGATGATTTTCAGCATTACCTGCGCAGGTCGGGGGCGGCGTCCGTTGACGCGGGATCAGAAAGCGAGGATGCCACCAAGCAACGAGTTGACCACTCTACCTTTGGCGCTCGCTTTGTTGTAGAAGCCCTGGAGAAAGTTCCTGGTCAACTTCTGGCGTTCTGCATCGCTGGTCATCATACTGGCCTGCCGGACGAGGCGTCCTCCGACGAGGCAACGCAGCGCTGCACGCTTCGGTACAAGCTCGATGCGGCGAGGTACACCATTCCGACGGTCGCTGCACCTGACGTAGCCCTGCCGGCGCTGACCTTACCCCTCAAGCCAGCGGCGGCGGGAAGAGTCGAAGCTCCCTTTCAGCTTGCTTTCTTCA
>Ga0302197_10003509_pt1 | contig 14168 bp, 7 predicted proteins | sample II_Bog_N2_1_FD_193526 | JGI IMG/M metagenome (GOLD analysis project Ga0302197, IMG submission 193526) | Peat permafrost microbial communities from Stordalen Mire near Abisko, Sweden - II_Bog_N2_1 | ecosystem: Environmental > Terrestrial > Soil > Wetlands > Peat | place: Sweden: Abisko, Stordalen...
TGGCAAGAACTCAGCTGCGATTGGGGCGCTGGAGTTGTGGCGCAGCGGTGCGCGGGTGACGCTGGTTTATCGCGGACCCGGTATTCAGCCACACGTGAAGTACTGGATCAAACCGGATATTGAAAACCGCATCAAGAATGGCGAGATCAAGGCGTACTTCGAATCGAACTTGGTGGAGATTCTTGAGGACGCGGTTGTGGTGGAGACTCCCGAGGGCCGGCTCGTGCTGAAAAATGATTTTGTCTTCGCCATGACCGGCTACCATCCTGACTTCGATTTTCTTGAAGCGCTCGGGGTTCGCTTTGAGGGCGCGGACCGGTTGCCGGTCTGCGATCCGGTGACGCTGGAGAGCAACGTTGCGGGCATTTATCTTGCCGGGGTGATTGTGGCGGGTTCGCGAACCAATGAGATTTTCATTGAAAACGGGCGCTTTCACGGGCGGCAAATTGCGGCGGCACTGGCATCCAACTTGAAAGCCCCAGGTGAATGACAAAGACTGCCGAGCGGACTGGCGAGCGGCGAATCCGTTAGACTCAGTGTGTGTATTGATCGGAGGTTGAAGCCTTGGTTTTACGCTGGTGGCCGCGATCGATTCGATGGCAGATGCTGGCAGGGCTGCTGCTGCTTGAGGCGCTCTCGCTTGCGCTGTTTGCTGCGCTGCTGATTCACCAGCAGACGCGCGACGTGTTTGAGCGTGCTCAGCAGAGACTTGCCCACCAGGCCACCTCCGTAGCGCTGCAGGCCAAGGAAGCCTTGCTTCAGGATCGTCCCAGCTGGGTGGGATTATCGGTCAAAATGATGGGCGAGGCTCCAAGCGTGGCCTTTGCCAAAGTGACCGATCCGGCCGGGAATATGATTTTCGTAAGTACCGGAGCGCCGGAGCAGTATGTGCTTGATCCGGAGGAGCGGGCGCAGATTCCGCTGATGACCCAGGATCAGCCCAGAGTCTTCAACCTCGGCACGGATCGCTGGGAGGGCGTCAAGCCCATCTATACCGGCTCTGACTTGCGCGGATTTGCCTGGGTAGAGACCGATCGCAACTGGGACCACGAACAGCTCACTTCCATTTTGAGAGGCACTGTGATTTTCGGTGCGGTGTGGATCGTGGCTTCGTCTCTGCTTGTCTTGCTTATGGCTCGCTCCATCTCCGGACCGCTGGCCACGTTGCATCGCGGGACGCGCGCGCTCATGAACTCACCCGAGCACGGAGGCAACTTTCCCCTGCCCGTGGCAGTCCACAACGAAATTGGGGACCTGATTGAGGCGTTCAATCGCATGGTCGCTTCCATTGCGGAGCAGCGGGCAGGATTGAACGATACGCTTTCGCTGCTGGACTCGATGCTGGCGAATGCGCCGATCGGGCTGGCCTTTTTTGATCGCCGCTGCAGAATCGTGCGTGTGAACCAGGTTTTTGCCGATATGACGGGCGTGCCCCTGAGCCGTCACCTGGGCAGAACGCTGCCGGAATTGCTGCCGCCACCCGTGGCCCGCGAGTTGGAAGACACGGTGCTGCGCGTCTTCTCGCAGGAAGGGCCGGTGCGCGACCTGGAATTGACGGGACAGGGTGGAAAGCCCGGCCGTCCGTGGACCTGGCTTGCGAGTGCGTACCCCGTGCGTACCAATCCTCCGCAGGTGCGCTGGGTTGGCGTGATTGTGCTGGATGCCAGCGACCGCAAACGCAGCGAAGACGCCTTGCGCAAGACAGAGAAGCTGGCCGCTACGGGCCGGCTGGCCGCTTCCATCGCCCACGAGATCAACAATCCGCTGGAAGCGATCACCAACCTGCTGTTTCTGCTGCACAACTTTTGTGAATTGAAAGATCCGGCGCTGAACTACGTGGTGATGGCCCAGCACGAGGCCCGCCGCATCTCGGAAATTACGCAACAGACGCTGCGTTTCTACCGGCAGTCCACTTTGCCGGCGCGCGCCAATATGAGTGAGTTGCTGGATTCCGTCCTGAGCCTCTACCAGGGCCGTCTGAATACGCTCAATATCAAGGTGGAGCGCCAGTACGATTTGGCGATGGACTTATTCTGCTTTGCCGGCGAGATCCGGCAGGTTTTCGCCAACCTGGTAGGCAACGCGATTGACGCCACATCCGCCGGCGGCCGTTTGGTCATTCGCGCCCGCCGCTCCCGCAATTGGATCGATCCCCGGCAGAAGGGGGTTCGGTTTGCCGTGGCCGATTCGGGTTCGGGCATGGAGCCGGAGGTCGTCGCGCGCGTCTTCGAGGCATTTTTTACCACCAAGGAAGTGACGGGAACCGGCTTGGGGCTCTGGGTAAGCCACGAAATCATCGTGAAGCACAAAGGGCTGGTGCGGGTGCGCTCGCGTACCGCCTCGATGCGTTCCGAGGGGCAGGCAAAACCCTCTGGAACGGTGTTCATGCTTTTCTTCCCGGATGATCCCAAGCTGACAGTTGAGCCGGCGGTTCCGGTCGCTTTGGCGGTCTGAGACAACAGAAACTTTTTTTTTGAAAAAAGTGCTTGCATGCTCACGTTCTTTATGTGCTACAGTCAGTAACACTATGGACGGTAACATTCATTCTTCACATGATCCATCGGAACTGGGCGAACTGGAGCGGGGCATTCTCTCCATCGTCTGGAGTCAGGGACACATTACGGCGGAACAGGTTCGGGAGCGCCTGGGCCGTCCGTTGAAGGACTCAACCATTCGCACTGTTCTGAGGCGGCTCGAAGAGAAGGGCTACCTGGCGCACTCAGTGGAAAACCGAACCTTTGTGTACCGGCCCGCGGAGACGCGCCAGCGGGTGGCTGGCCGGGCGGTAAGGCGGATTGTTGACTGGTTTTGCGAGGGGTCAGTGGAGGCGCTGCTGGTGGGGATGGTGGACTCGAAGGCCTTGGATCCGGCCGGATTACAGCGCCTGGCGGAGCGGATTGCCGCGATGCAGAAAAGCGCCGGGTCTCAAGGGGATGATGCAGGTCGAAGCAAGGAGACGAAACGATGATTTCATTGCTTGTGGAAGCTTCAATCCGGTCACTCGGCGTGGCGTTGCTGGTGGGGATCGGATTGCGCCTCTTCCGAGTGCGCAACGTGCTGGCACAGAAGGCTGCATGGAGCCTGGTTCTGGCTGCGGCCCTGCTGATGCCCATCGCCCAGTCTTTGCCTACGCGCTGGCCTGGTGTGCCTGTTTCCATGACCGTACATATGCCGGCTTCGGTTTGGCCGCAGGGAAAGGCGCTCTTGCCTGCCTCGCAGGCGGCGCAGTCTTCGAGGGCTGCCGCCCAGCAATTCCAGATCGAGCCACCGGTTGCTGGTGGAAATCGCTTTCCGGCGCCGCTGACTTCTCACACGGATTTCAATCCGGCGGCGAGGTTGACGGCTGAATCGCAGAACGCATCCAGCCTCGCTGTTCTGGGGAACGCATTGCGGCGTGTCAGGCAGATTGCGCTGGTCTGGATCCTGTATTGCGTGGTCTTCGGTCTGCTTCTGCTGCGCATGTGCTACGGCATCATTTTGGCGGCCAGGATTTGGCACGCCGCGGAGCCGGTCGCGCTGGGGCCGGAGCTGGGGTTCAATCCCGGGTTTGCGGTACGTTCCAGTTTCGCTGTGTCCTCGCCCGTCACCGTAGGCTCTGGTGTGATTTTGCCGCCGGACTTTGAGCAGTGGGATGTGGAGAAACTGCGCATTGTTCTGGCTCACGAGAGATCCCACATCCGGAATGCGGATTTCTATCTGCAATTGCTGGTGGGGTTGTATGGTGCGCTGTTCTGGTTCAGTCCGCTTGGCTGGTGGCTGAAACGCAAGCTCTCCGAATTGAGCGAGGCGATCAGCGATCTCGCTGGTCTGGAAGAAGCCGCCAGCCGCATCTCCTACGCGCAACTTCTCGTCGAATTCGCGGCCCTGCCGCGCCCAACCCTCATAGGAGTCGCCATGGCACGCACCAGCAATCTCTCCGTTCGTATCGATCGTCTTTTGGACGACTCAATTTTCCGCCAGGCATTCGCGGGCAGGCGCCGCTTGCTGGTCGCCGTGCTCCTGGTTCCGGTGGCCTTGTTTGCAGCTACGGCAGTTCTTCGCGTGGAAGCAGCGGAGTCTCCGCAACAGACTCTGGCGATTGGCGGGTCGCAATCCCAGGCTCCTGCTCCCGCACCTGCTCCAACGGTCCCTCAGGAACCACTCACGGGCGTGTCCAACCCCGACGCGGCCCCTGCCGCCGCGCCGGCAACAGCACCTCTATCTCCCGCGGTACCCGATTTGGCGCCCCCGGCACCGGACTTAGCGCCCCCCGCACCTCCTGCGCCCTATCCCCACGCTTACGGTGAGATTCATGACAGCGCGGACGATAAAGCTTATGGTCAGTCTTCATCCACCAGTGGATCGGGAGACAATGTTCTCACCAGCGGGCAGACCGATGCGAATGGGAAACATCTACCCTGGACCTCGATTGGTCACTATTCGTACTCCTCCAACGGCGATTCATGGGCGGTGGTGACCGGTCCCAATCAGCTCCGCTTCTCCGGCGATTGGATCCATGGAACGAGAGAGTCGATTGACAAGGCTCGCAAACTGGCCGGCGGCGAGTTTCTCTGGTTTACGCGCGGGGGCAAGTCCTATCTGATCGAGGATGCCGCGGTTGTGGCGCAAATTAAAGCGATGTACAAGCCGATGGATGAGCTTGGCCGCCAGCAGGAAGAACTTGGCCGCCAGCAGGAGAAGCTGGGCCAGGAACAGGCGGCTTTGGCCGGGAAATGGTCGGAGGTCCGCGTGCCCACGCCTGACATGTCTCGTGAAATTGCCCAGGCAGAAGCCGCGATGGCCAAGCTCAAGACGGAGCAATTTACGAAAGTGAGCCCGGAGGAGCTGGCCGAGGTACAGGGCAAACTGGCTGAGCTTCAGGGCAGGCTGGCTGAGATCCAAGGGCATAAGGGGGATTTTGCAGGCACCTATGGCGAGAAGCAAGGGCACCTTGGCGACCTGCAGGGCAAGCTTGGGGAACAGCAGGGGCGATTGGGCGAACAGGAAGGCAAACTGGCAGAGGAAGCGGACCGCAAAGTGAAATCGATCATCGATCACAGCCTGAGCGATGGCAAGGCACGGCCCGTTCAGTAGGGTCGCATTGCTCGAAAACGGGGACGCGAGGGGATGGAGCTAAAGCTCCATCCCCCATTTAATAAAGGGATGTCTATCGCACGACTAAAGCCGTGCCCCTTCACACATCTACGTCAATATTGAGCTTTCGGAAGCATCTAAGAATTGTGCGGTAATCAATTCGAATCCCGAACAAGCTGCTTGAGAAGACTGGATGGATCGAAACCGTCGCTGCTGAGACGGAATGTCGGGCTCTTTGTTGACGAGGGCATGCAGCGGCTGCGTGACTGCAGCCGAGTGGCATAGGAACGCGTCACATGCATTCTGTCCATGACCACGTAGCGTGTGCGCAGGCCATCGATCGTCTGCGGCAGGATGGCGGGAATGCTTTTGCGGTCCACATAGATCACCAGCGCAGGCTCTTTCGGGTTGTCCAGGCTTTGGCCTACTCCCACACCGAAGAAGCCCGAATTCTGCTTCATCAGCCGCTGCGCAATTTGCTGCTTGAGGCTCAAAGCCTGGTTGAGCGCCGCGCCTGGCAGGGTTGGAACAGTGCTATCGATCGGGGTAAGTGGCGCCGAGCCAACTGCAACTGCCCTTGCGTTGGTGGGAATGACAAGGGTGCGCACGCCATTGACGGTTTGCGGCGCAGTAACGCTCGCGGCTTCGTCCACATAAAGAATCACGGCTGCTTCGCCGGCATGGTCGCTGCTTTTGCCCGTTGCTACACCCAGAATCCCAGTGGAGGAGTTGACCAGCGTCCGCGCCTGCGCCATGGCCAACTGCGCGCGCGCATTTTCCGCTCCAGTCAGGGTCAGATTCTGCGCCACGCTGACTGTGCTGTCGCCGTAATTCAGGCAGCTGACAGCGTGGTCGGGGCCACCAACAAAGGAATACGTTGCACCGCCTCCCAACTGCGCGCTCAGCTCGGTCAGCACATCGGGAGCGGGGCTTGCCACGCCCTGGCTTACGCCCGAGGAATCAGTACCGCCGGCAAAGAACAGTCCCACCGGCTCGGCATCGCCGGCATCGATCACCAGCGACCCGGAATCCCCCGCATCGCTGAACTGGTTGCCGCTGATCGCCAATTGATTGGTGTAGCTCTTGGTCAGGTAAGGCTTGGTTTCGGCGCAGTCCGTGTAGTAGTCCACATTCAGGTCAAGAGCGAGCGCCGAAATGTTCGCGCAGGTCAGGCCGGTTGTCCTTCCACTCTTCGCGACGGTAAGGTTCAGCGTGGCTGCCTCGCCCTTGCCACCTGTCGAGGAGACTCCGGGAGGCGCAGCGGCGAGGGTGCCATCCGCCTGGCGCGTGCCCAGTTCAAGAATGTTACCCGTGGTGCTGACCGCGCCAGAGTTCACCTGCGCGATGGCCGCATCGGCATTGGTTGCGCTCGAACTGAGTGGAAGCCACCCTGTCAGCGAGCCCACCGGCGAAGTGCCGGGGCCTTCTCCGTTGGGCGTGCAGTTGTTATCGATGAGGCCAGGCTGGATGATCGCGTCACCCACGCTTGCCTGGTCGCTCCGTGCCAGCACGTGATTATTGCTGAGCAGATATTGGTGGTTGCCGGTGTCCTGAATCAGCGAACCGAGCGTGCCGCCGCAGCAGTCCGCAATCTGGTTTCCACGCGTGTCGTAGTCGTTGTTGTTTCCGCCTGAGGAGCCCAGCGCAACCGGCGTTGGCAACTGGGATTGGTGGGTCTCCGGATTGCTCGCAACTCCGGCGGTGTTCAGCAGCACCTGGGCGGCGGTTTTCGACGCGGAGTTGCCTGCCGTGGCCACAACGTAGGTCAATCCCGTGGCGCTTACCGTGGACGGCGCCGTATACGTCGCTGTGCAGTAGGTAAAGGCCTCCGTGCTGGTCTGGCAGTTGGTTGCACCCAGGGTGCCTTGTCCGCCGCTTGTTCCCGTAGGTGTGCCGGCAAGGGTATAGTTGATGGTCACCGCGCCACCGGCTTCCGCAAGATAGCCGGTGATGGTCAGTTGTCCATTCGCGCCCAGGGCGGCGTTTTCCGGGGTAAGCGGCTGCAGGAATCCGGGGGCCAAGGTAAGGACGGCTGTAGCAGTTGAACCGCTGAGGGTCGCAGTCACAACCACCTGCGCGTGGTCGGCAGTCAGGTAGCTCGGGGGACTGTACTGCCCGGCAGAGGTAATGTTGCCCGGCCCGCTGTTCTCATCCCCGCCCGAGACCGACCAGGTGACATTGGCCGCGCCTCCGCCGGTGAGCGTCGCAGTGAACTGTTCAACGGACTTACCCTCGGAATTGGTGGCATTGCAACCGGTGCAGTTGGTGTCGATTTCGCTGGTGCCGGGCGAGATGGAAAATGTCGCATTGGAGGGAACAGCGGTCACGCGTCCAACCCCGCAGCCCGCCAGGAGAAGCAGGGCTGGCGCCAGAATCATCGATAGATTTCTAACGAACGGCCGCATGGTCCAAATCCCAATCCCTATTCTATCGACTCGATCCGGAACAAAAGAGGAGCGAGACATCTGTCTCAACGATATGGTTGCCGAGCGGATGACATTGTGACTTCAAGAGTCAGGTATTTAACTGGATTATTTGGAGTTGCGCCGGCACACCATCTCGTAAGTAGGATGCGCGGCGGGGCGAATGCGGCAGCTTCCGGTTCAGGCAAGGGCGGGGACTTCGGCCGTCACAATGGACGCGGCAATGCCGGCCAAGCGCCGGTACGACTCGAGCCTGTCTTGATGCTCATAGGTGTCGGTGACGACAATCAGCTCATTGGCTTTGGTCTCGTTCACTAACCGCTCTACACCCGCCTTCACCGTCGCATCCGATCCGACAATCGCCGCGCCCAGTTTGCTCTCGACGGCTGCGCGCTCCCATGGCGTCCAGATGGGTTCCATGGAATCCACGGGGGGCAACAACTCGACCGGCTGGTTGCGAATGAGGCGCAAAAAGCGCTGCTGCGGGGTGGTGAACAACCGGCGGGCAAGCGCGTCCGTTTCGGCGGCAATCACCTGAACCGCGACGATCAGGTAGGGCTTCCGCAAGACCGCGCTGGGGCGGAACTGTGTGAGGTAAAGCGCGGCTGCGGCATGGAGATACTCCGGGGCAAAGTGCGCTGCGAAGGCGAACGGGAGCCCGAGATGCGCCGCCAGTTGGGCGCTGAAACCGCTGGATCCAAGCAGCGTGATGGGGACGTTGCTTCCTTGTCCCGGAAATGCTTTGACGGCTTGACCCGGTTGCTCCGGGCCCAGGTAGGTTTGCAACTCTTGCAGCAGTTCGGGGAAGTCGTCACCGCTTTGTTTTGAATCGCGGCGGAGAGCGCGCATGGTTTGAAAGTCGCCTCCGGGAGCGCGCCCAAGGCCCAGGTCGATTCGTCCAGGGTAGATCGCTTCCAGTGTGCCAAACTGCTCCGCAACCACCAGCGGCGCATGGTTGGGCAGCATGACGCCCCCGCTGCCAACGCGAATGGAACTGGTGGCGCCTGCGATGTGGCCGATGAGAATGGAGGTGGCGGAGCAGGCGAGCCCAGGAATGGCGTGATGCTCTGCGAGCCAGAAGCGCTTGTATCCGAGGCGCTCCACATGCTGGGCAAGGTCGACAGACCTCGCGATCGCACTGCCGGCAGATTCGCCGATGTGCATACCAACCAGATCGAGAACCGAAACCGCCAACCCGTTGCTCATGTTGTTTAGATGAGTCAGCGGGCAAAGCGATGCGGATCGTCACGCCTTGGTCGGCTCTTGCCTTTCACTGTCCACTGTGCACTTCCAGCGGCCTAGACTTCGATTCTTACCGGCCAGGTCTTCCAAATATCGGCGCAGTAATCGCGGATGGATCGGTCGGAGGAGAATTTCCCAATCCGCGCCACATTCAGGATCGACATGCGCGTCCACTCCTCGGGGTTCTTGTAGGCCTGGCTGACACGGTCCTGGCAATCGATGTACGACTGGTAATCGGCCAGCAGCATGTAGTCGTCCCCATTCAGAAGCGAATTCACCAGCGGGGCGAACAAATGCCTGTCGCCGTGAGAGAACTCGCCGTTGGAAAGAGCATCGAGCACTTCCCGCACTTCGATGTTCGAATCATAGATCGCGCGTGGATGGTAGCCCTCCCGCTTGCGCTGTTCCACCTCGGGCGTGGTCAGGCCAAAGAGGAAGAAATTCTCTGCGCCCACTTCTTCCCGAATCTCGATGTTTGCGCCGTCCAGGGTGCCGATGGTGAGAGCGCCGTTCATGGCGAACTTCATGTTTCCCGTTCCCGACGCCTCCTTACCCGCCAGCGAAATCTGCTCGCTGAGGTCGGCGGCCGGGTAAACGCGATGGCCGAGGCGGACGCTGAAGTCGGGAAGGAAGACGACTTTGAGCCTTCCCCGCACCAGCGGATCGGTGTTGACGACTTCTCCCACGGAGTGAATCAGCTTGATGATCAGCTTGGCCATGCGGTAGCCGGGAGCTGCTTTCCCGCCAAACAGGAAGGTGCGGGGTACCACCTCCGCCGCAGGATCGCGATGGATGCGTTTGAGCAGGGTAATGATATGCAGCACCTGCAAATGCTGCCGCTTGTACTCATGCAGCCGCTTGGCCAGCACGTCGAACATCGATGCGGGATCCACGGAGATTTCGAGACGGTCGTGGATGTACTCGGCGAGCCGCGCCTTATTCTGCAGTTTGATGGCCCGCCAATCTTCGTGAAGCTCGCGATCCGATGCCAGTGGCTCCAGTCTGCGCAGTTTTTCAAGGTCGTGAATCCAGCCCGCACCCAGTCGCGCCGTCAAGAGCCTGGTTAGGCCGGGATTCGACAGCACCATCCATCGCCGCGGTGTGACGCCGTTGGTCTTGTTGCTGAATTTTTCCGGGGTGAGCTCATAAAAATCGCGCAGCACATTCGTCTTCAGCAGTTCCGTATGCAATGCGGCAACGCCGTTGATGGCATGGCTGCCCAGTGAAGCAAGGTGGGCCATGCGCACATATTTTTCGCCGCTCTCATCAATGAGCGAGAGCCTGCGCGCACGGTCTTCGTCGCCGGGAAATCTATGCCGCACATTCTCAAGATGACGCCGGTTGATCTCGTCCACAATCTCCAGGTGGCGCGGCAGCAATGAGCCGAACAGGCTCCGCGGCCACTGCTCAAGCGCCTCCGGCAACAGCGTGTGGTTGGTGTAGGAGAGGGTGCGCTGGGTGGTAAACCACGCGGTGTCCCACTCCATTCCATGCTCGTCCACCAGCAGCCGCATTAGTTCGGCCACCGAGATGGAAGGATGAGTGTCGTTCATCTGGATGGCGAAGTTGCGGTGCAGATCGGCAAGCGGACGGTTTCCCTTCAATTGAATCTTGAGAATGTGCTGCAAGCTGCAAGAGACGAAGAAGAACTGCTGCTCCAGGCGCAATTGCTTGCCCCCAAAACCTTCGTCGTTGGGATAAAGGATCTTTGAAATGTTTTCCGACTCGACCTTCTCCGCGACGGCGCCGAAGAAATCACCGGTATTGAAGACGCTGAAGTCGAAGCTTTCCACGGCCTGAGCCGACCAAAGGCGCATGGTGTTCGCGGTGTTGGTTTTGTATCCCAGAATGGGAGTGTCGTGCGGAACTCCCCGGACCAGCCTACCCGGGATCCACATCATTCGTATGCGTCCTGACGCGTCGGTATGGGATTCAGTATGGCCCCCGAATTTCACCTCGAAGGCGTCCTCGGGCCGTTCGAGCGCCCAGGGATTTCCCAGCCGCAGCCACTTATCGGTTGTTTCCACCTGCCAGCCATCGCGTATCTGCTGATCGAAAATTCCGTACTCGTAGCGAATGCCGTACCCGATGGCAGGAACATCCAGCGTCGCGAGCGAATCCATGAAGCACGAGGCCAGCCTTCCCAGACCTCCATTACCCAGCCCCGGCTCTTCCTCCTGCTCAATCAGGGTATCCAAGTCCAGCCCAAGCGACTGCATCGCCTGCTCAGCTTCGTCGTAGATGCCCAGGTTGATGAGATTGTTGGCAAGGTGCGGCCCGGTCAGAAACTCCGCGGAAAGGTAGCAAACTACGCGCACATCCTGCGCCTGGTAGTTCTTCACCGTCGAAATCCAGCGCTCCACCAGCCGGTCGCGCACGGTATGCGCCAAGGCCATATAGCGATCGTTGACGGTAGCGCGCTCCATGGACCTGCCCTGCACAAAGAACAGGTTCTCAAGGAACGAGTGCGCCAGCGCTTCCGGAGTCATGGCGGTTTTCGAGTCTTTGTCAGGGAGAGAGAACGGCAAAACGGAGACGGCAGCCTGGGACATCGCTTACCTCGCTTCCGGCTGAGACACAGATTTCCCGGCCCCAGCGGTGCTCCCAACATACGTCTGCTGGAGAAAAGCAGCGATGAAAAAATCGCCAAATGCCGAGCACATTTGTGTGCATGACCCAATCCGGAACTTGGAATTCAACTTGGGTGCCGTTGTTCGGATTCGGACATAGATTCGCAAATCCGCACAAGATGTGCCCCTCAAGCAGCCATCGCGCAAAAAGACATCGTTGTAAATGAAGCACATCCACCTAGAAACGTTTGGCAGGAGACGTGCAACTCCTTCCGCATACCGATGTGTGCGTGGAGGTTTTCATGGGGACCTTGCTTCAGGATCTTCGCTTTGCGTTCCGCCAACTGGGCCGCGCGCCCAGCTTTGCCGCCACCGCTGTGCTCACTCTCGCTCTTGGAATTGGCGCCAATACGGCGATCTTCAGCCTGGTGAACACGCTCCTGCTGAAGCCCCTCCCAGTGCCGCATCCGGAACAGATCGCCACGCTGGTTCCCCGCGAGAACAACGGACCACTTCAGCAGACGTTTTCCTGGCCGGAGTTCAAGGAGATTCGATCGCAGAGCGGGCGTTCTTTCAGCGACGTGTTTGCTTACACAGTTTCGCTGGATGGATTCGCCATGGCAGGCCAGCAACCGGAGCGCATCATGACGTCGTACGTGAGCGGCAACTTTTTCGACGGGCTTGGGCTGAAGCCGGCCACGGGACGCCTGCTGCTGCCAAGCGAAGGCGAAGTTGCCGGCAGCGATTCAGTGATCGTTCTTGACTACGGCTATTGGATGCAGAAGTTCAATGGCGATCCCAGTGTAGTTGGGCGGCCGGTCACGCTCAACGGACACCCATTGACCATTGCCGGTGTGGCCCCGAAGGGTTTTCACGGGGTGCAGAGCTTTGTTTCCGTTGCCGCATATCTACCTTTGTCGGAGTTGCCGCTGGCAGGGACTCCGGTGGACGCCATGAATAATTGGCAGACCCGCATGTTGATCGTCAACGCGCGTCTCCTGCCGGGAGTGAGCCTGAAGCAGGCTAACGCCGGTCTTACTGTTGTTGCCCAGGACCTGATGCGCCAGCATCCGGAATCTGAGAAGAAACTCGGCATCGAGGCCTATCCCGAACCGGCTCTACGCATCAATGCCGGCAATTCCAACGCAATTTACATCGTCGCCGGGCTCTTTTTATCCCTTGCCGGAATGGTTCTTCTGCTGGCCTGCGTGAATGTCGCGAACCTGGTTCTGGTGCGCGCCACAGTGCGCGAGCGTGAGATGGCCATTCGCACCGCGCTGGGGGCTCGCCGGTCCCGCCTCATCGGCCAAATGGTTACCGAGAGCGTGACCCTCGCGCTCATGGGTGGAGTCATGGGCGTACTTCTGGGCACGTGGTCCAGCAGCGCATTGAGCCACCTCGACATCCATGCCGATCTTCCAGTAAATTTCGCGTTCGATTTTGATTGGCGCATTTTTATTTATTCGTTCTCGGCCGCCTTGCTAGCGGGGGTAGTGGTAGGATTCGTGCCCGCTCTGCGCATGGCGAAGTCCAACGTGAATACGGTTCTGCACGAAGGCGGCCGCGGCGTCACCGCAGGCCGTCATTGGTTTCGCGATGGGCTGGTGGCGCTGCAGATTGCCGCTTCGCTGGTGTTGCTGGTCGTCACGGCTCTCTTCGTGCGCAGCCTTTCGGCAATGCAGACAATGGATTTTGGTTTCAATCCTGATCACGTATTGAACTTCGCGCTCGACGCCAATGAGATTGGGCTGACCGATGCGCAAACGCGCGATCTTGCCGCCAGCATCACGGCTCGTCTTCATCAACTTGCCGGAGTGGATTTCGTGAGCCACGCAAGCACAGTTCCACTGGGCTATTTTGGCAGCGGCGATCGGCTGACAATTGACGGAGCCCCCGCTCCAGCAGATCCCACCGAAAGAGACGCAGGTTACAACGTGGTGTCGCCGGAGTATTTCAACGTGATGAGCATTGGACTCGCGGGCGGTCGTGCGTTCACAGACGCAGACAACGAGCACGGCCGCGATGTGGCTATTGTCAGCGAGAGCACTGCGAAGAAATTCTGGCCGAATCAAGACGCGATTGGCCGCACATTCAGCACGGCAGGCGAGGAGGATCGCAAGCTACAGGTAGTAGGGATCGCCCGCGACGCGGAGTTCCAGATTTTTGGCGGAGGCAAATCGAGGCCGTACTTTTACATTCCTTACGCTCAGCACGTGAAAGGGAACTCCTTGATGGTCTTCCAGTTGAAGACCAAAGGCGATCCGCTTTCATTCGCGCCGACCGTGGTTAAAACGGTCCGCAACCTTTCGCCTCAACTACCCATCTTTCAGGTGCAATCGATGCGCCAGGGGCTTTACACGATGAACGGGCTCCTGCTTTTTCAAATAGGCGCATCGCTTGCCGCCATCATGGGTGGACTTGGATTGACGCTGGCGGTGATTGGGCTCTACGGCGTTGTTTCCTATTCCGTGGGTCGCCGTATTCACGAGATCGGCCTGCGCATGGCGCTGGGGGCCACGCGCGGCACCGTCTTCCGCATGATCTATCGTCAATCCATTGTGATTGTCGCCGTTGGACTTGGAGTTGGCCTGGCCCTTGCACTGCTGGTCGCGCGCGCGGTTGGTACAGTGGTCATCGTCAACGTGTGGGACCCCGCGACCTACGCTTTGGTCGGAACGGTGCTGGCGCTTGCCGCGCTTGCCTCCTGCTATTTTCCTGCGCGGCGGGCTATGGCCGTGGAACCGATGGTCGCGCTGCGGCAGGACTGATCGTTTTAAGTCGAATAGTCCGCGTTGATGTGGATATATTCCACCGTCAGGTCGGTGGTCCAGAAGACGCACGAGCCCGCACCCTGACTCAG
>Ga0302197_10003511_pt1 | contig 14160 bp, 8 predicted proteins | sample II_Bog_N2_1_FD_193526 | JGI IMG/M metagenome (GOLD analysis project Ga0302197, IMG submission 193526) | Peat permafrost microbial communities from Stordalen Mire near Abisko, Sweden - II_Bog_N2_1 | ecosystem: Environmental > Terrestrial > Soil > Wetlands > Peat | place: Sweden: Abisko, Stordalen...
CTTCTCAATTTTTGAAAGCGGAAGATGGTTAATATCAACGAGTTTTGAAGGTGTTACAACGCCCATCTTCATTAAGTCGATTAGATTAGTACCACCCGCCAGGAAATGTGCGTTAGGATCTTTGGCTATTAGTTTGATCGCACTTAGCGATTCTTTGGCCTTGTTATATTGAAACTGGTTCATACCCTGCCTCCTCCTTTCTCAACATCTTGTATAGCGTTTACAATATTAGGGTAAGCGCCACAGCGGCAGATGTTGCCGCTCATAAATTCCCTGATCTCCATTTCTGAGCCGGCGTGTCCTTCGTGGATACAGGCAACTGCCGACATAATTTGGCCGGATGTGCAATAGCCGCATTGAAACCCATCGTGATCTATAAAGGCCTGTTGCATTGGGTGAAGCTCATCGCCTTTTGCAAGGCCCTCTATAGTCAGTATCTTATTACCATTGTTTGATATAGCTAAACTCAGGCAGGAATTTATCCGCTTACCGTTTACATGTACTGTGCACGCCCCACATTGCCCCCTGTCGCAACCTTTTTTGGTGCCGGTTAAATCAAGGTGTTCACGCAATACATCCAGCAGTGTACTTCGGGGCTCAACTAAAAGTTGGCGCTGTACACCATTCACTTCCATGCTTAAAGCCATCTTTTCAAAAACGGCAGCAAATTTTTCATCTAACTGATTTTCAGCAGCTTTTACCACACTGATCGGCGTAAGCGCTATAGCTGTTAAAAATGTGGATTGTTTTAGAAAATCACGACGATTGCCGGCTAATATAGGCTCATTATCCGGCGGTGTACAAGACTTTTTTCCAGGCATAACGATGTTTTTTAATAATTAAATACAAGTTAGCGATATTTGATAATTCAAACAATAATGTAACCATATTGTTATCGTGTGGGTTAAAAATATCTTTTCCTTATTTTAAGTATGACTTAAATCGTCGGGAACACTGACTTCCTTACGGCAGTTTCCTGTTTTAATTTTCTTCTTAGTTTTCGGAAAAATAAAAGATGCAATTGAAGCCACCACGCTTTGATGAATAATAAACTGGATCAGAGTGTCTGCGAAACTAAAACCGGAATACTATAAACTAGAAACACAATTAACAACTTGGAAATATAGAAGTTACATACGCCAAACTTGCATCGATAGCCATAATAATTTAAAGCGAATACAACAAACAGAAATATTTAATCCGAACATCTATTTTGTAAAAAAAGAGCTGCTGACCAAAAAAACAACCATGGTATAATTTAATTATACTAGCTTCTATTTATCTTCAGTAACCTGCAAAACAACACTGGTGCGGTAAGCATTAACATCTGGATTAATACCAACAGTCATCAGAAAATCGCCTGTTAACACCAAATTATTTTCTATGGATGAACCGGCGCCATTATAAAGGTTTATCTCCTTAACGGCATATCTTTTCTGTGGATCGAGGCCCTTTAAACGTATGGGCAACTTTGTTCCTGCACCATAACGGTTATTTACCAGGTAATTAAAAACAACCGCTTTTGTACGGTCGGGAGCTACGTACATTATAGATGCTGCATCATTATCCCATGGACTTTGCAGGCGGTATTGATCGCCGTGCCATATTATATCCTTAAGAGTGTCGTAGTTTTTTATAGCCTGATGGCAAAAATCAAGGTCTTGTTCACTTAATTTGCTTACTACAATATCAAAGCCTAACCTGCCCATCATAGCCACATCAACCCTAAACTTTATAGGCTGTTTGCCCCAATCGGTAACATGGTTTGAACTTGTTATCGAAGGGAAGAAATAAGAATATTCCCATTGTATAAATATCCTTTCCAATGGTTCGGTATTATCGCTTGGCCAAAATTCGGTAAAGTATTTTAGCGCGCCATAATCAACACGGCCTCCCCCGCCTGAGCATAGCATCATAGGCACTTTAGGATATTTAGCGCGTACTCTGTCAAGCACATTGTACAACCCTCTACCATAATCAATATAAAAATCCGATTGATTCTTTTTTAAATAAGCAGAATAGGCATTGTATATAAGCGAATTACAATCCCATTTTATATAGGCAAGGCCCGGGTTTTTAATAAACAGGCTATCAACAACATTAAATACAAAATCCTGCACCTTAGGGTTGGTTAAATCTAAAACCAACTGATTACGCATGTATTGTTCAGGACGGTTTGGTTGCTTTACAACCCAATCTGGATGATTTAAGTATAAATTACTTTTTGGATTAACCATTTCGGGCTCTATCCATATACCAAATTTTACGCCATCACCTTGCGCTTCTTTAACCAATGAACTAATGCCGTTGGGCAGCTTTTTCTTGTTCTCCTGCCAATCGCCCAATCCGGCATGGTCATTATCACGCGGATATTTATTGCCAAACCAACCGTCATCAAGCAAGAATAAATCAACTCCTAACTTTTTTGTGTCCTTTAACAACTGCGCCAGTTTATCCTCGTTAAAATCAAAATAAGTCGACTCCCAGTTGTTCAATAAAGTATACCTTGAACCTTCGCCATCAACAATCTTATACTTGCGTGCCCAGCGTTGTAGTTTCCGACTAGCATCGCCCTTTCCCTGATCGGAGTATGTATATAGGAACGCCGGCGTAGTAAATTCCTCACCGGGCTTTAAATGATATTCCGAAGCGGCATTATTCATACCTGCGATAAGCCTTAGATTATTCGCCATGTCAACTTCCAAGTCTATCTTAAAATTACCCGACCATTCCATTGCACCCAGCAATACTTTACCCTCATTCTCAGTAGCCGGCTCGTCCATTGATATCATAAACATTGATGGCTCATACAAATTAGCACGTGTGCCTAATTTGCTGTCTATCGTTTTAATACCGTGCGTTAGTTTAGCTTCTTCGGGTTGCATTTCCATTGCCCAATTACCATGATATTGCTTTAGCCAAAAACCTGTTCCTTTAAAGTACAGGTTTGCTGATGCAAATTTATTCAGCATAACTTCCCCCTTTTCGTGCTGCTCTATTACCGACCATTGCTCAGTAACATCCTCCTTATAATATGTTTTATATAATAGCTTCACATCAAAATCATAAACAGGGTCTTTTAACACAATTGTTAATAGCGAAACATCATCATCAATCTTTTTAACTTCATGGCTTATGTAAACCAAGTTAAGCGATTTATTACCATCGGCATGTGTAACTGTTATAGCAGGCTCCGCAAGGTTAGTTGAACCCGATGGTGTATAAGCATCATTAAGCACGCCTGAGTCGTCACTTTGCTTATACATTTTTTGTATCTGCGTATACTCCTCAGGATTACTTAGCTTTTTGCCGAAGTAAATAGTCTTCAGGTTATGATCATCATCCGTTTGCAGTATCAGTGCGTTATTTTGTGTTTCAATAGGGATAGTAACCACCTGGGCAAAAGTTTTTACAGGTGCAGCAAATACAACTGCGAGCAGTACAAATATTTTAAACAGCTTTTTCATTATTGTTATGAGGATATAAATAGTATCTATTTGGTAAATTTATATAATGCCGCATCATTTGCAGGCAGCTTTGTTATTAATGGTAATTGCGTTAATGAAACTGGCACATCGCCCGGCAACAAATTCTCGATACGATATTTTTGATTTAATGCCAAACCAAGCCGTTGCATATTTATGTTATATTCCTTAGCATCATTACTGTAATTAAATAAGGCAAGGTAAAAATCATTGCCGATACTTTGGGTAAACATTTCGGTTGTTTTATCGCCTGTATTGCCCTCAACCGGTCTGAATGCCTTACCATTTTTAATCACTTTAAGCAGATCCTTATTTTGATACAGCTTTTTAGCAACCGCGGTCCATTGCCCTGTGGTTGAAAAATCATCCCCGGTAAAAAAAGTACCGGTAACTATACCCGATAGTACCCGCGCCCGGTTTACACCCGGCGCTTCTGTACCCAAAACCAATTGATCGGCATCAATAAAATTGTACATGTATGTTAGCCACCAGCCGTAGTTAACACTGTTTAAAGTATATTGGGTATCGTGCATACTTTTAAACCCATCACAGGCTATGCGCCGTGTATGTACGTAACGCGCGGTAGCCAAATTAGGCGATATCGCGGCATAAACCAGCATTTGCCCATCCAATTGTTTAATTAAGTATTCCATCCCCTTGCGGTAGGCCTGCATACCTGTGGTAACTGTGGTATCATAAAAATGCGTTGATTCCGCTGTGCCATGCCCCAGGAAATCGATCTTTATCATTTTAAATCCGCAGTCTTTCAGCTTACCAATTATAAATGCAATACGCTGTTGCGTACCGGGATGGGTTGGGTCGATAGCGCGTGCACCATCAATTTCATGATATCCGTTGCCTACTTTAGTCCATATATCGCCCCAATTATATTGGCTGCCTTCTACTCTTCTGTTAGGTCCGCTTTTCCATCCCCAATCTGTAAACGGCGCCCAATAAACACCGGGCTGTAATCCTTTTGATTTACAATAATCTGCAAATTCTTTCAATTCGCTGTAATCACCTTCACTCCCACCTTTCAGCATATTATCCCAAAACGCATCCAAGTCAACATAAGCGGTATTCCCTGTTCTGAAACCGGGCAGGCTATCAGCAATAAACCCGATAACTTTTGCCACTTTATCAAACGTGATCTTGTCCTGCAAAACTCCCCAGCTATTCCAGCCTACGGGTGTTGGATTTGTCCAGTTAAAGATAAATGGTGGCTCAGCCATGCGGTTTGCTTTGCCATATTCTTCCATGCCGTTGCGCCAGTCATCAAAATACCCTGCAAATACTTTTGGCGATTTAATTGTAGTACCGCCAATTTCACCATGCGGGATATCATCACGCGTAACGGCTAAATCACTATATCCCCCAAAAACATTAACCTCGTTGCCGCTGTCCTTTGAGGCTATTGTAATTACCCCCGTTTTCCAAACTTCATGCTCTAACGAGCCAAATACGAAACCTTTGCGCGATGTATTATCAAATACTTCCCCGGTTTCCGAACTGGTATTAGCAGCAGGTGCAATAAATTGTTTTGAATTATAGCTAATGAAAGTATCGTTATCAAAAGGAAAAAACACTGTACGTACATCACCATCAATACCGGCAAAATTCCCTTTAAAAGGCGACATATAATTACTTTTTAAATATGCGCCGGTTAGCTCAACCTGAGTAATAAGATACTGACAGTTGCTGTACATGTAAAATATCTGCTTCATTTCAATACCGCCATTGCCTTTAAGCGTTATCGTGTGCTTTGATCCATTTCCGAATTTATCGCTGATGCCGATCTGGCTGTACCTCCGTTCCGGCAAATCTACCGAACTCAAAATTTTTCCGTTTACCTTGCAGGTAGCAACAATGTTAGAAAATATCACTTTGTTATGGCTATAAACGCTATACATACCGGTTTTTAAGTTGTACACCACCATGCCATTTGCATATGGGATATTAACTGTTGAATCCGCAGCATTAATCGGTTTAATATGGGTGGAACCCAAAACGTTGAATGGCAGCAAACCGATCAGTATCAGCAATAACAGTTGATGAGTTTTTTTAAGATAATTCATGCTTTTTGTAATTGATCAAGCTTTTGATGCCATTATATTTTTAATAACACCGTTTATTTTCACTTTCACCATACGCGGTTGTGCCGATGTGATGCGGTAATAAGTTATTTTACCATCCTTCCATTTAAAATCAATAGTAAAATTACCGCGAGCTCTTAAGCCCGAAACTTCACCGGTTGCTTTCCATTCAGTTGGAATAGCCGGTATCAGCTCAATATAACCCGCATGGCTTTGTATAAGCATTTCAGCAATACCTGCCGTTGCACCAAAGTTACCATCAATTTGAAATGGCGGCCCTGCCGAAAGCAGATTAGGATAAATGCCACCACCTGAGCCATAATTAATATCGGTACGCAAAGTTGGCTTCATTAATTCACGATATAATTTAAATGCGCGGTTGCCATCATGCAGCCTTGCCCACCATAATATTTTATAGGCTATAGACCAGCTTGGCCCGTCATCGCCGCGTACATCGAGCGTTTTTTTGGCAGCTTCGGCAAGTTCAGGTGTAGCATCGGGCGTTATTAATGATGCGGGAAACAAACCGTAAAGGTGAGATACATGGCGATGTTGCGGGTCGGTTTCCTTATAATCTTCCAGCCATTCCTGTATACGGCCATCTTTTGAGATAACACCCGGAGGCGGCAGTTCCTTTAACTTGGCACTTAATTGCGCTCTGAATGCTTCATCTTTACCCAATATTTTTGAAGCAGCTATCACATTATTAAATAGCTCCCTGATGATCTGGTTATCGATAGTCGCGCCCATGCAAATACTGGCGGTTTTACCGTTTGGCAGATAAAATGAATTTTCGGGGGATGATGATGGCGAGGTTACCTGCCAGCCTGTTTTAGGATCCTTTACTAATATGCTGTTATAAAACAACGCGGAGCCACGTAATATCGGGTAGATGCTGGCCAGGTATTTCTTATCATTGGTAAAGGCATAATGCTCCCAAATGTTATTACATAACCAGCCTGAACATGCTTTTGTTACACCCCATGATGCACTCTCTCCCGGCTCGGTAAAATGCCACGGATTGGTTATCACATGTGCCACCCAGCCGTCAGCGTTATAATAAGCTTTTGCCGTTTTTTCGCCATGCGGTATCATTTCGCGCACCAGATCAACTAATGGCAAGTTAAGTTCCGACAGGTTTGATACCTCCAGCGGCCAATGATTCATTTGCACGTTAATATCCAGGTGATAGTCGCCATTCCACGGTGTTTGTATTTGGTTTGCCCATAAACCCTGCAAATTTGGTGGCAGTAATCCTACCTTTGTACTGCAAATGCTCAGGTAGCGCCCAAACTGATAAAATAAAACCGGCAGGCCGTTATCCGATGCGGGGTCTGTATGAAAAGATATTAGCCTTTTATCAGTTGTTTCCTTAGTATTACTAACATCGCCCAAATTAACAACTACCCTGTTAAACAGCTTTTCATAATTACTGATATGCTTTTGCCTTTCGATGGAATAAGGCGTATTTATAGCGGCATTAAGTATAGCCTCAGTATTCTTTTTGAAGGCTGCACCCCTAAAATCGGTTGCGGCTGATACATAAATTATTGCTTCAGTAGCATTTTTGATAATCAGCGTATTGTTTGCAAGGCGCATGGTACCACCCTGCAATTTGGCTTTTACACGCGCTAAGTATTGCATGCCTTTACCATCTATACCATTATCCAACTCACCGCTTAATTGCAGTTCACCATCGTTTATGGCCACATTACCCCGCTCGGGACGGCTAATGCTTATGCCGCAATTTAGTTGTCCCGGTTTATCGGCAGTAAGCTTTATAATGCTGATATCATTATTAAAGCTGGTAAAATACTCCCTTGTATAAGTAACACCATTTACCTTAAAGGTACTTTTTGCAATGGCTTTGTTTAACGATAGTTCGCGTTCATAATTGCTAGATTGGCTGCCGGTGCTATCAACGCCATTGTATTTATATTTAATGCTGAGATTGCCAAGCACCTGGTAACAACCGAAAGGTACACTGCCACCGCCTTTGCCGGTACACACAAAATCCTTGTTGATTAAATCCTGCGCTTCGTCATTTTTACCTTCGACAAGCAGCTTTCTTATTTGTGGTAAAACTTTGTAGGCATTGTAATTATTAGCATCCTGCGGGGCGCCTGACCATAGCGTAATATCATTCAGTACAATATTTTCGGTTGATACCCCGCCGTCGGGCATCATGCCTAAACGGCCATTGCCTAAAGGCAGGGTTTCTTCCCAAACCTGTGCGGGTTTGTCATACCATAATTTCAAAGGTTGTTGGGCAAAACAGGTGTTAATTATCGCAAGACTAAGTATCGTGAACAAAGAAGTGTTTCGGATCATATTTATATATGAGTTGTGATGTTATTATTTGTTTACCAAAAAGTTAACTATGCGGCAAGCGTTCCCCTTGCTGTTTTTATTTTTTAGCTGACTTATGGTGATGGTTAAAATATGGTTTCCTGGTTTTAAATCGCTTCCCAGCAACAGGTACCATGGTAAATGCAGCATGCTGCTCCATTCGGTATACAAATCGACAGTGTTTTCTGGACCATTATCTATCCGATATGTAATAATGCCAGCATCCGAACCGGAAACAATAGCTATGCCTGTTGCAGTTCCGTTAAAAGGTAATGACAATATTGAGCCCGGTGTTGCAGAACTTAATACCGGCACGTTTACAAAACCATCTCTCGTTCCGAGGCCATCAGTAGGTTTCCAGTTGTTATCAATTGCCCAGCCGGCATTATAGCGCGCATTCCTGATATTGTAATAACTTCCAAACTCGAAATTTGCCTTATCCAGCGGTTTAGGCAATGGTGATTTACTTGTTTTTTTGGTCTTACCATCAAAACAAGTATCAATCAGGCTTTTTATGTTTTCAAAATACAATTGCTGGCCAAAAGGCGCAGGATGTATATCTTTAAAATCACCTTCCCAGCTAAATTCTTTGTTATTTATTTTATCATGGACCTCTTTACCCAGGTTTATAAATGGCAGGTTATAATGTTCAGCAACCATTTGATGATTCGCTATTTCGGGCGGAATAAGGCCTTTATTATAATCACTTGTTTTATAGGGATCGGCAAATGCCATCATAATAATATCCATAGCAGGGTTATTTCTTTTGGCGTGCCTTACAATTCCCTCCAAGGCCCGCACCTGCGTTATGCTATCGGTATGGTTTACTCTGTCATTTACGGCAGCTTCCATAAACATCAGGTCAGTTTTGCCTGAGTCAAGCACATCGTGCTGCAACCTGAACGCATGAGGCAGGCTTCCTAATGAAGGTATGCCTGCGGCAATAAAATGAAAATTAGTATTCGGGAATTTATCTGTGAGGTATTTACAAATCATTTGCCGCCAGCCCGGATTATATGTGATGGAGCCGCCAAGGAAAGTTACTGTAACATTTTTCCTGGTAGCAATTACATGTTTAAAATTATTTAGCTTGTTAGCAAGTGTATAATAATTACCGTAAGGCAAGCCAACATTAACTAAATCCAGTTTTTGTTGCCCTGTTGCAGGCAAAAACATCCCAACAAAAAACACAACAAAAACAAGCTTTAAATACGGCTTTACAAACCTTAAAAAATATCCCGGCATTAATAATTGGTTGATTAACTGCTAAGGTAAATATATTCACAAACTACAGTTTAAAAAATGGATTAACCTTTTAATATGATGGATTATACAACGTTATAAAACACCACTTAAAAACACATCAGGTTAGTGAAAAAACAAAAATGGATTAATCGCTTAATTTAATTACACTCGAAACCTGTATTATTCCCAACGTAAAAACCTATAAAAAAAAATAAGCCATTCAAATTGAATGACTTATTGTTGAATAAAGCTTGGATAGGCTTTTGTTTTTATTGAGTGAGCGCGTTAAAAAACATAGTTATTTCACTCATATTGGTATAGCTTGACTCATTGTCTGCATTGTGTATTACCCTTATGCGTATATAACGAACCGATGCAGTAGTGTTATCTAAATTAACTTTTACAGCTACGCTACCATCATCATTCCTGGTAACTTCTTTAAGTAGTACCCAGCCTTTTGCGATTGACTCATTTTTCCAATTCGGGTCGTTTGGTTGCAGTGTTGTTGCTGCATTGGTAATATCGGCAATGCCCCAAACTTCAAAATCATTTGGATTATGGCAACAGTTACGACCGGTTTCCTCAATTTGAGTTAAGCCGTTGTATACTTTACCCATATCAAAAGTTAAGGTTTGTGGTAACTGATGAGCTCCATCGCTATGGAAAATATCAGGGAATCCCTGCGGCCCTACGCTACCATCCCACAACCTGTCAATATCGGTATCGCTTTCATATGGGTTCATATCGTTTGGTAATTTCACTTTAGCAAACAATGCCTTATTACAAGCAGCATAACCAAATATTTGCGGGAAAATGGTATAGCTATTTACATTAAACGAATCAATAGCACCAACCACTGGCACAAATGCCGAGCGATAATCTAAAGATGAGCCACCTTTAAAGTCATGTATGGTATAAGTGCTATCCCTACGAAACGTTCGTTGCTGCGCTTGCCCTGTTCTATTAGTATACCGCACTGTGGTTGATACATTATGAGCGAAACTTAGGGTTTCACTTGCGGTATCAAGCCCATAAAAATTAAGTGTTACATCGCCAGCGGCTGATACTACATATGGTGTAACCACGTTATACGGGCGATTTATAAGGCTTGCCTGGTAATTGGGGCCGTAAACTTTTACATTGTTGATATCCAACGGAATTGATCTATTGCCACTGGCATCATAAGAATATACCACAAATGAATATGAATATTCGTTAAGGCCGGGTACAATAACTTTTATGGTATCAGCCGGATTATGATCTGACGAAGTGTAAATAAGTGAATCAGCCTTATTATTCCAGTAAATAACATATTTTACGATGCTTGGGTCAGAGCTTGGATTCCATAATAGTTCGGCACGCAGGTTTCCCGGTTCATAATGCGGGTTATTTACAACACCGGGATATATAAGTTCCTTCCCGTTTAAAAAGTTCCGGAACTCGGTATCTCTCTTCACACAACTAATGAGGCTGGTAACCAGCATCACCAGAACTAATATTTTGAAACTTGATTTCATGTCTTTTGATTAAATCGTTTATAATTTTTATTGCGGATTACCATAAATTGAGAACTCCATTACGTGTGCAAAGTCACCACCCGACCAGGTATCATGTACCAGTAAGCGGAAGAAATGCACCGGCGGCGAACCAGGGGTGATATTGAAATTTACACCTGCTGATACAAATGCGTTATCAGCCGCATTAGTAAAGCCAGGCGCTAAGCCAGATGGCGGATCGGGAAAATGATAGTTGCCTAAATTTACCCAATCACCTACAACAGCACCTGCCGTTGCCAGTTGAGGCAAATAAGCGTCTTGCGGAGCGGGCTTGTTTGATCCCCAAATCGAAAAATCCTTAGGGTTACCATGCGAGTAAGCATATTCATCAGGCCTTTCCCACATTATAAACCGGCTTAATTGTGCCGATACACCTAAATTAAATGTGCACTGCATTGGAGCAGGACCGCCAGGTGCTGTATGCCAGCCATTTGAGTAATCATCGGTTTTATTATCCCACAGGTAATAAACCTCCCAACCATAAGCAGTTTGGCTATCGCTTGGCAACGTATACGTTGAAAATTTGCTTTTATCCAGCAGAGTTTCAAATATTGGCGTGATGGTTAACAGTGTTGTATCTGAAATATTGCCGAACTGGTCGGTGATATACACTCCAAATTTTTGCGGCGTAGCCGAATATCCCCGTATCGAGTAATTTATTGTGTCAAGCCCTGTATAATTCTGATCGACAACCTCATACTCCTTGGTTGAATTATCATAAGCAATTAAAATTACGCCAATATCTTTTTTATTAGGATCTAGAGCCTTAATGTTTACCCCTCCAAAATCTGCTGCAAGTTGCACTGTTTTTTTTACCAACTGATACACCGGGGTATCAGGATGAACAGTTATTGTAACCGGATCTGATTGTATGTTTGCGCGGCTAACGGTAGTTAAGGTAACTGTATAATCTTTGCTTTGGGCAAACCCATCGCACAATACCGTATCGGTATAATAGCTTGCTTTGGTTTGACGGCTGGTTTTACCATTAATATTATATTGCGCTAATACATATAATATATTGGCCGAATTAGGTAGCGTATAATTTATATATGCCGCCCCATTAATATTTTTCACCTTTATATTGGTAACCACACCCGGCTTGGTTTTATCGGTTGATACAACGGTATTATAACCATCGTTCTTTTTGCAGGAAGCCAGCATCAATACCAATATCAGTGGCGCCATTGACACCAGCTGTTTTAAATATTTTTTAAATTTTATCATCACTTTACTTTTTAAAATTTATGAATTTCTTGTTAGCTAGTTATTGCCAGTAAGGATTTTGTACCAGGTTGTTATCAATCAATAAATCGCCATCCTGTATTGGCCATAAATAATTTTGCAACCCAAATACAGGTATTAATACAGTATGTGGCACATAGTATCTGTTAGGATCTGATTCGTAAATATTCCAGCCTTGTAATGGGCTGCTCAATACCGATTGCAACTCTTTCCACCTGCGTAAATCCCAGCCACTTTGCCCTTCAAAACAAAGCTCAATACGGCGTTCCTGGTGAATAATAGCCCTTAAGCCATCCTTAGTAGTGAATTTGCCTGGATTTTTTGAGTAAGCAGTCCACGATGCCTGAACGCCTTGTAAACCTGCCCTTGCACGTACCATATCAATATAAGTAAATGCTTCGGAGTTTGGTCCATTCACTTCATTCAAGGCTTCAGCATATAACAGGTACAAACCGGCAAGGCGCATAAGCGGTAAATGGTAATCAACCGCTACAAATCCGTCATCATAAACGGAAAGGTAGTTGGCTAATTTTTTAGGCCAGTAGCCGGTGATATTTAAGGTATTTAAATCCTTAGGGCCAGCTAACGCAGTGTTACCACGCGCTTCAACATGGTACATATCGTCAATTGACGTTTTCCCATTACCAAAATATATACCACCATCAAAAGCAAGGTTAGCATAAAAACGGGGTTCCCTGTTGTAATGCTCGTTTATGGTTGTGTACCCCTTGGCTATATAAAACAAGGTAGTATTATCACTTGTGCGCAGGCCATACCTGTTTGCATAATTAAAGGTATTGTCTTCATCAATCGGCACACCTTTATCCGTATAAAACATTTCGGCAACATTTAACGGTACCGCGAAAGTTGATGGATTGGAGAATATATTAATGGCAGATTTCTCCGTAAGTCTTGGCGTTGCATACCCCTGGCACGAGAATGTTGGGTTTAAAGCCCAAATCAATTCAGAATTTACATCCCACTTTTCAGTAACGGCATTTTGGATTGTTAAAACTTTCACCAATGAATCAGGCAATTGCCCGATTGTACCCGGTGCCTGGAAGGTATATAGTTTTAACCCTGCTGCCGTACAGGCATCAATAGCTGCTTTACAAGCGTCAGCTGCTTTTTGCCATTTTGTAGGATCATAGGTAGTTGAGAAAAGCGGGGTTCCGTCTTTATTTTTTACGCCCGAATAATCAGGATTACCGTTAAATAGAGGGCTTGCCTGCGTAGCCAAAACTTCAGCTTTAACCGATAATGCTATGGTTGATGTAATACGCCCTAATTCCTGTGCCTGATTGTCAATAACCGGTGGCAAATCAGGTATCGCCTGATCCAAAAGTTGCACAATATAGCTAAATACTGAATCAACAGGTGCCCGTGCTACCCTAACCGCTTCAGTCGATGCTGTAATGTCCAAATTGGTTTTAATAATCGGTATCGGACCGTATAAACGCAGCAGATAATAGTGATAATAGGCTTTTAAAAATTTGGTTTCAGCTATCCACCTTGCTTTATCTGCCTGACTAAGGTCTGTCGGTTCATTAATATTATCAAGCATAATGTTACAGCGGCGTATTGCCCTGTAAAGTGCCTGCCCTCCGTTTGCACCATCCCACCAGTTGATACCTACATTGGCACTGTTTTGTGTGCCGCGGATCAGGTCGAACCCGGTTTCCAATATAGGGTGCTGGGTTAAATTATTAGGGTATATAATCTCTGACGAGGTAGTGAAGCCAACATTACTGGTTGGATCAGACATTTGTTGTAAAGTTGTATAACAACTAAACAAATAGTTTTCGGCTTCATTCCTGTTTCTAAACGCATAGTCAAGCGTTCCTGTATCATCAGGAATAACATCCAGGTATTTTTTACATGATGAGGCACCTACAAAAAGTAGCGCTATCAGTAACAATATTTTATAATGTGTTTTCATAATTCTTTTATTTATCAAAGTCAAATTATTACAAGGTTACGTTTACGCCTATGTTAAACACCTTTTGTATAGGGTATGCAAAGCCGTTGCCTCCAAGTTCCGGATCCCATAGTTTAAATGGCGCCCAGGTATATAAATTCAACCCGTTAAAGTATATGCGCAACTTGGTTACATTTAATTTCTTGCTTATTAATTTCGGCAGCGTATAACCAACCTCTAATGATTTTAGGCGAAGAAAGCTGGCATCA
>Ga0302197_10003513_pt1 | contig 14155 bp, 9 predicted proteins | sample II_Bog_N2_1_FD_193526 | JGI IMG/M metagenome (GOLD analysis project Ga0302197, IMG submission 193526) | Peat permafrost microbial communities from Stordalen Mire near Abisko, Sweden - II_Bog_N2_1 | ecosystem: Environmental > Terrestrial > Soil > Wetlands > Peat | place: Sweden: Abisko, Stordalen...
TGACACCGAGCAACAGGCGGCGTTTGAGAAGTTCGTGGCCAGCGAGTATGATGCGAATTCGCCGAACTACCACCAGTGGCTTACGCCCGACCAGGTGGGCGAGCAATTTGGGCCATCGCAGACGGACATTGCGACGATCACGAACTGGCTTACCGGACATGGGCTCACAGTAAACTCGGTGAGCAAAGACCGGATGAGTATCCGGTTCGGCGGGTTAGCCGGGCAGGTGCAGAGCACGTTCCATACGGAAATACATAATCTGGTTGTGGCCGGCGTGCCGCATGTGGCCAACATGAGCGACCCGCAGATTCCCGCGGCACTCACACCGGTGGTGGTCGGCGTTAAGTCGCTGCACAACTTTTTCCCGCGCCCTGAGCATCATCTCGGCAGCCTGGTAAAGCAGGATGCGGCGACGGGTGGATGGTTGAAGATGCCATCGACGAATGGCGCGCAGGCAAGCACAATTCCGACAACGCGTACGACCGGAGCGCGGCCCGAGTTCGGGATCAGCGTACCCGCCAGCGGAAACTACAGCGCCTACCTGGTTGAGGACGTAGATCCCTGGGATTTCGCGACGATTTATAACATTCTGCCGCTTTGGAATGCGCCGAGCCCGATCAACGGAGCGGGGCAGACAATCGCGGTTGCTGGAACGAGCGACATCAACCAGAACGACATTGCTACTTTCCGCAGATTCTTCGGACTTCCGGCATACACGAGCGCCAACCAGCCGCAGATCATCCATCCGCTGGCGACGAATGACGACCCTGGGATCTGCACCAGCACAACAGCATCGGCGCCTTGCGGAATCAACGATCTGCTTGAGAACTCACTGGACGTGGAGTGGACGGGTTCAATTGCCCCAGCGGCGCAGATCGTCCTTGTGAACGGGGTAGCGCAGTCCGCTACGGACGACAACCTTTATGACGCCGAGGACTACATTGTTCAGAACGTAGACACGCTGAATGCGCGCATCATCAACGTCAGCTACGGCGAGTGCGAACTGGCGAACGGAACGGCCGGCAATGTTGAGTACTACAACATGTGGCAGACGGCAGCCAGCGAAGGGATTTCGGTGTTTGTCGCGGCAGGTGACTCGGGCTCGGCGAGTTGCGATCAGGGTGGAAGCATAAGCCTGACTTCTGTGGCTGAATACGGAACCACGGTGAGCGGTTTGGCGTCGACGCCGTATAACACCGCCGTGGGTGGAACGGACTTCAACTGGTGCTCGGTGAACTCGTCTGCGGAGTGCAAACCGGCGCCTTACTGGGGAACAAACTACCAGAGCACAGGATCGACTGAGGCCGTAACCAGCGCGCTGGGATATGTGCCTGAAGTGCCGTGGAACGACACTTGCACCAACCCGCTGATGCTGTCGTATCTGCAGTCGTTTTTCGGCACGGGGACGATTTATCTAGGAAGCAATGGAGACAGTTACGGCGTGAGCGACGTGGAAGAGGCGTGCAACGCGATCTACTACAATTCCACAACGCTTTACCAAATAGGCGACGGTGCGCTCGACTACCTGGTCGAGACGGTGGGCGGGAGCGGCGGAGCGAGCAACTGCGTGGTAAACAGCACCTCGTCCCTGCTCACCAATACCACTATCGGAACTTGCACAGCCGGCGCTGCCAGCACCGGTTCAACCACAAATCCCGTAACAGGAGCCGCTCAGGGCACGCTCACGGTTGTGAATAACGGCTGGCCCAAGCCGTCGTGGCAGACCGGTGTTCAGGGCGCTCCAATTGACGGAGTTCGAGACCTGCCGGACGTGAGCTTCTTTGCTTCGGACGGATTCATCTCGAGCAGCGCCTACCTGATTTGCGTTTCGGAGGCATCTGCTGACCCGGAATGCACCTACTCAACATCTTCGGAGCCATTCGCGCAGGAGGTCGGCGGGACATCAGTGGCGACGCCGGCGATGGCCGGAGTGATGGCGCTGATCAACCAGAAGTCTGGCGCTGCCCAGGGGCTGCCCACTCCGGAACTCTATAAACTGGCCGCCAGCCAGACCTATGGAGCCTGCAGCGCAGAGATCATCGGCAACAATCCAACAACTGCGAACAAATGCTTCTTCTATGACATCGACACGGGTACGAACGCGATGCCATGCGATGCGACGGGTGGGGTGAACGGCACGCCTTCGCCGAACTGCAATGTGGCTCACGCAGGCGATTACATTGGCATTCTGAGCGGGTATGGCGCTGGGTCAGGGTATGACCTGGCGACGGGCCTTGGATCGCTGAACGTAGCCAATGTGGTGACTGCGTGGCCAGCGACAGTGGGTACGGCCAAAGCGACGGTAACGGTGACACCGGCGGCGATGAGCCTGAACTCGAGCGATACGTTGAACGTGACGGTAACGCTTACGAGTAACCCCACAGGCGGCGTGACCCCGACCGGAGAGGTGATGTTGACGGCCTCGGGATCGACTTATACGCAAACGGTGACCTCGAGCACGGGAAGCTACTCGTTCACGATTCCGGCGAACAGCCTGCCGGGATCGGCGGCGCCGGGCATGCAGGACACCCTGACGGCGAGCTATGTGGGTGACTCGGTGTACGCGGCGACGAGCAACACGGCATCGGTGACGGTGACGACGGTGGCGCTGCTGACTCCGACGATCACAGTAACGCCGGCCTCGGCAACGCTGAACTCAGACGCAAGCCTGAACGTGACGGTGACGGTGGCCGGCACGAGCATCACTCCGAGCGGCACGGTAGTTTTGTCTGGTGGCGGGTACACCTCACCAAACGAAACGCTGACGAATGGTAGCTATACGTTCACGATTCCGGCGAACTCGCTGGCATCAGGGGCGGATACGTTGACGGTGAGCTACAACGGCGATGGCAGTTATGCAGCGGGAAGCGGGTCGACGACCGTAACAATCACTGAGTCGACGTTCACGCTGAACGTGCCGGTAGTGACGGTTACTCCTGCAACAATCGCGCCGGGCAGCTCTGCGGCAGCGGTGGTAACGGTGGCAGCGGTAGCCGGCTATACGGGTACTGTGACGCTGACCTGCCAGCAGACCGGCGGGCCATCGACCGGTGACGGAGCTGCGTGCTCCCTGTCGGGCGGTTCCGGTGTGACGCTGACCTCAGCAACTACTTCGGGGACGGTGACGTTCAACGTGAATACGACGGCGCCGGTAGCAGCTTTGACTTATCCGCAGATTCGGAAGAATGGATGGGCGGGAGCGGGAACCGGAGCGGTATTAGCTGTGTTGTTCCTTTGCGGGATTCCGGCGCGTCGGCGGAGCTGGCGGCAGATGCTGGGCGTGCTGGTGCTGATGACGGCACTGGGCGGGCTGGCGGGTTGCGGCAGCTCGAGCACGAACTCCGGTGGCGGGGGGAACAGCGATCCGGGCACAACGGCCGGTACCTACACGTATACGGTGCAGGCGACTGGAAACCCGTCGGTAACACCTGCTGTCTCGACGACGTTCTCGGTGACGGTGAACTAACCAATCAGGCCTTCCTGAAGAGGAGGGCCTGGAGATTTACAGGTGAAAAGGCATGGCTTCGGTCATGCCTTTTCACTTGGCCGAAAGACCAATTCAGGCGCAGAAATGCGAAGGGGTACGGCGTTGGCCATGCCCCTTCCTTGTTGGCAAGGTGGGGGGATGGTTACTTCGAGAGCTTGTCGAGGTCCAGGTTGAGGCGGAGGACGTTGACGCGGGGCTCACCGAGAACGCCTAGCTGGCGCGGAGTGATGTGCGCATCGACAAGCTGATGAACACTGGTTTCGGAGAGTTTGCGGGCCTTGGCGATGCGTGGAACCTGGAAGTATGCCGCGTCAGGCGTGATGTCGGGATCGAGACCGGATCCAGAGGTGGTGACGAGATCGATGGGGACGGGCGTGGAGGGGTTCTCAGTAGCGAGTGTGTTGATGGAGCCCTGGATACGATCGACGAGCGCCTTGTTGGACTGTGCGAGGTTGGAGCCGCCCGACGAGGTGGCGTCGTATCCGTTGCCGGCGGCGGAGGGCCGCGGATGGAAGTAGCGGTCGGTGGTGAAGCTCTGGGCGAGGAGCTCAGAGCCGATGACCTGACCGTTTTGGTGGATGAGGCTTCCAGCGGCTTTGCGGGGGAAGATGAGGTGCGCAATACCGGTGATGGCGATTGGGTAAGCCAGGCCGAGCAGAACGGTGGTCACGAGGGTGAATCGAATCGATGTGAGCCAGACGGAGTGCTCGGAGTGTGCTGAGGCTGCGGGATGTGTGGCGGAGTGCACGGTCAATCTCCAATTCCGATGGGGCTGGGGCCCCTGGGTTTCAAGTTGCCGGCTCGCGACAGAAAAACGACGCGGGCAGATAAATGCTAGGCGAGATGTGTGAATACGAGGAGCATGTCGATTGCCTTGATGCCGATGAATGGGACGATGATGCCGCCAACCCCATAGACGAGGAGGTTGCGGCGGAGTAGCTCGTCCGCGGGCTTGGGCTCGTACTTGACGCCCTTGAGCGCAAGCGGAATGAGGGCGACGATAATGATGGCGTTGAATATGACGGCAGAGAGAATTGCCGACTGTGGTGAGTGCAGGTACATGATGTTGAGCGCGCCGAGGACGGGAAATGCCACGGAGAACATTGCCGGGATAATGGCGAAATACTTGGCCACGTCATTGGCTATGGAAAACGTAGTGAGCGCACCGCGAGTCATGAGAAGCTGCTTGCCGATTTCGACGATCTCGATGAGCTTTGTGGGATTGGAGTCGAGGTCGACCATGTTGCCGGCTTCTTTGGCGGCCTGGGTGCCTGAGTTCATGGCGACGCCTACATCGGCCTGAGCAAGAGCCGGAGCATCGTTCGTTCCGTCTCCGGTCATGGCAACGAGCTTGCCCTTGGCCTGTTCGCTCTTGATCAGATCCATCTTGTCTTTGGGCTTGGCCTCAGCGAGGAAATCGTCCACGCCGGCCTCGCGTGCGATTACGGCAGCGGTGAGCGGATTGTCCCCGGTGATCATGATGGTTCGGATGCCCATGGCGCGAAGGCGTGCGAGGCGATCCTTCAGGCCGCCTTTGACGATGTCCTTGAGGTAGATGACACCGAGAGCGGTGGCATTTTCAGCAACAACCAGGGGCGTACCGCCGAGGCGGGCGATCTCTTCGACGGATTCGCGGACTTTCAGCGGGAGTTGAGCGCCCTGCTCCTCGAGGAAGCGGGCAATGGCGTCTGCTGAACCCTTGCGGATGCGGGTTCCGGGCAGGTTGACGCCGCTCATGCGAGTCTGCGCAGAGAAGGGAACGAACTCGGCGTGAATGCCCCCAAGATCACGGCCGCGCAGGTTGTACCTCTCTTTGGCCAGGACAACGATGGAGCGGCCCTCAGGGGTCTCATCAGAGAGTGATGACAGCTGGGCCGCGTTGGCGAGCCGTTCCTGGCTGACATCGGGCGCGGGAATGAAGTCGGCGGCCTGACGATTTCCGAGGGTGATGGTTCCGGTCTTGTCGAGGAGGAGGGTGTTTACATCGCCGGCCGCCTCGACAGCGCGTCCGCTCATGGCAAGAACGTTGTACTGTACGAGGCGATCCATGCCGGCGATTCCGATGGCGGAGAGCAGTCCGCCGATGGTGGTGGGAATCAGGCAGACAAGGAGAGAAACGAGAACGAAGACAGTCTGCGGTGCCTTGGAGTACATGGCGAAAGGCTGCAGAGTGACGACGGCCAGGAGGAAGATGATGGTGAGGCCGGAGAGCAGAATGCTGAGCGCGATCTCGTTGGGGGTCTTCTGACGGGTTGCTCCTTCGACGAGGGCAATCATGCGATCGAGGAAGGTTTCGCCGGGGTTGGAAGTGATTTTGACCTTGATCCAGTCGGAGAGGACCTTGGTGCCGCCAGTGACGGCGCTGCGATCGCCGCCAGCTTCGCGAATGACAGGAGCGGACTCGCCGGTGATGGCAGATTCGTCTACCGAGGCAACGCCTTCGATCACTTCGCCGTCCCCGGCGATGTAATGGCCAGCCTGAACGTAGATGATATCGCCGGCGCGCAGCAGGCCGCTGGCTACCTCCTCGAGGGAGTTGTCGGGCATGTAGCGGTGCGCGACGGTTTCGCCCTTGGCTTTGCGGAGGGTGTCTGCCTGGGCCTTGCCACGGCCCTCGGCCATGGCCTCAGCGAAGTTCGCGAATAGTACGGTGAACCAGAGCCAGAGAGTGATCTGGAGGTTGAAGCCAAAGCCAGGGCGATGATGGATGGCGTTGTCGATGAGCAGGCCCGTGGTGAGTACGCTGCCGACCTCGACGACGAACATCACGGGGTTCTTGACCATGCCGCGGGGATCGAGCTTGCGCACGCAATCGACGAGCGAAGAAGCGAGAATTTCGGTATTCCAGAGACTTTGTTTTTCAGCCATGAGAGTTAATTTCGCCTCGTTCAGATCGGGTTAGAAAAGCTTGCCGGATTGCAGCAGCAGGTGTTCGAGGATGGGCCCAAGGCTGAGGGCCGGGAAGAAGGTGAGCGCGCCGAGAATCAGGACAACGCCAACCAGCAGAACGGTGAAGAGTGGGGTGTCAACAGGGAAGGTACCAGGAGACGGCGGAACGCTTTTCTTCTGGGCAAGGTTGCCAGCCAGAGCGAGGACAGGAAGCATCATGAGGAAGCGTCCGATGAGCATGTCCCACCCCATGGCGATGTTGTACCACCAGTTGGGGCTGAGGCCGGCGAAGGCAGAGCCGTTGTTGCCTGCGCCGGAGGTGAAGGCATAGAGGATCTCGGTAAGGCCATGTGGGCCCTGGTTGGCGAGGCTTGAGAGCCCGATGGTGGGAGAAAGGACGAAGAATGCGGTGAGAGACAGGATGACGAGGGGGAAGATGAGCACGTAGAGCATTGACATTTTAACGTCGTAGGACTCGATCTTCTTGCCGAGGTACTCAGGAGTACGGCCAACCATGAGGCCGGCGATGAAGACCGCCTGGACGACAAAGATGAGAATTCCGTAGAGGCCGGCGCCGACGCCGCCAAAGATGACCTCGCCGAGCATGATGTTGGTGAGGGGGACAAGACCACCGAGCGGCGTGAAGCTGTCGTGCATGCCATTGACGGCACCACAACTGGCGTCGGTGGTGATGGTAGCGAAGAGCGCGGACTCGGCGATGCCGTTACGAACCTCTTTGCCTTCCATGTTGCCGCCGGGCGCTGTTGATGTGGCGGTTTGCTGAGCACCGTGGATGAGCGGATGCGGATGAGCCTCGGCCCAGTAGAGGGCAGTAAAACCGGCCGCAAAGAGAACGAACATTGCAGCAAGGACTGCCCACCCGTGGCCTTGCGATCCAGTCATGCGGCCCAGCGTGTAGGTTAGACCGGCAGGGATGATAAAGATGGAAAGGATCTGAATGAAGTTGGAGAACGGTGTGGGATTCTCGTAAGGATGGGCACTATTCGCGTTGAAGAAACCGCCGCCGTTGGTACCCAGCATCTTGATGGATTCCTGCGATGCAACAGGGCCCTGACCGATGGTTTGAATCTGCGTAGGCTGCTCAAGGGGATGTGCGACGGTGTAGGCGTGGAAGTTCTGCGGGACGCCCTGTGCGACGAGAAGCAGCGCGTAGATGATGGAGGCGGGAAGCAAGATGTAGAGGAGTGAGCGCGTGGTATCGACCCAGAAGTTGCCGATGGTGGCGGAACTTGTGCGCTTGATGCCGCGAACGAGGGCGACGGCAACAACGATGCCGACAGCGGCCGAGAAGAAGTTGTGGATAGCGAGGCCGGCCATCTCAGTGAGATAGCTCATGGTGGTTTCGGGCGTGTAGAACTGCCAGTTGGTGTTGGTGGTGAAGCTTGCGGCGGTGTTCCAGGCGAGATCGGTGGCGACGTTGGGCAGATGCTGAGGATTGAAGGGCAGAAACGCCTGGAGGCGCTCGATTGCGTAGGTCAGCAACATGCTGACCGCAGAAAAGCCGAGCATGGCGAAGGCGTATTGGCGCCAGTTCATCTCGGCTTTTGCATTTACGCCGCAGAGCTTGTAGAGGAGCCGCTCGATAGGGCGGAAGATGGGATCGAGCCAGGTGCGCTCTCCTTCGAGTACCCGCGCCATGTAAATGCCCACCGGGCGTACGGTCGCAAGCAGCACGACGCAATAGATTGCAAACTGCAACCATCCGTTAACGGACATGTCAGAACTTCTCCGGGAAGAGCAGGGTAAGTGTGAGGTAGGCCAGAAGGAGGACGGAGAGGATGAGGGCGATCACGGTGACGAAATCGATTTGCATGGAGATCTACCTCAGCTTCTGGCAGGCCTTGACGTAGAGGAACGCCACGGCGAAGAAGACTACGGTGAACAGCAACATGAGTGCATCTTGCATGAGTATTCTTTCTGGGCCACGACCCGGAATGGCGTCGGGGCATCCTGAACAAGATCTATTTTCGGTGCGGTCTTATTTGAATATCGAAAAGAATTCCTAAGAAAGGCATAAGGACGCCCAGTTGAGTGACTGCGGGCACACTCCTGCGCAAGCCGGTCAGAAGATCGACACATTCACAGCGGAAGCTTATTCCTCTGAGCTGCCGATCCCTTCTGGAATGAAGCGATAGCCGACCCACGGCTCGGTCTGAATGTACTGCTTGCCGGTTTCAGCCTCGAGCTTTTTGCGAAGTTGCCCGATGAAGACGCGGAGATACTCCGGCTGGTGAGCAGACTGCGCACCCCAGACCGCCGTGAGCAGAGCGCGGTGGGTGATCACCTTGCCGGCATGGCGAGAGAGATGAAGGAGCAGGTCGAACTCCTTGGGGGTAAGGTGAATGGGACGCCGAAGCACGGTGATGGAATGTGCATTGGCGTCAACCACGAAATCGCCGGCTTCGAGGGCGGAGGTGGTGCGCTCAGGAGCGCGACGCAGGTGGGCACGGATGCGGGCGAGAAGCTCCTGGATGCTGAATGGCTTGGTGACGTAGTCATCCGCACCGGCATCGAGAGCCTCGACCTTGGAGCGCTCGTGATCGCGTACAGACAGGATGATGATGGGCGTTGCAAAGCGTACGCGTATGGCGCGGGTGACTTCGACGCCGGACATACCGGGCATCATGAGGTCAGTGACCACGAGGTCAGGGGACCATTCGCGAAAGACCTCGAGTGCTTCTTCAGGGTCGTTGGCGGTGCGAATATCGTAGCCTTGAGCGGAAAGAGCCGCGCGCAGAACACGTGTGATCTGGGGCTCGTCGTCAATGACAAGGATTCTGCCTGGCATGGGACACCCTCTTCCATCGGAAGATTACAACATTTGGCAAGTGGAAGCGGGTGATATCGGTGTAGGCGGAAGTTCGGAGCGGCCGTGCGGGGTTATGATGCGGGGAAGGAGAGAGATGGACGTACGCAGATATTCGGCGCAGGGAGCCCGTCTTCTGGCGGCAACAGGGCTGGCGCTGCTGACGACCTTAGCGCTGGCGAAGCTGGGGGCGAACTCGACGGCCGCGGGCATGGTGTTCCTGGTGCTGGTGGTCTGGTCGGCGACGCAGGCGGGGATTTGGGTTGCGCTGTTCGAATCGGTTCTTTGCGCGCTTGCGTTCGACTACTTCTTCCTGCTCCCATATCGGACGTTTCGGCTTGCAGGAGCGCAGGAATGGGTGGAGATGTTCTCGTTTGTTGCGTGCAGCGTGGTGGTGGGGCGCGTTGCGGAGCGGGCGCGGAGGCAGACGCAGCAAGCGGAGCAGCGACGCGAAGATGTGGAGAGGCTCTATGAGCTGAGCCAGCAGATGATGCTGCACGAGGAAGCGGATAGGCTGATCCATGACCTTCCAAGGATGATCGACAGGATTTTTGCTTTGGATGGCGTGGCACTTTACGTGTGCGACCAGGATCAGGTCTATACTTCGACGTCGAAGTTCCCTGCCGGCGCGAGGGACGCGATGCGTGGGCTGACGCAGGGACAGAGTCCGACATTGCATGAGCATGGAGGTTTTTTTGCGACGCCACTGATGCTTGGCATGCGGCCTGTGGGAGCGCTCGGTTGGAGGCCAGCGGGTCTGTCGCGAGAAGTGGCTGCCGCGATGTGTGCGCAGGTCTCGATTGCGCTGGCGCGGTCAATCGCGGTGGAGACTTCAGCGCGGATGGAGGCAGCGAGAGAAGGCGAGCGGCTGCGCACTGCGTTGATTGATTCGCTCACCCATGAGCTGAGGACGCCGCTCACGTCGATACGCGCGGCGGCAACGACTCTGCTTCAGACGGAAGGATTGGATGAAGCGGGGCAGCGGGACCTGGCGTCGATTGTAGATGAGGAAGCTACACGGCTTGACGTCCTGATCGGTGAGGCCGTAGAGATGGCGGAGATCGATGCGAACGTCGTCTCGGTGACGTTGCAGCCGCAACACCCGCGGGCGCTTCTTGACCATGCGATCGAAGAGTCGCGCAAGGCTCTGGCAAACCACAAGGTAACTGTGGATGTGGAAGGCGGAGATGATCCGGCGTGGTTCGATCCGCACTTGCTGGGGCGCGTGCTCAGGCACTTGCTGGAGAATGCCGCGGCGCACACTCCTGCAGGGACGGGAGTGACGCTGAAGAGCTGGCGAGAAGGAAGACGTCTGGAGTTCAGCGTTGAGGACACGGGGCCAGGGATCGATTCGATTGATCTGCCGCTGATCTTTGAGAAGTTTTATCGAGGGAAGAAACGCGGATCACGAGGCAAGGGCTCGGGGATGGGCCTGGCGATTTCGCGATCGATCCTGAAGGCGCACAGCGGAGGGATCGAGGTGCAGTCGACGCCGGGCAAGGGAACGACGTTCCGGTTCTGGGTGCCGCTGGTGGAGAAAGAGCCGGTGGAGGAACAGGCCGCGGAGACTGCTGATGGACTCAGAGGCAAAGCAACTCGCGGGACGGCACTTCCTGAGGCGCTGGAGCAGTTCTGAGCAGGTTGGTTCTGATTGGTTGACCGGCGGCTACTTCGGTTGCAGAGTCCAGTCGCAGGGAATCTCACGGCGTTGCTCGGAGCTCTCGACGGCCCATTCGAGCAGGCGGGCGACGCGCCAGGCGTCGATGGCGGCGACAGGAGCAGGCGCCTTACCGAGGACGGCGTCGCGGACGCCAGCATAGTAAAGGCGGTAGTCGCCGAGTACGGGCGCGACTGGCCGACTGACTGAGCCACCTTCGACATCGACGTTGAGCGTGCCCCAGTTCTCGGGGAGTTCGCGTCCCCAGCCGGGGTCGGCGATGCGGACGATCTGATTGAGGGCGGCTTCCTGCGGGTCGAGTCCCCATTTCCAAAAATTGCCCTTCGAGCTGCGGATATGAAAACGCGGACGCGCGGGCATGGAGAGGCTATTGGCGCCGAGCGCGACGGTGAAACCAGGGTAGGGGAGGCGCAGTTGGAAGGCGTCGTTGGCGCGGGCCCACTCGCGCTCGCAAAGGATGTCGGCAAAGATTGCTTCAGGAAGGCCGAAGAGGTGGAGGGCCTGGTCGGCGATGTGGGTGCCGATGTCCATGAGAACGCCGCCCCCCGCATTGGGATCCTCTTTCCACAGGCGGTCCGCCGGCGGGTTGGGACGCCAGCGGTCAAAGCGGGACTCAAGGTAGACGATGCGGCCAAGTGAACCTTCATGCAGAAGTTTCTGAATTGTTTGGAAGTCACTGTCCCAGCGCCTGTTATGGAACGGAATGAGGAGGCGGCCCTTGGTTGCAGCAAGCTGAATCAGTTGGGCAATCTGCGCGGAAGTGGTGGACATTGGCTTGTCCACGACGACATTCTTGCCGGCCTCCAGAACCTGGCGGGCTACCTCAAAGTGGGTTCCGCTGGGGGTTGCGACGACGAAGAGGTCGAGGGAAGCGTCGGCGAGGATTGCGTCGAGCGAGCGGTAGGTGGTGATGCGGGGGTAGCGCTTGACGGCGTTGTCGGTGGAGCGCTCGAGGACGGCAGCGAGTTCCAGGCCGTCTACCGACGAGATGAGCGGGCCATGAAAGACGCGGCCAGCCATGCCGAAACCGATAAGACCAACACGAATCATGGGGCACACTCGAAGGGCTCAAAGCCCTGGATTAACCTTCGAGTTTATACCGGGTCTCGGCGAGGCGGTAGAGGCGACGCCAGACAAGGCGGTTCATGGTGACCACCATGAGTGAGATGAGGATGGTGGCAAGGAGAATGATAGGAAAGCGGCCGGCGTCGGTTGCAGAGCTGATCTGTGCGCCAAGGCCGATCGTTTGCAGGGTCTGTTTTTTTACCACCGCATACTCGGCCATTACGGAGGCGTTCCAAGCTCCGCCGGAAGCGGTGACCATGCCGGTGAGCAGATAGGGAAAGATGCCGGGCAGGATCAGCTTGGTCCAACGCTGCCAGCGGGTGAAGTGATAAAGCGAGGAGACTTCGCGCAGATCAGAGGGGATGGACATGGCTCCGGCGATGACGTTGAAGAGGATGTACCACTGGGTGCCGAGGAGCATGAGGGCCATGGAGCCGATGCCGACGCCCTGTCCGATCTTGACGAGGCCGATGAGCAGGACAGGGTAAAACGCGGAGGCCGGCACCGAGGCCAGCACCTGTGCCAGAGGCTGAACGATACGAGAAAGCTTTGGACTGAAGCCGATGGCGACGCCAACCGGGACCGTCCACAGCGCGGAGAGAATCAGGGAGGCATTGACGCGGAGAAAGGTGGCTCCAGCTCCTTCGAGCAACAGGCGGAGATCTGGCCAAGTCACGGTGCGGAGCATGAGGATGGCCTGGAGAGCGCCCCAGCCCACAGCGCAGGCCAATGGCACAGCGAGAGTCCAGAACAGCGGGGATGGCTTGCGTTTTGCGCTATCTTCATCGATGGGGTGAACGACGCTCGCGCTGGGTTCGTGGGCCAGCCGAGCGTAGATAGGCTCCTCGATGCGAGCGGCAATTCGGCCGGGGAGGGAACTGAAGAGAGTGGAGCGGCGGAGCAACTCGAGGATGGGCGAAGTGACACGATCGGCCGCTTCTACCTGCTCGAATTTGAACTTGTCGCTCCAGGCAATCATGGGACGCCAGACCAGCTGGTCAGTGGCCACCACGATCAGGATCATGACACCGATACCGCTCAACAGTGGGCCTACACCGGCTGAATCTATTGCATCTGCTGCCGATTTGATATAGCTGCCGAGGCCGGGGAGTTGGAAGCTGCGCGTGCCCATGGTGAAGGTCTCGCAGAGCATGAGTGCGAACCATCCGCCGGCGACGGAGACGATGGAGTTCCACACAAGGCCGATAGCGGCGAAGGGCATTTCCAACTGCCAGAAGCGCTGCCAGGCGGAATAGCGGTAGATCCGCGAGGCTTCAATCATCTCTTTTGGAATGGTCTTGAGCGAAGAGTAGAAGCTGAATGCGAGATTCCAAACCTGGCCGGTGAAGATAAGCAGGATGACCGCAAGCTCAATGCCGAGTTGATGGCCGGGAACGAGCGACATCATGGCCAGCACGACCGGGGGAAGAAAGCTGAGCACCGGAATGGACTGGAGGATGTCGAGAACTGCGATCATCCATGCCTCGACTCGCTGGTTGTACGCAGCGATATAGCCATAACCCACAGCGAACGCCACGCTCAGCAGGTACGCAATGCCCATGCGCACAACGGAGTAAGAGGCGTAGAGCGGCAGTGCGCTGATGGAGTGGGAGATATGCACCACGGGTACGGGCTTGCCCAGCCAGTAGGTGCCGGTGCTGATGATGGTGAAAAAAAGGGCGAGACCCACCGCGCCGACGCCCATGTCGATGAGGACCGGCCAGGGGCGCTGGGTTACGTGTGTGCGCGCGAGAGGATGGGGAAGACTCACTTTTCATCCTCTGAGGCGGCAGCTTCTTCCTGCATATCTGGAAGGACAAAGCGGCGACGTGCGGCATCGAAGTCGAAGAGCTCTGCATAGCGGCCCCAGGTGATAGCGGTTTCCATCTGGCGCAGGCTTTCTTCCTCAGAGAACTGCTCGTCGATCATGTCGAGGAAGAAATCTTCGGGGACAGTGTGGTCGCTCTTGGACTCGAGTGCGCGACGAATCTGGCGCAGGAGCAGGACGTTTTCAGTGGCGGCGGCGCGGAAGAGCTCTTTCTGGCGGAGAATCTCGGAGTTCGCAAATTCCGTGCCGGAAGGGGTGATGGAGGTGTCGCCTTCTTCGATGGTGAGGAAGCCAAGGAGTTGCGCGGCGTCGACGATGGGCAGGAAGTCGTCAAGCTCAAGGCCGAGATCGTCGGCGAGGCGATAGATGTCGTCTTTGCCG
>Ga0302197_10003520_pt1 | contig 14145 bp, 12 predicted proteins | sample II_Bog_N2_1_FD_193526 | JGI IMG/M metagenome (GOLD analysis project Ga0302197, IMG submission 193526) | Peat permafrost microbial communities from Stordalen Mire near Abisko, Sweden - II_Bog_N2_1 | ecosystem: Environmental > Terrestrial > Soil > Wetlands > Peat | place: Sweden: Abisko...
TTTCCCAAGCTGTGGCTACACATCTCAATGCGTATGCGATTTATGGATCTGTTTTTGTCAATCTAGTACATTACTTTTTATTTCAAGGCAAGCAGAAAAAAGAAGCCATATTTTTGGCCCTCAACGATCCACTCCTTATTGATAAACTACCCGCCGATTTTGCTGAACAAATTGCCAATGTTACAAAACATCCTCCCACTTTTCAACAACTTGTTGCTCGCAATGAAAATACTGGTTGGGTCGTGCACACCGTGCTCAACGCTGTGGCTGCATTTTTGGCAACCAACACACTAGAAGATGCTATAGTCTATGCCGCGAACTTGGGGCAGGATGCAGACACAACAGCTTCTGTCGCAGGCGGAATTGCTGGCGCTTACTATGGTTACAATAATATACCAAAAAGGTGGTTAAATAAGTTGAATGGTAAATGGCCAATAAAGTCTGGCAACAATATGTCCACCAAACAATTGTTTGCAAAGATGCAAGATCTCAAAAAATAAAAATATTCTCGCAGTCAACCGATACAAAAATATTTTTTCTGAAAAACACACAAACAGCACAGTCTATGGCCACCCCAAATATGATAAACCTGGACAATGATTTTCTTTCTGCGATGTGGGACGCCAGAGTGGAACACCTCAGACAAAAGAAACTTGAAAATGAGCAACAAGAACGTATTATTATTCCAGTTGCCGCACATACCCTCGGAAATTGCACATACTGCAATACACATTTATACAAGGGAAGTGTTTACAAGTTACATACTGGACACCCATCAATTGATTGTGAACCATTTATTGATTCTCTCGCGGAAAAAGTAATTGCCAGGTTTCCAACAATTGATAAAAATTATGTGAAAGAAACTTTTAAATCTGAAAACATGATATGTAAATCATGTTATCATTCTACTTTGGAATTGGTGAGGAGAAATATTCCCAAACTGAACTCAAAGAAAAAGATCCCCATCAATATAAACAAGAAGAGAATCAGACAGGACAGTAATAATAATGAAAGTGAGAAAAAGAAGAAGAAAATCATTAATTTAGCTGAAATTATTCCACAGCAACCCAATTATTATCAGCCGGTTCTTCAGTTTGAAAAGAATGAAAATAACCAATGGGTCCAAGTTGATGAATTTATGACTATTTGGGAAGTAAATAAACAATTTGACATTAAAATGGACAATGTTATTGCTGCTTGCAATAATTGGAATATCATTGCCGGGGGATTTAAGTGGCAGTTTAAATATTCACCTGAATAATGTTACAATAAATTTTAGTTTTTCAGTAAAAAAAGTCCAACCAAAACATCATATAAGTATCCAATCAAAATAACCTGTAGAGATATGTAGAGATGTAAGAACTTGAAGATGTTGCCATTGTAAACTCTAAAGTCAACTTTGACAACTTTAACAAAAAATGAACAAACAAAAGCATTGGTCTGACGGATTCGCCGAAGATATTTGGAAACGTGGAGTTGAACAAGCCACCACCAAACACCGAGAAGCTTTCCCCCGATCACATGAACGTTATCACTACCAAGAATCCTTTGATATAATTAACAAGATGATGAAAAAAATTCAATTCCGATGTGCAAACAAGGATGACTTTTGTGCAAAACTACAAGCCGTTATGAAAAATCCCGATATTAATATGTGGATGAAGGAAAGACCGTCCGCTGCAATTGAAGATGGAGTGTCTGTCGGTACTCCTCCACATATTGATTTATCACCGCTTGTTACCGCCGAAACAACATTTTCAGCCGATCCTGAACCTCAAGAAAGCAACGAGTCCCCGACGCATGATCCAGTCATGCAAGACGTGGAAGCAGATACCGATCCTCTTTTTGACAATCTTACTTCATCTGTCTATGTAAACTATGAGTCATTATGCAAAGGAAAACCATTTATGATCAATGTTGCCAATATTATATCCAGCGGTGAAAATATTGAAGAAAAAGTTGCTGATCTTATTGATAATACATTCAAAAATGCAACCTTAAAACAAGAACAGAGTTACCAACTTGCGGAACGTAACATACTTGAGGATGTCGAAAAGTTGGAAAATTACAAGAGGGAAATTGCCGCACTGGAGAGAAAAATCATGTGCAAAAAAAGAAAACTTGAACAAGTCAACAATGAAAATAATGTTACAGGAAAAGATACTCACGAAAATTACAAGAAAATCAAACTGGACCACATCAAAAACTTTTTGGCTGGTTTTTAAATAAATTAATGTTCCCAACATTGTTTTTACTTCGTCCAGAAATAGTTCATTTGTTTAGTTGTGTAACAAAAAGAAAACTAGTTTACGTAATAGTAATGCAGCAGGAAACTTTATTTGATATGAATAATAATTTGAAAACAAAAGAACAAGAACATTCCACAAGATATGACTTGCTAAAATCAGAAGATGCTTTGCATCCCTCTGTGCAGCTGGCAAAGGAAACTTATGACAATGTAGAAACTAGCACCAAAAAAGACCGCAGGGCGATGGATAGTTTTATGGTCAAAAATCTAACCAACTTTGTCAAGAGTGTATTGTTGAGGCGACATGGTCTTGCTAACAGCATAGTGAATGTAGAGAAAAACAAGTCAACATCATTGAAAATTATGGACTTGGGATGTGGACATGGTCCTGACATTTACAAACTAATACCCATCAACCCCGAGTGTGTGGTATTTGTTGATATCAGTGAAAAGTGTTTGCAAGAAGCAGAATTGAGGTGGAAGAAGAACAGATATCCCTTTGAGGCAACATTTTTACGTGCCAATTTTTGTCAATCCCAAGTATTTGAGGGTTTGGATGTTCATCTATCCAAACACGACGCCAAAGAGCACAAACACGGCGAAAAACGCACAGCGACAGCTGGAAAACAATTAAAAATAAGCAAAGATGGTATAGTGGATGTTATAAGTTGTCAATCGGCCCTACAGTATGCTTTTTACAACATGGATGCCGCAGAGTGCTTTTTACAAAATATATCGTCAGCGTTGCCACGGGGTGGGATCTTTATGGGAATGTTCCCCGATGGTGGAAAAATATGTGCAAAATTATCTTGTGGAGATGGTGTGTATATTGGCAAACACTATTCCATCTACTCTTCCTTCTTTCAAAACCCAAATGCGACACCAGCTTCTGCCATACCGTATACTTTTTCAATGGGAGATAATGTTCGCTGTCGTGAATATACCGTCATACCAGAGGATTTGATAATTATGGCAAGAAAGTGTGGGTTGCACTTGGTTCATCGTGAGAATATGTCTGATTTTGCCCTCAGTGAAATAAAAAACAAGAAGAATCAAAACTTGGTATCAAGGATGAATATTGTTGCTGATGATATTGCTGACGAAGATGTTGATTTTTTGGAAACATCTTTGGTTTTTGTATTTATAAAATTATAATTTTCATACTTCCTAAGAGCACTCTTTTCTAATCGTCATGTTATGTTGTATATCACACACTGCCTCTTTTTGAATTTTAATACACTGAGATTGGTGTTCTTTCACCACCTAGAAATGTAAAAATGTACAGAAAACATTATCTAGCGAGAAAAGTAATGTCAAAAGAACCAATTGCTGGAACAAAGCAATGACTATTTTGTGATACAAATCGTTGTATATCTAAAATTTTATTCTAAGGTAAAAGTTAAAAATGTCGTACGATAGCAATCCACATCTTTACGGTTCCAATTTTTCGGCATCCATTCATTTCGCATGGAGAGGGCCATGGAATACTGCTTTTGTTTACACACGCGGTAACTTAGTTTACTATGGCACAAGCACCTACCTAGCCAAAGTAACCAACATTGGACAACAACCAAGTTTGAATAGTGCTTATTGGGACATCTTTGCAGAAGGTGAAACCGGTCCACAAGGGCCACCCGGTACTCAAGGTGTTCAGGGTATTCAGGGTATTCAAGGAATTCAAGGTTCACCAGGTGCATCTTTTAACTTTAGAGGCGCTTGGGTCAGTGGCACCAATTATGCCCTAGACGATGCTGTCAATTATAGTGGTTCTTTATATTTGGCAACTGTCGCCATTCCAAATTCCACCCAAGTTCCAAGCTCAAGTAGCTCATGGGCATTATTGGTTACTGCTGGTGCAAATGGTACCAACGGCACAAACGGCACAAACGGAATTAATGGTACAAATGGTGCCAATGGTACAAACGGAATTAGTTTTATTTGGTACGGACCTTTTGTATACCAAAACAATTATGCAATTAACGATGTTGTTTACTATGACGGATCATGCTACATCTGCACAGGTAATGTCACTAGCAGCAATTATCCAAATTTAGCCACCAACAGTTGGCAAATCATGGTGGATGGTGTCGCATTTCACGGAACATACTCCACCGGTACCACCTACAACATTAACGACATTGTCATGAGTGGCGGCTCATCCTATATCTCTCTAGCAAGCAGTAACGTTGGACAATCTCTAGCAAATGGCAGCTACTGGCAACTTTTGGCTGGTGGTGTAAACTTTACCAACTCCACACACTCCACCTTGAATGCTTATCTCAAGGGTGACGTTGTTACCAGTTCTGGTGGCAATGATGGTATTGCCGGCGTTCTCTACATTGCCATTCAAAATGTACCCTCTTCTTCACAAAGTGGCACAAACGTCTTGTTGACCGATACTGCACATTGGTTACAATTTGGTGGAACACCAGGAGCAACAGGAGCTCAAGGACCTGCCGGTAGCAGTGCAGAGTACGTTCTTCCAGTATTTGCAACAACGCCCACTAATCCACCACAAGGTTTTGTTGGCACTAGTGCAAGAGAGTTAATATTTGCAAAGCTTCAAATTAGCACAGACGGTAGCAGTGCTGTAACAACATACTTGTCAGATAACAGTGGTTTCACTATCGTTGGCGCTACCACCTTTGCAGTTTCTATTGCTCGCGCCAAAGATGTAAGCGGTAATAATACTGATGCAACAGGATATTTATACTCAATGAGTGTACAAACAGCTGGTGTGACTGGAAACTTGAACGCCAATGTCATGTATAACGTTACACCCAATGGAAGCGGTGTTTACAATATTAACTTTGTTAATCCATTGAATGGTGCAAATGTTGCAATTCCTTCATCAAGCAGCTTGATAATGCAAATTATCGCCATATTCTAATTGCTTTATTACTAATAAAAACAAACAGTTTTCGTCATCTTTGAATAATGTTAGACATTTTCTAGTATTGTAAAAAATTTATTGTCCTACCAAAATGATAAATACCACTGAACAACGTCAAAAACTATTCCAAAATCGTCTTCGTGAACTTAATATTTTGCTTCCAGAATTTAATATTGTGGTTTTTAAAAAACCGGATTGGATTGAAAAATTGCCAACAAGAAAAGTAAATTTTAAAATAATAAAAAGATAAAAATATTATGACGATTAACATGACAATTGTTTTTAATGTTAGTGGACCTTTAAAATCCAACCATAAAATAAATAATGTCCTCAAGACTTTATGGGTCTAGTTTTGCGCCCACAATAAAGCTTACTTGGAAAGGAACATGGAATAGTGCTTTCGATTACATTCGTGGCAATATTGTTACCTACTCAAACTCATCATACATTGCCCAATCCTCAAACTCGGGCAAAGAACCAGATAACTACCCCAGTTACTGGTCAGTATTGTCACAGGGTATACCCAGCATTGTTGGTACAGACATTCTAGAAATGGTCGACAATCCATCCATGACATTATCTCAAGGCATTTCTCTCCTAGACTCTGCCGTAAATGGTGTTACCACTGGTTCAACGATTCAAGATCGTATAGCCAATATTGATGATCTGCTGTTGATAAGTCCAACTGGTATTTTGTCAAATGATCTTTCCACAGCAAGATCTTTGTTGGTATCCACTTTGGGTGCCAATTTGCAAACCGACATTCGTGCGATAAATAGTACAATCAATGGCCAAACCACAGGGTATACAACACAAGATAGAATATCTGTTCTTAGTAACATGTTTTTAATTAACCCTACTGGCAATCTAGCAAATGACATTAGTACAATTACTTCGCTATTATTTTTAACTCCCGGTGCGAATTTACAGACTGATATTCAAAATATGAACTCAAGTCTCAACGGCATTGCAACAGGGTCTACAACTCAAGAAAGAATTGGTGCACTAGGAAGCGCTAGTTCAATCAAAGCAATGATGGGTATAAATAATGTAAGCAGTTTGACATCTGCGCTCGGGAATACTGGCGCTGGCAACAGTTCCATAGCCAGCTTATTGGGAAATAATACTAATTCATTATACAATTCAATTGTTGGCCAAAATGGTATACTCTCAATGATTGATGGCACAACAACAGACTCTGGCAGTATTAGTGGCAAACTGAGCACTCAAATACAATTAGTTCAAAATGGAGCCATTTATTTGGACACCGCCATTAGTAATGCCAAAAACATGATTGGGGGTTCATCGCCTGATATTTTTGGCAACTTGTCCAGTTTGTACACTTTAATTGGGGGGTCGGGCACACTGATCAATAATGTAATTGGGGTTGATGATTTATTATTAACAACACCAACCGGAGTGCTAACAACTGATTTAAATTCACTAAGATCGTTACTGGTCCCCACGTTGAGTGTAACCGCTCAAGCAGATATCCAAAGTTTGAATTTGATGATCAATGGTTCTGCTGGGGGTTCAACATTACAAGCTCGCATTGGAAGTTTGGGTAGCGCTAGTTCTGTACTCGGCATGATCGGCGACACAACCGATGGTACAGTAACATCTGCGCTCGGCAACACTGGCGCAGGCAACAGTTCCATAGCAAGTTTATTGGGTAACACCAGTGCCTCATTGTATAACAACATTGTTGGTTTTGGCGGTATTTTAAGTCAAATAGACGGCACCGCCACAGACTCTGGCAACATTAGCAACAAGTTGGAAACCCAAATTCAGAGCATACAGACTGGTGCTCTACAATTATCTACCGCCATTGATACAATTAATGGTTTGATGGGCGGTTCGAGTTCAGATATTTATCACAATCTTGGTGCAGTCAATAGTAACCTAGATGGAGTGCAAAGTATGTCTGGACTAACAAATTTTGTTTTCACAATGGCGGCATCAAATCCAGGTGGAAATACTGTGAATATTGTTGGCAATGATAATAATGCAACCAACATTACCTATAGTACTACTTTCAACACGAACATTTCTGCTGGTGCTACTTTTTCATTCGTGACAGGTCCCAAGCGTATAACATTCTTTAATAATTCTGGCAGCACAATTTCTTCGGCTGTTCAACTTGCAAGTTATTTGGCATCTTCCTATCCGGTTGGAACTATTGTTACTGTAAATTCATTAGTAAAGTTGGAAGTTTTGCAAGAAATTACTGGCGGTTTCTACAACATTATGAGTAATTTAATTAGTTTGGACCAAGAACTCTTGATTACTTCAACAGGTGTCCTACCGAGCGATTTAGCAACAGCACGTTCTTTGTTGGTAACTTCGCCAAGTAGCACCTTGCAGAATGATATTCAAACCATCAGTAGCAAAATTAGCGGTACCTCTTCAGGTTCGACAATAGATGTATTACTCAATAACATGGCGACAACCATTGGTGGTAGCAGCACCGATTTGATTAGTTCATTGGGCAGTCCCGGCAGTCAAACTATTATTGATAATATTGGAGGTCCATCGGTCAGTGTGCAAGCTGGGTTGAATGCCTTGGCTACAACTCTGGTTAACAATACTTCTTTTTCAACATCCCTGTACAATCAAGTTGTCTCTACTTCTTACGCACTGGATAATTCGGCTTACTCTTTGCCTAATGGTTCCACCTTCGGAACTGTGGGAACCATTTCCAGCGACGGTTCTGGTGGGGTTAACGTTACAATCATTGCAGGAGGTATACCGCCAGGCACGTACAATATTAGTGCTAGTTCAGTAATTAGTGGTGTTAACTATGGCAATCCTTTTACTCTACTTGGCGGTAGTGCTGCTATTGTACTTACCAACTTATCAGGATCAAGGCTTAGCACTCAATCTGGTATGCTTCGCTATTTGCAAAGCATGTATCCAACAACTTCCAAAATTGTAACATATGTTTCAGACAAGGTCAGCAGTATCAATATAATGTTGGGTGGGTCTGCATCCATCACTCGTGCCAAAATTGCTGCCATAGATGTTGCTCTTGTTCAAAGTCCAACTGGTGTTGTAGCCACAGATTTGGCATATTTGAGAGGCAAGATTGTTGGCTCTTTGGGAATATCGGCAGAAGCAGATGTTGGCCAGGTATCTACACTTTTAGGTTCGGGGGCCACCAACTTGTATACTGCCGCAACAAACATTGAAGCCACCATAAATGCATCTTCAGCCAGCAATAGTAGCAGTGGGATGAATCTTACTACATTCCAAAATGCTACCACTGTTTACAGTCAGTTGGAGGCTTTTATTGCTTTGTTCAATTTTACTGGTGCAACTACTTTAACTTTTAACTTTTCCACTCCCCCAACAAGTTTGGCCGCCATCATCAATGGCATTACTTCAAATACTTAGAATAAATATTATTCACAGAAAAAGTTTTTTTGAAATTAATTTACAATAATAGTAATGCACTTTGTGGAAAAAAATATTTTAAAAAATGACAAAAGAAATAAGTGACCTAATCTAGAAAATTAGATCGTAACACATTGAGGAGATAAAATATACTCAAGATATTCAAAGAATAAAAACCAAGGCCATGGATATACATGCTATCAATATTGTCAAGTATCAAAGGTTTTGTGATGTTGTATTTGTAGCGAGAATTTCAAAATGTCCAGAAAATTTGAACAGAGTAGATCCACAAATTTTGTTGGATGAAGTTTATTTTCAAGATGAAGAACATGACGAAGTTGAGTTTGTACCTGATAATTCTCAGTGGGAGCTTTATCTAGAAATCAAGCAGAACATGAGGATGGTAAAACTGGTTGTTGCTACACATACATAAATTTTAACTTATTTTTTTTATTGCAAGATGTCAATACTAAAACCCAGCATCTTTGCGATCTTGCGAATCATTCAACTCTTGACAAAATTTACACAATTTACATCCGACAGGAGTGAGCGCCCATCTAGTAAGACAATCACCAGATAAAAAACATTGTTCGCAAATACTGAAATTATTATGCTTTGGTAAATTTACTAGTATTTGTTTTTTCTTGTTTTCCAATCTTTGAATTTGTTTGTCATGTTCTTTGGTAATTTTTTCCATAATTTTATTCAGTTTAACAACATGATCATTTTTGTCTGTCAATTGAGCCAAATATTTTTCCTCTTCTGACATTATTTTTTTAAGTTTGCAACATTATTTTTTAATTTTTTTTACTTGATTTTTAAAATTTCTTTTGAAATTCAGAAACCATTCACATGACAAAAAAAAAGTAATGCATAAAGAAATTATAATTTTACTAATAAACCATTTTTGATATTATTATTTTTAACATTATTTTTTCAGAAAGTTAAAAATTATTTCTTCCAAACCCCCTAAAATATTATATTTAAAAATAAAAATGTAATGCACATGACAAATTTTATTCTACTGGACTTTGGTTAATATCAAAAATATTCTGACAAAAAATGAAAAGAAAACTGGATACCAGTGCAACAGAAAGTGCTAAAAAAATCCAAAAAACAGAACTTTCATTGCCAATTGACATCTTTGATCATGTTATTGATTTTCTTGGAACAAAATGGCTTTGCCTATTAAGTCAAATAAACAAGGCCATGTACGAAAAAGCAATGAAGAAAATGCCTTGGGATATAGCCAAAGTACAGTTGCGAAAAATTATAAGAAATGAACACTTTGAGTCTGCAAAAAATGTTTTGACAAAATTTAATGATCCAAATATGTATGCAGATGCTTGCAAATATTTCGCAGAGTTGGAGTTTTCTGCAAATTATACATTATTTTTGGACTGGTTTGCAAAGTCTGGATGTGAGGCGTCAAGAAAATTATTTGCTTTTGAAAGACGTGCTGATTTGATAATGGTGCTTATTCTAAATGGTTATAAAATTGCCAGTGATGTTAGACAAGCTTTAATGAATATGAATTCATATATTGGAATTAATCTAAGTAGTATAATTGCAGAAATAGAATATAAACTTCCTGACGATCTTGAAGAATATGTCGAAGTTTTAAAATTGGGCGATCGACATGATCAAGAAAGAAAAATGCTGAAAATATGCAAACAATTTAATAGGACAGATTTAATCGATAATTTTGTACATGAAGAAATTTATATGGCTGTAAGGGATGGAAATTTACCACTATTGCATGAAATAGTTAATGACAGTACGCCCCAATGTCCAGATGATTTATTATCAAATCTTTTTGGAGCCAAGAGGAAGGATTTTTGTAGATATCCTTCCTATTTCAAGGATGCTTTAAAATTTCTTTACGATGTTAACTATATACCTCATACTGTGTTAGCATGCAATGAAGCAATTGGAAGAAAATCGACTCTCAGCTTATTTTTTGATGATCCAAATTTCGATGTTGAACCAATATTGGAAGTTGTAAGAAATTTTATTTCTGATGTTACATCAATTGAAAAAGAAGATGGATCGATATCTTCAAAATACATTGGCTGGATAGTGACGCATCCGAGATATGTTGTTAGCGATGTTGTTATCAAAAAACATTTGCAACTCGCAGTAGACTTTTCAAATCAGTGTGATGACAACAATGATAGAGAATATCCTTATGAACAATCATTGATAGGAATGTTGAAATCTGATAGATATAAAAAATATTTTTTGCAATATTTTAAAGACAAGTTAGATCCAATGGGAAAGGATGATGACGGCTATCATACAAGAAGACCTGGCCTGTTAGGTTTATAAATTATTGTTTTGGGAATTATTAAATAAGTAGAGTAGTAAAATCCTAGAAAATTATTATTTTATCTTTTTTTATTGGGACCTCTGAACTCCAAAACTTTCTTACCACCAACATGACTTCTAGAAATTTAATAAACCAAATTTTTTTATTTAAAAAAATATTTATTGTCATGTTGTTGGTTAAAAATTTTTGGTTTTTATTTTTCGTTGTGCATTACTTTTTAAAATTATGTCATGTTAACCGAAAAATAAATCCTGACATTATTTTCTAATCATTAAAAATATAGATTGGAAATAAATCCTAAAACATTATTTTCATAATAATAATATTTGAAAAACTGAAAATATTCTAGAAAATTAATGTTGAAAAAATTATTTTATATTATTTTGGAATCAAGTCATGTTAATGGGAAAAATAGTTTTCAGAAAATAAAATCAGTGAACATTACTTTTTCAAATATAAATTTTGGTCATGTCGATTATTTTTTTTCCAAAATATTTTAAGTCTTGTGCATGACAAACTTTGAGATTTTATTTTGAAAATTTTTCAAGAAATCGTTGTGAAACCAAAAAGACTACATTACTTTAGTCATGCATATGGTTGAAAAAATTGGGATTTCCAAAAACTAGTACAAACAAATTCTATTTATGATTAAATTTATTTAATTTTAAAATTAGCTAGACCAAATTAATTTTTTGGCAAACTGTTCAACATTAACATTGGGTGCCACAGATTTGACTACCGAAGGTAACCAAAATGGAGCATAGTGTTTGTTAATGAGTGCCTCTACTTGAATGAAAATATTGTTATCTTCAGATCGAGCACAGTAAAGACTAGAAAATTGGTACATCTCGCCCATCGTTTTTGCCAGTGCGCGATAACCATTCATTAATAACCTAAAAGCAACCACGACTTTAACTTTGGTGCCATTTTTTAAGCATTCAATGGGTATATATTTACAGTATTGAACAGGAACGGTAATGCAGTAAACAAGTTTGGCAAACTTTGGATCGGTAAACAAGAATGTTTTCAGCACTAGAGCCAAAAGTTTTTCATCCAACACCAACTTTACAGCCCTGCGACCAGTGAAAAAATCGTTGCTGAGATGCTGACCTAGTTCAATGTTAATTTTTGGAAAGTAATAGGCAAAAGGCCAAAAGATGTGGGTTTTTTTCAACCAAGCTCGCAAGTGTACTAGGTTTCTTTTTTGGTCATGTCGTAAGTATTTTTCATTGTATTTTGTAATTTTAGAGTGTATTGAGTTGATTTGATTTGATTTGTATAAGCCTATTAATTGGAATTTTCTACTCCAGTTGAAAAAGTCACCAATGTTGTTCAAGGTAATGTTGAATGTATTGTTCTTGTCAACACTGATCCAAAAAGTGGGACAGTTCATGACTTTACTATTCCACTCCCTGCAAACTGTGCGCTGGGCCAAACTAGTTTGAGGAATGTACTCAAAAATTTTGAACCACAGTGGATCATCCAAGTCCAGAATGGTGGGAGGTTTAGATTTTTTTAAAAGTATAAAATTTTTCTTTGGGGGTTCATCTGTGTTTGTAATGTCGTTATCTATGGAAGCAAACTTGCGCTTCATGGTATCCAATGAAAAATATTCTTTTTTCTCATAGACAGGAAAAAGATAATGTTGGTCGATGTTGGAAAATATTAAACATCGTTGTGCATGACTCGATTACAGCGTCGAAAAACGATAAAATAAATTCTTTCAACAGAATAAAAATATAACATGAATAATACAATTCTTTTATCTACGGCCGTTGGAGCTGCCATTGGTGCGGCAGCTGGCTTTGTTCACAACTTTGTCGCCAAGAGGAATAGTGAGTTAGTTGATTTGGGAGGTGAATGGCCCTTGTTGCAAGCCGATCCAATGGTGTTTCTATTGTCAGAAATTAAACCCTTTAGGGATTTGAATGAAGAATGTTCTGAACATTTTTACTTTGTTGGTGATCAAATTGAAAAGTTGCTTGGTCTTTGGGAACTGGTTTCGAATCCAGCATCCAGAAGAAATCTCAACTGGGGTGTAAAGGCTTTCACTTTTCGTAACAATATTTTTAAAAGATTGAAGCAGTTAGAGAATGACATTCCCCAAGCCAGAAGAGACTTTGCTGCTCAAGAAAAGATCGATGAAGAAGAGGGTGAAAGTTCCATTGTTAGAGACAGAGCTACTTGCATTGATTTTTCCTTGGAGGATTACAGACAAATTCGCGACAAACTTTGTGAGCAAGTGGATAATACTTACCACAACATTAAACTGGAGCTACAAACGTAATAAGAGTTACTTTTCTGAACAAACTTCTACTGTCATCATCAATAAAATGACTAATCCAAACTGTGTTATACCTTTCACACCCACTGAACACTGTATTGTCAGAACTGTAGAAGCAATTCACAAACACCAACTTGTGCCCTATCTTGTTTGCATTGATAATTTGGATTTCAATAGTGTTCATGATGATGACGACGATGACGAGATGCAAGATGATAAAGTAGAAAATAAGAGACACATGGTGGAAAAAATTACAGACTGTATCAAAGATTGTTATGGTTCCAATTTGGTGCAAATATTGGAAGATGAAAAACAGGGTAAAAAAAAGAAAAAATCCAAGCTCAGCAAAAGTTTTTGTCTTTGCGATTCCATTAGCGACATACAACGATCAAGTGTTGATGACAGAGCACGAGCGCTAATGAAATATTGTGTGGATGTTGCCATTAGTCAAGGTCATGCCCGCATTGTTTGGCCAGAAGAGTTTTCATTTATTTTAAGAGAACAAGAGAGTTTGAACAGCGAGAATAGGGTACCCGTAACTTGGATTAGTAGTCCAGAACACGATGATCCAACAACTGATTTATTAGATTTGTGTATCATGGATCAGGAGTTGGTGGATCAATATATTGAAGAATGTGAACAAGATGGGGATGAAAATAAAGATGTCGAATACTTGTGCCATGATTTTGACAAGGTTGATGGTTTGAAATTTACTTTTGGGAAGAATGTATTTGAAATTTTGCACATCAATCCCACTGGTTATGAGGATGAAGATGTTTATTAAACTATTATTATAATTTTATTTTTGTCAATACCAATCCTATTGTTAGGCACTAGTTGACAACAAAATTAAAATATTTTTACTGGGATAAAGTATGACAAACAATCAACTCTATGAATATATGAAAGAATTTGTTAGTGAGGCGATATTAGGTTGGTTTTCAGCATGTTATAAAATGTTTCCCGAAATTTGCCCCAAGATCAATCGCACTGCCAGT
>Ga0302197_10003527_pt1 | contig 14135 bp, 7 predicted proteins | sample II_Bog_N2_1_FD_193526 | JGI IMG/M metagenome (GOLD analysis project Ga0302197, IMG submission 193526) | Peat permafrost microbial communities from Stordalen Mire near Abisko, Sweden - II_Bog_N2_1 | ecosystem: Environmental > Terrestrial > Soil > Wetlands > Peat | place: Sweden: Abisko, Stordalen...
TCGGTCACCCTCATGCAGTTGCGCTTCACTTCGTTTACTGTGACCAGCTTACGACGGGACTCGCACCCGTAAGAACGCGCCCATGCTGGGCGCACCCAACAAGAAAAACCACCGCTGGTTGGCGGTGGTTTTTCTTGTTTGACCGGGATGTACTGCTTCCAAATCGAGTCTCAGTTGCAGCACTCGGGCAATGTCACCAACCGCGCCTCGAGCAGCGCCTCGATCGTGCCCAGCGCCTCCAGCACTGTATCGGAGACCGGCGCATCCACCTGCACCAGGGCCAGAGCCTTCACCGGCATCACTCCGCCGCGTTCGCGCCCGAGAGCGAAGTTGGCGATGTTGACGCCGTGCTCGCCGAGGATCGTCCCGATCTTGCCGATCACGCCCGGCACATCAAGGTTGCGGCAAACCAGCAGATTGCCTTCGAGGGGAGTCTCGATGTCGATGCCTTCAAAGACCAGCAGCCTCGGCTGCTCGCCGCGGATCACCGTTGCGCTGGCATTGCTCTCGCCCGCAGCCGAATGCAGCTTGATCGTCAACACAGTCGTCGCCCCGCCGCGCTGGCCCTCCTGCATGTCCTCTTTGATCTCATGAATGCGGATGCCGCGCTCCTCAGCGAAGGCCGCCGCATTGATCTTGTTCACATTCTCCGAACCGGCCAAGAGGCCGGCGATCGCCGCGTTGCGCACCAGTTCGGTCTTTGTCTCGGCCAGCGTGCCGCTGTAGACCAGATCAATTCCCTCGATACCGCCCTTGCCCGTCTGCGCAAGGAACGAGCCCAGACGTCCAGCCAGATCGATATACGGAGCCAGCACCACATACTCTTCATGCGTCAGCGACGGCAGATTCACAGCATTCTGCACGACTCCGAGTTTGAGATAATCCCGCACCTGCCGAGCGATCTGGATGCCAACGGCCTCCTGCGCCTCGCCCGTCGATCCGGCGATATGCGGCGTCAGAATCACGTTGTCCATCGTCGCATAGGGCGAGTCCTTCAACGGCTCCGAAGGGAAGACGTCGAGCGCCGCACCCGCGACCTGCCCCGACTTCAGGGCCTCGATCAGCGCCGCATCGTCGATCAACTCGCCGCGCGCGCAGTTGACGATGCGCACGCCCTTCTTCATCGTCGCCAGCGTCTTCGAGTTGATCACGCCGGTCGTCTGCGGCGTCAAGCCCACATGCAACGTGAGATAGTCCGACCCCGCCAGCAGTTATTCCAGCGTGACCAGCTTGATGCCGTTCTCCCTGGCCACGGCGGCCGAGACAAACGGATCGCTGCCGATCAGCTCCATGCCGAATCCCTTGGCGCGGCGGGCCACTTCAAGCCCAATGCGCCCGAGGCCGAGAATGCCAAGCGTCTTGCCGCGCAACTCCGACCCTTGCAGGATCTTCTTTTCCCATTTGCCGGCGTGCATCGAGGCATTGGCTGCGGAGACCTTGCGCGCCAGCGTCAGCATCAGCCCGATCGTCAGCTCGGCGACGGCGACCGCATTCGCGCCCGGCGTATTCATCACCACAATGCCCCGGCGCGTGGCCGCTGCGGCGTCAATGTTATCCACGCCCACGCCCGCCCGGCCAATCACGCGCAGCTTGGGCGCGTGCGCCATCAGCGCATCGTCGGCCTGCACGGCACTGCGAACCACCAGACCATCCGCGTCGGCCAGGGCAGCCGCCAAGCCATCCGGCAGTTGGTCGTGCGTGAGTACTTCCCACCCCGGCTCGGCCGCAAACACGGCCAGTGTTGCCGGAGATACCTTCTCTGCCAGAACGATCTTCATTGCGACTCCCTTGTCCTTGCGTGCAGTTTCATACTCGTCAAAGCGGATGCCGTGCTGCTCGCACAAAATCTCGAACATCCGCACCACAGCCGCATGGGGCTTGCCCTCGCCGCGCTCATACTTGGTGAGCGAGTTGGCGTGAACCCCCAGCCGCTCGGCCATCTCGTATTGAAACAGGTCAAGCTGCTTGCGCGCGATCAGCAGCTTTTCCCCAAAACTCAGTTCGGACATACGTGCAGCTCCCAGCTTTTAGCTCTTAGCTTTTAGCTAAAAGCCCGGCCTTCCAACTTCATCCACAAACCCTAACCTCTTGGGTGCCCCAGGTCCCTCGCTTTTGGGGACCTGGGAAACCACGAACCCAAACTCTGCGGGTGCCCCAGGTCCCTCGCATTTGGGGACCTGGGAAACCACGAACCTCGCCCCGCCAGCAGCTAGCCTTTCGTCGCGTCCGCATATACCTGCTGCGCCGCCGCCACGCCCTGCCCATACGTCACCGGCAGGCCCAGCGTGTCCTTGGCGATGTGCTCCATCGCGCCAAGAAACGCCACCGTGTCCAGATAGTCGAAGAAGCCCAGATGCGCCACGCGGAAGATCTTGCCCTGCATCGAGCCTTGTCCGTTGGCCGTCACCAGGCTGAACTTCGCCTTCAGCGCCTTCACCACCGCGCCCGAATCCATTCCTTCCGGCACAGCAACTGCGGTCGCAGCCGCCGATGGCGAGACCGGCGCAAAGAGCGTGAAGCCCAGCGCCACCAGACCCGCCCGCGTTGCTCTTGCGTTGACTTGCGCATTGTCGATCAGCGCGATGCGGCCCTTTTCGAGGTCGCCCCCGGCCTGCCCGGCAATGTAATCGAGAGCCGCGCCCAACCCGGCAACCAGCGCGACCGCGGGAGTGTACGCCGTTTCGCCCTTGACCTGGTTCTTGCGCTCCTTGCGCAGGTCAAAGTAGTAGCGCGGATTCTTCGCCGCATCCATCACCTTCCATGCCTTCTCGCTGACGCTCAGATAGGCCAGCCCCGGCGGAATCATCACCGCCTTCTGCGAGCCGCCGATCACGATGTCCACGCCCCAGCCGTCCACATCGATCGTCTGCGTGCCCAGGCCTGTGATGCCGTCCACAATCAGTAGCGTGTCGGTTCCCTTCACCAGCGCGGCAACCGCTTCCACATCGTGTGTGACCGCCGTCGAAGTCTCCGAGGCCTGCACGTAAACAGCCTTGTGCTCGGGCTTCAGCGCGGCTTTTACCTCGGCCATGTCGAAGGTCTGCCCATAGGGCTTCTCGACCTCATCGACCACGCAGCCAAAGGCCTTGGTCAGGTCCACCCAGCGCTCGCCAAACTTGCCCGCCGTCAGCACCAGCACCCGGTCGCCGGGAGAGGTAAGATTCGAGACCGAGGCCTCCATCGCGCCCGTGCCCGAACAAGACAGCAGCAGCACGTCATTTTGCGTGCCGACAAAGACCTTCAACTGCCCCAGCACCTTCTGAAAGAGCGCACGGAACTCCGGTGTGCGATGATGAATGTCGGCCGCGGCCATGGCAAACTGGGCTGCGGGAAGAAGCGGAGTCGGTCCGGGTGTAAACAGGCGCGTCTTGCGAATCATGGAATTCTCCTTGTTTTCTGCCGGGGCTGAAGAGGCCTGCAATATGGCTCAGGCTGGTTCGGCTTCCCTTGGGTGATGGGTCAATCACAGAATACACAACTTTGTTGTTTATGTGGTTGTTTATTTTCTGTGGAAATCCCCAACAGTCCTCTTTCGGGCAGAATTCCATCGCGAATGCCTGCGGAAAAACTTGAAATCGAGGGAGGCGGCCGATTCTTCTCCGCATAAAGCATGCAAAATCAATGCGCGCTTCGGCCCCGTAGGTATGCTCTCCAGGCGCTCCCGTAAGGCGCAATCATTCCCCGCATCCTGATCCGGCCCCGCTCATGGAACGAAAATACCTCGCAGCAAGAGTACCCGGCATGGGAAGAGAAGCACTCCGATTCACGCGGTAAGTGCGTCGGCGATTGTGCGTGAGGCCAGGATTCCTCCCGGCTACATGGGCGTTTTCGGGGAGTAATCCCATCATTTGCGATTAAATCGTTGTGGATGAGCGGCTTGGGCTGTTACCAACAGATGACAGCCGGAACTTCTCAAGTTACTTCATCTAAGCAAAAGCACCCGTGCTCAACAGCCTGAGCACTCTAAAATCACGATGCGACTATCGTTTTGTGATGGACCAATTCATTGCGTGGTACTGCTGTGCGCGGCTGGAGTCCCGCCTTGAGAGCGGAACTCCAGGCCGCGCATGGCGGCATAGGAGTGCTTAGTCCTTGACCGGCTTCGCGGCCAGCGCAGCTTTGTGCTGCAAACTCCGCTGGTAACGTGCGAGAAGCTGGTCGCGATTCTGGCGCAGGTCCTTTCCGCTCGGCCTGGAGGGATAGGGCCGGTTGCCCATCAGCCCCTTCCAGAGAATGTGATTGTATTCCGCAAAGTCCATGCGGTCTTCCGAGGTGAAGTCCATGCCCTTGGTGGCCCGCGCCCAGTACTCTGCCGTGTGTGTCGACTTGGGCACGACCAAGCCGGCCGGAGCGGTAAGCGGCAGGCTCGTGGAGTAGAGGCCGGCTGGAACCGTGGCCGTGAAGCTCCACTTGGTCGGGTACGTGTTGAAGATGTCGGCCATGGGCTGAGACAGCGCATCGTTCAGATTCATCGGCGGCAGACCCAGGACCTCTTCCATTGTGCGCACGAAGTTGATGGTGTTGTACGGCGTCGAAACCAGCACGCCCTGTTTCACGTAGGCGCCGGCCACAAAGGCGATGGTGCGGTGGGAATCGACGTGGTCGCCTGAATCCTGCGAGTCGTCTTCAATGACAAAAATCAGCGTGTTTTGCGCGTAAACGCTGCTGTTGGCTATGGTCTGAATCAGCATGCCCACCGCATAGTCGTTGTCCGATTGCTGCAACTCCGGAGTGTTCACGAGGAATTTGCCCGGGTCGCCGAAGCTTCCGGTGTGGTCGTGCATAAGGCGAACCAGGCTCAAAGCCGGCAGTCCGCCGGCGGAGTAGTTGGCGTTGAATTCGCGCAGCCACTCCTGGTAACGGTAATAGTCCGGGAACTGGTTGTCGAAGCCGCGAAAGTATGGATCGGTGTATTGAGAAAGGGTAACGTTCTGGGAGTAGGCCACCACGAGAGGGGGGGTGGCCGCAGACGGGCTAATGACTAGGGGGATGCAGGTTGCGCCAGTCGGCGCCGGGCATGCATACAGGGTCGGGTCAACAAAAAATCCATAGTCGCGAATGGTGAGACCTGCTCGGTTCGCTGCGTCCCACAAATAGCCCTCGCCTTGATACGCTACGTCGCCATCTCCTTTTGGCCCATCCGGTCCATCCGGCGCGGCCGTGTTGGCAGTCAACGGCAGCAAATTCGGATCGGACGGTGTGAGGGGATCGGCTGCCATGCGGCCTGCGACCGTAGGAATGGCCACATTCACATTGCGGTTCAAACCATCGTAATCCAGGCTGAGACCGCGATTCGCATAGAACGGCAGGCTCTGGCGTTCGATCACATCGGGGGCGCGAGCCGAGGTGCTCCATGGCCAGCCGTCGTTGCTGACCTCAGAACTGGCCATCATGTTGTCGAGGGTGACGAAGGTTCTCGCCAATTGATGCTGATTGGGCGTGATAGCTTGGCCAAACTCCGTTAAAGTTGGGTCGCCATTGCCGACTTCCAGATCTCCCAGAATCTGGTCGTAGCCCCGGTTCTCCTTGATGATATAGATCACGTGCTGAATGCCGCTTCTCACGGCCGCCATGACCGTGGCATCGCTGTTGCTCTCGGTGGCGGAGAAGTGGCCGTTGATGGCCACCTGCGCGGTCAGCGTCGCCAGTTGCGCCGCGGTGGGTTGGGGAAAGCTCTGAAAGCCGGCCTTGACCCGCTGTGGGTTGTACCCCTGCGACCACATACAGTTCTTGTGCCCTCCCGCTTGGGGGGGCGGGGCGGCGCTATAACACATACCTGGATTCGGGCCCGTCGGCGACTTTCCGTTGACCACGTAGACCCAATGGCCATTGGGGCTGTTGACCGTGGGGCCGAAGCTCACTGAATTTGGGTACCAGCCGGTTGGAATCAGACCGATAGTCTGGTCGTTCTTGTCCACTCCGGCCAATTGCACCACCGCAACGGCATTCAGATTGCCATTCGTCACGTAGAGTTGCGACTCATCCGGCGAGAGCGTCACGCTGTTGGTGTTGGCGCCCCTGTAATTACTCAACGGCGGATAAGCAGCCAATAAAGCCGGGGTCGCGGCCACCTTGATGGTTTCCAGGATCGGCGTCGTCCCGTTCTTCGCGCTGGTGCTCGATATGTCGATGTCGTCAATCGTATCCGACATATCCTCGGCAACATAGAGGCGCGTCTGGGCCTTGTTCATCGTCATCTTGATCGGTTCGCCAACTACGGGTATCCGGCCCGTGACTTTCATCGTCGAGCCCAGGCTCACTACATCGATCTCGCGGTCGCGAATGCTCGACACATACGCCGTCGTATTCTCTCCAGTACCTTGAATCACGACCCAAAATGGGTATTCGCCGCCCGGAATACCCGTCTTCGTGGGATCTCCGACGCCGGGGCGCAGATCAATGTCCGGCATTCTGGTCCAGTGGCCCAAGCCTCCGGTGAACACCGAGATCGAGTCATTGTCGTAATTGGCTACTGCCAGTGTCTGGCCATCGCTCGAAATGGCCACTCCGGCTGCGCAAGGCGACTCGAAAATCGCGCCATTTGCCGTGGCGGGTCCTGTGTTTACCACGGCGAGTCCAAGGCCCGCAGGGTGGTTCATCAACAATTCCGGTTGCTCTGCCCAGGTGAGTTTGACGGGGTCTAGCGCAAAGACATGCACGTTGTCGCCGTTGCCCTGAAAGTCGGTGGCGAAGGTGAGGCTCGGTGCGACGATATCGAGGCCATTGGGGCTGCCCTTGGCGAACGGGTAATCGCCCATGCCGCCGGAGACGTAAAACGCCGTGCCGGAGGGATCGAAGGTGATCCCATTGTAGGAGTTGGGAATGGTCACAACCTGCTTCTGAACAGGCGCGCCCTGCGAGATATCGTAGATGAACACGTACTCTTCCGAATTCAAATAGTCGAATGCAGTGTGATCGAGGTTGTACGCGCTGCCATTGTTGTACCCGCTGCTACTGATGTTGAGCGGGTTGAGCGGGTTGAAGATGCGGTTATACCCGCTGGTGAGAATCAGCAGTGTTTTGCCATCCGGACTTACCACCGTGGTGACCGCTTGCCCCACCTGCCAGTCGGGATATTGGGGCAGGACAGCCGCCCCTGGCACCAGCGGCTCGAAGCTCGAATCGTAGGGCGCCGTCGGCGTGATCAATTGGCCCAGATTGGGTATGGCCTGCGGCGCAGAGGGCGGCGGCGCCATCACCGTAATGTTCAGAACCGCCGTCGTGTTGCCGCCTGAATTGGTTGCCGTTACGGTGTAGTTGGTCGCGGCGGTAACCACCGTGGGGCTTCCGATGATGATGCCCGAGAGCGCGTTCAGCGTCAGTCCAGGCGGAAGCGCCGGGGTCACGTTGTATGAAATGACTGTTCCGCCGCTGTTGGTGGGAAGATTGGGTGTAATCTGCACTCCTTTGGTGTAAACCGCCGTGCCGGTACTATAGCTCAGCGCGGAGGGCGGCTGATCGTTTACCGTGATGGACAAGGATGCCGAGGTGCTGCCGCTCGCGTTGGTGGCGGTGACCATGTAGCCGGCCGTGGCGGCCACCGCCGTGGGCGTTCCGCTCACGATGCCGGTAGTGGTATTCAGGCTCAGGCCCGCAGGCAAGGCCGGAGTTACGCTATAGGAGGCGACTGCGCCCCCGCTGGCGGTGGGAGTGTTCGACGCGATCTGCACCCCTTTGGTATAGACCGCCGCGGGCGTGGTGTAGATCAGTGTAGATGGCGCCCTTAAGTGATTGTTATTGCATCCGCAAAGAAGAACCAATCCCGTAACAAAAGTCAGTCCGAGACTATACCTGAATCGCATGAACAGCTCCCTTCACTTCCTGCCGTTGAAGCGACGAGCTGCTCCTGACTCAAGGAGTATATGCCTATTCCTGCGCTTTGCAGCGCCACTGTCTCCTGAATTCACTTGAAAGAACGGGAAGAGCCATTTCGGGAACTCGCTATGGAGCGTCCCATGTTTCTTTTGGAGCGCCGGATTGAGTCAGCCCTATGGTGTCTGCGCTAACGGGCGGGCTGTACCGAAATCTCCAAGGGCAACAAGGTGGACGTAATCGTGAGGGCGTCTAATGTGCTGATTGGCGTGTAGATTTTGAAATGAAGTGGAACACAATACAGGAGCAGGCACTATCATGGCAGACGTGTGTCTGCGAGAAGGATAAGCAAGTCGCGTGCAAGAACACTCTTCGTCAAGCAGGGATTTTCAATTGCAAATCAGAGACGATCCGATTTGATTCTGCCAGTTATTGTTATCTCACTCATGGAAGGCGATGTAATTTCTCTCTGCAAAAAGGACGCGCTGCGTTCCAGATGACAATCACCAAATATATCGACCAATTTTCGGATGGTGCGATCGCCAATGCGCTCATTGACCAGGGATAGGTCCTCAGAAGTCGCCATTGCGACTGGAATCTCGTGCCCTCCCGCCGGGCTGAGGTCCGAGGATGCTCCCGTAGCCTAGGGCGTTTTCGGGGAGTGCTTCTGAGATTCGTGTGTAACCGACGTCTAGTGAGCGATTTTCCCTCTCATTAAGCGGCAAACCCACGTTGCGAAAGACGACTCTCATTCACTGCGGAGCGTTTCCAAGGGATCGGAAAATGCCGCACGCCGAGCTGGGATGAGCGTAGCGACAGAACCGGCAATTGCGAGCACGAGACTTGCCGCGATGATTGCGAGTGAATTTGCACTGACAGACCCGTACAGGAAGTGACTTGCTGCGCGCACCGCGAGAATCGAAAGAATTGCGCCGGGCAGAATGCCGGCGAGCAGGATGCGCGCGGTCTGACCGACAATAAGCATCTGAATGTGACCCCGAGTGGCGCCGAGAGCGAGGCGTATGCCGAACTCGCTCTTGCGGCGCATTGCACGGGATGACATGACGCCGTAGAAGCCGATGGCGACCAACAAGAGCGTGAGGCTCGCATAAACTCCGGCGAGACGAGCAAGGAGCTTTTCTGAGCCGAGGTCGCCATCCAGTTCCGTGACCAAAGGCACGATTTCGCTGACAGGCAGAGCGGGATCAACTTCATATAGTGCGTGGCGCACACTCTCCGATAACTGGCGCGGATCACCCACGGCCCGAACCCGAATGCTGTTTACCGGTGCGGGATTCTGGTTGATGCTCATGTAAACCACCGGCGGAGCCTCGCGCTCCGCACCATTCACGTGAGCATCGGCCACTTCACCCACAATCATAAATTTGTGATCATCTGGTGCCGGCACATAACCAACCCATTGGCCGATCGGGTCTGCATCTCCAAACAATTGGCGCGCGTATGCGCGGCTGATGATTGCCACGCGCTGCGTCTTGTCCGTATCGCTCGAAGAGAAATCGCGCCCGCGCAGAATTGGAATTCCAAGCGTGGGGAAAAAGCCGATGCCTACGTGATCTTCCTGCCCATGCACTTGCGCGTCCGTAAGATTGTTGCGCCCATGCACGTAGAGCGCCGTAATCCAGCCGCAGTGAATGCCGCCGCACATTTCTACGGCTGCGCTGCGCACGCCGGGCAGTCCTTGCAGGCGTTCCTGTATCCGGCGATAAAGCTCGGGTAGCATTTCACTATGATCGGTGTACCTTGGCTGATGCATCTCCGGGCGCACATTCAGCACATGCTCACGATCCATGCCCACATCCGCTGTCTCCCAGTGCACCAGCGTCGCGGCGAAACATGCCGACATGGTTGAAAGAAGAAGGGAAAGACTAACCTGCGTGCCAAGCAGCACATTGGAACGCAAGCGTTGGCGAGCGGTTTGGGAAATACCTGCAACTTTAGCGCGCGATCCTGCCGTCTGCCCAACGCCGGTACGGATGGCGATGACAGCCGGAAGAATGCTGAAGCAAAGCAGGGACAGCAGCATTAGCCCAGCGCCGAGGGTCGCAAGAGGCAAGTTTGGGTGCAGGTCGAGTGTGAAAAGAGCGTTGCGATTAGAAACCCAGCGAACGAGAATGCCGCTGGCCGCGCGGCCCAGCGCAATCGCGCACAACGAGCCGCCAGCAAGTAGTAGCGCATCCTCTAGAACAATCTGACAAATGAGCCTGCCTCTGCTTGCTCCGAGCGCCATACGCACACTGAGTTCATGCGAACGCGCGTGAAGCCGCGCAAGCTGAAGGTTCGCGAGATTCAGACAGCCCACCAGAAAGATGGAAGCTGAAAGTGCCATGAGTATCGTCAGAGGAACGGTGAATCTTTTCCTCATCCCGTTCTCGCTGAGCGGCGCTACTCCGGTCTTCACGTTCAGAAGCGCGGCCTTCACAGCCGGATCGGCGGTCGCTTCCGTCATCACCTCACGATCATTGCGAAAAACCTGATCCCAATGCGCAAGCACTGCAGCGCGTCGTTCTGGCGGGATGCGCGCAGTGAGCGCAAGCCAGAAGATCGTGGGCTGGTTATACCAGGGCTTGTCGAGCGATACATCATGGCCCGGCCCAAGAGAGTCCCATGAAAAGGCAAATGCGCCGGTGCTTTGCAACTCAAGGGGCAACCAGATGTCGGGAGCATGTCCCGTGATGTCGCCGAGAAACCTCCTGTGCGCCACGCCGATCACAACGAACGAGCGGCCGTTTAGGAGCAGATGTTGGCCCACCGCCTGCCCCGCCGAGCCGAATGTGTTGCGCGCAAAGTCATAGCGAAGAACGGCGGGCCACTCGCCCTGCACCTGGCGGGCATCTGCCTGGATAAACAGCCGGCCGGCTGCCGGAGTAACGCCGAGCACGCTGAAGTAGTTATCAGAAACAGGTGTGCAGGAAGCGTTTATAGACGCGCGGTTGGGAAGCTCAAGCCGGGCATCCTCAACAACATAAGCAGTCGCCATCAGCGGAACATCGGGAGTGGCGGCGCGCAGACGTTGGTATGCGGGATAAGAAATCGCCCAACTCTGATCGAAGGGGGTGCGGGCTGCGTGGATCCTGACAACTTCTTCCGGATGAGGAACAGGCAACTCGGCCAGAATCACGGCATAGAGTAGCTGAAATACGCCGAGATTCGCGCCAATGCCAAAGGCCAGCGTGAGCAACGCTGTCGCTGTAAATGCAGGAGAGCGGCGAAGCTGGCGGAGCGCAAAACGAGTGTCGTGGAGAATATTCTCCAGCCACATCCATCCCCAGCGTTCACGCGTAACATCCGCGATAAGTGGCAAGTTGCCGAGTTCTCGCAGTGCGGCTGCGCGGGCCTGCGCCGAGTCCTCTCCATCAGCAACACGCTGAGCGATCGCCATTTGGAGATGAGCCTCAAGTTCTTCGGATAGACTTTCCTTTGCTCGTTCCCACGGCCAGAGCATTACGGCTGCACCCCCGGCTCCATCACAGCACCGATCGCACGTACTAACTGGAGCCAGCGCTGGTGATCAGTAGTGAGTTGCTTCTTCCCGAGAGCCGTAAGTTGGTAGAATTTTGCGCGCTGTTTGCTTTCGGTTAGTTTCCATTCAGACTTAACCCATTTCTGCCGTTCGAGACGATGCAGAGCTGGGTACAGAGATCCGGTCTCCACCGTGAATACTTCGCCGGACCTACTGCGGATCACTTGTGCAATGGCGTAACCGTGCATGGGTTCACGCAGAAGCGCCTGCAAGACGAGCATGTCCAGCGTTCCCTGCAGCAGCTCAATACGGTTCTGGTATTTCGTGGTCTCGTTCATCTGGATGTAGAGATTCTACTTCCATGGGTGGAGACTGTCTACTCCCATATACCGTTCGCGGTCCATCTGAAGAATGTCGGCTCTTTGCCGATACCTGAAGGTGACCGTATATCAGCTCAAACACGCATTACCGCAAAGGCACTCAACGATGTCGGATAGGTAACTAAATGTCGCCCAGGGTGTGCGCCGGGATAAACCGGCATGAAGGAGAGGATGAAAGAGCCTTACGAGAAAGGTCTAGCGAACCACTCGGCCCCGAGTTTTGCGCTGTGCTCCGTGAGGAGTAAGGCGAAGCGTAAACAGGGGATAGGTGGGCTGGGTATTGAGCTCCGAAAAGACGCAATCAGGATGCTGACGCCTTACACTGGTGCGGAAAGCCACATGGACGGGAACGACATCGCGAGTCCCCGGACAATCCTGCGTAGTCGAAGACCCCAGAGCACGCCTAGAAACTTCATACAGTGCAGCGAAGCTAGCTGCTAATCCAGCAGGGGGAAGGACCTGCCAGTAGAACTTGCCCAGTTGCTACTGTAGTCATACCGGACGGCAGGGAAAGTGATTTCTTTGACCGAAAGCTCCGGAGTAAAAGTCTCAGCCGGCAAAGCGCGAGCGGCGTCGGGTCCGTCAGGGAGGCGAGCAAGTCAGCAGGCCGCAGCAAAAGCGAACCGTTAGCCTCGAAAAGTTTCTCCCCGCTGGTAGCGGACTATGGTGGGGGTGTTGAGAATGCCGAATCTGTTGCATGTAGATGAAGGCTGTGTCGCCAGTGAAGGAACTGGGTATAAGCAACTGGTGAATTCTCCGTGGTCGAAGAAGGCAGCATGCTGACAAGGATTAGCAGAGAAAGCTCGGAACCACTCGTGGGCAGCCTAGGCGCTCCCGCACAGCATAGGCTCTTCGTATAACCGGCACGTCCGGGAAATCGGGGAGTGTTCATGAGTGACTCGGATGAGGTCAATAAGTGTTGATGGACAGGGACACTATAACCCTGACCGGAGCGAGGACCTCTGGGGTAAGGCCGTGAGGCCCTAATGACAGTATCACGAAGAGAAGTCCTGCCCGGCTCAGTACGGGAGTCCAGGTCTCAGTCTCGGATGATACGAAGGGTGGAAGCAAACTGTTGTGCTGCTTTGTGCATGCCGGGAGCAGGCTTAAGCAACTCAGACCACAGGAAGGCATCACCTGAAAGGTCAGCCTTGAAGCCGTACTGGGGAAAACCCGCCGTACGGGTGCAGCGAAGCTAGCTGCCAATCCAGCAGGTGGAAGGACCTGCCAGCAGAACTTGCCCAGTTGCTGCTGTAGTCATATCGGACGGCAGGAAGAGCGATCAACCTGACCGAAAGCTCCGAAGTAAAAGCCTCAGCCGGCAAAGCGAAAGCAGAGTCGGGTCCGTCAGGGAGGCGAGCAAGTCAACAGGCCGTAGCAAATGCAAATCGTTAGCCACGAAATCGGGTTCCCATCGGTAGCGGACTGTGGTGGGATGGTTGGGAGTGCCGAATCCGTCCGTACAGGATGAAGGCTGTGTCGCCAATGAAGGAACTGGGCACATGCAGTTGGCGAACTCTCCGTGGTCTCAGAGGACAGCATGTTGACAAGGATTAGGCAGGGAAAGCTCGGACCCACTGGTAAGCGGCTTAGGCGCTCCCGCACAGCCAAGGCGTTCCGTATAACCGCAAGAGCGGGAAGTCGGATCGTGCTCGCCAGTGGCTCGGATGGGGTCAATTAAGTGTTGATGGATCTGGACACTATAACCAAGTCTGGAGCGAGGACCCCTGGTGTAGAGTCGTGAGACTCGAATGACGGTATCGGGAAAGCATACCTGCCCGACTCAGAGCGGGAGACCGGGTCTCAGTCTGGAACGATACGAAGGGTGGAGGCAAACTGGCAAAACGGGTGCGTATGCCGGGAGCAGGCTTAAGCATCTGGTTTGGCAGGAAAGCACCACTTGAAATGTCAGCCTTGAAGCCGTACTGGGGAAAACCCGCCGTACGGTTCTTAGAGGGGGTGAAGGAAACAACGGCATCATCGAAGCCCGTTTCAGCGCCTTCACCCTACTCGACAATTTTAGAGAGGGTTATGGAAACGCCGGCATCATTCGAAGCCCGCTTAGCGCCATGACCCTACTCGACCGAGAACCGGGAGACCTCGGAGATATCTGTGATCGAAGCTGACCATAGGACGGCGGGAGAAGGCCAAGGCCGTACTGCCCGCATGCACATCTTCGAGGAGTCGGACAGCGGTGTAGTACCGATGAATCACTCGAACAAAGACGGGAGACTGTCGGCGAAGAGTGAGGAGGGAAGACCGCTGATCAAGGAGAACACTCATCAACCTCACACGTTCTCGACACAGAGCGGGGTATAGCGTGTCCCAGGGGCTGGCGAGCGTGCGGAAAGCAGCACGGAAAGATAAGAAGGTGCGGTTCACCGTGAGTTTCCGGCAAGGGTGCGTGACGCGATTTATCACTCCTTGTTAAGTTGAATCAGCCGCCAAGGACGGCTGGTATT
>Ga0302197_10003538_pt1 | contig 14104 bp, 11 predicted proteins | sample II_Bog_N2_1_FD_193526 | JGI IMG/M metagenome (GOLD analysis project Ga0302197, IMG submission 193526) | Peat permafrost microbial communities from Stordalen Mire near Abisko, Sweden - II_Bog_N2_1 | ecosystem: Environmental > Terrestrial > Soil > Wetlands > Peat | place: Sweden: Abisko...
CATTCTGTAACCAACGTCCTTGCGGGCACGATGCGTCTGCAGGACCAATAGAACCACTTGGAGGGCGTTCAAGTACCAACTATCATCTTGGCGGGAATCAACCGTTCCGTCGTACCTGTCGTAATACGTGGTTTTGAGAAACTATGATTTCCTGATCACGCCTTCGGCGTGGATGATATTTTGACTGCCCAATCTTGTTGCCGCATAACTTTGTAGCAGATGACGGCATAACTTTGCAGGGCGTGGCGGCATAACAGTGAAATGGGTGGCGGGATCGATTGCAGCCAGCAGAAGGTTCACCGCAGTCCGTTGAGCACGGAAGCGACGGTGAAGGTTCTGAGCATCGTGGCGGCGACTTGGAGCGAACTACGGGATTTGTCAGCGTTCAGTCGATAGAGACGAGACGGACCGCACACGGGATTTTCTTGGGTCGCGTCGGTTGATTTCAACCGTCGCCGAAGCGACTGTCAAACGAGTTCACGACGCCCGTCCATGTTATTTATTCGTCCCAACGTGGGTATTGCGAGTTGAAATCCTTGAGACGTCGGGCTCGCCTCTGAGTCGGGCTAATACGGAGCCATCGCATCTATGCGCTTTCTCTGTCACACCTATCTGCGCCTTGGTCCTGCCGGAACCCACGGTAACGAAGCAGACAATACAAACGGAGTCGCACGAACCGTCGGAGTATTGCCGATGGCGGAATTGATCTTCCCTGGTAGATTCGCGATGGGGCCGTAGCTCAAGTAATTCCTCCACAACATACGCGGCTGTCGTCCCGTCAGAGAACGTTACGATAAGTCCGTCGTTGTAGTCGGGCTGTGCGGTTTGTATCTGGATCGGATGCACCATGAATTTATCCCCAGTGAACAGAGTTTGATTGAAAGGAACCCAGTTGACTCAGATACCCAGCCAGAGCGCATACAACATGCTGAATTTCCTGATCTCCTATCCTTCGATTTAGGACTTTATGGGTCAGTCCATTGTTCTTCGAGGACTACTCAATTGTTTCAACTGAAGAGGTTAATGTCGGTTCGAGGACGCACCACATTGAACATCTTCTTAGTATGACTTCGCACATACTAAGGTTTAGGCTGAAAGTTCGAGGTGTTGAATGCCTGAAGTCAAGTTCGCGAACACGCTGTTGCAGTCGTTCGACTCTGAGTTAATTGCTCGTCTGCACCTAAGGTCGGTGGCGTTCAAGGTCGGTCATGAGATCGAATTTCCCGGTAAGCCGATCAAGCATCTGTTCTTCCTAGAGGAGGGGATGGCATCCATGACGACGACCTTCAGGAATGGCAGGGAGGTTGAAGTCGGAATGTTCGGATACGAGTCGGTAATAGGCGTCTCTGCCTTGATGGGGACCAAGCAAAGCCTCAACCGGGTCTACACCCAAATCGCTGGTTGGGGATACCGGTGTAAGTGCGAGGCGGCCGTCGCGGAGTTTGGCCGTTGCGGTCCGTTCCAGCGCCTGGCGCTGCGGTACGTTCAAGCGCAGTTGGTGCAATGTGCTCAGTCTGCGGGCTGCAATGCGGAACACAGCTATGAACAAAGGCTGGCGCGCTGGCTTCTCATTTGCGCGGACAGGGTGCATCGTAACCAGTTCAAGATGTCCCAGGAATTTCTTTCCCACATGCTTGGGAGTACCCGTTCGACAGTTACGCTGGCCGCCTTGCAACTGAAGAAAGAGCAACTGATCACGTACGAGCGAGCACAGATTGCGATTGTTGATCCGAAGGGACTAGAGAAGAGGGCGTGCGAGTGTTACGGGATCATCAAGCAGCATCTGGATAATTTCGCCGCATTCGATACAGATGACACCAAATAGGCAAGTCCGAGCCTATCTCAGGAACAAGAACAAACAGCGAAAACATTTGCCGGCCATTCCCTAGTGGGCGGCGAGTTCTTCGGGGGCGGGTTCGGGGGATCTGGCGCGGGGGGGGGCGGGTCGCTTGGGCGGGAGGCGCATTAGGAACGGCAGCGGCGAAAGTACGACGACGACGCAGCCGAGCAGGGTAAAGGCGTTCTTGTAGCTGAGCATGGAGGCCTGGCGCAGCATCATTTGGTAGGCCTCGCCGACGGCGACCCGGCTGGCCGTGCCTGGGGACATGCCCTGGCCGATCAGGATCTCCTTCACGCGATCGATGAACCCGACGTACGCGACGCTGCCGGGGATCACATTGGCCGCCAGCGCCGACTGGTGGACCTGTGCCTGGCGCGCAATGAATGTGGTGAGCAGCGCTGTTCCCGCCGAGCCGCCCAGGTTGCGGGCGAAGTTCGAGAGCGCGGAGATCTGGTTGGTCTTGGCCGCCGGGACGCCGACGTAATTGAGCGTGCTGATGGGGATGAAGACGAAGGGCAGCGCGATGACCTGCAGCATGCGCAGCTCAGTGATGTGGGCAAAGCTGCTGGTGAGGTCAAGCTGGGACAAGTTGAAGACTCCCAGCGCGGTGATGACGTAGGCGATGCACACCATCAGGCGCGGGTCCATCTTGCCCAGGCTGCGGCCGGCGGCGAACATACCGAACATCATCACGAAAGCGGCGGGGGAGATCACCATGCCGGCTCGCTCGGCGGTGTAGCCGAGCAGCACCTGCACGTACTGCGGGATGAGCACGGTCGATCCGAAGAGCACCATGCCGAGCACGAGTTGGAGAAAGACGGCGGTGCCGAAGTTACGGTTCTTCAGCAGCTTAAGGTCGACGATGGGGTCGGGGTGGTTCCACTCCCAGTATGCGAAGAAGATAAGGAGGCAGGCGGCGAGGATTGCGGTGAAGCGGATCATGGGATCGCCGAACCAGTCCTTCTCCTGGCCCTTGTCGAGCGTGAACTCGAGGAAGCCGACGCCGAGGGCGACCAGGCCGAGGCCCATGAAGTCGACCTTGAGGTGTTTGGAGGCTTCCTTGCGTGCCTTCAGGAATGGCGGGTCCTCGACCATGCGGTTGGAGAGATAGAGCGAGAGCAGGCCGACGGGCACGTTGATGAAGAAGATCCAGTGCCAACTGAAGTTGTCGGTGATCCAGCCGCCAAAGGTGGGGCCGATGGCAGGCGCGACGACGACCGCCATGCCGTAGAGGGCGAAGGCCTGGCCTCGCTTCTCGATGGGGAAGGTGTCGGCAAGGATGGCTTGTTCGCTGGTGGCGAGGCCGCCGCCGCCGAGGCCCTGCAGGATACGGGCGGCGATGAGCAGGGGCAGCGTCTGCGCCAATCCGCAGAGCATGGAGCAGATGGTGAACATCGCCACGCAGGACATGTAGAAGCGCTTGCGGCCGATGCGATTGGCGAGCCAGCCGGAGATGGGCAGCACGATGGCGCTCGCGACCAGATAGCTGGTGAGAACCCAGGTGGCCTCCTCCTGGCTGGCGCCGAGCGAGCCGGCCATGTGCGGCAGAGCGACGTTGGCGATGGAGGTATCGAGCACCTCCATGAACGTGGCCAGCGTTACCGTGATGGCGACGGCCCACGGGTTATGGTGCGGCTTCCAATGCAGTTCGTCGAAGACGAGGTCAGCCATCCGACCTCACCGCTTCGCGCCCACGGCTAAAAACACCCATACTGTGATTCTAAGTGGGTGGAGGCAAACTCCCAAATTCGCGAAAGAAGAAGGGATTAGAATATTCGGGATCGCCAATTGAGAGTCATGGACATATACGTCGTCGAGACAGAAACGCCGAAGCTAACGCCGGAGCGGTGGCTTGCCACAGCCGTGCTTTACGGAGGATTTTTCGCAGTCCTGATGTTTTTCACGGACTGGTTTCGGTTCTCTTCCGCGGGGAGGCATCTCGATTTTGGTGCGATGGTTGGTATGGCTGTTGGGGCCGGAACTGCCGGGCTATTCTACGGAGCTTTCATGGCCTTCTTTGGGCTGAGTGGCCCATCCGGTTACAAGGTGATTGTCGATGGCGACACGATCACCGGTGTGACGCAATACGCGGGATGGCGCAAGTGGCTGGTTTGGCGCAGGACGGTTCATAAAGGCAAGCTACGCACGATTCTTGATCTCAAGAGCCGATCCGGTGAGCCTCGTGGGGTGATACTTTCGGAGCGAAACAGATTCGGCTCTTGGATAATTGGCTCCGTCTATATACCCAATACACTTCGCGAGTATGAGGACATTCGACGCTTAGCGAAGAGTTGGCTCGCTGATGGCGGAGTTGAGTGACGCAGCTTGCTCGGCCCACGCCTTCGCGGCGCGCATCTGCGGCAGGCCTGCGTCGGCGGATTTCCAGGCGGTGATGAGGGCGGCGTAGTCGGCTGTAGCGGCGACTTTATCTCCGGCGGCGGCGTCGGCCTGGGCGATGCCGTAGAGCGGGAAGCCGGAGTTGGGGCGCTCGGCGAGGGCGGCTTGGTAGGCCTTCTTCGCGTCGGCGTAGCGCTTGGCCCGCATCAGTGAATCGCCGCGCGTCTCGCTGACGGGGCGGATGTAGTAGGGCGGCTCGCGGTAGCCGAGGGCTGATTCCGCGGTGGTCGCTTTGGCGAAGGCGGCGTCGGCGTCGACGGGTTTGCCCTGGGCCATCAGGAGCGCCGCGTGGAGTTCCATTGCCGCGACGTCCATGAAGCTGTGCACGGGTACGGCGAGGACATCCTTGGAGACGATCATGCCGGGCATGTGCATGGGAGGGTCGACGGGTTTGGTGGCAACGCTGGCGTCGAGCGATTTGCTGAACGCGGCTGCGGCGGTCAGATCGCCCTGGTCGAGCGCTGCCATGCCGCGCGTGTAGTTCAGCAGGTCGTCGCGCAGGGTGTGCAGGTTCTTCAGGTCGGCGGGCGGTTTGCTGGCTTCGAGCAGTTCGGTGGCGTGCGTCCAGTTTGCAGAGCGCATAGCGACGGGCAGCAGCGGATCGAGGCGCGCCATTCCATCGCGCGGATTTTGCCGGTAGAGAGTGGTGATGCGCCCGCCGCGTGCTCCATTCAGCTTCGCGGACATTGCGGTCGCTTCGTCGAGCCGGCCCGCCTCCAGCAGATCGGCGATGAGGTACATCAGGTTGTGCACGTAGTTCCAGTTGTCGTCGACGGAGACGTTCTGCGCCTGCATGTACGCTTCCTCTACGCTGACGCAGCCTTCGAAGGAGAGGCGCGCGGTTTCGTAATCGCCGGTGCGATAGAAGATGTGGCCGGGCATATGCACCATATGGCCGGATGCAGGGGCAAGTGAGCCGAGCTTGCGCGCGCTGGGCAGTGCGGCCTCAGGGTGCTGGCCGGGCTCCTGCGCGTGGATCCAATAGTGATTGGCGGCGGAGTCGTCGGGATGCGCGGCGAGAATGGCAGCGAGGATGGTCTGCGCCTCGGCGGTACCGGACTTGGGCACGGCCTGCTTGTCGAAGCCGTCGATGAGGGATTCGGCTAGGAATATCTTCGCCTGCGTGTCGTCGGCCGCATTTCCTGCGTCCAGCTGGGCGACGAGTCTGCGTAGAATCTTCGTCTCTTTGGAGTCGATGTGCGGTGCGGCAACTCCGGTGACGGTCCACGAATTTTGCTTGGGGCTTGTCGACTTCTTCTTCTCCGATGCGTCGTCCTTCTGCTCTGCTTTGGCGGCGGCAATGTAGAGCTTCTCTGCGGGCGTGGCTCGCTTGGCGAGCTTCTCTGCCTGCTTCATCGCGGCGGCGGCCCAGTCATCGTTGATTCCGCGGAAGGCCTCGGCTTGGTAGAGGCCCCAGTAGCACATGGCGCAGTTGGGATCGAGGCGAATGCTCTGCTCGAAAGCGCGCGCGGATTCATAGTCCCAGAAGTCATGCAGCTCGTTCAGGCCCTGGTTGAACCATTTCTGTGCCTCGGTGCTGGAGGTGGTGATGGCGATAGAACTGTTGCCGAGGCCGGCGATGACGAGTGGAGGCGGCAGTTTCTCGGGCGGCGTGCCCTCGCCCATGTCCATGCCGGACATGCCTTGCGCTGTCGCACCGCGTGTGGCGGCCAGAAGCGCACACAACGTTAGTCTTGCCACTACGCTTCGCATTTCGGCTCCTTAGACGTTCTGCTTCGATCTACGCGGCCCGCAGCAGTCCCTATAGAGTGCCACACAGCGGACGACTTGACAGTGGAAGTCGCCGAGAGATAGCGTCATTTTGCCTAATGGAAACGTTTACCCAGGGGAAACTGCACGTTTCCCCTGGGAAGACGCTGCATAGGTCCATCGAGGATTCCATGAAGACACGTTCTGCGATTGCGGTTCTGTGCGCTGTGCTTTGCGTCACCTCTGCGGCGCGCGCGGAGATAAAGCCTGCTGCCTTGTTCAGCGACCACATGGTGCTGCAGAACGGCCTGACGGTGCCGGTGTGGGGCACGGCCGATGCGGGCGAGAAGGTGACGGTGAAGATCGCCGGCCAGACGAAGTTCGCGACTGCGGATGCTGACGGTAAGTGGATGGTGAAGCTGGCGAAGCTGGCGGCGAAAGCCGGTGCGCCGTTGACGATGACAATCACGGGTAAGGCGGGAAGTACGCCGATAACGATCAACGATGTGCTGGTGGGCGAGGTTTGGCTTGGGTCGGGGCAGTCGAACATGGTGTTCAATGTGTCCAACACGGGGCACCGGCCGTACGGGTTGCTGGACGAGAAAGAGGAGATCGCGGCGGCGAATTATCCGCAGGTGCGGATGTTTACGGTAGCGGACACGAAGTCGCTGACGCCGCAGACGGACGTCAAAGGCGAGTGGAAGGTGTGCAGTCCGGCGACGGTGGCGGACTTCTCGGCGATCGGCTACCTGTTTGCGCGCGATTTGAACCAGGCACTGAAAGTTCCGGTGGGAATCATTCTCTCGGCGTACGGCGCGAGTACGGCGGAGGCCTGGGTTCCGCGCGAGGCGCTCGCGGCCGATCCGAAGCTGAAGCCGGTGCTCGATGGATTCGACGCGCGCGAGGCTGCGTTCCAAGCGCACCCTCCGGCCGTGGCCGCACAGAATCCTCCAGTCGCAGCGACGCCGCTGGCGCCGACTGCGGGAGCTACTATAACGCCCGGTGGACCACCGCCTGCAGGCGCGCCTCCTGCGGCTCGACGGGCGCGCGGCGGAGGAGGCGATCCAGTGAACGACCAGCATCAGCCGACGGTGCTCTACAACGGCATGATCAACGGTGTGATTCCGTATGCGATTCGCGGGGCAATCTGGTACCAGGGCGAGTCGATTTTGGGGAACCCGGGCATCCCGATGTACGCGCATGTGATGGAGACGCTGGTCACCACATGGCGTCAGCGCTGGGGTGAGGGCGACTTCCCGTTCTACGCGGTGCAACTGGCCGCACTCAAGAACAACAGCAACAATCCGCGGGTGCGCGAGCAGCAGGCGGAAATCCTGTCGGTGAAAAACACCGGGCTGGCGGTCGCGATCGATATCGGCGACCCCGCCAACGTGCATCCCAAGAACAAGGAGGCGCTGTGCGACCGGCTGAGCCGCATCGCGCTGGCCAATGTGTATGGCAAGAAGATGGAGTTCTCCGGGCCGGTGTATGCGTCGATGAAGGTTGAGGGTGACGCGATCCGCATCACTTTTACGCACGCCCAGGGGCTGACGACGCACTACCCCAGCGGCCTGTACGCGCATGTCTCGGCGCCCGACCCGACGACAGGCAAGGTTGCTGCGGAGATTCCTGCGGCGAACGACGGGCCGCTGAAGTGGTTTCAGATTGCGGGTGCGGATGGGAAGTATGTGGATGCGCAGGCGACGATCGACGGCAGTTCGGTGGTGGTGAAAAGCGCGGACGTGAGCGCGCCGGTGAGCGTGCGCTACGCGTGGGACAACTATCCCTATGGCGCGAATTTGTATAACGCGGCGGGGTTGCCGGCGGCGCCATTCCGGACGAACAAGATGGATGATGCGGTTGCGAAATAGAGCTTGAGGGGATTCGAGGACTGACCTCAGCGGCTAAAGCCGCATTTCGATTACGGAGCCCTGCGGCACGGCTGAAGCCGTGCCCTTAACGAACGGACCGTCCGGCCTGGGCGGTTGATAGTTGCACAATGGAGCGTTTATGCCCAAGATGAGATTGGTCGACACGCGAATTCGATTCATGTTGGCGGCTCTGTTTGCGTTTGCGATGCTGCCGCAACTTTTGCATGCGCAGTCGGGGCCGCAGACGACGCCGGAGATTGTTGCTGCTGCGGCTGCCGCGAAGACTCCGGTGGCCGCGGGGCCGGTGGAGCCGACTTGGGATTCGATACGCGAGCACTACACCGTGCCGCAGTGGTTCATCGACGCGAAGTTCGGGATCACTATGCATTGGGGACTGTTCTCGGTGGCGGCGTATCACAACGAGTGGTACGAGAAGTACATGTACACCACGTTTGCCGACTGGCACGCGCAGCACTTCGGGCCGCAGGACCAGTTCGGCTACAAGGACTTTATTCCGCTGTTCAAAGCGACGGACTTCAACGCGGATGATCTCGCCGAGTTGGTGAAGGAGTCAGGTGCGAAGTATTTTGCGCCGACGGTGGAGCATCACGACGGTTTCTCGCTGTGGAATAGCAAGACGAATCCGTGGAACGCGTACAACATGGGCCCGCACCGCGACCTGGTGGGCGAGATGGCGGTGGCGACGCGCAAGGCGGGATTGAAGTTCGGCATCGCCAGCCACAATATGGAGCACTACACGTTTGTGAATCCGACACCGGGGTTGAAGACTGACGTGGACGATCCGAAGAACGCGGACTTCTACTGGCACGACCACTCGGACGCGCGGTTGCAGGAGTTTCTTGAGGACTGGGTGAAGAAGAACATCGAACTGATCGACCAGTATCAGCCGGACATCCTGTGGTACGACAATGGGCTGAATGGGCGCAACTTCGATCCGCTGAAGATGAAGGTGGCGGCGTACTACTACAACCGTGCGCTGGAGTGGCACAAGCCGGTGACGTTCCTGACCAAGGATTCGGCATTCCTGGCGGGCAGCGTGCTCGAGTTCGAAAAGCTGAATCCGCGCGGGCCAACGCAGATCCTGAAGGGCGTGTGGGACGCGGAGGAGTCGATTGGCAGCACGTGGGGCTATTCGGCTGAGAACCCGGTGGAGACGTTTCGCGGGGCCGGTTCGGTGATCGACGAGCTATGCACCATCGTGAGCATGAACGGCAGCCTGCTGCTGAACTTGTCGCCGTCCGGGCAGGGGGCGATCAGCGAGCCGCAGCGGACCGCGTTGAAAGAGGTGGGCAAATGGCTCGCGGTGAACGGCGAGGCGGTGTACGGCACGCATAACTGGGTGGTCGATGGCGAAGGATTTACGCCTCTGCCTCCACGCGGCGCGGCCATGCGGCGGGCGGGTGCGGCGGCTGCAGCGGGCGCGGAACAAGGTCCGACCGCAGGTGTCACGTCTGCTCCTGCGCCTGCCGCAGTGCCGACTGCTGTCGTTCCTGCTGCTTCGACCGAACCGCAAAGGCCAAAGCCTTTGGTCTACCGGTTCACGGTCAAGGGCAACGACCTCTACGCGATCGCGCAGTCGTGGCCGGGCGATACGGCTGTCGTTGCTACGCTCGCCACCGGCCCAGCCGCGGCGGCGAAGTTTCCCGACGGCAAGCTGCCGGAAGGCAAGATCACCAGCGTGACCATGCTCGGGCATGCAGGCAAGTTGCAATTCACGCAGGATGCGGATGGCCTGAAGGTGAAGTTGCCCCCCGACCGGCCCTGCGACTACGCATACACGCTCAAGATCACCGGCCTGAAGTTGAATCCGGCGGGGCCAGCCGTGCCTGCTGTCATGGCCGACTTGCGCTAGGCAGGCGCGGGGGCGTGCGCCTGGTGTGGCAATTACCCTTGTGTTGGCCGCACAAAACTTGATAGCGTAACCCATCGCCTTCTCCCCGGCGACTGTACGCGTCATCACACCAGGAGAGAACCCATGGCTCAGGTACGTCTTCTCGTCGGTACGCGCAAGGGCGCGTTTCTCCTTACCGCGGACGGCACGCGCAAGAACTGGGAGATCGACGGCCCGCACTTTGCCGGCTGGGAGATGTACCACCTGAAGGGTTCGCCTGCTGATCCGAACCGCATTTACGCGTCGCAGTCGTCAGGCTGGTTTGGTCAGCAGATTCAGCGATCCGATGATGGGGGCGCAACCTGGACGGCGGTGGGCAACAAGTTCGCTTACCACGGCGTTCCCGGCACGCACCAGTGGTACGACGGCACGCCGCATCCGTGGGAGTTCAAGCGGGTGTGGCACCTGGAGCCGTCGCTGACCAATCCCGACGAGGTGCTGGCAGGAGCGGAGGATGCGGGCCTCTTCCAGTCAAAAGATGGCGGCCAAAGTTGGGAAGAACTCTCCGGCCTGCGCACGCATACCACCGGATCTGCGTGGCAGCCGGGCGCGGGCGGACTTTGCCTGCACACCATCATCGTGGACCCGAGCGATCCCCAGCGGATCTTCATTGCGATCTCCGCGGCGGGAGCGTTCCGCACCGATGATGGCGGCGCAACGTGGAAGCCCATCAACCGCGGCCTCTACTCGAAGTACATTCCCAACCCCACGGCCGAGGTGGGTCACTGCGTCCACCACATTGCCGCGCACCCCAGCCGGCCGGGTACGCTGTTTATGCAAAAGCACTGGGACGTGATGCGCACGGACGATGCCGGCGATAACTGGGTTGAGGTGAGCGGCAATCTGCCGACGGACTTCGGCTTCGTTATCGACGTACACGCGCACGAGCCGGAGACACTGTATGTGGTGCCGATCAAGAGCGACTCCGAGCACTTTGTTCCCGACGGCAAATTGCGGGTCTTCCGCAGCCGGGCGGGAGGCAACGACTGGGAGCCGCTGACAAAGGGGCTGCCGCAGCAGGATTGCTACGTCAACGTCCTGCGCGACGCGATGGCCGTGGACCGGCTGGATGAATGCGGCGTGTACTTCGGCACCAGCGGCGGGCAGGTGTATGCGTCGGCGGATGCGGGCGATAGCTGGCAGGCGATTGTTCACGACCTGCCGCCAGTACTCTCCGTCGAAGTGCAAACGCTGGCATAAACGGCCTATGCTGGAGAGGTATCGGCCAAGCCGGTATCGGAGGAATCATGAAGTTGAAATCTACCGCTGGCGTCTGGGTGATGACGCTGGCGATTGCGGCTGGCGCAGCCGCCACGCCGGCACCGACGCAAACGCCCCCAGACCACTTCCAGCCCTACTTTGCGGTGCGCACTATCGAGACGCTGGACAGCAACGGCAAGAATCAGGCGTCGTTTTACTCGCTGGAAGAGCGGGACTCAAGCGGTCGTACTCTGACCGCTCACCTGGATTCACCGGTCCTCGGCGGCAAGCTGACCCAGGTGAATATCTTGGACCCGGTGAAGGTGCGGACGATCCAGATCAACTACGTGTCGCGAACGGCCACGGTAACGCAGTTTCCGCCGGGGGCCGCGGACAAGTTGCTGCCCTCGAGCCAGCCTTTTGCCTCCGAGGATCCCAACCGCAGCGACCTCCGAGCCAAAATGCTGAACGACTTCGAGGTGCGTGGCTATACCTGGACGACCAACGATCCGAATATCGGCGAGACGGCGATAGCCGGCGGAGTCGCAGGTGCGGCTGAGGCGGCGGCGACGTTCAGCCCGACAGCGTATCCAGTGACCCATGAGGCGTGGTGGTCGCCTGTGCTGCGGCTGTTTCTCCTGACCAGCGCGCGCGACGGCAACGGAAACCAGCAGATTATTCGCTACGACCAGATCCGGGTGAAGGAGCCGACGGCGGAGGACTTCGCCATCCCGGCTGGGTTCAAAGTGAGGACCATTATCCTGACGCCAGCCATCCACTAACCGCCGAGCAGCTCGATGCCGCCCGTACGCGCTGACGCTGGGTTGAGAAGAATTTAGCGCACACGCATGGCCGGATAGAAGATTGCCGCGCTGGCAGCGGGGACGATTCTCTTCCCCTTTGCCGCCGGATTGAATCGGATGCTCGTCGACGTCAGCGAGTCGGCAGTCAGGGTCTGGCCTACCACCCAATCACCCTCAATCACGACGTCGAGGTCCCGCGTCGTATCCTTGTTGATGACCGCGACAAGGGTCTGGCCCCGTAGATGAACGGCGTAGGCGGTTGCGTTCGCAGGGCCGGGATCGAAGTCGTGGGGGATAATCGTGGCGCCGGCAAACTGCTGGGCGAAGCGCATGCCGAAGGAAACTGGCTCGGCGATGAATTTGCCGTCGATGTCGGCGATGGGCGTATAGAACGGGCGCGGGTGCGGGGCATTCGGTTCGGCCATCAGCTCCTCGCCGGGCAGCATGCCGCCGAGCGATGCGGCCACGTACTTACCTTCGCCTCCGTGCAGGTTGACGCCAGCGTATCCCAGCGATGCCAGCCGCAGCAGGTAATCCGCGGCCCACAGCGAAGCGGCGAAGACATCCGACAGGCCGGGCTTGCCGCCTCGATAGCAGGAGTTGCCCTCCGTCATGCGGTAGGGAACGATGCGATGCTCGCCATCACTGAGACGGGCGGCCGCGGCATGGATGTCGGTGTAGAGTTTGTCGACGTGCGGGTCGGCGTGCAGCAGGTCATTGATGTTCGCCTTGGGATTGGAAGGCGGGCCGGTGAAATAGTAGTGGTGGGTGAGCGCGGCGACGTCGGGGCGATCCTGTTCCGGCAACGCCAGCAGCCGCGTGACCACTACGGCATACCACTCGGGATTGCCGGCTGTGTCGGGCAGGCCGAATTTAGCGTCGGGCACGCGCGCGCGGATGGCGTTGGCGAACTTCAGCCACTCGTCAAAGTAGGAATTGGCGTTCCAGGTCTTGGGATCGCGAATGGTCGAGCCGAAGCGGTCGGCCTCGTTACCCACCTGGAAGTATTCGAGCCTGGCGCCGAGGGTTTTCGCGGCGAAGGCGGCTTCGTCCGCGGCGATCTCGGGCGTACTGGTGCCGAGGTTGATGCCGTAAAGGCAGGTCCATCCGGTGAGTTCGAGGAAGCCGCTCAGGTTGCGCACCGCCGCGGGCGTGACGTTGTAGATGAGGTCGGGCGGTGGGTCTCCGGCCTTGAACGGGCGCTTGGCACGCGGCGGCGGCACAGCATCGAGGGTGGGCTTCCAGAAGCCGTAGTCGGAGGTATTACCGCCCAGGCGCAGCACTCCAGTGGGCGCCAGCGCACGGAACTGCGCGACGAGCCCGGTGTTGGCCGGCGAAAAGAAATTCGGTTCGGAGAGCTGCTGCGTCTCGTACGACAGGCCGACGAAGTTCGCCGGAATCACCGGCCCCGGCTGGTCCGCGTGTAGCGCCAGCGTGGCGGTCTGCAGCACGGGGCCCTCCGGCGCAGGCGGGCGAGCGAGTTGCGGCGCAGGGCTCGACCGACTCGGGCCGCCGTTGGCCGGGAAGTTCTGGGCGAAGCTTTTCCAACTCGCCGCGGTGGCGGCACTGGCAATCACGAAACGTCTGCGGTCCATCCTGTTCATGGGGAGAAGGATAGGCCAACCAAGGTTCGAGGTACAAGGTTCGAGGTACGAGCGCGGGCCGTGAACGTGATACTCCTAGAGCGAGGCTTATCAATTACTGCTCGCCTATGCCCAAGATTCGCGTTGAACTTCCCGCGCACCTGCGAACGCTGGGCCGCATCGCCGGCCACGAGGTAACGCTCGAAGTGGCCGCGCCGCCCACGGTGCGAGGTGCGCTGGATGCGCTGGAGGCCGCCTACCCAATGCTCTGCGGGACGATCCGCGATCATGGGACGCAGGAGCGCCGGGCGTTTCTCCGCTTCTTCGCCTGCCAGCAGGACATCTCGCACGATCCGCCGGACGCGCCACTGCCCGCCTCCGTCGTGAATGGAACTGAGCCGCTGATCATCCTCGGGGCGGTTGCCGGAGGCTAGCGGAGAACGCAGATTCGGCGGCGCTGATGAAACAATGTCCGCGGCTGCCCGTCTACTGAGTACCGACCCGATTTTGAAGCGAGGAGTTTAGGCGATTCTGACGCGCAGGCGGTTCACGCAACTCGCGGGTATGACTTCGGCGGCGATGGCATTTAACGGCGCCCGGCGCGTTGCGCAAACACCTGCACTGCCTGCGGACTTCACGCTCGACATCGCGCCGTATGTGTTTGAAGCGTCGCCCAGGCGTCGCTACCAGACCATCGCATACAACGGCCAGGTACCCGGCCCGCTTCTGCGCATGAAGCAAGGGCGCGAGGTGTCCGTCGACATCCACAACCACTCCGCCGACGCGGA
>Ga0302197_10003546_pt1 | contig 14083 bp, 8 predicted proteins | sample II_Bog_N2_1_FD_193526 | JGI IMG/M metagenome (GOLD analysis project Ga0302197, IMG submission 193526) | Peat permafrost microbial communities from Stordalen Mire near Abisko, Sweden - II_Bog_N2_1 | ecosystem: Environmental > Terrestrial > Soil > Wetlands > Peat | place: Sweden: Abisko, Stordalen...
CGATTGCGTGTTTGGGTTCAAGTACTCATCCCGTCCGAATACGCCTGCATTGGTCATGATCGATTCCATACCCGAGACGGAAAAGGCCACGAGGCTTCAACTATTGCTTGATCGGCAGCGAGAGATTCAGCGAGTCAATTATGCCAAGCATTTGGGGCAAGTAATGGAAGTAATGGTTGAGGGTCAGAATCCTGCGCGCGGGCAGGTGACTGGCCGCAGCAGTCAGAACAAGCCGGTGAATTTCACATGCAATCAACCGATTGCTCCTGCGCCGGGCAGCTATCTCCAAGTGAGAATCACTGACACGCATCCAAATAGTTTGGTTGGGGAATCCGTCTAACGCGTTAAGCTGGCAGAGGAAAGGGAAACAATGGATATCGAGGTGCGGATACGCGGTCTGATGATGGATCCGTCGACCAACATGCCCATCGTGGTGCTTAAAGATGTTGCCTCAGAAACGGTGATGCCCATTTGGGTCGGCAACTTTGAAGCAAACGCCATATTTATAGAAATCGAAAAGGTGGAAGCACCTCGGCCCATGACGCACGATTTGCTTAGGAATCTAATCCGTCACATGAATGGTGAGCTAGAACGCGTTGTGATTACAGAACTTAGGGATGATACGTTTATGGCGGTTCTGTGGCTGCGCCAGGGAGATGAAGCGGTGACTATCGATGCCAGGCCATCGGACGCGATCGCATTGGCGCTGCGAGCGGATTGTCCAATTTATGTTTCCGAGCAGGTGATGCAAGCTGCCAAGCTGAATACCTCCGGGCCGCCGGATGGTCCCACCGCCGAGCAGTTGCGCGGCTGGCTGGAAGGATTGAACGACGAGGACCTGGGCCGCTACAAGATGTGAGGAACTCCCGCAGGGAAGGCTCTTGACGGCAATCATGATCTTGACTAGAAGCTTCACTATCTCCGTCATCTTACCGTTTTAGTTGACAGAATATCCGTTATCAGACATTGCATATAGGTAGATTGCTGCATCCACTTCTGCTAAAAAGGGCCTTTCGGTAAGCAACGCCGGATCTTAGCGGTGAGTCCTCGGGGTTACTGGGATTGGCGTGGGTCGCTTGATCCGCGCAATGCTTTGACAAAACGAGACGCCAGATATTCAAAGATATAAGTGTTTTCGATGTTATGGTTTACGCCGATTCGCTCGACCACACTTTAAGCCTGTAAAGATTTAACACAAAAGACGTATCGACTGCCATGATCCTAAACGTGTTACCTTTTCCCTTCTTAGCTGATTGCTATATAAGCTTAACTCGTTGATGACCCTCCTACATTGAGGCAATCCGGCGAAGCAAGCTGGATTCGACTGGTGGAGAGGACTGTTGATGGCCGCCAACACCCTGCTAAATGTCGATACGAAGCAATCCGAATATTCCAACGCTTTTGATGTTCGGAATCTTTCAATTGCACTGGTAGGGCCGAACGACTTGCTGCGCACAGCCGTAGCGACCGCGCTTGCTGCCTGTCATGCCGGTGGAGAAGTTCGCCAGTTCTCCTCGTACCCTGCCACGCTCGACGATGTTCCCCGATTGCTCGAGCAACACTTCGATGTCATCGTCATTGACCTGGAGAGTGACCGAGAGTACGCACTTGAGCTGGTTGAGCGTGCATGCTCCAACGGCATCGCAACGGTGATGGTCTATTTAGAGACAGAAGATCCCGAACTGATCATCCGGTGCATGCGATCGGGCGTTCGCGATATTCTGACATTTCCCTTCACTCAGAACACGGTGCCCGAGGCGCTCTTTCGCGCCGCAGCCCGACTCCCCGCAGCTCCTGAATCAAAAAAGACAGGGGGCCGTCTACTCGCATTCGCAGGCGTGAAGGGTGGTTCTGGCGTCACCACGATCGCATGCAATTTCGCGGTAGCACTGGCCGAGGACAGTTCCCAAAGCACCCTATTGATCGACCTTGACCTGCCGCTCGGGTCCTCCGCCATCAACCTGGGACTTGAAGCCGAGTACTCAACAATTGACGCCCTTCAGGAGTCGAGTCGGCTCGATTGGAGTTTTCTATCCCGGCTCCTGGTGAAGCACAGTTCAGGGCTGAAGCTGCTCGCCGCCCCCGGGAAGCTCCCCGCTTACAAAGCCTCCAACGAATCTGTCGATAAATTGTTGTCGGTGGCGCGTCAGAACTTCGATAACGTTGTGGTTGATATCGGGTCCGCGGTTGATTTTGACAGCATTTCCCTATTCAAAGAGGCGAAATCCTTCTACCTGGTTGCTCAAGCGTCTATTCCCGAATTGCGTAATGCAAATCGAATGATTGGTCAGTACTTCAGCGGGAACCGCCCCCATCTCGAGATGGTCATCAACCGGTACGAGGCTTCCGCTCCAGGAGTGGGGGATGAACAGATTGCTAAGGCCCTCACCAGGCCGGTCAATTGGAAAATCCCCAACGACTACGCTGCTGTGCGGCAAATGCAAAATACAGCCACCCCCCTGGTGCTCCAGAATTCGTCAATTGCGCAACATATCCGCGAGATGGCAAGTTCGATTTCCGGGTTGCCGGTGCCTTTGGCCAAGAAAAAGGGCTTCAGTTTGAGGGGCCGGATCCGGGGCGATTCAACAATGAACGGTGCCTCTGAAGAACTTTCTAGCATTTCGAGGCTAATTCCCCGTAGAATCGGCACAGAAACTTTCTCCAGCGCCGCACAGCCTGAAGCAAAAAACGACGTGAGCGAGTCCCCCCCCAATGACTCGCCAGCGCGGACGTTCATTCCGGCGGATCCCGTGACGCTCACTGGAGCGAGGACGCAATCGGAAGGATTGCCCGGCGAAGAGAGTATGAACAAGGCCAGAGATGTTTTCCGATGGTACAAAAAGAACGAGTCGGACGTTGCGCCTAACCTTGGGATCCCCGATTCAACTAAAGGAGAAGAGATAGAGATGCTGAAGATCGAGGTTGACGAACACCTGGAGTTTGAAGACGATCAATCGTCACTGGAGACCCCCGAAATCGAATGGCAGGTCCCTGCGCCAATCGCTTACGGCACGCCGCTCGGGGCTCCCCAACTCAATGCCACCTCTCCGATTCCGGGGAAATTTGCGTATGTTCCCGCCAAGGGCTCAAAACTCCCTCCAGGTACGCATAGCATTTGGGTCACGTTTGCCCCGACCGACACCAAGCGTTACGCGTCGACGCAATACGCTGTGTCGCTAACGGTGACTTTGGCGACGCCCGTTATAAAGTGGCCGACTCCCGCTGCTATTTCCTACGGGACCCCACTCAGCGCTGCGGAACTGAATGCATCAACGGCGGTCCCGGGAGTCTTCACGTACACTCCCTCCGAAGGTCATGTGCTTGCGCCCGGAAACCAGACGCTGACCGTGAACTTTACCCCGGCGGACCCGACAAAATATACGGCGAAACAGGCTACGATCTCGCTTAATGTGACGAAGGCGACGCCTCTGATCACCTGGGCAGCACCGGATCCCATCGTCTACGGCACTGAGCTGGGCGACAACGAACTGAAGGCAACAGCATCGGTTCCAGGAAGTTTCGTCTACTCCCCCGGTAAAGGCGCGGTGCTTTCGGCGGGGACTCATATGCCTTTGGTCATCTTCACTCCGTCTGACGCGACCAACTACTCAACGGCACAGACTCCGGTGCTACTCAGTGTGACCAAAGCTACGCCGGTCATCTCGTGGCCGACACCCGCTTCAATTGAGTACGGCACAGCGCTAAGCGCAGCCGAACTCAATGCAACTGCCTCGGTCCCAGGAACATTCGTCTATTCACCTGCCATTGGCGATGTACCAAGAGCAGGTGACCAAACGCTTTCGGTGACATTTAATCCGGCCGATTCCATTGACTATACAACGGCAACAGCCACCGTGACCCTCACGGTCTCCAAGGCATCGCCAACCGCGATCACCTGGCCTGCGCCGCCCGCGATCCAGTTCGGCGAAGCGCTGGGCAACGCTCAACTCAATGCAAAAACTTCAGAGCCTGGCACCTTCACCTACTCTCCTTCTGCCGGTGAAGTACTCTCGCCTGGAACTCACACGCTTGCGGTAATTTTCACTCCGACAGACGAAAACCTGTCCACTTCCGAGGCATCCGTTTCCCTCGTCGTCAGCAAGGCAACACCGACCATCAAATGGCTGGTGCCACCTTCCATGCCCTACGGCACCCCCCTCAGCAAAACTCAGCTCAATGCCACTGCATCGGTGCTGGGAATCCTGGTTTATACGCCTTCCGCAGGCGAGGTCCCTCAAGCGGGTAAACAGACACTCGCGGTTGATTTCGTTCCGGAAGATTCAAATAACTACACTGACGTGCGGGCCGAAGTATCGATCATGGTCACCAAGGCGAATCCCAGCATTACGTGGCCCAACCCGGCTCCCATTTCGTATGGCACGCTTCTCACCGAGTCTCAATTCAATGCTTCGGCGTCGATTCCCGGCAGCTTTGTCTTTGCTCCAGCCAAAGGAACCGTATTAACTCCAGGAACACAGACGCTGGAGGCAATTTTTACTCCGGAGGATGGAGCGAACTATGCCCCGGCGCGTGCCACAGTTTCGCTCCTGGTAACTTCCTTGCCCTACATGGATTCATTCTCGAACCTGACAATCAATTCGCCCCTCAATGCACCGTCCTATGCTTCGCAAGCACTCACTGGGTTCGAAATGCCGCCCCCGCGCCCAGCATTCGATCCGGATCCTCAAAGCATTCCGGGGATTTTCAAGCCCGAAGGCGCGGCTTTTGGAGAACGCAAACTCAAGAACGAAAACAATTCCCTTGCCAAGGAACCGACAAGTTTTGCTGAAAAGGTACAGCAATTCAAGACACACGAAGTATCGAACCGCACTGAACGGGGCTCCTCGGGTCCAGCCGTAGCTCCCGTGAAGAAACAGGAAGAGCGAGTTTATAAGGGCGCCACCTACGTCAAAGGAGAGGATGGCAAGTGGCACCTCAAACAATAAAGGAGAAGGCACACCGACGCTCTATCTGAATTTCGACCTATCGAATGGTGGAGGACCATCCGCAATGTTGCAGTCAGACCCGAGTTGATTGCTCGGGTCGACTACATCGCGCGTGGCGACTTCCGGTCGCCAACTCCCATGAGTGCCTTGAATTCAAAATTGCATATCGCGCAGAAGCGGCTCCGCTAATTCCGGATGCCGGCCATCAGCTGCTCGATCTCAGTCTTTTCCTGCGCGGTGATGGGCAAAAGTGGAGAGCGGGCTCTGCCTCCAAAATAGCCATTGAAGTCGCAGGCATATTTGACTCCGCTAATTCCCAACTGACCGAGGATGCGATTGCTGGGCATGGCAATCCGCTCCTGCTTCTCTTCCGCAAGATTCAGATCGTGATCCTTCCAGGCAAGGTAAACCTCCTGGCACGCTTGCGGTGCGCAAGCGGCAAATCCCAGAATCCCACCGTTCGCTCCCGCCTCAAGCGAAGCCAGGAGTCCTGCGGCTGAACCGGTAAGCACCTGGAATCCAACTTCCCTGGTGCGCGTTTTGAGGGTCACGGGCGGCGGGGCGGTGGCGATCGCAGAACCGCCGGCGAGATCTCCTGCAGAGACAAATGAGCCGGTGGATTCGCCTTTTTGGGTCAGCATTCGGCCGGTTACAGCTTCAAATACAGGAGTGACTGTGACCGTCCGACGAGGCGCTGAGCGCGCAACATCGACTTCGGCTCGGATACGATCCAGGTTTCCGCTGGAGTCCTTGATCCCGATTACGTTTGGGTGCTGCGCTAACTCCGCGACAAGGCTGATCGGGATATCGAACGGGACAAATTTTGGGATGTTGTAAAGGACGACCGGGAGCGGCGAGCGGTCGGCGACCATGTTGAAATGGTGCAAGACCGCGATTTCGCCCAATTGAGGAGCGTAATAGGTGGGTGAATGGACCAGCACCGCATCATATTTGCACCGCGCGGCCGCTTCCGCGAGCTCGATGGTGGCCTTCACGCTCTGCCGCCCCACTCCCGCGATCAGGACTTTTTGCGGAGCGGTAGCCTCGGCGGCTACACGCAGCACCTCGATCGATTCCCTTTCGTCAAGCATGGCGGCCTCACCAGTGGAACCCAAGACCACCATTCCGGCCAGGAGGCTACGGGAATATCGCGCCATGTTGGCTTCAAGTTTGCGAAAGTAGATGTGCTCGTCGGGATAGAACGGCGTTGTAACGGCGGCGAAAATGCCCTCAATCAGCATGATCTTATTGTAGAACGCTGACTGCCACTATGAGTGCATAAGCCCAGTCCGGTGTCGAAACAGATGCGCCGGTGACTTGCTCGATTCCGTCTATTCGAGGGGTCTCAGGCGACTCTCTGACTAAGATTCCGTACTTCGTCCCGCGGGCGTTCTGCTATCGCAGCCTGGAAAGGCCGTTCGACCCAAGCGCAAATGAGCTTTCCATCGGAAAGTGACCAAACGCATTCCAGGACTCGCTCAAGGGGATGACCGATAACTTGCGAAAAAGTGAACATCACACTCCCCCTCTCTGGCCCAAATCGGCCAGCCACAACCCGATACAGAAATAATTCACAATGCCCGCACACTAAAGTGCAGGTTGGTTGATGCATGTGGAAGAGTTGGGCGCGCGTGGCGCCCCACCAGATCCATTCTCGCTTTCACAGCCGCTCGGTCTAATCTCCGGGGCGCGGCAAGCAAGAAAGGATTGAACTAAGGGTTCAAGTCCTGGATTTGCTTACTACGCCACTGATTGCCAAACAAATCAAGGTCAACTGCGTTGCAGTCGTTTGCCGGTGTCATTCGTGGCTTCCAATCCCAGCGTTGCGAGCGCCGGGGTTAAGGTTTCATTTTGGTTGAGAGAGGTTTTCCAGGCGCTAAAAGCGGCACCGGAATCAATTCCCTTCTGCGTGAACTTTTTAAAATGTAACACAGCATTAACAATTCATTCGCATAATATGCGCCTCTCCCGAAAGAATTAACATAACGGGAAATGAGCCCCGGAAAATACCGGGGCTTCGCAATGGCACTTTATTTACTGAAGGCTTTATGGAGTTGCTGCAGATCGTAAACAGTGGTGCGATGCAGTTGAATGGAGGCGATGCCTTCAACCGCGGCTTGTGCGGCGGCGATGGTCGTGATGGTGGGTATCCTAGCCAAAACGGCCGCACGGCGGATAGCCTTCTCGTCAAAAAACGTATCCTGCCCGCGAGGGGTGTTGATGATGAGCTGGATGCGGTCGCCCTTGATCAGGTCGACGATGTTGGGCCGGCCTTCCTTCACCTTGAATACCCGCTCGATGGTAAGGCCTGATTTTTCAAGGACGCTCGCCGTGCCCTCGGTGGCTACGATCCTGAATCCCAGCTCAACGTAGCGACGCGCCAGGTCTACGGCCGCCGGCTTATCGTGATCGTTGACGCTAAAGAAGATTGTTCCGGAAGTCGGCAACACCTGGCCGGCGGAGAGTTGGGCCTTGGCGAAGGCTTCGCCGAAGGTAGCGGCGACTCCCATGACTTCTCCAGTGGATCGCATCTCGGGTCCCAGAACGGTGTCTACGCCGGCGAATTTGGACCAGGGAAAGACCGGCGATTTGACGTAATAATGCGCGCCGGTCTCGAGGTCTTTTCCTGATGCAAGCTGGGCCGGCAACAATTCACGGAGCTTGCGGCCGGTCATGAGGCGTGCAGCTATCTTGGCTAGCGGAATGCCGGTTGCTTTTGAGACGTAGGGCACTGTGCGCGAGGCGCGTGGATTCACCTCGATGACGTATACGTGGTCTTCGCCATCGGCGTCACGCTGGATGGCGAATTGCAGGTTGACCAGGCCGATGACTTTGAGCGCGAGAGCCAGCTTGCGCGTATAGGTGCGGAGGGTCTCTAGCGTTTCCGGGCGAATGCTGACGGAGGGAAGTACGCAGGACGAATCGCCGGAATGGATCCCGGCCTCTTCAATGTGTTGCATGATTCCGGCGATGACGACATCTTCGGAATCGCAGAGTGCGTCGACATCCACTTCGACAGCACTCTCCAGGAAGTGATCGACGAGGACGGGCCTCTCTTGGGAGTACTCGACCGCTTGCGCCATGTACTGCTTCACTGCCTCGGCATCGTATGCGATGACCATGGCCCGGCCGCCGAGAACGTAGCTGGGCCGGACAAGCACCGGGTAGCCGATGCGCTCGCCGACCGCTAGAGCTTCTTCCACGCTGGTCGCAGTACCGCCCGCCGGCTGGGGTATTTCAAGCTCGTCGAGCAGCTTGCCGAAGCGCTTCCGATCTTCGGCCAGATCAATCGACTCCGGAGAAGTGCCGATGATGGGCACGCCGGCGGCGCGCAGACGCTGTGCAAGGTTGAGCGGAGTCTGGCCGCCGAACTGGACAATCATGCCGATCTTTGCGCCGGATTGCGCCTCATGGTTATAGACCGCGAGAACATCTTCAAGCACCAGCGGCTCAAAGTAGAGCCGGTCGCTGGTGTCATAGTCGGTGGAAACGGTCTCTGGGTTGCAATTGACCATGACGGTTTCGTATCCGTCCTCGCGCAGTGCGAAAGCGGCGTGGCAGCAGCAGTAGTCGAACTCGATGCCCTGGCCAATGCGGTTGGGTCCGGAACCAAGGATGATGATTTTGGGCGTGTCTGTTGGCGGCGCTTCGTCTTCTTCGTCGTAGGTTGAATAGAGGTAAGGCGTCATCGATTCGAACTCGGCGGCGCAGGTGTCGACGAGTTTAAAGACTGGGCGGATTCCCTTCGCCTCGCGCAGTTCCCTCACCTGTTGTGTGCCGGCGTGGCCTTCGAGCTTCCATTCGGTTGCGATGCGCTCATCGCTGAGGCCAAGGCGCTTGAGCCGGCGAAGTTGCTCTTCGGTGATTGCTTCAGGAGTTGTCTTCGCGATGGCCATCTGCTCGATGCTGATCTCGCGGAGCTGGTGCAGGAACCACGGGTCCATGCCGGTATAACGCGCCACTTCTCTGACGCTCATGCCGCGCTCAAAGGCAAAGCGAATGTAGCTGAGGCGCTCTGGCCGAGGGGTAACGAGGCACTGCGTGAGGCGGCGCGGCTCCAGGACTTCGGCGCCTGTCTTCTTGCCGGTTTCAAGAGCGCGCCAGGCTTTCATCAACGCTTCCTTGAAGGTGCGGCCGATGGCCATGACTTCGCCGACGGACTTCATCTGCGGGCCGAGGGTTTCGTCGGAACCGGGAAACTTTTCGAACTGCCATTTGGGGATTTTGACAACGACGTAGTCGATTGTGGGCTCGAAGCAGGCCGGGGTCTTGCGAGTGATGTCGTTGGGAATTTCGTCCAGCGTGTAGCCCACGGCTAGTTTGGCGGCGATTTTTGCGATGGGAAAGCCGGTCGCCTTCGAAGCAAGCGCCGAGGAACGGGAGACGCGCGGGTTCATTTCGATGACGGTCATGCGGCCGTCGAGGGGGTTGACGGCGAACTGGACGTTTGAGCCGCCGGTCTCGACGCCGATTTCGCGCATCACGGCGATGGCCGCGTCGCGCATCTTTTGGTATTCGCGATCGGTGAGGGTCTGCGCGGGCGCGACGGTAATCGAGTCGCCGGTGTGCACGCCCATGGGGTCGAAGTTTTCAATGGAACAGATGATGATGACGTTGTCGGCGAGGTCGCGCATCACCTCGAGCTCGTACTCCTTCCAGCCAAGGACACTCTCTTCAATCAGGCATTCGTGGACCGGCGAAAGATCGAGGCCGCGGGCGAGGATCTCCATCAACTCTTCGCGGTTGTAGGCAATTCCGCCACCGGAACCACCGAGGGTGAAGCTAGGGCGGATGAGAACGGGAAAGCCGAGCTTGCCGGCGAAATCTAGGCCGTCGCGGAGGTTGTTGACGAGCGCAGATTTCGAAACTTCAAGGCCGATGCGCAACATTGCGTCTTTGAAGAGCAGGCGGTCTTCGGCCTTCTTGATGGCCTCGAGCTTGGCACCGATCAACTCAACGTTGTACTTGTCGAGGATTCCGGCGTCGGCGAGGTCGACGGCGAGATTGAGGGCAGTTTGTCCGCCGACTGTGGGTAGCAGGGCGAAAATGCCTGAGCCAGGCTTGTCGGCGAGCATCTGCGATTCGATTCGGATGATCTCTTCGACGTACTCGCGCGTGAGCGGCTCGATGTAGGTGCGGTCGGCCAGCTCGGGATCAGTCATGATGGTGGCTGGGTTGGAGTTCACCAGCACCACTTCATAGCCCTCCTGGCGAAGGGCCTTGCAGGCTTGAGTGCCGGAGTAGTCAAACTCGGCGGATTGGCCGATAACGATCGGGCCGGAGCCGATCACGAGGATCTTTTGTATGTCATTTCTGCGTGGCATGGTTGTTCCTAACCGTCCTGATCCTGCTCGTCGAGCAGCTGATTCACCTTCCCTCTGACTTCAAGCGGAAGGTTCTTCAATAATTGGTCAATGTCCTTGCGGTGCACGTTTTTCGACAGCCTATTGATGAGCTTATAGGGCTCCGATTTGGCTGTGACTATTGCAATGGATTCCAGAAGTACTCGCACTTCGTGATTGCCGAGCGACTTGGTACTTGAATCGACGCGTTGGCCGTTTACCTCAAACGCGGCGATTTCAAGAAATTGAAGTTCAACTGTCCCTCCCTGCTTTTCCCATTCAACAATCGCATCATGCACAATCACATCTGTATCTTGCGGATTTGTTTTGGTCGGAGTTCGATAGCCCGAAAGGCGGCTCTGAAACCGTTCACTTTGCCCGATGTAAACTTCCTGAACCTCGCCATTTTGATTCTTGAACACCCAACGGTAAATCCTCGGTCCTCCTACCAAGTCACGATGCTTTGCATGCCGTTGTGGCTTCTGATGCCAGGGATATGATTGCCCTTCAACTAAAACGGAATGCCAATTCAACGGAATCTTGAAGGATTCGATGGAATTCATCGCTTACCTCGCTTGCCAAAACCCCTGTTACAGTGCTGGATCAGTGTGCCCGACTAAGGCCGGTATCCTTCACTTGAATCTCGTTGTCGGTATTGCACCCAAAAAACAGCGGAGCCGGGGCCCCGCTGCGGTTGCGAAAACTGTCTTCTGTGGATCTGATCGACTCATCCCTTCCACTCCTCCATCATCTTGCGGAAGTCATGGAAGAGGTAATGCGAATCGTGCGGCCCGGGTGCGGCTTCGGGGTGGTACTGGACGCTGAAGAGCGGCAGCGTTTTGTGGCGCAGACCTTCGAGCGTGTTGTCGTTCAGGTCGATGTGCGTCAACTCTACTTCGTTCGCATTGATCGAGTCGGGATCGACTGCGAAGTTGTGATTATGGGCCGTTATCTCGACCTTGCCGGTGGTGTGGTTCTTGACCGGGTGGTTGCCGCCGTGGTGGCCGAATTTGAGCTTGTAGGTCTTCCCTCCCAAGGCCAGACCGGTGAGTTGGTGACCGAGGCAGATGCCGAAGACAGGAACGCGCCCGAGAAACTTCTGGATGGCTCGAACAGCATAATCGACAGGCTCGGGATCGCCGGGGCCGTTGGAGAGAAAGACACCGTCGGGTTTCAGATCCATTACGTCTTCGGCAGTGGTCTCGGCTGGAACGACCGTGACGCGGCAGCCCTCGCGGGTAAGCATTCTGAGAATGTTGCGCTTGATCCCGAAATCGTATGCGACCACATGGTGCGGACGAACTCTGGGGTCCTGGATAAGTGCGCTCGAAAGCAGAGGATCCCCAGACTGATTGAGGCTGTCGGAAGAATCGAACTGATATATTTCCTTAGTCGAAACCACGCGAGCGAGATCTGTCCCATCCATTTTGCGCATGCTCAGCGCCTTTTGGACCAGCGCGTCTGGATTTGACACATCCGTCGAAATGACGCCGCGCATGACGCCGTGCGTGCGCAGATGACGAACCAGAGCGCGGGTATCGATCTCCGCGAGCACAGGGACGGAATAGCGCTCCATGTACTCGTCAGTGACCTGCTCCGAGCGCCAGTTGGAACTGACGGCCGAGAACTCGCGCACGATCAAGCCTTCGATATAGGGCTTGGCCGACTCGTTATCTGCCTGGTTTGTGCCGTAGTTGCCGATCTGGGGGTTGGTTAAAACGACGATCTGGCCGGAATAGGAGGGATCGGTTGCGATTTCCTGATAGCCAGTGAGGGAAGTATTGAAAACGACTTCGCCCTGGCATTCACTTGGGTGCCCATAGCCGAGGCCGCGGAAGATGCGCCCGTCTTCGAGCGCTAGAATCGATTGCATTGCCTCTCCGAGGAGTGGATTCAATCGATTCTACCACCTATGGAGGGGCAGAAGTTCGCGGGAGGCACACACCGAGTTGATTGCTCGATACCAGCTTGGGGCAAACGTCCAACTTGCCGAAAAGCTTCCCTCTGAGGCTAAATCGACCCATTTGTAATCAGGCATTTACGGAACGACTGAAGTCGCGCCCTTTCAAAACCCGACTTTCATCACGGGCTACCATTCCCGATTGCGAGAAGAATCTCTCCGCTGGTTAGCGGACCACCCCTGCATCGCGTGCCGGCCAATAGACAAACACAGCTTTGCCGTAGATAAGGCCGCGCTCAACCGGGCCGAATGCGCGGCTGTCCTGGGAGATGGAGCGGTGGTCACCCATCATGAAATAGGTGCCCTCCGGGATGACCATCTCGGCCTGGGAGCTAGGATCTCGGTATTCCTCCGGGACATAATTTTCAGTTTGGCGGATGCCGTTAACCCAGACCACTCCGCGGTCGATGCGCAAACTGTCACCCGGCAGTGCGATCACTCGCTTGATGTAGCTCTTTTCCGGATCGCGCGGATAATGGAAGACCACCACGTCGCCGCGCTCGATGGACGAAATGTGATAGACGAATTTGTTGATGAAGAGCCGGTCCCGATCTTCCAGCCGCGGCAACATGCTGGTACCTTCGACGCGGACTGGTTGGTAGAGAAAGGTAATGATGAGCACTGAAGCGACGGCTGCAATCATCAAGTCGCGGACCCACAACCAGATGCCATCGGCGGTGTTGTTGACAGCGGCAGGCACTGGAATGAGAACCGGTTGAGCGTCGGGGATAGCCAACGACGGCGGAACTGGACTGGAAACCGGGGAAGAATCTTCTGGAACCGTTTGCATCTCTCTTCTAGATTACTCGCAACCGAGCCCTCCGGGGGGACACAGCACACGCGCGCGATTCGGCTTGCCGAGCGGTTTGGGCTGACCGGCCGCTGGTTCCAGATTTTGCGCGGTGCCGCTCAGGTTGGCTTCTTCCAGCAGGAGCGGGCGTTGCAGGACCATTTCCACCTGGGTTCCGGTATCGATGTTCACGTCGGCGCCGCGGGTGAAGAGCGAAACGAGCCCAACGGCGGCCAGTCCGGCTCCTATGCCTGCTATTCCACCACCAATTGGATGCCCGCTGGCAAGACCGCCAATGGAGCCAACCGTCCCACCCGTCGGGATCGCAATCTCCGCGGTCTTGCCGGCGTTGCGCCCTTTGTCCGCGTCCTGTTCTATTGTTCCTTCGCCGTCGTCCTTGACGGATTGCTTTCTCGCACCGGGAAGGCTGTCTACAAGGCCGGGAACCTCAACGACAGTGCCATTGGGGAAGATGATGGACGTAAAGTGCATATCCAGCTGTGCCCTGCCCTTCACGCGTCCTGCTCGCGCCACGCGGTCGACCACTCCCTGCACGTAGACTCCGGAGGGAATCATCACCTTATTTTCGACAACGACAGGAAAGGTCGAAGCCAAGTAGACTCCATCGCCAGCTTTGGCACTTCGGGTGTTAATGCCGCTGCGCAACTGAAGCAGGATCTTGGTTCCGGCCGGAACTGTGTACGTCTTCTTTGCCGGCGCCGGTTCGGCTGCTATCGGAGCAGGTGACGATGGGTCGACTTGCTGAGTCTGCGCACGTGTCATCGGGGACGCGGAGGCGATCACCGCCAACCCCAGAGCGATTGCATATCCAACCGTTCCTGAAAACACACGCATCCCTGCCTCCGCGTAGCCGTCGTATTCGATAGACGAGGCGGCCGCATCCAAGGATAGCGCCAATAGAGTGTCTGATTGAAATATGCCTTCGAAAAAAAATGGGATTTGGGCGAATGCGGCGGGTCAAGATTCGCGTTAGGATGCAAATCAGAGATGACAGCAGAAATCATCCCGTCTAAAAGTGCCGCCG
>Ga0302197_10003548_pt1 | contig 14079 bp, 4 predicted proteins | sample II_Bog_N2_1_FD_193526 | JGI IMG/M metagenome (GOLD analysis project Ga0302197, IMG submission 193526) | Peat permafrost microbial communities from Stordalen Mire near Abisko, Sweden - II_Bog_N2_1 | ecosystem: Environmental > Terrestrial > Soil > Wetlands > Peat | place: Sweden: Abisko, Stordalen...
TTTTACAACCTACGGGGGACGATAGGACAGGATATACGTTAGGGGAATATCAAGTGCCATTGGCCACATCACAATCGGTAAGTGCTATGTTAAATGAGACCTATAGGATGGGTGCTGTTGTTGAATTACTTTCAGGCGTGTTCACCCCTGTCTTTTGGATAGATGATATTAGATTTGATTTGAATACTCCACTTAATGTAGGGGGGCAAGGTAATGTAGCTAATCCATTTGGCGATGCTGCACGAAGGACAGGAAATAACATCCCGAATTATGATTTAAGTGAAAGTTCTTATTCTACCAACACAGAAAATGTAAACTCTTATGTCTTTTATGCTACTTTCAGTCCACCTATAGGATGGCAGAATTATTTAGTTGGTGGACTACCATTAAGCCAAATAGCTAAAAGGATTCATATATTCAGAGTAGATAATAACGTAGCAGGACTGAATGAGGTATTGACCTGTGGGTTGATAGTTAGACATGTGTGTGGTACGGCTAATGATATAACTTCTATTGCTCATGGGTCAGGCGGTGGAGCGAATAATTATTTGTGGGAAAATCCATTTTTAGCCACATCTTTATTTTTTGGTTCTGGTGATGTTCCTATAATAGCATCTTCTTTTAATACGTACGCTACTTTTTTTGGTAATGAACCTAGAGGCTATCAGTATGGTATGTGGAATAATTTTGCAGCACAGATAAATCCAACAGCTTTTACTGCTTGGAAGTATAGCTGTTCTTTATATTCTCCCGATTGGATTTACGGACAAGTTAATCTCAACTATCAGGCTTCTTCGGACACTATATTTGATTATGGTACTCCTGTTTGGAATGCTACACCTTCATTTGGTGGCATGGACTGTATGGCACTTAATAGTGTTCCTCCCTCAACTCCCACATTAGTATGGGGTACAGAAATAAGGTTAAGTGGAAGTACAGGAATTTCAAATGATGCGTATAATGATGCTTCTGTAAATTTAGGATTACAACAAGCTATACCCCTCCCGAACTTTGCAGGCGTTACATCTTCTAATATAGCAGGAGGTATTTTCCTTTGCTCGGGTACATACAATGGAGGGGGAGACCCTAGCTTTAACACTCCTGCTAAGATATGGCTCTATACGAATACGGCTATTCCTATCCCAAGTCTATCTACGACATCGCCTGATATGGGCTTGCATTATAGTCAATATTACAGAGATTTAGGAAGCAGGACTGCCGCTAGTAATTCGGCTAACTATCCTAATAATACCAAGTTCGGTTCTATAACAGGTGGCGTTTACATCCCTACGGGGGCTTATATTGACGTTACAGAAAACAATCCAAGTATAGATATTTATGGATGGGACACTTTCAATCAAAAGTCATTTTTAAAGATACGTTATCCTTCCGACACTTCCGATTCTGCTCGTGGTGGAGGCGTTACTTGTGTTTTTGTTTGTCAGAATAGGATGAATTTTAATATGCGTAATCCAGCTAACCTTGCTTATCCTCAAACACCTGTTACAAGTTCATGGATAAACACTCCGAACTATGTAGCTACTGAAATAGATAATTATGACCAAGGATACACACCAAGAGACCCTGATGTGGCCTTGAACGCTTACAATCCTGCATTGCCTTTTATTACCGATATGCCTGAACGTATCATTTTCAGTCTCGTTCAACCTCAGAATGCAGTAAGTAATAACTGGCAGATTTTCCCTAATTTGAACTTTTACGATTTAGACTCTGCACAAGGGATAATAACAAATATAACTACATTAGAACAGGAGTTGGTTTCTATTCAACAGAAACTCACAGCGAGACAGTTTTACAATGAACGTGGCTCTATCAATGTTGCTGAACCTTCAGGTGACACACAAGCTACGTTGGGTAGTTCCGAACCATTCTCCAAGCCTGGAGAACCGATAGTAAGCAATAGGGGTAATTCTAATAATCACGGACTTTTAAAAGGAGTTGGAATAAGCGGAGAAACAGTTTTAGCTTTTATAGATACTATAAGTCAGGAAGTTATTGTGGTTAATCAACAAGGCTCTATTGTTAGTTTGAATAAGATGCGTTCTTTCTTTAAGAACAACCTTGCTTCGGTGGTTGCCGACACTCCTTTACAAGCACCTTCTAATCCTTATTATATACCCATAACAGGAGTATGGGATGACAAGAGAAAGCAGTTCGTTTGGACAATATCAAATATAAATTTTGAATTAGAAGCGTGGGATGGTATAGACGTAGAATATACAGTAGGTAACATAGTTACTTATGGGACTGTGTTTGGTGGAACACCTGCGGCTTGGATATGTAAAAAAAATAACATAGGACAAGAGCCGGATATAAGTCCTGAGTACTGGAAACCCTATCCTCAACTTTATACTATCGTTTATAGTATTATTCCGATGACCAATGAAAGAGGAGAGAGAGTAACAGGCGGCCACTTTACAACCTTTTTAAGCCCTACACCTTATTTTTATGCTCAATGGAAAAATACTTATTTAACCGCTTCGCCTCTTATTACTGATAATTCGCTTTATGAAGATGACTTGGGGACGGTTTGCAGTTGGTATGCTAATAATCAACAGGTAAACGGCTCAATAACCTTTCCTGTAAATGATATGCCTGATGTTTCAAAAAGCTATTTAGGGGTGTGGTTTAACTCGCAAAGCATTCCTTATTATCTATTATTTACCACTCCTTCATGCAGTTCATATCTTCCTTATACAGACCCTCAATGGGTGAATATGAACAATGGAGATGCTTATTATAACAGTATTCAGTACGACACCATATCAGACCCTAATGGAAGTCCACAGGGTATTAGTGGAAACATATATGGTAAGTGGTGTACCGTGCAGATGACCTTCTTGGTAGGACAGGAACAATATCTGTATAAAGCCATCACGAAATGGAAAACCTTTTTTAGACAACCACAAAATTAGTATCTTTGCATTATGGCATATATAAGAGGCGCATACGGTGACAATCAGGCAGTGGCTCCTTCCCTACTTCCGTATGAAGAATTGGAAGAAAAGAGGAAAGACAGAGTTGAGGCCGCTAAACAACTCCATCAACAAAGGGTAGACGCTGTGGATGAACAGGTATATGAAAAGAATCTGTCTCAGGCCGGTGTTGAATATGATGCTATAAGTAAAAAGATAGCTCCTATTTATATGCCAAGTGCTAAACTGGCCTATGATGAGTATTTCTCTGATGTCTTAGATGCCAAATCAAAATCAAGTAATAGCTTTGACCCCAATGCGGAATATGCTAAAGCAGCACAAAAGTTAGGTTCTCAGTTGGATAAATATGAACAGATGAGTGGGCTGCTATATAAGAATACGGGTGAGATACTTAAAAGCCCCAATAACTATGACCCTGAATCGGTAGCTGCTGCTACCGCTATACAAAATGCTAATGCAACAGGGCAAAGTGTACATGATTTAGGAGACCAGCTTGTCAAGATACCTAACACTTCAAATGCTTTTCAATACGATGCCGAACAAGGTACTGTAATGGTTAATCCTGTTCCTGTCGCTGATGCTGACAAATATTTCACAGAGACTTTAACAGGAAAGAATAAACTACCTGTTGACCCTAAGACATTACAAGTAACGAAAGGCTCAGATGGAGAAATGTATTATATTACTAAGCCCTCACAAAAAGCTGTTGACGATAAAACAAATGCTATAGTACAGGATAATGGTATTCAATCTCCTTTATTTCGTAAGTTTATAGCCGATAACTATACCAATCCTGAGATATGGAATGGTGGTGGCAAAGCCCCTGTAAATGAAAAAGGGGAATGGGAACAAGGTAGCGGAGGTATGAGTATTAATTACGATAAAGCTGTTCCTGCATATAAAGAATGGATTTCAGGTCAAGTGAGTTATAAAGCAGGACAACAGGTTAACTTCCAAAAACCAGCTACTCCGGCAGAGAAACTCGCATATCAAAAATACAACGAAGGTACGGCTGAACATAGTTACGATGACTTGCAACGTCACGCCACACAGCTTGTCAACAACGCAAAATATTGGATTTCTAAGTTAGACAGTTCCGCTTTATCAGGTTTCTCATTAACCGATGAACAGAAAAAAGATATATCCGATAACTATACAAAATACGTTTCTGTTATAAATAATATAGTTAGTGAATATCACGACAAATACAGCAATAATGGGCAAAAAATATCCTTCTCACAGTTCGACCAAGACCTAACAGAAAATGGAGTGCCTGATTATTTCATAAAGGTAATTAATCAACAAGGGAGTACAGCCGCAAGCTCAGGTAAAAATGATTTCTCTCAATATAAAAGGAAATAATGCCAACAGACGGAACAGTATCATATAAAACGAATGAAGGGGTTTATGATATTCCTGTGGAAAAACAACAGGATTTTTTAAAACAAAACCCCCATGCAGAGGAAGTACAATCCTTTATACAGGGGAAAGATACTTTTGATATTCCTGTAGCTAAAGTAGATGATTTTACCAAACAATATCCCGATGCACAACCATTAAAAAAAAAAGAATCTGCTGTCCCTGTTGCGGGAAGCCTTATTGCTCCTTCTGGATTTGGGGGGCTTTTAGAATCTCGTCAAAAGTCAGAGAGTGGGCAGCCCAAAAAGCCAGACCGTTCGATTTACGGAAACCTGATAGCGGAGAGTGATATACCTGTAAAAGATTATTATTTAACCAAGCCTGATAAAAAAGTAACAGTAGAACAACAGGATAACTTCAATAAAACCCTCAAATCTACTTACTATAATATGTTGCTTAATCCGAAAGGGTTAGATAAACAAACACGGGATGATTATTATGATTTGTATGGTAAAGACTATACTCCCGACCAACTAAAAACAGTAAAAGAAGTAGGAGAAAGAGGAGCGCAAATACAAGAAGGATATAGTTATTGGAGAGATAAAGCCCATGCTAACCCTACTGATTTAGATGCTTTAGGCTCTATGGGTATATATCAGGCTATGGCAGGTGATTACACCTTAGCACATAAGACCTTCACTTATTTGATGACAGAACACCCAAAAAGCCCTAATGGATATGCTGGGAATGCTTACATAGCAGGAACTGTAAATAACGACCCTGACAAAGCGTTGGAGTTCATAAAAGAAGGACTTAAAAATAATCCTGATAATGCTGGGCTTTTTACCGAAGGAGCTAAGTATGCTTCCTATAAAAAAGATTGGGGACAGGCTTCTATTTACGCTGACCAAGCTATTAAAAAAGCACAACCAGGCTCTTCGGAATTAGCACAGGCATATACGGTAAGAGCCAAGATAAAAGAAATGTTGGGTGACCATGCACAGAGCGTAGCCGATACTAATGTAGCTAATACTATAACAGCTTCCATTGATAAGATAAATCAAGACAAGGAAACAGCTAATAAACAAAAGCCACAGATTGATAATGCTAAAGAGGAAGCGGTAAAGAAACAAGGCGTTTATAATATAGGAGGAGCTATAAAATACACTAATCCTTTTACCCATAAAGAAGAAGACATACAGCCACAGGAGGCTGAAAAAATAGCCGAAGGTATTATTTCCGGTAAAGTACAAGAACAAGACAAGGAAGCCCAAGAACATCCTGACTTGATAAGCATGGTCGGGGGGACGGTAGGTAAGTATGTCGGACAGGCAGTTCAAGGTGCTGTAGAAGGAGCTAAACAAGTAAGGCACGGTATAAATAATATTGCTAATGGAGAAGTAGTTAAAGGGGCATTACAAACAGCAGTAGGTGGAGCGACAGTAGGTTTCTCGGCCGCAGCCTTTACACCCGTAGGAGTAGCTTTTAATGAAGGAACTAAAGCATTAAGTAAAGTAGCTCCTACACTTACAGACTATCTTACGCAACCTTTCACTAAAACTTTTGACCCTACCTCAGAAGATGGTAAGTTGGCTGCACAGTTAGGTGATGTTTTATCTTCATTGCTTATTATGCACCGAGCAGGAGAAGCAGGAAAGGCTATTGTGGAGGGATATAAAGGTGAGGCTACGGAACAAAAAATACAGCCTGATAATACACCTATAAATCAAACCTCTGTTCAAGTCCCAAAAGAAGTTTATATAGAAAACACCCTCAATGATTTTAAAAACTCAGACCAATATAAAAAAGCACAAGTTTTAGGAAAAGGATATACCGAACCTATGGAACAGGCAGCAAGAGATAACGCTGCTAAGAGTTGGGATAAACAAAACGGTAAAATATCCCAACCTACACAGGAAGATATTAACACAGCTATATTAAATCATAAGGTTACTCCTGATGGAGTAGTAGATAATATAGGTACAGGAGAGTTAGCTACGGCAGGGAATGTTGTTAAAAGCACGCCTGTTGAAGATGTTAAAAAGGCTGCTGATGAAGCACAAAAAAAGGCTTTGACTAAACAGCAAACAGCTTATTTAAAAAAGTCAGGTTTCAGTCCTGAACTTATTGCTAAAGCGGAGGAACAAGCCCAAAAGCAAAACCCTGATATTGAAAAACAAAAGATTGATTTAGAAAGTAAGGTAGAAAGAGCGAAGGGAAGGACACCTACTACTGAATCAGCTAAGACAAAACAGAAAGCCGATGTTGATAAGTTTCAAAAAGAGTTAGATGACTTTACTGAAAAGAATATTGTTAATAAACCTATTGAAAAGTCTGTTGATATTTCAAATCCTGAGATTGCTGCAAGAGATAAGGAACTACAGGAGAAGATATTTGGTAAAACTCTTTCATTAGAAGAATACCATCAACAGGCTGATGAAGCAGTAAATAAAGCGCAGACAAAATACGATGCGGCTCAAAAGGAACGCTTTGACTATATTGAAAAGAACGTTTATCCTCAAATGGGGGCTGATGAGTTTGATAAAATAGTTGATAGAAAATCAAAAGCTGAGAAAGAATTAAATGAAGCAAAACGCATAAAAGAAGCATTAAAACCATTGCCTGAACCTGCACCCGATGTATCACCCCGTACAGCCACAGGCAAGGTAGATATAAAATCAGAAAATAAAGCACGTCAAGAAGCGAAGAAAAAAGTCTTAACTCCTAAGCAGCTTTTAATAAAAAAGATATTTAGCGAACCGCCCTCAAATATAGAAGAAAGTGTTTTACGTTATTTCTTTTCGGGAGGCAATGTAGATATAGAGCATTTTAAACGTAATACAGGTTATAAGTATAATGATTATAAGCCTTTGGCAAGAGAAGGATTAATCAAGAAAAATGGACAGCGTAGTGATGTTCCCAATGAGTATTTAGAAGGACAGTATGAAAAATTCGGAAACGATGAAGATGCTTCCATTTTTGGTTTAGACCAACAGGATGCAGAAAGGGCTTTATATGACATAATGACGGAACATCCTAAAGGTAATTTATCTGTCAAAGAAAGTATGTTTCAAAGGCTAAAAGAACTACATGAAAAGAAAGACCAGACACAAAAGCTACCTGATGACCTTTTGGAAGCCTACGATGCTAATAATGAAATGACTGATGAAGATATAGCTAAGATGTCCGATGAACCACCACCACAAGTTGTAGACCGCAATCCCGCTTTAACCGATTATATCCCTTCATCAAAAGAGGGTGATGTTAAGTTCGGACATGATATTGAAGAAAAATATAAAGGCATTTTATCCGCTTTAGGAACACCACATTATTTGGCTGACGGTAGTGATGAAGTTAAAAACTTCTCTGCTAAAAAAACTAATCGTGCAGGTATATTAAGAGAAACCAATGTTACCCCTGATTATGAAAAATTAGTTTTTGGTGATGATGCTCATACGCAAGGCGCACCTGTAGTTAATAAAGGCAAAGAATTTGGCGGTAACGAAACAGTACAAGGGGACGGACGTACTGAAATACTCCGTAATCTAACTGACGACCAAAAGAACGAGTATTACGATTACTTACGAGCCAATAAAGCTAAGTTAGGTTTCACCGATGACCAGATAAACGAAGCGCAACAAAAAGGCTTGGTGTATCAGAGGATGATTGATGTAGATGACCAAAGGATGAACCAACTATCATTAACCGATGCTCGTAATATGTTCCAACCTGACGAAGCGGATAAAATAGGCTCTAATCCTAATATGCAACCCGCCGTAGGGCAAATATCACATTTATTTGACGGCAGACCATTAGACGAAATACTGAAAAATGACGGTATGCAGGTTTTGGATGCACTTAATAAGAATGGACTTATTGACGACCTCACCTTTAATAAGATGCACTTAGGCAGAGACCAGAGTGCTGTTTTACACCCTGATTATTATGACCACCTGAAAGATATTTTAAGAACTCCGATAACGGGAGGTATAAATGGTGATATTCCAATGAGGGATTATTATGATAAGCTGCCCGATATTTCTAAAAATAGTTTGGATGCTATCATTCCTGCTATCATGGGGCTGCCCGAAGAACACCGTCCGACAGAATACATACAAAGAGCCTTAGCAGTCTTGGGTAATAAAGCAGAAGGAGTAGATTTACAAACCCACATGCAGGGCATTAAGAATTTAACCGATATTGATAAAGCCTTTATTCCATTCATAGCTGACCCTGTAAGCACACGTACTTTACCTGATTTTATGAGGGATTACACACAAACCCTTAATCCAATAGATTATGAAGGTAAAAAACCTATAACCAAAGCACAGGCTATGGCTCATCTATTTCAGGAAAATGAAGAACATGATATTTTAAACAATCAAGAACATGAAATCAACCAAAACTTTGCCCCTACATCAGCAGTTGGAACTAATCAGCCAAGTCCACAAGGAGAAACAGATGGACAGAATACAGGGCAAGAAACTTTTGATAAAAGAACAGACGGACAAAAAGTTGCAGACCAAATCTTAGGAGCTATTCCATTACCCGAAGACGTAAGTAAGCTACCCGATGATCTAAATATCACAGAAAACAATGTGTTGAGTACTATTATTCCTTTGGGACGTGCCGGGTTGAATTGGTATAGGAAAAATCTTTTACCAGACCACTTAGAGGCAGCGCATGATATAAATAATGCAAATAGGAAGCTATTTAAGTTAGATAACAGGGATGCAGCCCACGCTATAAGTGATTTAAAACGTGTTTATGGAGGTGACAGCCAGAAAACAGATATAGCAGCCGTAAAATTGATAAAATGGATGCAGCAGTATTATCCTGATAATTTCAAGCAAGAAAACTCAGGTAAGGTTTATGGTCACTTTGACAGAATGTATCAAGCCTTTGAAAAAAATGAACCCTTCACAGAACAGTTTACAGGCGATAATGAAGGACAGCAGATATTATACCAGATTACTAAAAGTATTTTTGACAGGATAACGGCACAGGCAAAAGATTTGGAGAATGTAAAAGGACTACCTGAACCCTTTTTAAAAAAGATAAAACAAGGCCAGAGTGGAGGTTTTTTACACCGTATAGTACCTAATCATTATGATGAGTTTAAACAAGCCGTAAGTAGAGAAGCACAGCTAAAAGAACTACAAGCCTACAAAGAGGGGCGTAAGTCACTAAAAGATATAGGTGGGGTACGTGGACTGTTTCAGCAAACGATGGCGGAAGAACAGGTTAAAAAACACTTTGAAGGCTATCTTGGAAATAGTGATTATAATTTAATGAAATCACGTAAAACTTTAGAAGCTGTAGATAAACATACAGGAGAGAAAAAGATAGTGGAGTTTCAGGACAACGGCAAAGTGGTAGAGTGGCAAGACGGCAAATCTAAAGACATAGGAAATTATAACGAAACACAAGGCAACGGCTCTTTAGAAGCAATACGGAAAGCCAATCATTTTGTTGATGAAAAAGGCAATAAGTATTCTTTGAATAGTGGTACTGTTGCTGATTTGAATAAAGCTACGGGACGTGGATATTTAGAACAGCCTTTAATATCTGCCTTAGAAACACTTAAAAGATTAAATCAAACTCGTAGTATAGTTACTTTCTTTCATTCCGTCAGAAATAGCCCCGAAGTAGCTAAATTTATGAAGGTAATGACACCTCAACAAATACAAGCAATAGAAAACATCGGAAGGGCATCAACTAAAAATGAAGCAGGATTGGTAAAAGAAATAGTAGATTACAATAAAACAGCTACCAATAAAATTAGCTTTACTCCCGAAGATACCCCCAATGATTTAACCAATAAATTACTCAATGCACATGGATTACCGGATAACTTTATAAATCAATTTCAAAGTGCAAAAGGAATTATAAATCATCCTATTTTTGAAGATACATGGTTTAAAAAAGAAGGACTTAAAACCATACAGAACTCTTTGATGAGTGACAAGCCCAATAATAATGAGTTGGTGAAATCTTATTTGAACTGGATATATCTTGGAATGGAAGGGACAGGTCACGCTCTCAACCTTGTTACTAACACGGTCATAAACTCGGTTAATGAGCATAGCTTTCAGTCACCCATAAAAGCAATGGCAGAACCGTTAAGACAAGCCAATAAAGCATTACTTTCACAAAACGAGTTACATCAGTATTTTGTGAGTCATGGGGTATCTAATTTCTTTAATGAAAACCCCGATTATTATAATACGGTAGTAGATGCTTTGATGAATAACGTAGAGGAAAATCCTGAAAAGTCCAAGCCTTTGAATGACGCTATTGTAAGCCTTTCACAGGATTATAAGCAAGGCTTTAAAGATATTCAGAATGCAAGTAAAAAAGTCAGTAAGTCTTTGATATGGTATGCGAATGATATAAATGCTTATTCTACTATTTTAAAGGATGCAGCAGAGCAAGGCTTGGATGTGAAAAACATAGACTTCCAAAATCCTAAACATACCGCTATTTTAGATAAAGCCATAAAGAACTCAGCTAAGAATTATGTAAGTTATAATATATCCTCCGAAGAATTAGTAGGTGGAGCAGCAGGCAGGGCTATCTCCAATACATTAAGGATGAAAGGGCTTTTTATATTCACCAATTATGCAGTTGGAAATATAAAGATGTTGGCTGGACAGGTAAAACAATTACGTGAAGGACTACCGGAAGCAGGAAAAGCAATAGCAAATAAAGAATACGATGCCAATAAAACAAGACTTTTAAATAACGTAGTAGATAGAACGGTTGTAGCAGGTTTATTATTATATGGAATTAAAAAGGTTGAAGAAGAAATCAATAAAGAACGTAAGCCTGGAGATAATATTTTTGAACTAAACCGTCCCGGGGCTTTGAAATACCCTTATGATATAAGTAGATTTGCAAAAGGAGAGGTCAATCAATCGGATATGTTCCAAAAGATATTACATCCTATGCCTTTTCTGATGCGTTTTCCTAACTATTTACGGAACAGGGATGAGTTTGGTAATACTTTAGACCCCAATGGTCATTTGTTTGGAGGACAGAGAGTCGATTATCTGTTCAATGGAGCTTCTATGCCTAATGTAGAGCAAAGGAGTGTAGGGGCAGACATTTTACACAACCAGATTGAACCCCGTATAGGATTCGGGTGGAGTATTAAAACTGATCCACAGGAACACGGATTTGTGACGAGGATAAAAGATTATAATGACTTTATGAAGCCCGAGATGGATGCTATGATGAGACAGATAAAGACATATAGAGAATTGCTTAGTGAAGGTAAGCCGAGCGAACATCCTATTGATGAAAAGGGATTTAGTGATTTTTTAGCTAAGGCTAACTACACTTCAGGTAATCTCTTAAATAATTATGTTGACTATTTACAAAGAAGGATAAATGAACTCAATGACCCCAATAATACTGAAACGGCTCCTGATGTTAAAGATTTGTGGTTGAAAGATTATAGCGGTAAATTGAAGGAAGCCACGCAGCTACAAAATGCCGATATCAGAGCATGGAATGAGTATGTGAAAAAGAATAAAACTACTTTGTCTTTAACAGAGGAAGGTAAGGCATTGGAGAATATTGGACAAAAACTGTCCAAAATACAAAGTCAAAAATAAATATTGTTCGTATTGATTTATTTCGTAATATTGCATTGAACGTATTTAGCATAATCCACTTATCGGCAATCTCAAGGTTATTTATTGACGATAATTTAGTTGCATTATGTCAAATAGAAAAGGCAGGTAAGAGTAGTATGGTGGCTGAATACGGGAATAGTAGAAGTGAATCCTAAAAGTGTTTTTGAAGATGGGTAAAACAGACTGTTTTCAATCAATATTTATACAAACAAAGATGAGTAATAAGTTAGTCAATTTAATAATAAAAAACCACTGAGTTTATAACAAGAAAAATGCCCCTAAAACTTGGCAGTAGATAGGAGCATTTTTTTAACGAATAATTGAGCTACAAATGTAACCAATTAATCAATATAAATGTCAAATAAATCTATTCTCGATTCAACTTCAACTGAATCATTATCCCTTCAAGAGTTCTTAAAATCATATCCCTCTGCCCGTTATTATCGTCCATTTTGTCTTTGGGGTAAAACCCTTTTTCACTATGAAACACCTTACTTAAACTATCGTACATCGCCATTATCATTATTCCGACTTTTGAAAGGGCTGTCTCGGTCTCTCTTCCTGAAAATAAGGAACCCTCTGTGCAAACTATTATCCACTCGGCTTTTGTCATGGATTCTTCCATATATCCATCTATAATATAAATATAATTAAATAGAATAAAATCTATATGAAAAAAGAAAAATCATTTATGGATAGGAATATATTCCCCATAATGTTTGTTTTTGGATTTATAACTACATGGGAAATACTTTCCTTGTATTATGGACATTTATGAGTAAAATACCATACTGTAATAGCAGAAATAACACCTGATACATAGCCGGAAAAGAATTTAATAGCATCCCATATTCTTTTATTTCTTCCTTTTTCAAAATTATCAATAAAATCTTCTCCTTCGCTTTTTATAAAATAGGAGTGATATTCATTTTCATCTCTTTGAATGAGGTTAATTAATCCTTTCACCCTTAGGGTTTGCATCATTTTATCGGAGGAATACCCCCAATTAACGGCTTCATTAAAAGTAATAGGGGTAATAGGATTGTTTTTTTCGGGATTTGTTCTATCTCTTATTTTGAGCAACATGCGATACATTTCTCTTTCCCTCTGCGGGCTAAATAAATTACAAATATTCATTCCCCAAAAGTAATCACAATTTCCATACAGAGACTTAGTGCCTTTCCCCATCTTTAAAAACGCTTTACCGCAGTATGATTTCTATTTGGCATAGTGTCTTATTATAGGAAACGACATCCCCTTATAAACAGGGGCAACTTTTCCTATAATCGTTTGGAAAGGATTATGTTAACATACGTTCACTTCCTTATCTACAAGTAGAAAGACTAAATAAGAATAGGAATAGATGTGGGTTTGCAGAGAGTGTTAGTCATACTGGGATGGTCCCGAATTACAAAAAGTGGGTGCATACGCCTTTAAAAACAGACTAAATTAATATTTTTGCCCAAAATTCTTGGGTTATGAAAAAAATATTAGTTATCTCTTTATTGTCGTTTTGTATTCCTATTTTAAAGGCACAAACGGTAAATGGCAATCCTGCTGTTGTATCTCCTAATGGAACAGTAGTACCAATGCCGCAAGGAACGGCAGGACAAGTACCTACATGTAACGGTACGGGAGGGGTTTATTATACCAACGGGGGGACGGTATTGGATATTAGTTCAGGTACAGGTATAACCTGTAATCCAAATCCTATAGTCTCCACAGGAACTATATCAATAGCTAATACGGCTGTAACGGCAGGAACTTATACCAATACAACTATAACCGTAAATGCTCAAGGGCAAATAACATCAGCAAGTAGTGGTAGCGGTGGTGGCGTTACCTCAGTAGGTTCAGGTTACGGATTAACAGGTGGAACTATAACAAGTTCAGGAACATTAAAAGTCGATACTACACAGGGTAATGTAAATGGGTCAAGAATAGCTACACAATATTCTGTATTCCAACAAATGAACAATGCTACTTTTTACGGAGCCAATGTTATAGCAGGAGATGGTAACTCTATCATGGCTGGATTCCCGTTTTATAACAACTCATGGTTTACTTTTCTCATGCAGTATTATCCAAAGTATTTCAGTGGTGTTAATCTTGGGGTACCCGGC